>Ga0228670_1000099_pt1 | contig 53449 bp, 47 predicted proteins | sample 85DmetaG_FD_182785 | JGI IMG/M metagenome (GOLD analysis project Ga0228670, IMG submission 182785) | Seawater microbial communities from Monterey Bay, California, United States - 85D | ecosystem: Environmental > Aquatic > Marine > Coastal | place: USA: California | collected 2016-10-13
TTGTGATTTGCTATGCAGGCTCAGGGAAAAGCACAATGCTGGCTGCGGCACGGGTAGCGTGGGAAGGGGCGGGCTATCGTGTCTGCGGGGCCGCATTGGCGGGCAAGGCTGCAAAGGGATTGGAGGATGCCTCCGGCATATCATCACGGACGCTGGCGTCATGGATGCGCAGTTGGGAGACTGGGCACAGCAGGCTCTTGCCCGGAGATGTTTTTGTGCTCGATGAAGCGGGAATGGTGGGGAGCGTTCAGATGGCACGTCTGGTCGATACTGTTGAACGCAGTGGGGCAAAGCTGGTCCTTGTTGGAGACAGTGAGCAACTTCAGGCGATCGGAGCCGGAAGCGCGTTCAAAGCCATTCAGGATCGTGTGGGTGCGATCGGGCTCGAAGATGTGCGCCGCCAGAAAGTGGCTTGGCAGCGCAGCGCTTCAGTGGAATTTGCCTCCCATCAGACTGAGGCAGCTCTGTCGCGGTATGTTGAAGCGGGCGCAGTTCACATGATTCCGGGAGGGGTTGAGGAAACCGCCGCCAATCTTGTTGCGGCCTATACCCGGCAGCGGATGACATCGGATGCGTCGGACATCGTTGTGCTTGCTCATCGGCGGCGGGATGTAGCGGCATTGAATGACCTCATCCGTTCCGTTTGTCAGCATCATGGGTGGGTCAGCCCTGATGCTGATCCTGCACAGGCCTGTGAAACCCATACGGTCAATGGAGGGCGTGTGTTCGCGGCGCGAGATCGCTTGGTCTTTTTGGCGAATGATCGGGATATTGACGTCAAGAACGGCACTTTAGGTACAGTAATGGATGCAGGGCCTGGTCATCTCCATGTGCGCCCCGATGGGGAGACGCGGGTGATTGATGTTCCCCTCGGTCGCTATGATGCTTTTGACTACGGCTATGCAACCACGATCCATAAGGCACAGGGCGCAACCGCAAAACACAGCTTCGTATTGGCCTCCGAGACCATGGATCGTCATCTCGCCTATGTTGCAATGACGCGGCATCGCGAAAGTGTTCAGCTTTTTGCGGATGAAGTGGCCTTCGGGGATATGGCGGGGCTGTGCAGCTGCCTGTCGCGGTCGGGTTTGAAAGAAACAACCCTGGATTATCTTGCATCCTATGCTCCGCAGAGCGCAATCAAGGATCGGGATGCCCAAAGCACTGGAGTGGCGGCTGCGCGCGAGGCTTTGATGCGGGGCGATCCAAAGCGCGAGGCCCTGTTGAAGTTCGCCCAGGTGGCCATGGACCATCTTCGGCAGAACGTCGCGGGTTTACCGATATTTGACGAGCAGGAGGCGCGCTATGAGACGAGGGCTGACCGGCTTGACAGAGTTTGGCCGGGACAGGTTCATCTAATCCAGAGTGCCATTGCGGAAATGAAAAATGTGTCAGATCTGTTTGATCTTAAAGGCGTTCACTTGCTTCATCGCTTTGAGGCAATGGCAAAGGCGCAGGCTGTTCATGAGGCCGATCCTGAGTATCGCGCCAATCGGTATCTGAACCGTTGGGTTCAATTGATGTCGGAATACCAGGACCTCAAAAACCCAACGGCAAAACAAGCTGACGCTCTTGAGCGCAAAGTCAGGTCTGTGGCAAAGGATATCAAGAAAGATTACCGCGCCTCGGCTTTAATCAGCACGGGACAGGTTCAGGTGACGGGGGTTCAGCCGTTCAGCCTGCTTGCGCGCAGTCTTGATGTGGCTGACCTTCTCAAAGGTCAGGTCCCCTCACGCTCTTTAGGCTTGTCCAGGGATGGTCCAGACATTGGGCCCGAAATGTAATACATCTGATTAAACCGTTACCACTAAACATTGAATCAAACGAGTGGTCAAAATCTCGTTCGACCGAAGGGAGAGGCAGGGAATTTGACCTCAACAAAACGTGGAAACGATCTAGGCCCGTCATCTAAGGTGATCATACATGGATAATAATCGTTCTCCTCAGGATATTCAGGACACACTGAAAGACCTCACAGCAGAAGCCACCATCCAGCGACGCGCGCTCGAAAAAATCATGGAGCAGCTTGCCGACTATGATCAGCCGATCGACTATACATCGCAAATCGCTGGGCTGGAGAAGGAAATGGCCCGCTTTACAGAGCGCGTAGATGCCCTGATGCAGCTTCCCGCCTTGGCTAATAACAGCGAGAAATTGCTGCACAGAATTGAGATGACCACAGAGCGGTCCTCCAAGGAAGCGCTGCGCACGCTCGCGAAACAAGTACGCGAGTTTGACAGTCTAAAGAATGTCCTTTTGGCTCGGCTGAAATCCGAACGCCATTGGCATGAGCAGACGTCGGCGTTGAAGCGGCGGCTCTATGGGGGAATAGCCATCGGCGCCACTCTCGTTGCTCTCATCTGGGCGGGGTGGTCGCAGGTCATGGGCCCGACCAATATCGATGTTGCCTGGGCGAGGAGCGTAGAGGGGCGAGACGCACATGAGTTTGCGACCCTAAACACAGTCAGTCGGTTTCTTGAGTGTACAGGGCAGGGGTGGCAGGAGGTGCGCAGCTCCACCGGTAATAAGATTTGTATTGGGGGCGATACATACGGCTGGTACATGCGGCAGTGACGTACGAAGTCGTAGTATCTTACAGACGTCCATGATTGGCCGCATCTCCTGTACAAGACTCATGTGATTTTTCTCCTGATTTTGGGCCACTGCTTGAATGCGTTTTCGGGTTTCGAGTTTGGCAGATGCAGTTTTTATCGCCCACGCCATAGCTAGAGCAAACTCAGCTTTTTAGCGATTGTGAGGCAGGTATCTTCCAGGTTGAAGCCTTTGGTTTTGCTTCAGCAAACATGCATTCGATGGCCCAACGTGTGCGATCTCGCGCCGGAGGGGGGAAATATTAGGATTGCGGGCCTATTAAGAATCAGTAAACCCTAGCGGGAACCCTTTTTAGCGACTGTATCCATGAAAACCGCCCCAACACATACTGTGACATACGAATATACTGTTTTGGATTGGCTGGAGCTTCACAGTCTTAATCTTAAACCCACTATTAAAGCCGTTTCCGGGATATGGCGAGTCTCCTTGCCAAACTTTGGCACACCGCGAACCGATGGCTTTGATCTCACAGCCGACGAAGCATGGTCACTTGCTGCACAAGCCGTTGTAGACTTTGCTCCAGAATTAACCTTAGATGTTAAGTGGCTATATAATTCTTGCGAAAAAAATCTGCACGCGGAAGTTAATGAGAAACCTTTTACACAAAAGCGCAGGGTAGACCAGACGCCATTCGTATCTTTGAGTTATCAGGGGACGCCCGCAGATGCGCTTTGCGTTGCTCATGAGTTTGGACATGCCCTGCAATATCAGCTTTCAAAAAGTCAGTTCATACCGCCAGTGTTGAGAGAACTCGCCGCGTTTGTCGCGGAGAAAGCGTTGTTGGATTATATTCAGAAAAACCGAAATGAACTATATGAAGCGCTACACTCAGCATGGCAGCAGGATAACCGAATTTACTTTGGAGATGACACTGGCCATTTGTTGGACGCTTTGAAGTCACCCACGACTCCTTACACCTACAGGATGAATTATCCTTTGGCTCGCTTGCTGTCAGACGTAATGTTTGACGCTCTATCTAGGGGTGAGTGCTCCAAGGTATTTCTCGGGTCCCTTCCGCTTGTAGAATGCCTCCTTAATACTCATCAAAACGGTGCCGCGCTAATGGAAAATTATCTTCCTGACATCCCCGAGGCTGAAAATGACCGCTCAGCAGTGAACGCTTACCGGACTCTAGGCGCAATGGCTTTGCTCGATATCGACTATTGGCAAGGCGAGCCCGAGAAGAGCATCGAAGAATACTACTCAGCACGCCTCGGTCATATGCAGTCTCAAACTGCATTTGTGGCGATTGACGGCGATCGGAAGCCAATCGGGTATGCTACATGGGAACCAGACCCCGATGATGCAAGCATCGTTCGTTTGAAACGGCAGGCTGCGCCTTTTGGTGATCACTTAGAGCTGCAAGAAAAGCTGCAAACTCGACTACCTGAAAATGTCACGGTGCTTTCTCATCACTCACGCAGCGCTCTGGAGGAGCAGGTTTCATGGTAAATCTGGACTACTACGCAAGCACCGGCTTCGCGCTCGAACTGTTGGCGCAATCACCATATCATAAACAGCATAAGGTAGGCGATTATTTCCGGACGGAAATCCTTCCTGCTTTATGGGTCAATCAAGCACGGTTTTATCTGACCGAAGAAGGCATCCCCACGGCTATGGTCACATGGGCATGGTTGAATGAAGATGTTGAAAAGGAAGTCCATGTAACAGGCCGTGCCCTAACCCGTGATGAGTGGAAATGTGGAGATAGGCTGTTCTTCAACGATTGGGTTACACCCTATGGCGGCATCAGAGGCTATGTGCGTGACTGTATGGAGAATGTGTTTCCTGATGAATTGGTAGCCACAAGTTTGCGCCGTAACATGGACGGATCGGTACGTCGTATTAATCGCTGGACAGGGCTAAATATGCGCCCCAGGAGGCCGTCGCCTGAATGTGGCGCCATCGGCCCACTTCACAACTCAGCATTGTGACTGGTATGGTTGGCTTGATGTAATTTAATTATCAGGACGCTGAATGAAAAAGATAGTTTATCTTCTCATATTTATTGTCTTTCTGTTCGGCGCATGGCACTTAGCATATTCTGGCTTTGGAGGCAACGCGGGTTCAGAATCAAGGAAGATAGAAGCTTCTGCATTCTCTGAAGTGACACTGATACGAAACCCCAACATTGAAGATATTTATCTATACTTAGTTTTTCCGTCAGGCGAAGTATCCAACGACTCTGATCAGGGCTTGGCGCATTATGTTGAGCATCTTGCATGGCTGAGTGCTTTTGGCGGTGGTCGAAATGAACGATTGCGTCATTCCAATGCTTGGACCAACCATTTTAGCACCGGATATTGGCAAAAGACGGGGAGCGATGATCTACACCGTGCTTTGCGAACTCTAATTTCGACATCAGGCCCATTGAATATAGAGGAGAAATTCGCCTTAGAAGAGCGAGACATCGTTTTGAGGGAACACGACTATCGAGTCGCTGAGCGCCCACTATTTCAAGTCTATCGCGACATGGACCGCGTGCTTTATGGCGACGGAGCTTTGGCGCGATCTGTGATAGGGGAGCCAGAAGTTATCGTAGATTACTCATTGGACGCTGCCGCCTCGCTTCATATGCAAAGCCATTCTTTGTCGGACGCAACTCTTTTGGTCTACGGGGACGTCAGCGCGGCTCGACTGGAAGCCGCCGCAGCGTCGTTGTCGGTTGAAGATGTGCACACGCTTCCCGTTAATTCCAGCTCCATTCGGTTGGTTGAAGATGGCGTTGTGCAAGATCGGATTGCTGTGTCACTCGATGAACTGAGTGAAGACACGTTTTTGTATCGCAAACTGGTTCCACTGGATGTCTGTGAAACATCGGCTGGCTGTACTGTTTTGACTCAGTTGGTAGAAAATGCGCTCGACTCTTCTTTACCTGGAGGGCTGGCTGGACCGCTTAGGTATGACCGGTTTGTGACGCGAAGCTTCTCATTTAACATCGCTTTTATCGCAGAAAAGTATGTTGAAGTGTCCTTCATGGGACACCCTGATGCGGGTGTTTCATTGGAAGCGCTGGAAGCTGCATTTCGTGCGGCTCTTCACAGCACTTTAGAAAACGGCTTACCGCAAGAAACATTTGATCGAGTTACATCACGCCTCGTAGGCCAACTTGATAGTGTTTTGGAACGTGATCGTCCAGGCTACAATCGCGATCTAGCGCTTGGTCAGCTCATGTCAGCGGCACCCATTTTTACACTGGAAGATCAAATGAATGCGGTTGAAGATGTTCGCCTAGAAGATGTAAATGAATTTTTAAAATCCCTGTTATCTGATGGGCGCGAAGTGACACGCCTGGTCCGCGCTGAAAGGTAATTTGCGTATGAAGAGATTTTTGTTCTTAGCTGCTTTGATGCTTTCTTTGGCAGCGTGCAAAGAAGACGCCAGCCGAGAGGTTGTCTTAGCGGAAACCCCTGACGGTCGCCCGTTTCACTTTATGCCCATCTATGAAGATGGTGTGACGGATATCACGATCACAATTGCTTGGCCAATGAGCTGGGCTTTCAGCGTGGATCGAAACCCAGCAGTTCCCTATGTTGCTGCCGAGGCTATCTTGAGTGGAGGCACTGGTGAATTTGCACCGCAGGATGTGCTGGAGCTATTTAACGACAAAAATTCGCGTGGCCAGCTTTATGCCCGTGCAGATCACGCGATTGGTGAGGTGAGCTTTCCAAAGGAGCACATTGATGATGTCATTTCAATCGCCAGTGAGATGCTTAAATCGCCTCAGTTTGATCAAGCGTGGATTGATCGGATCAAACAAGGGTTCTTGGCAAATCAGACCCAATCTCAAGCACAGACCGCCAATCAAATGTGGGCTGTCGCTCGGTTAGCTGTTCTGGGTGAGACGCCGCTTAATGATTTTCTAAGCCTGCCAAATATCCCTGTAATCTCAGATGTGAGTGTGGATGATTTACGCCGCTGGCATGCGGAAACTATTGTGCAGAATGGCGTCATCATTTCCGTGACTGGTGCGATCAGTCGAGATGATGCCGGGAAAGCCGTTGACCAACTGCTTTCTGGCTTACCAGAAGGGCAAGCGCAAGCTACTCATAATGTTGATACAAATTTTGAGCCAAAGACTCTCCTGCTGCATCTTCCTGATGCTGAGAAAACAACTCTCGGCCTTATGGGGCAATTGCCACCTACGGCGGAAGGTGGCGATCTAACGGATTTGCTTGCTTTGAGTTTCTTTGGGCGCTCTGGAAGTGGACCGCTCTTCGATGCCGTTCGTACTGATTTGCGGGCAAGCTATGGTTTTCAGGCTGGTTCCACGAATTATGACCGCGCCACTCGTATCATGTTCATAGCGGGAGAGGTGGAAACCGAGAAACTGGCAGAGGCTTCTGAACTAATCCGCACAACATATGAATCCTATCGCACAGCACCCGATCTCACGGGCCTTGATGACCTGCGTCGAGGAATGGCAGAGGGAACAGCGCAGAATGTACTATATGTAGATGTTGCTGCTAGAACGATGCTGGAACTGGCATTGGATTCTCGCGACCCTAGCGATGCCCCCCGACTAGGCGAATTGTTGGAAAATGTGATGGCGTTAGAAGTGCAAGAGCGTCTCGCATCTGTCTTTCCGTCCGGCGACGACCTTATCATTGTCGCTGCGAGCCCAGATGCTTCAGCCCTTCCGGGGGCATGCGTAATCACGAAGATTGAGCAGGTTGCACAGTGTCCGTAGACAATAACGGGCGTGAGATACCGCTTTCATGGTTTACACGATCTTTATGGAAATACACGCCGCTCTACATTGAGTTGGTTTTTCTTGCTATCTGCCTGCGTCTGATCGGCTTAGTTGAGCCATTCATCTTCCAGGTCATTATTGACCGTATACTTCCGTTCCAGCGGGAGGCATCGCTTATTGTGGTTGTGGCGATCTTCGCGGCCGTGAGCCTGTTCCAGATGGGCTTTGAAGTGCTTTCGAGCCTTCTCGGGATCCTGACGGCAAACAAAGTCACCCGCGAGTTTGGATCACGTATTTTCGACCACCTGTTCAAATTGCCCTTCAGCCACTTCCGCAAGTGGTCTGTTGGCGAAACCATGGCGCGGGTCAGTGAGACAGACACTATCCGTAACTTTCTGGTCGGCACAACGACCGGGGTGTTCCTCGATCTACTCTTTGTAGTGATCTACATCGGTGTCCTGTTGTCTCTTTCTGTGCCACTGACAATGATCGTGCTTATTGCTCTGCCATTGCAGGCTTTGGTTTACTTTGCATTCGGTCCCTTCTTGCGCCAGCGTTTACGGGTGCAGTTTGATGCTGGCGCAAAACACCAGACCCAAATGGTTGAGAATATCTCAGGCATTGCGGCAGTGAAGGCGCTAGGTGCTGAAGGCAAGATGCTGGAACGGCTTGACCAAACCTTGGGCAATAGTTTGTTCGCAAGCTATCGAGTTGGTATGCTTAATATCTTCAGCGACAAACTCACATTCATCATTGAGCGAGGCGTAACAATCTCGATCATTTACGTTGGCGCGAACCTTGTTTTTGCCGGGGAACTTACGCTTGGACAGTTGATTGCCTTCCATCTGCTGGCAGAAAAGGTTACGGCTCCTATAGCCAATTTTTCCAAACTTTGGGAGAGCTGGCAGAATATCAAGGTTTCGCGCCAGCGGCTTGGCGATATCGTAAACACAGAAACGGAGCCCTTCAACGAGCGCCCAAAGCTTCTGCCTAATGTCGAACCACGCTTGACGTTTGAAAACGTGGGTTTTGCCTACCTTGAAGGGAGTCCTATCCTCAAGAAATTTAACTTTGAAGCAGTACCAAATTCTCTCACATTGATCGTTGGACCGTCAGGTATCGGGAAATCGACATTTGGCCGACTGGCCTCTGGGATTGATGTGCCTTCGGAGGGTAAGGTGCTTCTAGGTGGTGAGAACATCGCGAAATTCGAACCTCACGATGTGCGGACAAAGGTCGCCTACATCCCGCAAGAGCCTTATCTGTTCTCTGGCACACTTCGCGAAAACCTTCTCATTGGCGAAGAGGCTGCCTCTGATGCCGATATCGAGGATGCCCTTAAAATTTCCGTAGCGGATACTCTTGTCGCTCGAATGCCAATGGGGCTTGATACCCATGTTGGAGAGCGCGGGTCGGCCCTATCGGGTGGGCAACGGCAGCGGATTGCGATTGCTCGATCCCTCCTGAAAAAGCCCAAAGTCATCATTCTTGATGAACCGACAAGTGCCCTTGATGATGTCGCGCAGCGGAAAATGGCAGAAGAGCTTGAGCGCCTAAAGGCGACAACGACACTGATTATCATCACACATAGGCCAGATGTGTTCGGGCAACCGGATCAGATCGTTGATTTTGAGAAAATGTCATGACCTCATCATCAGAACCGATAAAGATTACGTCTCCGACGCTTCATACGAGCATTTGGTTCACGATTTTTGTATTTGTCGCGATCGTTGTAATGGCCTGTATTTTCAAAGTTGAGGTTGTTGCACGTGGGCAGGGCAAGGTTGTTCCGATCAGCCGGGTGCAGGTCGTGCAGCCCGAATTTGATGGCAAGATCACCGCAATCCATGTGCGTAATGGTTCGGAAGTACGCCAGGGCGAAGTTCTCATTGAGCTCGATACCACCGATGCAGAAGCTGAACTAAACACCATCACCGCCGAAATGACGCGCCTACGGATTGAGCGGGCACGTATAGCAGCCTTGGTATCCGGCATTGATGGCTCCGATATCCAGTCCGAAACATTCGCAGCGGACACCCTTCTCAGTTTTACGGAAAACACCGACACCGGCCACGACTTCTACGCTGAACAATTCCGGTTGCTCTCGGCCGAGATTGATGACTTGCAGGCAGCTATGTCGCAGATTGCGGCAAGGATAGTCTCCAACAATCAATCGGTATCTGTGACACTGGCAAATATCGCGCGGATTGAAGCGGCCATAGCCATTCAGACGGAACGGTTGGACGTCGCGCAGGGGCTGTTGGATCGTGGCACGTCCAGCCGTTCTGCATTCCTTGATGTGCAGGAAATCTTTACAGCACTTGAGAAAGAGCGCGAAGTCTATTTACGTGAGCTGGACCAGAAACGTAGCCAGGAAACTGCACTTTTGGCAGAACAGCGTAGCCTTATTACCTCGCTGCGAAATCAACTCTTGCAACGTCGATCAGAGATTGAGGCGCGGCTGGAAACGTTAGAAGAACAATTGCGGACGGCAGAGCGGAGGGTGATCGCTGCGCAACTGACGGCCCCGATGGATGGAGTCGTTGATCAACTGGATGTCTTTACGATTGGTGCCGTGGCACGGGGCGGCGAACAAATCTTGCGTATTGTTCCTGAGGATCAAAATGTAGAGATCGAGGCAATCTTTAGCAATAGCGATATCGGGTTTGTCGAGATCGGCCAGCAGGCCAATATCAATCTTGATGCCTATCCATCAGAGCGCTTTGGATTTGTAACGGGTGTGGTGTCTGACGTGGCGGCGGATTCAACGGAGGCCGAAGAGGGCGTTTGGGCCTACGATGTGAGAATTAAGCCTTTGGAAAACAGGCTGACAAGCGGCTCTTACCATTTTGTTCTCCGCTCGGGGATGACAGCAAACGTTGATGTAACTACTGCTAAGAGAAGATTGATAAGCTACTTCTTTGCCCCTATTGTGGAAACGGTACAATCTGCTCTTGGAGAACGATAGTTGGTAGAGTTTTTATCCTCAATTGGTATTTTAGGATACCTGATAATTGGTATTTTGATACTATTTGTTGCAAACCTGAGAGGGATCATCTCCTTAAGGTCGCCGTTGGATTCCCAGCAACATAAGATATGGAGAGCTACTGGGGGAGTGACTAAACCTGATCACCTTGAAAGAAAAGAAAAGGATTAGGGCCTGTTGACATTCGGGATTCCCATTTGGTTTGAAGTCTGATTCAAGCTTTCAAAATGGAGGTTTGAATGGACGAAGATCGCTTTGCTATTTCAGATGAGCTTTGGGAGCGGATGCGGCCCCTGTTGCCCGGTAAAGTCGGCGACCCTGGAGCAACCGGTCGTGACAATCGTAGGTTCATGGAGGCGGTTCTTTGGCGTGTGCGGACAGGCTCGCCTTGGCGTGATTTGCCCAAGGATTTTGGCAATTGGAATTCCATTTTCAAACGCTTCCGCCGATGGGCTGATGCCGGTGTATTTGAGAGTCTTTTCAATGCGATAAACGGTGAGCCAGACCTCGAATACGCTATGATTGACGGAACGATCGTTCAGGCCCATCAAAAGGCATCGGGCGCAAAAGGGGGACTCAACACCAAGCAATCGGGCGCTCTCGCGGTGGGCTGACGACCAAGATAGTCGGAATGGTCGATGCGCTCGGGAACTTGTTTCGCTTTTTACTTCTGCCGGGGCAAGCACACGACGTGAAAGGGGTTGCACCGTTGATACACGACGTTTCCTTTGGGGCGCTATTGGCCGATAAAGCCTTCGACGCTGATTGGCTCCTGCAAGACCTTGATGAGCGGGGCGCAACCGCTGTTATTCCGCCCAAATCAAACCGCAAAGTGCAACGAGACTACGATACTCACATGTACAAGTGGCGCCATCTGGTTGAAAATTACTTCGCAAAGATCAAAGAATTCAGGGGGATAGCCACACGATACGACAAAACAGATACCAGTTACGCCGCAAACTGGTACCTCTGCGCCACGATCATCGCCGCTCGGTGATTGTCAACAGACCCTAGTCCAAGAAAAAAAGCCTTCGAGTATAGTTTGGCACTATCTTCAGCTTTAACCCTTCGGCTGCTGTAGGCTGTGGCCAGGCCAGCGCTTGTCGCGCCCGGTAATAGTCCCTCAATTTGCTCGAGCAGGCTTTTCGCCGTTTGCTTTTGCCCTTCAAAATGCGCAAACAGTTGTTCCTGATTTACTTTTCCTTGCTCAAAATCCTTATTCCGTTTTTCCAGCTGCTGGTCGAATGATTCGAACTTCACTCTATACTCTTCCACTTCTTTTTTCAGTGAAGAGGCTTCGGTGTGTGCAGACTCAATGGCGGCTTTCTTTTCGGTGGCGTCGGCAAGATATTCGGCTATGGTGTTTCGGTCCTTGGCGCCCTCATCCCTTGAGAGGATTGTTTCTGCTGCGGCTTCCTTGGCGCTTTTTGCTTGAGTTTTTGCGGCTGACACCTGATCTGAGGCCGCTGCAACTGCCTGCCTAAGAGCCGCATTCTCCTCATGCAGTTTGTGTAGCTGTTCGCTGGACGACTCAACTATGGTTGACAAGGCATTTGCAGCCGCTTGGAAGCTGTAAGTGGAACGTGTCGGCCTAAGGACGGTCAATACCGAATAGAATGCATCCAATAGTGTTTCGGTGCTGTCACTGAAACTTTTGAAGCTGGTTCTAAAATCATGGTTTTGCCCGTTGGTTGTTTGAAGGTGGAAATTGTCGTAATTGAACTGCAGAAATCCGCCACCAGCACTTATGACCTGGCGGAAGTGGCCGCCCAAAGTGTTTAGGTGGCTTTGAGTCTCATCAATTCTCTGCTTGAGTTGCGCTATTCTATTTCCTGGAACCATCAAGAAGTGTTTAGAGCTTCCGAATTTGTCTGCAATCTCGGCCATCGATGCAATGCGGCTTACACAGTCAGCATATGAGATGTCCGTCCCATGAATCGCTTTCGCCACGTCAAAGGACGGGGAACCAGTCTTTCCAGAGCTATTAAAGAATTCAAGCAATTCAATTGCAGTTGCAGCCAAGTCCTTCGCGCCAAGGCTAATCTCATCAATCTTTTTCTTACGCATAACCACTCCACTCGTTTTAGGAGACTATACATAGGAAGCGCTCGCCTTCTAGTGCAATGTTCTGCTGGTCTGGAAAAGCTCATCCCAAAGGGCATTAGCCTGATAATTCACAAAATGTGATCTCGGATCGGTCTATGAAGCAAGTCAGTTGTAAATGACGGCCTGACGCAGCCTGATGTATTCTGTTCGCACCCGCAGCTAACTTCCGCTTCTAGCCCACACCCCCACTAGCCCGTCACCCCTTCCTTGCCTCAAAGACAAACCCCAGCAGGTTCAGCAGGACCTGTGCGGCGAGGATGCTTGTGCTGTCTGAATGGTCATAGTCGGGGGCGACTTCGACGAGGTCTATGCCGACGATCTCGTGGGATTGGGCGACGTGTTGGAGGAGCTCCAGCACTTCGTAGTAGAGGAAGCCGCCGTGGCTCGGCGTGCCTGTGCCCGGCGCGATGGAGGGGCAGAAGGCGTCGATATCAAGGGTGATGTAGACGCGGGCGCCTGAGGGGATGCGCTTGGCTGTGGCCTCGGCGCCGAGCTTGCGCATCTGGCGGACAGAGAGGATATCGGAGCCCATTTCGCGGGCGGCCTCGTAGCCTTCCTGCGTCGTGGAGCTGACATTGCGGATGCCGACTTGGGTGAGGCCCGTGACATAGGGCTTTTCGGCGGCGCGGCGCATCGGGTTGCCGTGGCCATTGCGAACGCCGTGGCGGACATCGACGAAATCAAGGTGGGCGTCGATCTGGAGGATGTGGATATCGCCCTGACCCTCAAAGGCATTGATGCAGGGGATGTTGACGGAGTGATCGCCGCCTATGACCACGGGGAGCGCGCCAGCGGCAAGGGCGGCGCGCACGCCTGTCTCGATGTTGGCGTGGCTTGTGGCGGTGTCTGTGTGGACGATATCGGCATCGCCCATGTCAACGATGCGCACATCGCCTGTGAGGTAGGTTGTGTCATCCTCGTGGTCATATGCGCCTGCGTGGCCAAAGGAGAAGAGCGTGGAGGCTTCGCGCACGGAGCGGGGGCCGAAGCGTGCGCCCGAGCGGTACTGTGTGCCCGCATCAAAGGGCGCGCCGAGCACGGCGACATCGGCCTCAAGGGTGCTCCAGTCGGGTTCGTAGGGGCGCTTGGCGAAGGTGGCTATCCCGACGAAGGGGAGATTGAGGCGGCCTGTGTCGTAGCTGTTCTTGGTCATGGTATGCTCCTGTCGTTTGGGCGCAGAGTGCTGCGGCGGCGCGTCTTTGGCAAGCCTGCGACATTGTTTATCTTGGGTTTGGGGCGCGAAGGGCGTATGGCTTGGGAAATATGCTGTAAGGGGAATGTGATGCGTTCGAAAACAGGCTTTGGCGAGCAGACGCCACCCGCGATTTTCTCACTGATTTTGGGGATGTTTGGGCTTTCGCTTTCGTGGCGGGCCGCGGCGAATACGTCGATCCTCCCTGCGGGCATATCGGAGGCAATTTTGGGCGGTGTGCTGATCATTTTCATTATAGCTGCAGTGGCTTACATGCGAAAGCTCATGTTGCGCGCGGGAACGCTTGTGGAGGATGCACGGATCTTGCCCGGGCGGGGCGGTCTGGCGGCCTTTGGCGTTTGCTTTGCGATTTTGGCAGCGGGGCTTGTGCCAATTGCGCCAGAGTGGGCTGAGCGGATTCTGTATCTGGCTTTGGCTGTGCAAGGCGGTATGGCGATTTTGGTGGTTTATGTTCTTGTTAGCGGGCCGAAAGAGCAGCGCCAAGTCACGCCGCTGTGGCACCTGAGTTTTGTCGGGTTTATTGTGGCGGCGGTCTCAGCTGTGAACCTTGGGTTTTACGGGCTGGCGGAAGCGATTTTCTGGCCGACTTTGGGCGCCGCCTTGTTGATCTGGGGGGTGAGTGCGATGCAGCTGCGCCACCATGTGCCGCCTGCGCCTTTGCGTCCGATGCTGGCGATCCATTTGGCGCCGGCGTCTCTCTTTGTGATCGTGGCTCTGGGCTTCCCTGCGCAGGATTACCCTGTGATAGCACTTCTGGCGCAGGTGTTTGCGGGCGTAGCCGCGCTCATATTGCTTGGGCTGCTTATTTCATTGAAGAGTTTGCTGGAGGCAGGCTTTAGCCCCATGTGGGCGTCCTTCACCTTTCCGCTCAGCGCCTTTGCCACAGCGATGCTGAGCCTTGCGGGCCAAACAGGGGGCGTGGCGGAGCGTCTGGTGGGCGGGATTGCCCTTGTCGCGGCGAGCACGATCGTCCCTTACATCGCTGTTAAAGTGATCCGAATGTGGATGACGGGGCAACTTGCGTTGAAGACCAATGCCGCAAAAGCGTGACTTTGGTCTTTCCCTCTTCGCGAATGCGTGAAATAGGGAGGCGTCAAACGAACCCTACTTTGGAGATGTCCTATGGAGATTCGTGAGGCCCTGACCTTCGATGATGTTTTACTTGTTCCTGCTGCTTCGGCTGTCTTGCCGAGCACCGCAGACACGCGCACATTTGTGACGCGATCTATTAAGATGAATATTCCGCTGTTGAGCTCGGCGATGGACACCGTCACCGAGGCGCGTATGGCGATTGCCATGGCGCAGGCGGGCGGCATCGGAGTTGTTCACAAGAACCTGAGTGTTGAAGAGCAGGCGCGCGAAGTGCGCCGTGTGAAACGCTTTGAGAGCGGGATTGTTTACAACCCTGTGACGCTCAAAGTGAACCAGACGCTGGCGGACGCCAAAGCGCTTGTGGAGCGCTACAACTTCACTGGCTTTCCTGTCGTGGATGAGCGCGGCCATGTTGTGGGCATTTTGACAAACCGCGACATGCGGTTTGCCAGCTCAGACGACACGCCTGTGCATGCGATGATGACATCTGAAAACCTCGCGATGCTGGCCGAGCCTGCGGAACTTGAGGAGGCCAAGAGCCTGATGCGCGCGCGTCGCATCGAGAAGCTTCTGGTGCATGATGGTAAGGGCAAGCTCACGGGGCTTTTGACACTCAAAGACACCGAGCAAGCCGTGCTCAACCCGACCGCCTGCAAAGACGAGCTTGGGCGGCTTCGTGTGGCTGCGGCGACAAGTGTGGGCGAGAGCGGCTTTGAGCGCACCGAGGCGCTTGTTGATGCGGGCTGTGATATTATCGTTGTGGATACGGCGCATGGGCATTCTGAGGGTGTTATTGAAGCGGTGAAGCGCGCCAAGCGGCTTTCCAACGCGATTCAAGTGATCGCGGGCAATGTTGCGACGGGCGAGGCCACGCGCGCGCTGATCGATGCGGGAGCGGACGCTGTTAAAGTGGGGATCGGGCCAGGCTCGATCTGCACCACACGGATGGTTGCAGGTGTGGGCGTTCCACAGCTGACGGCAATTATGGATTGCGCGCGCGCTGCGGGCGATGTGCCTGTGATTGCGGACGGCGGCATCAAGTTCTCGGGCGATTTTGCCAAGGCGATTGCGGCGGGAGCCTCCTGTGCGATGGTAGGCAGTATGATTGCTGGGACAGATGAAAGCCCAGGTGAAGTGATCCTCTATCAGGGCCGTTCGTTTAAGTCTTATCGCGGGATGGGCAGCCTTGGCGCGATGGCGCGTGGGTCAGCCGACCGCTATTTCCAGAAAGATGCGGCCAGCGACAAGCTTGTCCCTGAAGGGATTGAAGGCCAGGTGCCGTATAAGGGCAGCGCCAGCGCGGTTGTGCATCAGCTTGTGGGCGGTTTGCGTGCGGCGATGGGCTATACGGGCAATGCGACTGTGCAAGATATGCGCAGCAACTGTAGTTTTGTGAAAATCACGGGGGCAGGGCTCAAGGAAAGCCATGTCCATGACGTGCAGATCACACGAGAATCTCCTAACTATCGGGTAGGGTAATGACACCAGCAGCACGGGTGGCCGCGGCCGCAGAAATTCTTGATGTGATCCTCGGCGGCGAGCCTGCGGAAAAAGCGCTTACAGGTTGGGCGCGCGGCAGTCGCTATGCGGGGTCCAAAGACCGTGCGTCTGTACGTGACCATGTCTTTCAGGCCTTGCGCTGCATGCGCTCTTACGCGGCGCTTGGGGGCGGCGAAGACGTGACAGGGCGTAGCTTGATGCTGGGAGCGATGCGTGCGGAAGGCGCTGATCTTGCTGGTATTTTCTCTGGTGAAGGCCATGCGCCTGCGCCCCTAAGTGAGGATGAGCTGGCGGGCGGACGTGCGCCCGAGGCAGGGGCTGAAGCCTGTGATATGCCGGAGTGGCTCTGGCCTGCACTTGAGGCAGCTTTGGGCGAGGGGGCTGCAGCGGAAGCCAGCCTCATGCGCGAGCGTGCGGATGTGTTTTTGCGGGTTAATCCGCTCTATGGAACTGTCGCCGAGGCTCAGGCCGCTTTGGCAGAGGAGGGCGTTGTCAGCGAGGCGCACCCGCTGTCTGAGATGGCTTTGAAAGTAGTCGAAGGGGCGCGGCGCGTGCGCCTGACCCATGCGTTTGAAGATGGCTTGATTGAGCTGCAGGACGCCGCTAGCCAAGCTGTTGTGGATTGGCTGCCCTTGGAGGGTGCGATGCGCGTGCTGGATTATTGCGCGGGCGGTGGCGGCAAGAGCCTTGCCATTGCAGCGCGTTCGGATGCCAAGATTGTGGCGACAGATATTGCGCCCGAGCGGATGAAAGATTTGCCCGAGCGGGCCACACGGGCAGGCGCGAGCATCACCGTTACATCACTTGAGGATCTTTCCGCAGAAGATTGTTTTGACTTTGTTTTATGCGATGCACCTTGCTCAGGCTCTGGTGCGTGGCGGCGCTCGCCAGCTGGCAAGTGGCAGCTGACAGAAGAGCGCTTGATTGAGCTTTGTGATACGCAAGTTGACGTTTTGAAGTCTGCGTCACATCATGTCTCTGAGGCGGGGCAGCTTGCCTATGTGACATGCTCGCTTTTGCGTGTCGAAAATGAAGATGTTGTTGCACGCTTTGAGGCGCTTGCGCCTGAGTGGAGCTGCACGGCACAACAGCGCTGGCTGCCGTCTGCGGGCGGCGACGGCTTTTTTGGCGCAATCTTTACGCGCAAGTAACGAGTAAATGCACTTTTAACGTGAAATTCAATCGGTTCAGTCTTAAGTTTGGCTTAACCTATTTGGCATAGTCTTGTGTCAAACCCAGATTGGAGCCCGTTTGTGAGCTACGCAGCGTTTACGCCTGATAAAGTGACGACGTCGTCTCTGAGCCTTTTGCCGCGGGCGAGTTCACTGTTTGTAATAGCTGTCATGGCTTACGCTGTGTCGGTTGCTGCTCCATCAGAACACATTCAGCTTGGCGCGGCGATTGTCGGGACAAGTCTCGTCTGTCTTGGTCTGCTGAGCCTCATTTCCGCAGTCTGGACCAAGCGCAACAACGCGCGGGCGCTCAAGGCGATTGCAAGTTTTGTGGAGCATGATGTGGCGGCCTGTTTTGTGGCAGACGATGTCGGGGATATTTCCTATCGCAACGCGGCCGCGCAGGAGAAGTTTAGCCTTGTTCCCCAGACTGTCGAGGCCGCTCTTTCGACCGTGGTGATGAACCCGAACGGTCTTGTGACGCGGCTTTATATGAAGGCGGGGCAGGCTGGTGCGGCCCGCGAGGATGTTGTGACGCAGGATGCGCATTTGCGGCTGTCTTGCCACAAAGTCACCGATGGAAATGCGATCTGGCGGCTTGAAGATCTGCCTGCGGCGCCCAGCGAAAGCGCGCCCGGCGGGGCAGCCAAACTGCCTGTTGTTGTCGTGGGCCGGCAGGACACAATTTTGCATATGAATGCTTCTGCGCGGCGCTTTTTTGGGGAGCGCGTTAAATCGCTTGATCGGTTGATCCCCGAGATGCCGCTCAAGCTGAACCGTTTGCAAGAGGTGCTTGCGGAGACAGGCACAGTCAGCTGTGTGGCGACAGAGCTTTCCACAGGTATCGGGCGACGAGAGATCGCTTTTGTCCCGACCGATGACGTTTTGGTCGAGTTGCCCGAGAGCCAACGGTTTTTTGATGCGCTGCCCGTTCCGCTGCTGAAACTTGGACCTGATGGAATTGTGACGGAGTCAAACAAGCTTGCGCGCGATCTTCTCGGGCGGGATGACCTTGTGGGCGAGAGCCTTGGCGCCATTCTGGAAGGCCTTGGCCGCTCGATCAAGGACTGGTTGCAAGATACGGTTCTGGGCCGTGTCAGCCGACAGTCCGAGTTCTTGAAGGTGCGGCGCGGAGATGTGTAGACTTTTGTTCAGGTGACGCTGAAGCCAGCTCGTGAGGGCGATGAGAATGTGTTGGTTGCTGTTTTGAACGACGCGACCGAGCTCAAGACGCTTGAAGCGCAGTTTGTACAAAGCCAAAAAATGCAAGCGATTGGCCAGCTTGCAGGCGGGGTTGCGCATGACTTTAACAATCTGTTGACGGCGATTACGGGGCATTGCGACTTGTTGATGCATCGGCGCGATGAGGCGGATCCCGATTTCTCCGATCTGGAGCAAATCGCCCAGAATGCCAATCGCGCAGCCGCGCTTGTAAGTCAGCTCTTGGCCTTTTCACGAAAGCAAACGCTGCGCCCACAGACCATCGATATTCAGGATACGCTGTCAGAGCTGACGCATCTGCTGAACAGGCTTGTGGGCGAGAGGGTGCAGCTTGAATTTGAGCATGCCACGGGCAACCACATGATCCGTGCAGACAAGCGCCAGCTTGAACAGGTTGTGATGAATCTTGTGGTGAATGCACGCGATGCAATGCCGAAGGGGGGCATTGTCAAAATCCGTACAGAGGCGCTCGACTTGGTCAAACCGCTCAAGCGCGACCGAGCCGAAGTTCCGCCTGGGTCTTATGTGTCGATCAAGGTGATTGATCAGGGAACCGGGATTCCAAGGGATAAGCTGCAAAAGATTTTTGAGCCGTTTTTCACAACAAAGCGTACCGGCGAGGGCACGGGGCTTGGGCTTTCCACAGCCTACGGGATTGTGAAGCAAACAGGCGGGTTTATCTTTGCGGATAGTGTCGTTGGCAAAGGCAGTTCCTTTACGTTGATCCTTCCGACGCAGCCGGTTGTCGAGATCGAAGAGACGTTAAACGTAAAGGCGCCAGTCATCGAGAGCGAGGAGCTGCCCAGCTCGGTTGTTCTCTTGGTCGAAGATGAAGCGCCTGTGCGCGCCTTCGCATCGCGTGCGCTTAAGCTCAAGGGCTTTACTGTGCTGGAAGCGGGAAGCGGGGAGGAGGCTCTTGACTTGGTGCGCGACCCGAACCTGCATATTGATGTCTTTGTGACCGATGTGATTATGCCGGGTCTGAAGGGCCCCGAGTGGGTTGCGCGGGCGCGCGAGATGCGTAGCGATGTCAGCGTGGTCTTTGTATCGGGGTATGCCGAAGACGTGTTCAGCGACAATGGCCTTGAGATTTTGAACTCGTCCTTTTTGCAAAAGCCTTTTTCTTTGGCTGAACTTGCAGAGGTTGTCCAAAAAGCCGTGGCGCAGCCTGAGCCTATGAAGGAATAGAATTCCAGAGATGGAAGTCTGCAGCGCAGGCCGTGCGCAGCCGCGCTTCGAGAGCGGGTGACAGCTCCAGATCCTGTTTGGGGGAGACATTTACCTGAGGCAGCGAAATGGCGAGCTCAAGTCGCTCTTCAAGATAGGCAACGCAGTCCTGTAGCTCTTCATATTTGAAAAAGCGCGTGATTGCGGTTCCGTTGGGGCGAGGTTCCACGAATTTTGATTGCGCGCCGACATTGGCATAGGCGGGGCGTGTTTCCGCAAGGTAGGCCTCGACGAACTGATCAAAGCTCAGCCCTTCCGTTGAGACGGGGCGGCCTGACAGGAAGGGGCGCTGACGATAGCGATACCAGCTGCCAAGCCAGCTGACGGGCTCGCGTATGACGGCGAGTGTCTCGACCTCGTCGCCGATAAATTTCTCAACCATCGGGCGCAAGAAGCGATTGTAGCGATACACTGGTGCGTGTTTGAGCTCAGGCGGATCAAGTAGGGCGATGGCGGCATGGGGCGCGAGGGCTGTCTCTATTGCGGTGGTGCCTGTTTTGGGAACCGAAAACAGAACCAACTTGGCTTTTGAAAAGATCAGCATCCAACCTCCAATGGCTTGGGCATACTTGTAAACTACTCTTTAACTTCTTTCAGGAACAGTCAGGAATGTAAAATTTGTGTTGTAATGTTCTCTTTTTGATCACATAAAGAACACAAGCAGAACATTTGCAGTGATTGCCGCCTTGGGCGGGGTGTGAAATAAGGAAGCATAACAATGGCAACGGCAGACCTTTTAGACATGAAAAACAAGCGCGACGCAGACAAGCAAAAGGCGCTCGACAGCGCTTTGGCACAGATCGAACGGCAGTTCGGTAAAGGCTCCATCATGAAAATGGGGAGTGAAAACGCAATTCAGCAGATCGAGTCGACATCGACAGGGTCTATCGGGCTGGATATTGCGCTTGGCATTGGGGGTCTGCCCAAAGGGCGGATCGTTGAGATTTATGGCCCTGAAAGCTCGGGCAAGACGACACTGACACTGCATTGTGTGGCTGAAGAGCAGAAAAAGGGCGGTGTTGCGGCGTTTGTGGATGCGGAGCATGCTCTGGACCCGCAATACGCGAAAAAGCTTGGCGTTGATCTGGATGAGCTTCTGATTTCACAGCCTGACACGGGCGAGCAGGCGCTTGAAATCATCGACACGCTTGTGCGCTCTGGCGCGGTGAGCCTTGTTGTTGTTGATTCGGTTGCGGCTTTAACGCCGAAATCAGAACTTGAGGGCGAGATGGGCGATTCCAGCGTTGGTGTGCATGCCCGCCTGATGAGTAAAGCGATGCGTAAGCTGACTGGCTCGATTTCGCGGTCCAACTGTATGGTGATTTTCATCAACCAGATTCGGATGAAAATCGGCGTGATGTTTGGCAGCCCTGAGACGACCACAGGCGGTAATGCGCTCAAGTTTTATAGCTCTGTGCGCTTGGATATTCGCCGGATTGGTTCGATCAAGGACCGTGACGAAGTTGTGGGCAACCAGACGCGTGTGAAGATTGTTAAGAACAAGGTGGCGCCGCCCTTTAAGCAGGTGGAATTTGACATCATGTATGGCGAGGGGATTTCCAAGACGGGTGAGTTGCTCGACTTGGGGGTAAATCTCGGGATTGTCCAGAAATCGGGCGCTTGGTTTAGCTATGGGGACGAGCGTATTGGGCAAGGCCGTGAAAATTCGCGTCAGTTCCTGAAAGACAACCCGCATATCGCTTATGACATCGAAGACAAGATCCGTGCTGCGCATGGGCTCGACTTTGACGACGAGAAGCCGACAATGGCGTCTTCAAAGTCCAGTGATGACGAGGATATTCTCGAAGCGTAAGCGAGACGCTGGTAGAGACATATGCGCCAGAGCAGGAGGCTGCTCTGGCGCTTTTTGTCATGTGGACATGAGCGGGTATGGCGGCTAAACCGTGACGGATCTCATTACGTCGGAACATCACATGCCAAGCCTGAACGAAATCCGCTCTACCTTTTTGAATTACTTTGCAAAGCAAGGTCATGAAGTTGTCGCTTCAAGCCCGCTTGTGCCGCGCAATGACCCGACGCTTATGTTCGTCAACTCTGGGATGGTGCAGTTCAAGAACTTGTTTACGGGTGTTGAAACGCGTGACTACAACCGCGCAACGACAGCGCAGAAATGTGTGCGCGCGGGCGGCAAGCATAACGATCTGGACAATGTTGGCTACACGGCGCGCCACCACACGTTTTTTGAGATGCTCGGCAACTTCAGCTTTGGCAATTACTTCAAGGAAGAGGCGATCACCTATGCGTGGGAGCTGATCACCAAAGACTTCGGGATCGACAAGAACAAGCTGACCGTGACGGTCTATCATACCGATGATGAGGCTTTTGCGATTTGGAAGAAGATGGGCGTTCCTGAAGAGCGCATCATTCGCATCGCGACGTCAGACAACTATTGGCAGATGGGTCCAACGGGGCCATGCGGGCCTTGCACCGAGATTTTTTATGACCACGGTGAGCATATTTGGGGTGGCCCTCCCGGCAGTCCAGAAGAAGACGGCGACCGCTTTATCGAGATCTGGAACGTTGTTTTCATGCAGAACGAGCAGTTTGAGGACGGCTCTATGCGCAATCTCGACATGCAGTCGATTGATACGGGTATGGGACTTGAGCGCATTGGCGCGCTGCTTCAGGGCAGCCATGACAATTACGATACTGATTTGTTCAAGGCACTGATCGAAGCATCTGCTCATGCCACGGGCGTTGACCCTTATGGCGCACAGAATGTGCACCACCGTGTGATTGCAGACCATTTGCGTTCGACTGCGTTTCTGATTGCGGATGGCGTTATGCCGTCAAATGACGGACGCGGCTATGTTTTGCGCCGTATTATGCGCCGTGCGATGCGTCATGCTCATCTTTTGGGGGCGAAAGACCCTGTGATGCATCAGCTGGTGCCCTCGCTTGTCCGCCAGATGGGCGGAGCATATGGCGAGCTGAATCACGCACAGGCGCTGATTGAAGAGACGTTTTTGCTAGAGGAAACGCGCTTCAAGCAGACGCTTGAACGCGGATTGAAGCTTTTGGACGATGAGGTTGAGGGGCTGGGCGAGGGCGTTGCGCTTTCGGGCGAGGCTGCGTTTAAGCTCTATGACACCTTTGGTTTTCCGCTTGATCTGACGCAGGATGCGTTGCGTGAGAAGGGCCGCGAGGTCGATGTTTCGGGCTTTGAGGCCGCTATGGCCGAGCAAAAAGCAAAGGCGCGCGCTGCATGGTCCGGTTCGGGTGATGCTGCGGATGCGAGTGTCTGGTTTGATATCGCCGATGATGCAGGCGTGACCGAATTTCTTGGCTATGACACGGAAGTGGCCGAAGGGCAGGTTCTTGCGCTGGTGGCGGATGGCGCGCGCGTGAAGACGCTTGCCGAAGGGCAAGAGGGCTGGGCTGTGCTCAACCAGACGCCATTTTATGCGGAATCGGGCGGGCAGGTTGGCGACAGCGGCCTGATGCGCCGTTTGGAAAATATGGAGCAGGTGAGCCGTGTGAGTGACACGCGCAAGCATGCCGACGGTAAAATCTTTGGTCATATGATTGTTGCGGGCGAGGGCGGTTTGTCTGTCGGTGACACGGTTTCGCTTGAGGTTGAACATGGGCGCCGCAGCGCGATCCGTGCCAATCACTCGGCGACGCACCTTTTGCATGAGGCGTTGCGTTCGGCGCTTGGTGACCATGTGGCACAGCGTGGCTCGCTCAATTCGGATGATCGGCTGCGCTTTGACTTTAGTCACTCCAAGGCTTTGGAACTGGACCAGATCAAGCAGGTCGAAGCGGATGTAAACGCGTGTATCCGCCAGAATGCGCCTGTTGTGACGCGGGTTATGACCCCTGATGAGGCACGTGAGCTTGGCGCGCAGGCGCTCTTTGGCGAAAAATACGGTGACGAAGTGCGTGTGGTTTCGATGGGCCATGAGAGTGGCTCGGGCAAGGGCAGCGACGGGCACACCTATTCGATTGAGCTATGTGGTGGCACGCATGTGCGCCAGACAGGTGATATTGGGTTGTTTGTGGTGCTCGGGGATTCTGCATCGAGTGCGGGTGTACGCCGAATTGAAGCGCTCACGGGCAAGGCCGCGTTTGACTATTTGAGTGCGCAGGATGCCCGCGTAGCGGAACTGGCGCTGGAGCTGAAAGCGCCTGCGGCGGATGTGCCTGCACGTGTGAAAGCGCTGATAGATGAGCGCAAGGCGCTGACCAATGAAGTGGCGCAGTTGCGCCGCGAGTTGGCGATGGCGGGCGGTGCGAAGGACGGTGGCGCAGAAGCGATTGAGATCAATGGCATAAAGCTTATTGCTCAAGTGCTTTCTGGCGTCTCGGGTAAGGATTTGCCTGCGTTGATTGATGCGCATAAGGGCCAGATTGGCTCTGGTGCTGTGCTTTTGATTGCAGATACGGGCGGTAAGGCCGCTGTGGCGGCAGGCGTTACCTCTGATTTGACCGACCGTCTTTCAGCTGTGGATCTTGTGAAGGCTGCTGTGCCTGAGCTTGGCGGCAAGGGTGGCGGCGGCCGTCCTGATATGGCGCAGGGCGGTGGTGCGGATGTCAGCAATGCCGAGGCCGCGATTGCGGCGGCGAAATCTGTTTTGGAGGCTTGATATGTCAGCTCTTTGGATTGCCCATGTTACTGTGACGGACCCCGAGCCCTATGCAAAATATGCGGAGCTTGCGGGGCCAGCCATTGCGGCGCACGGGGGTGTGTTTATCGCCCGTGGGGCGCGCTTTGTGCAGCTTGAGGGCAAGGAGCGCCCACGCAATGTTGTAGCGCGTTTTCCGACGCTTGAAGCGGCTGTTGAGTGCTACAATTCGGATGCCTATCAAGAGGCATTGACCCATGCCAAAGGCGCGTCAGAGCGCGAATTGATGGTTGTTGAAGTCAGCGAATAACGCCATCCTTGCCTTGAACAGGTGAGGAGAGCTGTGATGCGTTGTGTCTTGTGCCTGCTTTTGTTGGTTTTGCCTCTGCCTGCTTTGGCAGATGGTTGGGCTGCACTGGAGCGGGACGGGGCGATTGCGATTATGCGCCATGCGCTAGCGCCGGGCGGAGGCGATCCTGCACAATTTGTCCTTGAGGACTGTGAGACGCAGCGCAATCTTGATGCGCGGGGGCGGGGTCAGGCGCGCGCGATTGGTGCCGAACTGCGGTTGCGCGGTGTGAAATTTGACAAAGTCTTCACAAGCCAATGGTGCCGTTGCCGCGAAACGGCCGCTTTGATTGAGATGGGGGCCGTTCAGGCGCTGCCATCGCTGAACTCGTTCTTTGCCGGACAAGGTGACCGTGTTGGTCAGACGGCTGCGACGCTTGCGGCACTGTCCGCGAGCGAAGGGCGCGTGCTGCTGGTGACACATCAGGTTAATATTACCGCGCTGACAGGTGTTTTCCCAAAGTCAGGCGAGATTATTGTGGCCGAGCTTAACGATGGCGCGCTCACCGTGACTGGGCGTATTTTGATAGAGCCGCCGCAGTAAAACAGCAGAGTTGCCAGAACGAAAAAGCCCCGCTCGTTTGAGCGGGGCTTTGTTATATTAGAGCTTTTTTGACTCGCGTTTGCGCTCATGCGGGTCAAGGTGACGCTTGCGCATGCGGATCGAGCTTGGCGTGACTTCAACGAGTTCGTCATCGTTGATGTAAGCAATCGCTTCTTCAAGGCTCAGGGTGATCGGCGTTGTCAGGCGAACGGCTTCGTCTGTGCCTGATGCGCGCACGTTTGTGAGCTTTTTGCCTTTGAGCGGGTTCACTTCCAGATCGTTCTCGCGGCTGTGCTCACCGATGATCATACCTTGGTAGATCTTGGTTTGTGCGCCAATGAACATTTTACCACGGTCTTCAAGGTTCCAGAGAGCGTAGGCCACGGCCTCGCCATCTTCCATGGAGATCAGAACGCCAGCGCGGCGGCCTGGCATTGGGCCTTTGTGGGGCGCCCAACCGTGGAACACGCGGTTCAGAACGCCTGTGCCGCGGGTGTCTGTGAGGAATTCACCGTGATAACCGATCAGGCCACGTGAGGGGACATTGGCGATGATGCGGGTCTTGCCTGCGCCTGCTGGGCGCATTTCGACCAGCTCGCCTTTGCGCGCGCCTGTCAGCTTTTCGATCACGACGCCTGAGTATTCGTCATCCACGTCAATTGTGGCTTCTTCGATAGGCTCAAGTGTTTTGCCGTCTTCTTCGCGCAGAAGCACTTTGGGGCGGGAGATCCCAAGCTCAAAGCCTTCGCGACGCATGTTTTCAATCAGAACACCCATCTGCAGTTCGCCACGGCCAGCGACTTCAAAGGCTTCGCCGCCAGGTGTGTCGGTGACTTTGATGGCGACGTTGCTTTCGGCTTCTTTCATCAGGCGGTCACGGATGACGCGGCTCTGGACTTTTTTGCCTTCACGGCCAGCCAGCGGGCTGTCGTTGATGCCGAATGTGACTGTGATTGTGGGCGGATCGATTGGCTGTGCGGGCAGGGCCGTATCAACGGCGAGCGCACAGATTGTGTCGGCCACTGTGGCTTTGGACATGCCTGCAATAGATACGATGTCGCCCGCGAGGGCTTCTTCGATGTCTTGCTGGGCAAGGCCACGGAAGGCCTGAATTTTGGTCACGCGGAATTGCTCAATCTTTTGGCCAACACGCGAGAGCGCCTGAACAGTTGCGCCGACTTTGAGGCGGCCTGTTTCGACACGACCCGTCAGAACGCGGCCAACGAAGGCGTCTGCGCCCAGAGTTGTGGCCAGCATGCTGAAGTCTTCGTTCTGGTGCGCGATTTGCTTGGGAGCGGGCACGTGATTGACGATCAGGTCAAACAAAGCCGAAAGGTCTTTGCGCGGGCCGTCAAGCTCGTGATCGGCCCAGCCAGAACGGCCAGACGCGTACATATGCGGGAAGTCGAGCTGATCGTCATTTGCATCAAGGGATGCGAAGAGATCAAAGCACTCGTCCAGCGCGCGGTCAGGCTCGGCGTCTGTTTTGTCGACTTTGTTCAGGACAACGATCGGGCGCAGGCCGAGGGCGAGGGCCTTTGACGTCACAAACTTGGTTTGTGGCATCGGGCCTTCGGCTGCGTCCACGAGGAGGACAACACCGTCAACCATCGACAGGATGCGCTCGACTTCGCCGCCGAAGTCGGCGTGGCCGGGCGTGTCAACGATGTTGATGCGCATGCCTTTCCACTCTACAGAGGTCGGCTTGGCGAAGATGGTGATACCACGCTCGCGCTCGATGTCGTTGCTGTCCATGGCGCGCTCGGCCACGTCCTGATTGGCCCGAAACGCGCCGGACTGTTTCAGAAGTTCGTCCACGAGAGTTGTTTTGCCGTGGTCAACGTGGGCGATGATGGCGATATTGCGCAGGTCCATGATATGTCCTTGGGTTGTTCGTTGAGGGCCGATATACCGCGCGGGGACGAAAGGCCAGTCAGAATAAGGGGCGGAGTGCATTTATGTCACGTATGGGGCTTTATGAGCAATTAGATGCCTGTGTTGTGGGGGCTTTGGCCGAGATAACGGGCCGAGAGGCGGATTTCTTTCGCGGGTTCGACTGTGTGGCGGCGAAAGATGCCTTGCATGGCGATGTTTCGATCAATGCTGCGTTGGTGATGGCAAAGCGGCTTGGTGTGTCGCCGCGCGCGCTTGGCGCTGATCTGGCGCAGGCTTTGGGGGGCGTTAAGGGCATCGCCAGCGCGTCTTTGGCGGGCGCAGGGTTTGTCAATCTGAGGCTTGAGCAGGACTTTATTACAGGGGTGCTGGGGAAGGCGGAGCTTTTGCCCAAGCCGCGCCAGGGGCGGCTCGCGATTTGCTTGGATGCGCCTGAGGATATGCGGCAGCGCTGGACGGGCGAGGCAGCGCAGGCTGTGGCGCGCGCGCTTGGGCTTGAGGCCGAGATATGCGATCCCTCGGCTGCGACTGAGGGGGCTGAGGCGCGGCTTTTGCCGTTGATCGGTCCAGACGCTTCCTATGGTGCGGCGACAGAACAGGAGTGGCGGGGCCTTTTGGCGACGTTCTCAGATATTTGGGCGGCATCTGAAGCTTACGAGGAGGTCACGCTCTTTGCGGGGATTGGCGGCGGGTTTCGCGCGGGGCTTTATGAAGCGGCATTGGGTGACAGAGCGTGCTTGCGTAGCACTGCTTTGGCCGCGGCGGACATACCAACGCTTGGGGGCGAGCACGCCGAACTCGCGCGGCTTTATGTGCTGTGCCACCGCGCGGAGCGCGTGCTTGACCTGACAGAGCGGGCCCATGCAAAGCCTGAGCGGGCGAACCCTGCGTTTTTGTTGCATTATGCAGCGTCAAAACTTTCGGCATTGAGGGGCGCTGAACCTGTTGAGGTTTGGGACGCCGCGACACGCCGTCTGGCTCTTTTGGTGGCAGGGTATGCGCGGGTGCTGGAGCTTGCTCATGATCTGGGCGCGCCGCAGCGTTTGGCGCTCTATTTGTGCGAGGTGGCACATTTGCTCCTTGATGCTGGGGCCGCAGCTCAGGACCGTGGCGAAAAAGCCATTTGCCCACGTGTTATTGATGCCTGCGAAGTTGTGTTTTGCAGCGGATTCGCTATTGTCGGAACAAAGGCGTTGGATGAAATCACCTGAAGAGTGAGGCCAGCGCAAAGAGCAGTGATAAGCGCAGCATAGATTTGCGCATAAAAAACGAGGCATTCGATGGCAGAACTCCCATATAGCGGAGCGCGGCAGAGCAGCTCTGCAGCTTATTCTCTTGGAACACTTACGAATTACGCGGGCGCAGTTGTTTCGCTTGGCTTGATGGTCGGGATTGGTGTTTGGGGGTATAAAGTTGTGGCGCGTGATGTGAGCGGTGTGCCCGTTGTGCGTGCGGCGTCGAATGAGCCGATGCGCATGGCGCCTGAGAAGCCGGGTGGGCAGTTGGCTGCGCATCAAGGGCTGTCTGTGAATGAAGTTATGGCTAAAGGCGGCGCTGAGAAGCCCGCAGAGCGGCTTGTTCTTGCGCCCAAGCCCGTGGATCTGACAGAAGAAGACCAGCCCTTGGCGGGTATTGTTGCGCCTAGCCCTGTGGTGCGCAGTGAGGCTGGTGTGTCTCTTGAAGAAAGTGACGCCGAACCTTTGACGCCCCAAATGGCCTCGATCCGTGCGCTGGCAGAGGCGCTTGCAGATGGGGTTGCGCCTTTGGCCGCTCAGGAAGCGCAAGTCGAGACGGTAACGCCTGTGGCCGTGGTTGTGCCAGCTGAGCCTGTGACGGCTGTCATTGAGGCTGTGCCTGAGGTGACGGCTGTTGAGGATAATATAGTCGCGGAGCCTGTCAAAGCGTCTCTTGTGAGCACGTCGTTGCGCCCCAAGCTGCGCCCGGCGGCCTTTAAGGCAGTTGCGCCTGCGGCGACAGAGGCGGCCGTTTTGGCGGCGTTGACAAGCGAGGCGGGGAGTATCCCTGTGGGCACACGGCTTGTGCAGCTTGGCGCCTTTGACAGCGCTGAAGTGGCGGGGCGCGAGTGGGAGCGGCTTGTAACCAAATTTGGCGAATACATGGACGGCAAAGAGCGTGTGATCCAGCGGGCTGAAAGTGGCGGGCGTGTGTTTTACCGCCTGCGCGCAATGGGCTTTGCAGATCTGTCAGACTCACGACGCTTTTGTGCGGCGCTTGTGGCCGAGCGCGCCGATTGTATTCCTGTGGTGAGCAAATGAGCCGTTTTGGCGCGAGCATCCTTGATGCGGACGGGCATCAGCTTACGCGGGAGGAGCGGGCGTTTTTTCGCGATGTGAACCCTTTCGGGTTCATCCTCTTTGCGCGCAATATCGGGACCGAGGCACAGGTTGCGCGGCTCTGTGACCAGATGCGGGACGCTGTGGGGCGCGAGGCGCCCATTACCATTGACCAAGAGGGCGGGCGTGTGCAGCGCTTGCGCGCGCCTCTCTGGCGCGAGTGGCTGCCGCCATTGGAGCAGGCCGAGCTTGCAGGCGAAAACGCTGCGCGCAGCTTTTATCTGCGTTTTCGACTGATTGCGCATGAGCTGAAACGCTGCGGGATCGACAGCAACTGCGCGCCGATGCTCGACATTGCCTTTCCCGAGACACATCCTTTCTTGAAAAATCGCTGCTATGGTACTGATATTGCAGCGATTGCCGAGATTGGTGCAGCTTCCTCCCGTGGTATGCTTGATGGCGGTGTTTTGCCTGTGGCCAAGCATATCCCCGGCCATGGGCGCGCTGTGGCTGACAGTCATTTTGAGCTGCCGAGCGTCGATATTGGTCGTGAGGAACTTATTGCTACGGACGGTGCGCCTTTTGCTGCGGTAAAAGACTGTCCCATGGGGATGACGGCGCATATTCTGTATCCGCAGATTGACGAACGTCCTGCGACGCTGAGCGCGTCTGTGATGGAGCTGATCCGCCGTGATCTTGGCTTTGACGGGCTGATCATGACCGATGATATCTCCATGAAGGCGCTCAACGGTGATCTGGGCGATTTGAGCCGCGCGGCACTTCTGGCGGGCTGTGATGTTATCTTGCATTGTAATGGCACTTTGGAAGAGCGTCGCACTGTGGCAGAGGCTGCTGGCGAGATGAGTGATGCGGCGCAAGAACGGGCCGAGCGGGCACTTGCTCTGCGTCAAAAGCCGGACGATATTGACATTTCGGCCATAGAAGCCGAGCTTGAAGCGCTTTTGAATGGGCGCGTGTATGACAGCTGATGACTTTGAAGAAGATCAGACAAAACTAAGTGTCGCCGACCGTATGACTGCGGAGGCGCTGATTGTGGATGTGAGTGGCTTTGAAGGGCCGCTTGATGTTCTGTTGACGCTGGGGCGCACCCAGAAAGTCGATCTGACCAAAATCAGCATTCTTGAACTGGCGCGGCAATATCTTGCCTTTGTCGAAAAGGCCAAGTCTTTGCGCATTGAGCTTGCGGCGGATTATCTTGTGATGGCGGCATGGCTTGCCTTTTTGAAGTCGCGTTTGTTGCTGCCGCCTGATCCGTCTGAGGACGGGCCCAGCGGCGAGGAACTTGCTGCGCATCTGGCCTTTCAACTTGAGCGCTTGCAGGCGATGCGCGACGTGGCGGCGCGGCTTATGGGGCGAGACCGTTTGGGCCGCGATTTTTTTGCGCGTGGTCTCCCCGAAGATGTGACGCGGGTGAAGAAGGTGACATACACCGCCACGCTGCTTGATCTGATGCAGGGCTATTCGCGGCTGCGCACGCGCGATGAGTTTCGCCCGTTTGTTATGGATCGCGACTCTGTGTTTACGCTTGAGAATGCGCTGGAGCGGATGCGCGGGCTGATCGGCTATGCGGGAAATTGGACTGATATTTCGAGTTATATTCCCGAAGGCTGGGACAAGGACCGCGCGCGGATCCGCTCGGCCACGGCCTCGACTTTTGCCGCTTCTCTGGAGCTTGCCAAGGAAGGGCGCGTGGAGCTGCGCCAGTCAGACACATTTGCGCCAATAGAGCTGCGCCGCAGAAATGAAAGCCGTGATTGAACATGAATGACGACATGGAACATATTGAAGAAAAAGAGGAAAGCCTCTTTGAGGCGCCCCCCATCGCTGAGCAGGAACGGATGGTTGAGGCGATCTTGTTTGCCTCTAGCGAGACGGTGACTGTGGCGGAGCTTAATGCGCGAATGCCTCACGGGAGTGACGCCGCTGAGGCGCTTGTTTATTTGCGCAAGCGCTATGAGGGACGGGGTGTGCGGGTTGTTAAAGTGGGCGATGCTTGGGCGATGCGCACCGCGCCTGATCTGTCGTTTCTCATGCAAAAAGAAACGGTTGAAACACGCAAGCTTAGCCGAGCGGCCATCGAGACATTGGCGATTGTGGCCTATCACCAGCCTGTCACGCGTGCCGAGATCGAGGAAATTCGCGGTGTGAGCGTGAGCCGTGGCACTGTGGACCAGCTTTTGGAAATGGAATGGATTCGCTTCGGGCGGCGGAAGATGACGCCGGGACGACCTGTGACTTTTGTTGTGACGCAGGACTTTTTGGACCACTTCGGGCTGGAATCGGCCCGCGATCTGCCTGGATTGAAAGAGCTTCGCGCCTCAGGGCTTTTGGAGAGCCGTTTGCCACCGAGCCATATGCCTACTTTGGGCGAAGGCGACGAGGACTTGATCGAAGAAGTGCAAGAGGGACAGAGCGAGCTCTTTGAGGACTGAGGGAATGCCTTATTTTACGCACAATGGCTGCTTATATTGCGGATTGAGCAGGTAAAGGAGGCCAATATGAATGCGAATAGGCTTATTAATATGGTGCTGCGCATGGTGATGCGCAAAGTTGTGAGCGCGGGGCTGAAACGCGCAGGCGGGGGTAAGGGCGCAAGTGCTGCGACCAAGGGCTTGAACAAAGCCTCCCGTATGGCGCGGCGCGCAGGTCGATTTTAAGATTTGAAGTGCTTGGAGAGCTTGAGGCCTTGGCCTTGATAGTTTGAGGCGATCCGTTCGCCATAGAGCTCTTTGGGCGTTTGTGACATTTTTTCATAGACCAAGCGGCCAACGATCTGGCCATGCTCTAGCACAAAGGGGCTTTCGTGGCAGCGCACTTCGAGCACACCGCGCGAGCCTGCGCCGCCTGCTGCGGCATAGCCAAAGCCCGGATCAAAAAAGCCTGCGTAATGCACGCGGAACTCACCGACCATCGCGAGATAGGGTGCCATTTCGGCAGCGCAATCTGGCGGGATGCAGACGGCTTCATTGCTTACGAGGATATAAAATGCGCCTGGATCAAGGATGATCTGGCCGGTGTCGCTGCGGACCTCTTCCCAGAAGTCGGCGGGGGCGTAGTGCCCGAGCCTATCCAGATCAATCACACCAGTGTGAGGCTTAGCGCGATAGCCAACGAGGGTGCTGCCTTCGGGGCGCAGATCAACGGAAAAGCCGAGCCCCTCACTGATCACGGGGGTGCTGCCATCAACCAGCGGGATTTCTGCATGAAGGGCGCGCAGATCAGCGTCGCTCAGTGTCGCTTGGCCATCGCGGAAGCGAATCTGGTTGAGGCGCATACCGGGGCGCACGAGGACAGAGAAGGAGCGCGGACAAATCTCGGCATAGAGCGGGCCTGAATAGCCCGCTGGAATGCGGTCAAATTCTTCGCCGCCGTCTGTGATTGTACGGGTGAGCAAGTCAAGGCGGCCCGTGGAGCTTTTTGCATTGGCGACTGCTTGGATGCCTTCAGGGAGAGCGAGGCTTTCTTGTAGCTCGACGACATAGACGCAGCCTTTCTCAAGCACGGCGCCTTGGCTGAGGTCTATCTGGTGCATTTCGAACTCGGACAAGCGCTCGGCAACTGTACGGCCTGCACCCGCGAGGAATGAGGCGCGCACACGATAGGCGCGCGCTCCGAGACGCAGATCGAGGCTAGCCGGCTGAATTTGGCCTTCGGCATAGTCGTCTTGAGCGGAGATTTCGCCACGGGCGATCATCTCGTAAAGCTGCTGGCTGGCCAGAACGCCTGTCATACTGTGTCCTTTCACGGGCAAGGTTGCGCAGCTTTTATCAAGTTTTTGGCTGAGAGGCAGGGAAAAATGCATCCCTGCCGTCTGATTGCTCAAGTTTTGTCGCCCGTTAGGTCCGTGGCACTATAGAATATCAGTCACAATGGTCTTGAGGCTTGCGGAGAGTGGCGCGCTTTCGTCTTCTTCGCTGTCGTTATAGGGACTTTCTTGGGCATAAAATGTGCTCATCGGGACTGTCGGGAAGCCGAGGTCACCACTTTGTTCGGCAGCATAGAAGGCTTCGGCCTCGGCAATCTGCTCTGGCGTGCAATAAAGGGCTTCGGCAGCCATCATATCGGCAACTGTAACGCCTTGCTCAAGCTCTTGACCCCGCCACATCTCAGTCTCAGTCTCAGTCTCAGTCTCAGTCTCAGTCTCAGTCTCAGTCTCAGTCTCAGTCTCAGTCTCAGTCTCAGGTTCGGCTGGAGGCTCAAGATTTGTATCTGATGCCGGCGGCAGCTCTAATGCAGGCGCTCGCTCAGCTTCCAGAGAGCCCTCAAGCTCAGGTGTATCTTCGGGGGCAAGCTCCGGTTCTGGGGGGGAGACGACTTCGGCCTCGGGAGCTGGCAGGGGAGCAGGATCTGGCGTGACCTCTGGTGGCGGGGCGGCCTCTGGCGCAATGATCGGCTCTTCTGGCGTTTCGTCCACGGTTTCCTCTTCGGGCGTTTCTTCAACAGGTGTCTCTGGTTCGAGTTCTGGTGTGGGAACGACCATATCCATATAGTTTGTGGTTTGAACTTCGATGTAATCGAGCAGCTCTGTATAGTTTTCGGCGACGAGTGGGTGGATATTGGCGGGCACGTCGAAACTTGCAGGAGCGGGTTCGCCATTTGTGGCCTGATAAGTGATCAGGCTGGCAAGAAAATATGTTGTCTCTGTGCCGTGCGGGGCGCTGTCTGTGAAAAGTTCGGTTGTACTGATGGCAGCCAGCGGGCCGCCCTCTTCGCGAAGGGAGGCGAGCACAGGAGCGACGGGAATGAGCGTGATATTGGCGTCAGGCGTGCTGGCGTTGAGCGTGTCAACATAGTCAACAAACCAAGTATGATAGTCTTCTTGGTTGTAATCGTAATAGCGCTCGATACTGCTTTCGCTTGGTGGGAAGGTCTCGCTGAAGGCCGCGAGATCGCTCCAGCCTTGGTAGACAAAAATCTGCGCATTGGGTTGATCGGTGAGCACTGTGGCAAGGATCGACTCGGTGGCATCGACTGGGCTTATGTTGCCGTCGGGATAGTTGGCTGTGGGCGCGAGGTCTTGGATAAAATTGCCTGGTGTTATGATCACTTGGCTAAACGCCTGATCCGCAAAGCGCTCCGTGTCATCGTCCCACTGACCTGTAATGCCCTGGAAGCCCCATTCGTTAGCGGGCTCAAGGCGGTCGGCGAACTGGCGCAGAAAGCCGAAGCCGCCGTTCACGTCATAAGTTCCTCCGGCTTCCAGAGTGAGTTGGTTGAGCCAATAGGGCAGGTTGGTTTGGGCGCCCCCTTCGGAAAAGTTGACAAGCGAGTTCCCGAAAAAATACTGGTTGGTTTCTATCGGCACAGGCGCACACTCCATGCTCGGAGTGCAAAGCCCGAGCGTTACTTTTTAAATGCAGTCAGGAAAGCCCGAGGCTGCATGCAAACATCCCTAAATTTAGACATAGTGTAAGCAACGGGTTTGGCAAGAAATTAGCATGCTGATTGAGGGGCATATTTGGAAACAGTTTGGTGACTGTTTTGCTGGTAGCTGGCTCAAAAATCTGGGGAAAAGGTGAAATGGTCGGGCTAGCAGGACTCGAACCTGCGACCTTCCGTCCCCCAGACGGACGCGCTACCAGGCTGCGCTATAGCCCGACTAAGGCTGCTTATTAGCGGTTTTGAGCCAGAGGGCAAGGGCAAATCTCTGTGTAATTTGGGCCAAGTGTGTCAAAGCCTTACAGGCTTAGGAGGCGAGCGCTTTGAGTGCGTTGCGGGCTTGCTCCAGAGCGCGGCGCGTTTCGCTATCAGGGCTGGCTTTGAAGGCGGCGACGCGGCTGAGAAGGCCTGCGCTGACATCAAGTTCGGTGTCGCTTGGATCATCAGGTAGCGTGATCGACAGAGACAAGGGGGGAGAGGCTTGGCCGTCTTCTGTGGGTTCTTTAGCAGCTTGCAGAAAGGAAGGGAGAGCCGAAGGCTGTGTCTTGAGGCCAGATGTGCTATCGACCTCTGACTCTTCGGAATTTGCTTTTTCGTCTGCCTTGGCGGCATCCTCAGGCGCCGCGGCCTCAGGCGTCGGGTTTTGCGGTGTCGCCTCGGCGGAGGTGTCTTCTGGTGCTTGTGTCTCTGTGGCCTCGGACTCGTCGGTGCTTTTGCGGTGTGTGAAGGGCACGATGTCTGCTTCGGGCTTGGGCGCGCTCGGCGCGTCCACGACCATGTCGATCGCATTGGTATCACTCACGACCTCTGCAAGCTCACCGTCGAGCGGCTGTGAGAGGCTTGAGATATGTTTAACACCATGATCACGCAGCATTTTTTGTGCGCCTTTGATGGTCATTCCATCATCATGCAATAGCTTTTTAATGCCGCCGAGCAGCACCATATCATTGGGGCGATAATATCTGCGCCCACCTGCGCGTTTCACAGGTTTTACTTGTGTGAATTTGCTTTCCCAGAACCTCAAAACATGAGTCGGCAAGTCAAGCCATTCGGCCACTTCGCTTATGGTGCGGAATGCTTCGGCTGATTTTGCCATGCTGTGAGACGCTCCTAGCGCTTATTGCCTGCGGCGACCCGGTCTTTCATGAGGTGCGAGGGGCGGAAGGTCAGAACGCGGCGGGGGTTGATGGGAACTTCCTCGCCAGTCTTTGGGTTGCGACCGACGCGGGCCGTTTTTTGGCGGACAGAGAAGGTTCCGAAGGACGAGATTTTGACTTGCTCTCCTGTGACCAGCGCGTCGGAGACATGCTGGAGCACACTTTCGACAAGCTGCGCGCTGTCATTGCGAGACAGGCCGACTTCGCGAAAGACTGCTTCGCTCAGATCCATACGTGTAAGTGTTTTTTCGCTCATAACTATTCCCCCGTTTGGCCAAGCATAGGCCTGAGAGAGATTCCGAGTCAATATCAATGGCTTGGCGTGCAGCTTTTCAGCAATAAATGAGACGCATTCCTAGCGTTTTACCAACGGATTGCGACCGCACCCCACGCCAGACCGCCGCCGATGGCTTCGGTGAGGACGAGATCGCCTGTTTTGATCTTGCCTTTCGCGGCTCCGACAGAGAGCGCAAGTGGGATCGAGGCGGCAGAGGTGTTGCCGTGGTCTTGCACTGTGAGCACGACGCGCTCCATTGGGACACCGAGCTTTTTGGCCGTGCCTTGGATGATGCGGATATTGGCCTGATGGGGCACGATCCAGTCGACATCACTGTGCGTGAGCCCCGCTTTGTGAAGGGCAGCATCGGCTGTTGAGGCCAGCTTTTCAACGGCTTGGCGGAAGAGGGCGTTGCCCTGCATACGCAATTTACCAGACGTGCCTGTCGAGGAGACGCCGCCATCTACAAAGAGCATGTCTTTGTAGCGACCATCAGAGTTGAGGTCCGCAGAAAGGATGCCGCGATCAGCGGTTGTGCCTGTGCACTCTTGAGCTTCAAGGATGAGTGCACCCGCGCCATCGCCGAAGAGAACGCAGGTTCCGCGATCTGTCCAGTCCATGATGCGGCTGAAGGTTTCGGCGCCGATGACAAGCACGCGTTCGGCTTGGCCTGAAAGGATCAACCCGTTTGCTGTTGTGAGGGCAAAGACGAATCCTGCGCACACGGCTTGAACATCAAAGCCAAAGCCACGCTCCATGCCGATCTTTTGCTGCACCATGGTCGCAACTGAAGGAAAGGTCAGATCAGGAGTGGACGTGGCAACGACGATTGCGTCGATGTCGCCAGCCGCCAGACCTGCTTGTGCGAGGGCGGCTTTCGCGGCTTCGGCCGCAAGATCAGAGGTATGCTGCCCTTCGGCGGCGAAATGACGGCGCTCGATTCCTGAGCGCGTGCGAATCCACTCGTCTGTGGTGTCGATCGAAGATTCGAATTCGGCGTTTTCCACGATCCGCTCTGGCAAATAGTGGCCATAGCCAACGACGACGGCACGTTTTGTCATGAGTTGGCCTCTTCTTCAGAATTTTTTATGTGCTCTGTCCCTGCTTCGGAGGCCAGCATTGTGGCGGCCGAAATACGGGCGGCAAGTTTTTCATTGAAGCCTGATTGCGCCAGCTGGAAAGCGAGCTTCACTGCAGCTGAAACGCCTGTCGCATCAGCAGAGCCATGAGATTTCACAACTGTTCCGTTAAGGCCAAGGAAGATACCACCGTTGACTTTTCGTGGATCAATGCGACTGCTGAGGCGCTTGAGCGAGGTAAAGGCGAGCAGGGCGGCGAGGCGAGACAGCGGCGTATAGTTGAAGGCTTCGCGCAGCAGATCGCGGATCAGGCTGGCGGTGCCTTCGCCCGTTTTTAGCGCGATATTGCCAGTGAAACCGTCTGTTACGATGACATCGCATTTTTTTCCTGGCAGATCGCTGCCCTCGACGAAGCCGACATATTCGAAATTGGCTGCGTCAGCATTTTCGGCGATCAGCTCATTTGCGGCCTGAATTTCGGCGCGGCCTTTGAACTCTTCTGTTCCAACATTGAGCAACCCGACGCGCGGGCGCGCGAGGTGAAGCCCGTTGCGCGCATAGGAGGCGCCCATCAAGGCGTATTGTAGCAAATCACGCTCATCGGCGCGGATGTCGGCGCCGGCATCAAGCATAACATTAAAGCCCTGCGGATTGCGCGAGGGCCAGAGCACAGCAATTGCCGGGCGATAGACACCCGGTATTTTGCGCAGGCGAATGACCGAGAGCGCCATGAGCGCACCCGTATTGCCGCAAGAGACACAGACCGTCGCCTCTTTGTTGCGCACGCTTTCAAGCGCGGACCACATAGAGGTACTTTTGCCTGAACGCATGACTTGAGACGGCTTGTCCTCCATCGAAACAATGCCTTCGGCATCAACGATGGTGCAACGGCCGCGCAAATTCTTTTTGCGTGCGACAAGGGGCTCCAGCTCGGACTTGCGGCCGTGCAGGAGAAAGAAAATGTCTTTGTTTTTCTTAGCGGAATGTGAACAGCCAGCGACAATCGCCGCTGGCCCTTTATCACTTCCCATAGCATCAACCGATATGACAATGCGCTCCGCCTGCGGGTTTGAAGGTGCAGGCTTGGGCGTGATTGTCTGGCTCATGCGAAAAGGCTCGGCTTATGCCGCGTCTTCGTCGATCTCGACTTCGTCCGCCACGGCAATCACTTCGCGATCTGCGTAGTGGCCACAATCGGGGCACACGTGGTGTGGACGCTTGAGTTCGCCGCAGTTTGGGCACTCGTTAGGGTTTGCAGCCGTAAGGCTATCGTGCGCGCGACGGTTGTTGCGACGTGATTTGGATACTTTGTTCTGTTGGACAGCCATGTCGCAACCTCAATTATCTAGGGGCAAAAGAGCCCAGTTTCAGAAGGGCGAAGCCCTGTGTGTTCGGGTTCAGACTGCTCTTATGCAAAAGCTGTGAGCCTGTCCAACCCTAAATTCGTAAGAGCGCGCGAAAATAGCTGGAATCGCATGAGTTGCAACCCCGAATTTCAACCTAGCTTTCGGGGTCTTGAAGCTTGGCTTTAAGGGCTGCGAGGCCTGCAAACGGCTTGGTATCCTCGTCTGTAAGGGCTGCTTTGCCTTCCTCTGTGAAAACTGCGCTTTCAAGGCTTGCGCCCTCTGCACGGGGATAAGGCGGCAGGGCAAGAGACAAGGCTTCGCGAAAGACATCGGCCAGATTGATTGTGTTTTCAAGCGGCTCGGCGCGGTCATCTTCGGGCATTTCGACCTCGGCATCTTCTTCAAGATCGTCAAAGCTAGGCATGATCCGCACGAAAAGACGCTCGACGCTCTCTTCTATGCGGGCACTGACAGGGGCGAGCGTAATGACGCAGGCCTGCTGTACTGTTGCGCCCAGACGGGCCTGAAGCAGCCAATCATCAGCGCCATGAGGCTTAAGCGTGCCGATCAGGCTTGGCTTTTTGAGCGCGAGCAGATCAAGGGTCTTGGCCATTTCAGTGCGCGCCTCGTCAGAAAGTTTCAGCGAAAAGCTGTAGCTTTGGTTTGCCGAAAGGCGCGAAACAGGTATCGTTGTTATGTCATTAAAGTCTTGGGTCATCGCGCCGCTCCTTGAATCGGGGGCCTTTCCTTAGTAATCGGAAGGCAAGGCCGCAACAGCCGATACAAGAGGGCAGAGATGAAAGCAATTACCCACCCGATAAAGCAGAGCGCGGCGTTTTTGCTGCTTGGGCTTGTTTTCATGGCGCTGAGCTCTTGTGCAGCGACCTATCGCGACCATGGCTATGTGCCTTCGGAGAGTGAATTGGCCGAAATTGTTGTGGGTGTTGATTCCCGCGAGAGTGTGGCGGATGTGGTGGGGGTTCCTTCGACATCAGGGATTTTGAACGACAGCGGCTATTATTATGTAAAAAGCCGCGTCAGACATTTTGGCGCGATGCGCCCGAAAGAGATTGAGCGCGAAGTTCTTGCCATCAGCTTCAGTGAGGCGGGCATTGTAGAGAACATCGAGCGCTTCTCGCTGCAGGATGGGAATGTTGTGACGTTGTCTCGCCGCGTGACGGACAAGACGGTCAATGACAATACTTTCATACGTCAGCTGGTGGGGAGCATCGGCCGCTTTTCATCTGGCACGCTTCAATAACACGCTGTTTGTCACAGCCTTGAAACCTATTTTGTGCTAGGCTTTGTGCCAGCGCGTGTGGGTTTATGGATGAAGGGTTGAGTATGAAGGCCTTCGAGAGGGGCGGATATCATGTGCGGCTGGCGACGAGCGAGGCTGACATTTCGGCAGCTAAGGCACTGCGCCATAGGGCTTTTTTTGGCCGTTCAGGTATTGATGAAGACGCTTTTGATGCATCGTGTGAGCATGTTCTGATCAACAATAACGAAGGGCGGCTCTTGGGCTGCTTTAGGATAATGTCTTTGCCGTCAGGGCAGGCGCTGTCGCAAAGCTATTCAGCACAGTTTTATGATTTGGGTCAGCTCGCGGGCTTTGAGGGCAAAATGCTTGAGATGGGGCGGTTTTGTCTGGAGCCAGAGGAGGCGGAGCCAGATGTTTTGCGCATTGCTTGGGCGGCTTTGACGCGCTTTGTGGATGAGCAAGACATAAAGATGTTGTTTGGCTGTGCGTCTTTTTCTGGCGTGAATGGCGTGCCGTATCAGGACAGCTTTGCACTCTTGAAGGCGCGGCATCTTGCGCCGGAGTGTTGGCGGCCAAGACAGCGCGCGCGGGATGTCTTTGATTTTGGAGCAGAGTTTCAGGGAGAGGCTGATCTGAAGCGCGGCATTGTCCAAATGCCGCCGTTGTTGCGCAGCTATCTGGCGATGGGAGGCTGGGTCAGCGACCATGCCGTCATCGACAGGGAAATGGGGACGATGCATGTGTTTACGGGGCTTGAAGTCAGGGCGATCCCTGCTGCGCGCAAACGGCTTTTGCGAGCGCTTGCGGCGTGAGAGCGCTTGACGCTGCGCGCGGGTAGCGATAGCGCTCTGCCATGGCACGCGCACCCCTTTTACAGCTCAATGATGTCTCACTGACATTCGGCGGAAACCCAGTCTTTGACGGGCTTTCGGCCTCCTTGCAATCTGGCGATCGACTCGCTTTGGTCGGGCGGAACGGCTCGGGCAAATCGACGCTCATGAAAGTGATGGCGGGGCTTGTCGAAACCGACAAGGGCGATGTGGTTGCTGGGCCCGGTGTGCGCGTAGGGTATATGGAGCAAGAGCCTGATATGGCGGGCTTTTTGACGCTTGGAGACTATGCGTCAAGCGGATTGGAGCCAGGTGAGCTTTACCGAGTTGAGCGGGCTGGTGAGGGCCTCAAGTTTGATCCTGACCGTCCCGTTGAGACCGCCAGCGGCGGAGAGAAACGGCGCGCGGCCTTGGCCAAGCTGATGGCGGAAGCGCCAGAGTTGATGCTGCTCGATGAGCCGACAAACCACCTTGATATTGAAGCCATCCGCTGGCTGGAAGGCGAGCTGAAGGCGACACGCACGGCCTTTGTTTTGATCAGCCACGACCGCGCATTTTTGCGTGAGCTTACTCGCGCAACACTCTGGATTGACAGAGGAAAAGTTCTTCGGAATGAGCAGGGCTTTGAACATTTTGAAGCCTGGCGCGACAAGCTTTGGGACGAAGAGGACCAAGCCCGCCACAAGCTTGACCGCAAGATCAAGGCCGAGGCTCGCTGGGCTGTCGAAGGCATCAGTGCGCGCAGGAAGCGCAACCAAGGCCGTGTGCGTGCCCTTGCTGAGCTGCGCGAGGAGCGCTCAAGCCAGATCAGACGGCAGGGCACAGCAGGGATGGCGCTGTCTTCGGGGTCGGTTTCGGGCAAGAAAGTCATCGAAGCTGTGGGGATTTCGAAAGCCTATGATGGTAAGCAAATCCTAACAGATTTTGACATTACCGTGCAGCGTGGAGACCGTATTGCTTTTGTCGGACCCAATGGTGTGGGTAAGACAACTGCCATTAAGCTACTGATGAAGCTGGAAGAACCCGACGCAGGCACTGTTAAACTGGGAACCAATCTGGAGGCGGCGATCTTTGATCAGGCGCGGGCCCAGCTTGACCCCGAGATGAGCCTTTGGGACAGCCTCACAGGCGATCCTGATATGCGGGTCTCAGGCAAAGCCGACCAGATCATGGTGCGTGGAATGCCACGCCATGTCGTTGGATACCTTAAAGAATTTCTGTTTGAAGAAGGTCAGGCGCGGGGGCCTGTGAAGGCGCTTTCGGGCGGGGAAAAGGCGCGGCTTTTGCTGGCCAAACTCATGGCGCGGGAAAGCAATTTACTGGTGCTTGATGAGCCGACCAACGACTTGGATGTCGAATCGCTCGACCTGTTGCAGGAAATTCTGGATGACTACGACGGAACCGTGCTGCTTGTGAGCCACGATCGGGACTTTCTGGACCGTGTGGCAAGTCTCACTGTGGCGATGGAAGGAGATGGCAAGGCGACAGTCTATGCCGGCGGCTGGAGCGACTATCAGGCCCAGAAACCTGACAGTGATGACTGGGAAAACCGTCCAAATACAAAGGCTTCACGCGCAAAAGAGAAGCAGGAGAAGGCGAAAGCCAAGCCCAAGCTCAGCTTTACGGAAGAGCATCGTTTGAAAGAACTTCCAAGCGTTATGGAGCGGCTGACAGCCGAGATCGGTAAGCTCGAAGAGCTGCTCGCGCAGCCCGACTTGTTCACCAAGGAACCTGTAAAATTCAAGAAAGCGACGGAAGCTCTGGTGGAGCGTCAGACCGCTTTGGCCAAGGCCGAAGAAGAGTGGTTAACGCTTGAAGAAAAGGCCGAACAGGCGGGTTAACAGGCTGTGAGACGACTGATTCTAGGGGGGTGATATGCGTGCACACCCCGTGCACATTGCGTGCACCGCCTGAATGGGGCCTCTCTTAAGACAAAATTAGGTAATGAGGCGTGCGGTCGCGAAAGCCTTTGGTCATAAACTTGCTCCGCCGCTTGCGCGGATCAAAGCGCAGCGGCGCGGGTGATTTCGTCTTGGGAGAGGCCGTATTTGGCGGCGAATGTCTTACGGGCTGCAATCAAGCGGGCGTCATCGGGGCGCATACCGAGGGTGCGGATAAACTCTGCGCGCTGTTTGGATTTTAAAGCGTCGCGGTCGATTGCTGTGTGCATCATGCGGTCGATGACGTCACCGCCCGGCGAAACGTGAAACCATTTTGAGAAGTCGCGGAAGTGATGCTGGTTGTGCAGGGTTGTGACGTGACGCTCGATTTTTGTTTTGGGGATCGTGAGGTGAGATGTCATGTGAAACCACTCATAAGCCAGAAACATTCCCACGCCGCCAACCAGAACAACTGCCACGGAGATATGGAACGCGGCGGGCAGGCCGAGGAGGGCGGCAACGCCCCAGACCAGCCCGAAGTTGAGCCCGAGCACGGGCAGGGCGACCCAAGGCGGGACGAAAAACAGAGCGTGGTTTGTCGGGAAGTCGTGATGGCCGTAATGCGCTTGATAGAGCAGGTTAAAGGCCCATTGCTGCTTGGGTGGAGGCAGGTGAAAGACAAACCTGTGCAGATTATATTCGTTGAGCATTTGGGCGAGAATGCCAAGCGGGACAAGCAACCACGCCCAGAGTGGAGCATGGATAATCAGGATCACCACGCCTGCAAGGGCGGCGAGGCCCATGAGGGCCACGCTGATGTGGGAGAACATGATCTTGAGGCGCATCATCCTCGCGTCCTTTCGGGGCAGCCGAAGCTATCCCCCAAAGTTCACTGCATCCGAAGCGCGCCGTCAATGCGGATTGAGGTTCCGTTGAGGTAACCTGATTCGACAATGAAGGCCGCAAGCTTGGCGTATTCGGCGGGATCACCAAGGCGCTGTGGGCAGGTCACGTCTTTGGCGAGGGCGTCTTGCACATCTTGGGGCAGGCCCTTGAGCATCGGGGTTGCGAAGATACCGGGGGCGATGGCCATGACGCGGATGTTGTCGCGCGCAAGGTCACGGGCCATGGGCAGGACCATTCCAAGGATGCCGCCTTTGGAGGAGGCGTAGGCGACTTGGCCTTTTTGTCCTTCAAAGCCTGCGATGGAGGCCGTGTTGATGATCACACCGCGCTCGCCGCCTGCGTCGGGTGCGCCTTTGGCCATGGCGGCGGCGGCGAGGCGGGCGACGTTGAAGGAGCCGACCAAGTTGATGTCAATCACGCTTTGGTAGAGCGCGAGGGGGTGCGGGCCGTCGCGGCCCAATGTCTTGGCGGGGGGGGCTATGCCTGCGCAGTTGATTGCGGCGGTAAGTCCGCCCATAGCGGATGTGGCGGCGTCAATCGCGGCAGCAACGCTGACTTCGTCTGTGACATCGGTCTGGGCAAAATGTGCGCCGATCTCTGCAGCGACGGCTTCGCCGCGCTCTGCATCACGGTCCAGAAGTGTGACTTCTGCGCCGAGCGCGCGAAAGTGACGCGCGGTGGCTTCGCCGAGGCCTGAGGCTCCGCCTGTGATGATGGCTTTGGTGGCTGAGAGTTGCATGGGAGGCTCCTTGGCGTGTGCGCGCGTGAAATGAACACTTGTTCAATAACGCAAGCCTGCTGCTTTAGTCAACTTTGTTGAGGCGCTTGGCGATAAAGCCGAGCAGGAGCACTGTGAGCATAATGCGAAAGATGTGGTGCAGGGTCACAAAGGCGGGGTTGGCTTGCAGCGAGAGGGCGATGAGGGCCATTTCGTTGACGCCGCCGGGGGCAAACGTGATGAAGAGAGTTTTGAAGGGCTGATCTGTCGGACCGACAAGGAGGGCCGCGAGGGCTGCGCCAATGGCAAACATGAGTGTCAGAGACAGCAGCGACAGCCAGAGGCAGCGGCGCAGCGTGGGCATATCAAGGCCTGCAAAGCGCATCCCGAGAGAGGCACCGACAACAAGCTGGGCGAGCAGGATGAGCCAGTTGGGCAGGGCGAGGGGCTGGCCCATCAGGGCAAACCCTGCGGAGACGATCAAAGGGCCTGTGAGCTGCCATGCGGGCAGACTCAGAGCTCGGCCTGCAAAAAGGCCGAGAGCGAGGATCACGGCGGCTTGGGGATACATCGGCCAAGTGACGGGGACGGTGTTGAAGCTGAGCCCGCCTGCGGAGCCGACGGGATAGCCCAGCCAGAGCGAGAGACCAGCGGGAACAAGCGTGATCACCAGAATGATGCGCAGGAATTGCTGGGCAATAAGGGTTGGCTGATGTGCGCCTGTGGCTTCGCCCATGGCGATGGATTCGATTAGACCGCCTGGCGCGCCCGAAAAGAAGGCTGTGGGCGCGTCATAGCCGCCGATCACGCGGAAGACGGCGTAGTTCAACCCTTGAGCGAGGAGAACGAAGGCGACCATGGCCGCGAGGGAGGGGAGGAGATCATGCAGGGAGGCGAGGAGCGCGAGCGTGACTTGCGCGCCGATGACCGCTCCGATGAGGGCGATGAAGGGCAGGCGGAGATTGATGGGGAAGACATAGCCTGCGGGCAAGCGGTTTGTTGCGAAGATTGCAACGGGGGCTGTGGCCAAGAGCGAGCCGATGAGGAAAGGCAGGGGCAGGCCGGTGGCTTGGGCGATCAGAGCGCCAAAGAGCGCGAGAACGAGGAGGGCGGCTGTCTGCGGGATATGAGGCATCTGGGGCTTTCTGGCAGGCTGTTTTCCAGAGGGGTGCCTCACTGGGGTATATCCAAAACTTGGCTGATACAATCGGCTTGCGATGCGGGGCGGGTTGCATCCTCTGGCCGTTGCGGCTCATATCGTGCGGAAAGAGCGCTGTGCTTGAGCGGGGGGAAATGATGCTGACAAATCTTGATCTTGTGGAGCTGACGGCGTTTCGCCGAGAGTTGCACCGTTTTCCTGAAGTATCGGGCGAAGAGGTGGAGACGGCGCAACGGATTGTGGCGGCGCTGACAGTGCTCTCGCCAAGCAAGATTCTGACAGGGCTTGGTGGCCACGGGGTTGCTGCAGTGTTTGACAGTGGTGTCGAGGGGCCAACAGTTTTGTTTCGGGCCGAACTCGATGCATTGCCGATTGAAGAGAAAAACAGCAAGATTGACTATGCCTCAGAGATTGCAGGCAAGAGCCATGTTTGTGGGCACGACGGGCATATGACCATGCTGCTCGCTTTGGGGCGTGTTCTGGCGCGCCAACCTGTGGCCAAGGGGCGGGTTGTCTTGATGTTTCAGCCTGCGGAAGAGGATGGCAGCGGTGCGAAGGCTGTTGTGGCTGATCCGGCTTATCAGGAGATCGCTGCTGATTGGGCCTTTGCCATTCATCTCGAACCGGGCCGGCCGTTTGGCTATGTCTCGACAGTGCCTGGCCTGATCAACTGCGCGTCTCTTGGTCTGACAATTAAGCTGACAGGTAAGACGGCCCATGCGGCCGACCCTGAAGACGGGGTCTCCCCAGCGCGCGCGATTGCGGAGCTTATCCCAAAGCTTGAGGCGCTTGGCACGGGTGGTGCTCTGGATGAGGCGTTTCGCTTGGTGACGCTTACGCATGTGCAGATCGGGGAGCCGTCTTTCGGGATTGCGCCAGGGGATGGCGTGATTTTTACGACTTTGCGCAGCACCCATGACGCGGGGCTTGAGGGTATCGAAACAGCGGCGCGGGCACTGGCAGAAGCGGCGGCGCAAACATACGGGCTGGGCGTGGACTTTGAGGTGACGGATCACTTTGCGGCGTCAATCAATGCTCCCGAGGCCTATGAGGTTGCAATCAAAGCGATGGAGACGCTTGATGTTCCCTATGGGGATGCGGGTGTGCCGATGCGGGCGTCAGAGGACTTCGGGGTGTTTGGTTGGGGCGCGAAAGCAGCGATGCTCTGTCTTGGACCAGGGGAAGATTATGCGGCGCTGCACAATCCTGATTATGACTTTCCTGACGATATTATACCGATTGGAACAGCGATTTTTGAGCGTATCGCGCGAGATCTGCTGGGATCGGCGCAAGAGCCGTAACGTCTTTGCGTGACAGGCAGGGGAAACGACGCGAGCCGTAGGCGGCGCTAAGAGGCTGGCCGGCTATGGGGGCGATGGCCTTTGACAAGCTGGCCAAGCTTGGGAGAGACAGCATTTTCAGGCTTTCCGGGCCTGGATAAAAGCTTTCTGAAGCGGCTCCGTTGGCGAAGATCACGGCGTGTTTTGGCAAAAGGATATGGTGGTAGGTCACTGTGTCTTTTGGCTTGATGATATGGGCCAGAGTTGTTTGTTCGGCGAGATGTTTGGCACGCAGGAAACGCGGTGCACCATTGGCGGAGACCAGAAAGCAATGCTGCTGGGAGACAAAGAGCGCGGCGGTATTGCCCAAGGTATCAGGCTTGATCCGTACAGGGCGCAGGCGCGGTATGCTTTGAAGCGTTTCGAGGGAGATGACCGTTTTATCCTGCCACAAGATAGGGGCATATTGGCCCTCGGACGTCAGCACCTTGTCGCCGCAGCGTAGGCTCTGGACAGGCTGTTGGCCCTTTGATGTCTGGATCAGCGTGCCACTGGCGTAGCAGGGAATGCCGATCGATTGCAGCTCTGGTGCGCTGTTGACCTGATCTGGCCTGATCCCTGCAAGTGTAATGCTCTCGCCATTGGGGAATAGAAGCACCGCGTCGCCTGATCCGTCGCCATTGGTGTCGGTGACGGTGACATCCCATACATTGACTGGATTTGAGTCCTGATCGTAGAGGGCGCTGACATCGAGCTGGTCATTGGTCACACCGTCGCGATTGTCATCGGTGATGGAGAAGTCTGTGATGGTGTCGGCCCCAAAACCATCAGCGAAGAGGAACGTATCGTCGCCTGCGCCGCCAGAGAGGCTGTCATCGCCTATGCCACCTGTGAGGCTGTCGCTTCCGACACCGCCAACCAGCGTGTCATTGCCCGCCTCGCCATCCAGCGTGTTTGAGAGGGTCGGTTCTGTGTAGGTTATGGTTTGGTTGAGGCCCGCTGGGATATATTCGAGGGCTTGGCCATCGGCATCAAGGAGAACCCAATTGTGGGTTTCAAAGGTCGGCTGAACTCTGCTCCCGCCTGCAGCGATCGTGCTATAGGGGACGAGTGCGCCAGACTGGTCGATCCACCAGAGGCCGACAGGCGCATCTGAGGAATTTATAACGGTCAGTGAGGTCGCCGCGCCGCTAGAGCCTGACGGGTGATCGAGTGGGTCAAAGGGGGCTGTGTCGCTGACAAGAAGATCGTCACCGCCGCCACCTGTGATAACGTCATTGCCCGCGCCGCCATAGAGCGTGTCATTGCCATCTTCGCCTGCGATGCTGTCGTTGCCTGTGCCTCCGAGGATATGGTCGTTTCCGCCGCCGCCTTCGAGCGTGTCTTGGCCTGCGCCGCCGAGGACATCATCATCGCCCCAGCCAGCTGTGATGCTATCACTCGCCCCGCCTGAGGCCTCGACGGCGGCATAGAGTTGAACATTGTCGAGGGCTAAGCCCAATGCGTCATTGGCGCCAAAACCCGCAAAACTAAGAGTGTTTGAGCCGTCTCCCGCGCCGCCGATCAGATGAAAGGTGTAGTTTGTGAAGCTGCCGTCGCTGGCGTCGATTGTGCCGACAAGCTCCCCATTCCAGAGGAGCTGAAGCTGGTTGTCACCAAGCATGCCGTCTGCGGCGGTTGTGATATCTCCGACATCAAAGCTCAGCAGATAGGCCTGTCCGTCCGAGATGCCTTCTACTGACTGGCTGATAACATTGTGCTGGCCAGACGCCGACTCCATGTCCATCCAGTTGCTACCGTCTGTGGCGTTGAGGCCGCCGCGGTTATCGTTGTGAACGTTGATAGAAAAGCCGTTCGCATCTGTCCAGCCGACGATATTGCCGCTGGGTGCATCGAACCCATACACCGTGGGCGTCATGCCTGTGGTGTCTTCAAAAGAGCCGTTGATGATCAGGTTTGGCCCTGTGGTGACAAAGTCATCGCCAGAGAGGGTGTCATTGCCCCAATCGCCGCTAAGTGTGTCAGCGCCGCTGCCGCCAAAGGCTATGTTATCGCCTTGGCCGACATAAATTTGATCATCGCCCGCTTCGCCATGCACGGTGTCATCACCATCATTGGCCCAGATCGTGTCGTTGCCTGCGCCTGAGCGGACAGAATCCGCATCGCTTTCGCCGATGGCGTCGCCATTGTCGATCCAGTCTCCATCGGCATCAAAGTCAAACTGCCCAAGCTCGTCATCGCCTGATGTGCCTTCCACCACGCCGTTTTTGGTGAGCTCGACGATCTGCTCGATGCCTGAAAACTGAAGTATTTCACCAGAGTTGAATGTAACAGTGCCGCTTTCGGCTGTGGTGTAGGTTATGAAGTCGACGTTTGAGACATAAAGGGTGTCGCTGTCGTTTCCTGTCTCGCCTCCATAGATTATGTCGCCTGCGGCACCAAAGATGTGGTCTGCGCCGCCGCCGCCATCGACACTATCGGCGCCTTCGCCACCCGACAGAGTATCGTTGGCATCACCGCCTAAAAGCGTGTCATTGCCCAAGTCTCCAACGATGCGGTCCTCTTCAAGGCCGCCGTCAATATAGTCATTGCCAGCGCCGCCATCGAGCCAGTCGTATCCGCTATCTCCAGTGATGAAGTCATCGCCGCCGTAACCAAAAACGAGGTCGTTGCCATCGCCTCCGATGATTGTGTCGGCTGCGCTGTCTTGCCAGCCGCCTTCGAGCTGATCATCGCCAGCGTCACCAAAAATCACATCGGCCCCAGCGCCGCCGTTGACAAAGTCATCTCCTACATCCGCATAAAGCGTGTCGGCGCCGGCTTGGCCGTCGATCTGATCGTTGCCTGAACCGCCAAAAACAGCGTCATCCCCTTCACCTCCAGTGAGGGTGTCGTCTTGGGAGAAGGCAACAATTGTGTCGTTGGCGTTTGTGCCATCAATCAGATTGGTGCCGTCGACGCCATAAATGGTTGTGAAATAGGCTAGTAAGCTACGGGTGCCAAAACTTGCATCGGTGCCGGTTGTACTGGTCTGGCCAACAGAGAAGCTTTGTGTGCCATCCGAGAGTGTGAGTGTCCCTGTGTCTTGCTCGACGGTGAGGCTATAGGACGGGCCAAGCTGCGAAAAGTCGAGCGTGTGGCCCGCGGTTGTCTCAGATATTGAGGACCAGAAGCTCGCGGAGTTCCAGTTTATGGCTGTTATCGTATAGGATGCCACGACATCAGTCCTTTGTTGATCGAGAGTGCGCACTCTGTGCGCGGGGCCCATGACCCGAGACGCGAAAACCGTTGGATCGGCTGCAAAGCTACTGTGTGAGCGTTAAAATTTCTGAAATATCGGAGGGTACTTGCGCCCGAAAGAAGGGCTTCAGGGCTAAATCTTTAGCGGATTTTGGCGGTATCAGTGTTTGAACTGAAAGTTTGGTAGGCCCGGCAGGACTTGAACCCGCAACCAAAGCGTTATGAGCGCTCTGCTCTAACCAGTTGAGCTACAGGCCCGCCATGAGCGACTGGTTAGCAGACGAGCGGGCGGCGTCAAGCCTTAGAGTGTCTCTGGCGCTCCATGGGCCGTTGCTATGAGGGAAGGTATGATTTAGGACGTGTGCAACTTTGATATGGGGGCTTCAAGATGGCTGGCAAAAACGGAATCACCTATGCGGATGCGGGCGTCGATATTGACGCGGGTAACGCGCTTGTGGAGCGCATTAAGCCTGCGGCCAAGCGCACGGCACGCTCTGGTGTCATGTCAGGGCTTGGCGGCTTTGGCGCGCTGTTTGATCTGAAGGCGGCAGGCTATAGCGACCCTGTGCTTGTAGCAGCGACAGATGGCGTGGGCACGAAGCTTCGCATTGCGATTGATACTGGCGAAGTCGACGGTGTTGGCATCGACCTTGTGGCGATGTGCGTCAACGATCTTGTTTGCCAAGGCGCTGAGCCGCTGTTCTTCCTTGATTACTTTGCCACGGGGCGTCTGGAAATGGACAAGGCCGCGCGTATCATCGAGGGCATTGCGAAGGGCTGTGAGCTCTCTGGCTGTGCTTTGATTGGTGGCGAGACGGCCGAGATGCCGGGGATGTACCCTGATGGCGACTTTGATCTGGCGGGTTTTTCTGTCGGCGCGATGGAGCGTGGGCAGGATTTGCCGAGCGGTGTTGTCGAGGGTGATGTGCTGCTTGGGCTGGCCTCTGACGGCGTGCACTCCAACGGCTATAGCCTTGTGCGCAAGCTTGTTGAAGTCTCGGGCCTTGGCTGGGACGCCGACTGCCCTTGGGCTGAGGGCACGCTTGGCGCGGCCTTGCTGACACCGACACGGCTCTATGTGAAGCAGGCCTTGGCCGCTGTGAAGAGTGGCGGCGTGCATGCGCTTGCGCATATCACAGGTGGTGGCTTGACCGAAAACTTGCCACGGGTTCTGCCCGAGGGCTTGGGCGCGGATATCAACCTTGATGCTTGGGAGCTCCCCGAGGTGTTCAAGTGGCTTGCGGCGACAGGCGGTATGGCTGAGGCAGAACTCCTCAAGACGTTTAACTCTGGCATCGGTATGATCCTTTCGGTGGATGCGAACGAGGCGGACCGCCTCAAGGCGCTGCTGGAAGCTGAGGGCGAGACTGTCAGTGTCTTGGGAGCGGTCACAGCGGGCGAGGGCGTGCGCTACTCAGGCGCTCTTATCTGATGCGGGTTGCGCTCTTTATCTCAGGCGGCGGCTCCAACATGCTGTCGCTTGTGAAGAGCATGACAGGGGATCACCCTGCGCGGCCCTGTGTTGTTTTGAGCAATCGCGCGGACGCGGGCGGGTTGGCTAAGGCCGAAGCGCTCGGGGTGGCGACCGCTGTGGTCGATCACCGGCCGTATGGGGCAGATCGTGGAGCGTTTGAGGCTGAGCTGCAAAGCGTTCTTCTGCGCCATACGCCTGATATGATCTGTCTTTGCGGCTTTATGCGTGTGCTTACTGAGGGCTTCACCAGCCAGTGGGACGGACGAATGCTCAATATTCACCCCTCACTTTTGCCAAAATACAAGGGGCTGCACACCCATCAGCGGGCCTTGGACGCGGGCGACAGCGAGGCGGGCTGCACTGTTCACGAGGTCACAGCAAAGCTGGATGACGGACCGATCCTTGGGCAGGCGCGTGTGCCTGTTTTGGCGGGAGACACTGCCGAAACGCTGGCCGCTCGTGTGCTCACGCAGGAGCATATTCTCTATCCTGCCGTGCTCAGGCGCTTTGCGAGCGGCGACATGCGCCCTGTAACGCTGCCCTGACGCTTTTCATTCCTCACGCTCTCGCGTATAGGCAGAGCCATATTACACAAGAGCAAGCGCCTTTATGAGAACGATTACCACGACCGCAGAGCTGGCTGACTATTGCAAAGAGGCCGCAACCCACGACTATGTTACTGTTGACACAGAGTTTTTGCGAGAGCGGACGTATTACTCCAAGCTCTGCCTTGTGCAGCTTGCTATGCCTGGTACGACAGATGACAACGCCGTTTTGGTGGACCCTCTGGCGAGTGGTATTTCGCTTCAGCCGCTTTATGATCTGATGGCGGATGAAAGCACTGTGAAAGTCTTTCATGCTGCGCGCCAAGATCTGGAAATCTTTTTCCATGACGGGGATGTGATCCCGGCGCCTTTGTTTGACACTCAGGTTGCAGCTATGGTGTGCGGCTTTGGTGAGCAGGTCGGCTATGAGACGCTGGTGCGAAAGATTGCCAAGGAAACTGTGGACAAGACCAGCCGCTTTACCGACTGGTCGCGGCGGCCTTTGACGGAAGCGCAAAAGACCTATGCTTTGGCCGATGTAACGCATTTGCGCCAGATTTATGAATATCTGCGGGACCAACTTGCCAAGAACAAGCGCGCCAAATGGGTGAGCGAGGAGCTATCTGTTCTGACTTCGCCTGCGACCTATCAGATTGATCCTGCCAATGCTTGGGAGCGAGTCAAAGTCCGCACAAGCTCGGGCAAGTTTTTGGCTGTGGTGCGTGAGCTTGCGAAGTTTCGTGAGGCCTACGCGCAGGAGCGCAATGTGCCTCGTAGCCGCGTCTATAAGGACGATGCGCTCACCGAGCTTGCCTCAACGAAGCCCAAGGATTTGAACGATTTGTCCCGCTCGCGTCTTTTGTTGCGTGAAGCGCGCAAGGGCGAGATTGCGGAAGGGATTTTGGCGGCTGTTGCGGCGGGCATGGCCTGTGCGCCTGAAAACGTGCCCCAAGGCGACAAGACGCGTGAAAAGCTCAATGTGAACCCAGCTTTGGCCGATCTTTTGCGGGTTTTGCTCAAGGCAAAGACGGAAGATATGGGTGTCGCTGCTAAGCTGATCGCTTCGGCGAGCGATCTGGATATGATCGCGGCGGGCGAGCGGGATGTGGCTGCATTGAACGGGTGGCGCTTTGAGGCCTTTGGCGAGGATGCGCTTCGTCTGTGCAATGGCGAGATCGGTCTCGCTGTGAAAGGGCGTGCTGTGAAGGTTATTTCACTTTAGGTTCGTCTCTTAACGCCTTACAGAGCGAGCATTTTCTGCGCCAGTGACGCGAATTGTGCGGACGCCTTCCAGATCTTCATCAGAGATAAACACTGCGGCTGTCAGCTCGCGCGAGCGCTGTGGCGCTGCGGGGCGAGAGCGGGTGGAATATTCGGTCTTGAGCGAATATTCGCTCAAGACCGAATAT
>Ga0228670_1000107_pt1 | contig 51426 bp, 45 predicted proteins | sample 85DmetaG_FD_182785 | JGI IMG/M metagenome (GOLD analysis project Ga0228670, IMG submission 182785) | Seawater microbial communities from Monterey Bay, California, United States - 85D | ecosystem: Environmental > Aquatic > Marine > Coastal | place: USA: California | collected 2016-10-13
CTCAAAAAGAGTTACAAAAATATGTAACTCTTATCAACAACAGACCAAGGGAAAGGCTGTGATTTAAAACTCCAAATGAGGTATTTCATAACAATTCTAAAAGTTGCGTTTGACTTTAGATTCTAGACTTGCAAATAAAAACTCTCTCATTCTGTAATTTAGAATGAGAGAGTTACATGTAAATATAAAAGAAACATAATATTAATCATCTTCTTTTATATCTAGATAAACGTTGACTTTTCTTACGAAAACTCCTATTTCAGTTGCTTTTTTGTTCAAGGCATCTCGAAAGTTTCTTCTATATGGCTTGGTATCAAACTTCTCTATCCAGCGCTCTACTGAAAACCCTACAATAATACCTTTCATATGTTCTACAAATGCAGTTTTCATATCAAGTGTATCTTTACTCTCAAAAAAGGCACTCATAGCTACTTCAATATCTTTCATCTTTTCTAGTGGAATACCTGATTTCGTAAAATCATATTCCAATGAAGCTGAGAATACTATTGATTTTGACTCTTTTGTCTTTGGAAAGACTTTCTCTTTTGCAAAGTCATTCTTATAGTAACGAATACCATTAGGTGTCCATATACTATCTAAATATGCTATTTCTTTATTCACTCTCGGATCATGTATCATTCCCTCATGTTTAAAAGGACGTTCTGACGATGAGAAGAAAAGAAAACAACAAGAAACAATAAAGAAAACAAGACTAAAAATAATCACCCCTGAACCTTCATTTTCTGATTCAAGAAAGAAAAGAATACAAATTGATGCTACTAATAATAATATAGGAAAAAAAATACCACCAAATTCTTTTATTCCCTCTACAAAGGGAAAATAAACTCCTAAAAATATATTTAGTATTATTAGAAGAAACAAAATACCTCCAAAAATATCTAGTAAATGCTTTTTTGGATTCTCCAAAAAGGCCTTCCAAAGTGTTTTTTTCATTAGTTGCTCTTTATAAGCCATAACTATTTCAAAATTTTATTGATATGAACAAGATAAAATCATATTGTAAAAACAATAGACAAAATATTTATATATAATAATATATATAAGTCAAAAAAAAATACGTTTAATAAATAAAAAAGGGCTGAATTTCTTCAACCCTTTCTAAACAAAAAAATCATTTAGAGAAATTAATAAGATTACTATTAAGGAGTGAATTTATAATCCCCATAGAGTCTTCTTTTATATTTGTTTTTTTCTTCCCTCCATTACTATTAAGAAAACGACTGCTTATTGATTTACTCGTATCAATCTTGTAATGCTTAGATAAGACAGGATAATTTTTAGTATTTATAAAAATAACACTGCCATCCCCAAAGAAAGAAAACATAATATTTGTTAATCTTCCCTCTTGTTTATATTGATCACCAATATAATCAAAGATTTGGCTCGCAAAGTCATCCTTCCCATTGGAAGAAAATGTCTTTTTGAGTTGTTCCTGTATATCTTTCAATTGATCAGAATCATCTTTCTCATCAGTTTTAGAAAATACAACAAGAGTGAAACGATCTTTTTTAAGCTCATTTTTAAACGAAGCTAATTGATCATCTCCTTTATACGTAGATATATGTGACATATTTATTACCAAAAGTTATTATAAAGAACGGACAAACCATCCAAGAAATTTTTCTTAGACTACTTGTATTTATAATTATTATAATAACAATAGTCAACTACATGGGATCAAATCCTCTGAGCGTTTTCACAAAAGATAAAAAGCTCTCTCTAGATAAAATACCTGCTACTAAGGACCTCAAAATACCCAAACAGATAAAAGAGGCTTTTACTGTACAAGAACTTCCTCCAGAAAGTATATATTTGTGAAACTATATACTCAAGGAATTTGATACTACCAACCTCAAGAATATAGAAACGATACATGAGGTATTTTCATTGCTAGAAAAACATTATATGTGATCATCCGGTATTATAGAACAAGGCGAACAAAAAGAAACATTTCGTATCACCGAAACAGAAAATAATTCTATTTTAGTAGATACTGATATATGACTTACATTCATGTTTCAATCAAAAGAAATAAATAAAAAGATGGTAAAAAATAATGTCATTATCAAGCTCCCAGATGAAGACAAAGCAATTAATAATACTATCCATCACATGATATTAGCATTTACAAACTGCTATAAAGAAGTCCATCATCTACCAATAGACCTCATAGACTCAAATCTAAAAGTAGCAAAAAATAAAGAATTACTTAAACCAGAATGGTTCAAAAACGAAACCAGTAAAGTAGAGAAAAATATAGACAAGCTCTCAAAAAAGAAAAAGGCTCTGAAGGCAGTAAATGGAAACCCAAACAATGATTCAGAGAAGCAAAGCGAAATAGAAAAAAACACGACTATAAGAACCATTTTAAATAGAAAACTCTGTAAATCAGAAACGACATATAGAACACTAAGTGAACAAAAGAGGAAGCTGAAAGAATTATCAAACATAGGGAATATGTCTCAAGAAATGATAGCTGTCAAAGCAAGAAGCCAACTAGATGAGCAACTGATGATCCAAGCCATAACTCCTATATTCGAAGATATACTCATAGATATAGACATTATGTCTTCTATTAATAGTCTTGATGAGATCGGAAAGAAATTCCAAATTACTCAAGATGAATTGGAAACAATTATATATAGAGATCGTGAAATAACAACAAAAAACTATGTAAAAGACAAGGCAAAGCGCCTTATGAATATGTTTAAAAAATAATTTTAATACTTAATAATTTAAAAAATATGGCAGAAAAATTACTAAATACCTCTCTGTGAAAAGAAAAAATCGGAAAATGCCTTAATGCAAAGGCAAAAGTAACCTCTGAAGAAAATGTAAAAAAACGCATTGAATCTACTCTTGCTATAGAGCCTCTCACAAATGAAGAAGCAAATATTTATGATACAATAAAAGGTTCCTTTTCTTCTGAAATACTTGCTCCAAAAAGCTTGTATTTATGAAACTATACCGTTAAAAATATTGATACGAACCATATCATGGATAAAGAAAAACTACAAGAAGTATTTAAATTTCTTAAAAAATACTTTTGAGATACAACTAAAAAAGAAGATAAATATAGTATCATAGAAAAAGAAAATGGAACTATTCTTGTCAAAACTGATATATGACTACAATTCACATTCCAATCAAAAAAAATTAATGAGAACATAGTAAAGAATAATATAGTTATTAAGTTCCTTGATGAAGATATAAAATGAAAGGAATATTATGCAATACTCGGTTTCATTAATATATGTAAAGAAAGATTCTCTCTACCTATTGATGTTATAGATTCAAACTTCAAAACAACAACAGAAAAATACAAATTGAGTCAAGAGTGGTTGATAAATTCTGATAGTAAGGTAGAAAAAGAAATAGGTCAGCTACCTAAAGAGAATAAAAAAAATAAAGAACCTGAATGAATACTGAAATATCTTGATGAAAACTATAATGAATGAAATATAGCAGAAAGGAATCCTATTAAAACCATGATAAATAGAAAACTTTGTTACCTTGAGAACAATTATAGAAATGCATCTAAAAAATAATACTTAATAATTTAAAAAATATGAAACAAGAAATAAAAACAGTAAACCACTCCGAGTTAGAAGAAAATATGAACACTACGAGTGAAAGCAATGATCTTATTGAAGAAAATACGAATAATTTTTCTGATACGAGTACAAAAATACTCTCTGAAGAAGAAACAAAAAACACACTTCCTACAGATATTATACAAAAAATGGGAGGAACAGAAGGTGATAGGAAAGAAGCAATAGAATTATATCAAAAGTATTCTTGAAACAAAGAACAACTCGATAACGGACTCAAAGAAATAGTTGGAACCAATGTATCTAATTTCATGGAAAAGATAGAGAAAAATAACTTGAGTAATGGAAGTATTAAAGAGGTGCTATGAGAAGAAACATTTGAGGGTATGTTACTCCTCAAGAATAAAATGAACAAAATAAAGAATTGAGACTTCGAAGAAGATACTCCCCAAGATAGCAAAATATGAGGATTAATTGATAAATCAAAATCTTATGGAAGAGCTATTATCAAACGTATAAAAAGAGAAGCAAAAAGTGCTATAGAAAGCATAAGGGAAAACGAACATGCTCTGTCATATCTAAAGAATATTAGTTCAAAAATGACAAAAGTAAGTACAGTCGTAGAACAAGCTAGTGAAAATATTCATAATAGAAGTAAACAAAACTACAAAAACTTCAAACATATGATGGTTATGATCCACTGCTACAAGGAAATATTAGAAAAAAAGAAAGTAGAAGATATTAGTACATATAACGACTTCAGAAAGACAGAACATAAAGATGAAATATCTCTTCTTCAAAGTAGAATTATAATACTGGAAGGTACTATGGCTCTTTTATATTACCATGCTATTAAGTGACAAGAATTATGATCTAAAATTAGTATGAAACTAGAAGAACTACAACTTGGTTTCCAAGAAACTATGTTCCATGTATCAGAAAATGGACAAGCTCAAATAGACCAAAAAGTAATTGAGCAAATGATGGACCTATGTGATGCATCAGACGAAATAAAAAAACAATCTTTAAAAAACTATACTGATACATCTAACAATTTATATTCAAGAATAATTGATCATACAAAATCAAGAGGAGACACAAAAATTCAGATTGCAGAATGAATGAAAAAAACAAGATTATTAATAGCGAAAAAAGAAAAAGAAATTGCTCAATTAGAAACAAAAGAAAAGAAAAGTACTCTTTTATTAGAAGCAGAATCTAAAAAACTAAAGCAATTAATCCATAATCACTGAGATATAGCACAACTTACACAAGAAAAAAAAGTAGATAATAAAAAAATAGAATCCTAAGAGGCTGTCCACAAAATACAGAAAGCTAAAGCATTCTGTTAAAGGTATATTTCAACGGTTAGCTTTAGCTAGCTTGTCATTAAAAAAATACTAAATCAATGATTTAGTATTTTTTTAATATTCCCAGAATTCTATTTTTTTATTTCAATTCTACTTCATACTTCCCTTCTCCTGTTTCTATATCAGAAATACTTATTCTATTGTTACTAATTGCATACGCATCATTCCCTATCCATAATGCTCTACTGACAAAACTATCTCTGAACTCCCAGCTCTTGTTTGAAATATATTCTCAGAGAGTAGAGTCAACATAACAATAATTTGGTACATATCTTGGTCTTGATGATTCACAGTACTGTCCACCTCCAATTAACTCCTTACAAGTTGATTCTTTCACTGGAGCTGTGTATTTTGCACAGTCTTTTTTCCTTGCTTCTTCGAGACCAGTTCTATCTATATGAGTAACTCCGTACTTCTTATTAATTCCTGTATCTTTACTTATCGTTATACCATAGAGCCCTTGAAAGAAGTCTTTATGAGTATAGTAGTTTTCTTCATCATTTATATAGGTAGTAGCTGGAATCAATAGAGTATTCTTTGCTTTATTCCATACAAATGCTCTTGGATTACGAAGTGCTGGACTCTCACTTCCATATTCTCCGAGAGTCAGAGTATGGAGTTGCTTTACAATAATTCATTTATAATCCCCTGATTCACACTTTGCTTTTTCATCTTCATCTAAATCAGTATCACCACATTTTTTATCATAGTTAATTTGATATAGATCAACTTTAAGACCATTGTTATAGGTTCCACCATATTTATTCTCAGCCGTGTCATACCCAATACCTATTAGGTGATTATCATCATATGGGTGAAGATACGTAGAATATCCAGGAATTTTAAGTTCTCCAAGAACCATTGGATTTTCTGCATCTGATACATCGATAGCAAAGAGTGGATCAACTTGTTTAAAGGTAACAAGAAAGAGTTTATCTCCTATAAACCTCGAAGATTTAAATTCTTCCCCAGTTCATAAATTGTTCAAACTTCCTTTTAATTTCAAATCCTTATCTAGAATATAGAGGTCTGTGTGTCTATCAGACTCTTCTCTTCCCCAGTTATTCGTTTTGGTAATAATTCTAAAGTTTTCTTTATGTTCATCCATACTGTACTGAGTCAAAGGAGCTCACGGTACAATAGTAGAGTCTTGATAACTCAAATCATTTCCATCTATATTTACCTTATGAACGAGAGTATTTTGTCCTCTTGGAAACCAAGGAAGAATACAATAGGCACCAGGAGGGCAAGAAAATTGATTCGTTTGATAAATATTACTGGTTAAATAAAGATTATCTAAACTCATATATATTTCTGAAGAGTCTCCAGCTATTACTTTGGTTTTTACTTCTTCTGATACATCATTGATATTGAGAATTGAAATAATGTTATATGAAGGTGAAAAATCAAATTGTTCGAGTGTTTCAGCATCAGGAAGAGCATACTCTATATCGCTACAGTTTGCAACATCTCCAGCTGTAACCTTGTATGGAAGTGTTTTTCCTTTTATTTTCAGATTTTTTTCTGAAGTTTTACTTGTTTTGGTAATATCTATTCTCTTAGGAATGATATTTTCTATATCTATACTGATATCTTCTTCTGTTTTGAAAGTATAGTATGGTATATCAAATCTGTTATTACTTATAATATAGAGATAATCTCCTATTTTTCTTGATTTTCTTACATCTCCATCTGCTATATAGAGCTTGGTTAATTTTGGTGAGGTAATATCTGTCGTATCAAAAACGATAGTATAACTCTTGGTTGCTCTATCTACCCAATATCCTCTCTTAGAATAATCTGTATTTGAATACCCAGTTGAAAGTATTACCAGTCTATTTTTTGCTATATAGAGAACTGGACTATTAAAGGTTTTTGGGAGTTTAATTTTTTTGATTATTTCTAGCTTTCCAGCTGTAACAATATATACATATCTGTCTTTACTGTTGAAGTAGTACACATATTTTCCATCTGTTTTTATAATATCTGACTCATCGACTCCTGATACTTGAATATTCGTTTCTGAAAAATCATCACTTGCTCCTCATACTCACTTTGCAGAAGCATCACTATCAGCTTGAACTGCCGATTCTTCCACAGCTATATCATCAACCATTAACTCAGGTCATCATAAACTTCTATAAAGCACTGGATAGTTAAATCTTTGTTTATTAGACTTCCAATATTCTTTGACATAGTCTCACATAACATCTTCTAGATTCTCACAGCTTTCAAACTTCTTCATTTTGAAATCAAACTCTAGTGCTTTCACTGTTTCTTTTTCTAGTTCTTTTATAATCGAATCATCTTCAACGGCTGCAAAAACAGAAGAGAAAGAGAGTATCGAAATAAGAGAAAATAAAATATATTTTTTCATAGCTCCAAATCATTAAAAAATAAAAATACTTTTCTACAACATAACCCATCCTCCTCCATTACATTTCGGAGACTTCCCTTAAAAAGGGAAGATAAAAAATGAATAACATATTTATAGAAACCTCACATACTGTATAACAAACAAAAACCAAAAAGGTGACAAAATTATTTTAATTCTTTTTCTTTCAATTACAATTTTGATTCAAATAATCCTCCAAACTACATTCAATACTCTCTCATTTACAAGTTGTTCAGTCATCTCACTCTGAGAGAGCTCCACTTGCACTTTTACAGAATTCTTCAAATTCTTGAATATATAGAATAGTTCCAGATTCTGGTTGTACCATAAAACTATCAATGGACATATCAGCCTCAGTTCATCACATTCACTTCATTTGCAAAGATGATTCTGGAATATCTGATAAATCTTCTTCATCTCATAGAATATCTATAATTTGAGTATCTTCTATACTTGGGGTTTCAATTTCTACTTCAGTATCATCACTTTCTACTGGAAAAGATTCTTTTACTTCTGGTATAACTACCCTACTTTTCTTTTCCACAGGAACTTCTTTTGTCTGTATAATTGATGGAGTCGGAGCACTCTTACTTTTTAACATATTTTGTTGTGTCTCTGCTTTCTCTACTTCTTCAAGAAAAATATCTTCAATCGTTTGTATTTCCTCATCTATAAGTGTTTTTTCTCGTAGAATATCGATATTGGCTGGACCTTGGGTAAAAAAAGTATCATCAAAAGAATAGTAGAGAAAACCAAAAACGAATAACGCACTCGTAATCGGGACTAAGAATGAAAGGAAACTGGTCTTTGGTTCACCATTCAAAGATATAAGGTTTTCTAGTTTTTGCCTCAGGTTCTTTTTGAACTTTGGATCTGGTTTAATATCAGGTTTCATTTTCATTAGAAATTCAAGGGCACTCTGAAACTTCTTCTGGTTTTCAGAAGATATATTTTTTCATAGATTTTCTATAATTTCTTTTATAATATTTTTCATATGAGGTTGAGTATTAAAAATCCGAAGAAGATGAACTGTGCACTGATAAGGACGAGAACTCTGGAAACTATTTTCTTACAGTTTGATACTGACTTGCCAGTAATTTCTGCTATTTCCTTATAACTGAGATCTTCCCATATTCTCAGCATCATAATTTCTCTGTGTTCTGTTTGTATTGTTTTTAGAAAAGATACGACTTCTTCCAGCTTATTTTTGTTATCAAGGTCTTGTCAAAAGTCTTGCTGGATTCCTATCTCTAAATAGTCTCATACGCTTTCATCTTCTTTGTTTGTTTTATAGAAGTTTATGATTTTGTTATGAGCGATACGGTAGAACCAGGCATTTACATTGGACTGTTCATCTATTTGAAAGGTATCTATTTTATCAAGAGCACTCAAAAAAACATCTTGCGTAATATCCTCAGCAATCTCTTTTGAACTGGTTTTGAGATAGACGTATTTGTAGATCTTATCTATGTACTTATCATAGAGCTTTCCAAAATACTCTTTCTCACCAGCAAGGCACTTCTCTATTATTTCTATATCTTTCATACTTGTTATAACAATCTAAAATGAAAAAGGTGACAAAAAAGAATAATAGGATTCTATTACTCTTTTTTGTGAAATCAAGCTGAAACAGATTGCTAGTAATCATCTTTCAGTCCTATATAATATCACTTCACATGCTTTCTCACTTTAAATTACCAAATTCTATATACTCAGAATCATATATTTTTTATAAATTATTATCAAACCAACCCCTGGTTACTATAGTAAAAGCTGATACCCCCCCATCACTAGCCCTGTAATAAATCTGTGATGAGGAATTAGTATTATATTCCGCAGTTACTTTTGAATACCAGTTTACATTAGCTACAAGTGTCGAATTAGTTTGAACTGGTGCAACATCAGCCTGAGCTTCTTCAGTAATAACAATAGATGCGGAACTCGTATCGTTGTCAATTAACGTTAAATTTAACTTTGCTCTCGTATTCGGTGGAACACTTAAAGTCACTGCTGTCCTTATTGTTGCTGGAGTAGAATCACTCAGATCTGTTATTAAAGTATTATAAATAAAGTGATAACTACCATCTGGATTAAAAGTCCAAGTACCATTTTTAATATTAGCAGAACTATCAGTCAATAAACTAGCGACCTTTTTTTTCTTTGTATAACCACTTGGCATAGTTGGAGATAAACTCGTACTAAAGAGAAAATCAGCTGTAGAACTGGTTGGATTATATATAGCATACATATAGTAAGTGCTATTTGAAGAGACTGAGCCAGTATCCAATCATCACTGACCATTACCCGCAGCCCAAGCTGCATCAATTCTTTTGGATATTGCTATCGCACTTGCTTGTCATGACCAATCATCAAATACAAATGTTCACTCTGTGAAATCTATATCATGATCACTATCAGCTCCATTATTTAAAACTGTTATAGTCGGTCCAAGTTGAGAATTACTCAATATTGAATCAACATACTGCTTATTAGAAGCTTGTGTTGCAATAGTTGGAACTGGGACAATTGGCGAACTAGAGAATGTTTTGATACCAGTAATAGTCTCAGCGACACTTCCAGTTTTTTTCACTACCCCATCAACAAGTGAGTTCCAAACAGTATGGGTAAGAGACTCTCCATCAGCAGCATTTTCTACCCCTTCCCATCATCCAAGTGCCCCATATACTACAGTGCTTACAATAAAAACAGATAAAAATGAGAGTCATATATTTCTGAATATTTGAGTTTTCATAAGTGAAATAGTAAGATAGTTAAAAGCATAACTCTATATTATGCCCAAATCTTCTTTTTACAATATTATATGTCTTGACTGTTTAAAAATTTAAGTATATTTTATTGACATATATATTATATAGATTATTATGTTTTTATATAAAAAATTTTAATATATAATATAGATATATGCTAGCAAAATACAGAGACGAATTATTATTAAACTCTCATAATGAAAAATCAAAATGAACAAATAATTATGATTTTTATTATTACAAAACACATAATGTAGACAAAAAATTCGAGAGCAGTAAAGATATAGCATCAAAAATATATCCAATACTTTTTTGAAAATCTAAAAAAAATATACAAGTTTTTACAACAGATGAAAAATTGTTAGAAAATCCATCTCTCATAAATAGCATCACACAACATATACAAAATAAAAAAGCAAATATAAGTATTATACTTAATACCGAAGATAAAAAAATACAACTCCCCACAGAGGTAACTAGTTTATTGAAAGAGTACAATGATAAAATTACACTTAGGGTATGCGAATATGAATGAGAAGTACCATTCTATTATGATAAAGATTTTATCTTATTTGATAATAAAATGTATATTGAATGAAATCTAAATAATACAACAGATACTGAAATAAATTTTAATGATAAAGAAAAAGTTGGTCATCTAAAACTAAACTTTGAAATACTTCGGAAAAAATTAAAAAACATACTCTAATGGTGATATTTCACTCCTTTCTTCATACAGCTTGCTCTATAAACCTGTTCCAAAAGCATCATAAGAGCTTGGGAGTGTGGAAAAGTCATTGGTGAGAATGAGAGTTTCGTATCTATTTGGTCTTTTAGTTTCTCATAATCAACCCCATAGGCTCAACCTATAATAAAAACTATTCCTGAATGCTTCATTTTGGAATCCTCAATAAGTTTCGCAAAAAATTCTGTTGTAAGTTGCTTCGAATCTATATACAAAAGGACTTTGTATCATTTTTCTTTTTGTAAAACTTTACTCAGAACTTCTGTTTCCTCTTTAATAATCTCGTGGGGCTCCCCTCTCTTACTTGGTTTTATTTTCTGAAAAACAACCTCTTTTCAGAGTCTTTTTAAAAATTCGTTAATAGGTTGTTCAAAATGTTTGAATGAGTCACATGGAGTGATAATTTTTATCATAATTATATATAAATGGTAAAATCTCCCCTTTTCAAGGGGAGTACCCGAGGTACGAGGGGGAGGGGTTTGCTACTATTATAATGCTACTATCTCAGCTTCCTCTCATCTCTTCAAAAGCTCAAATCCTCCTTGTTCGAGGGTCTTTGGTGAAATAACTATTCTATTTGGTATTCCATAGAGCTCACAATCTCATGCTTTTTGTCAGAATCATACTTTCTTCCCCATTCTATCATCGAGAATCACACTCTTCCCTTTTCATTCTAGCTTCAAAGCAAATTCAGTAGCCTTTTCTATATTCTCTTCTCCTATGACTATTATATAATAATCTGCTGGAGCCACGCTCTCTGGCCACGCTATTCATTTCTCAGTCATAAAGTACTCAGCTAACACTCACATAAGCCTTGATATCCCTATTCCATAACATCACATAATAACGCCTTGTTCTTTGTTCTCTCCGTTCAACATTTTAAGTCCAAACGGATCAGAAAATTTGGTTTCGAGTGGAAATATATTCCCGACTTCAGAAGCTTTTTCTACTCTATGATCTTTGCTCTGACACTTCGTACATTCAAATGCATCTTCTTGTATAACTTCTTTATTATGAGCCGTTCCACATTCATCACAAATATATATTTCATCTTCTCAAATAGGAAGTACTACTTGGAATTCATGTGAATATTTATCCGTAAATACTCCCCCATCAGCGAGTGTAACATACGTATCTGATAACAGTTCTAATCTCTCAAATACTTTCAAATAAACCTTTTTCATTCCTTCATAATACTCAGAAAACTCAGCATCATCAATATGGAAGCTATAAGCATCTTTCATCAAGAATTCCCTTCCTCTGAGCAATCATGATTTTGCTCTTTTTTCATTTCTATATTTTGTTTGAATTTGGTACACGCAAGCTCCACTATCTTTATATGAATTAATAAATTCTCACATCAGTGGTACGACTATTTCTTCATGAGTTGGATTGAGCCTATAGTTTTTATCATTATAGGTTGGCACTTTGAAGTATTCTTCTATCTCTGCTCTTCCCGTTTTTTCCCATACATCCATTGGTGAAAGTCCTGAAAGTAATACTTCACTCGCTCAATATGTATTCAATTCTTCTCTTACGATGTTCTCTATTTTTCTCAGAACTGTCAATCCCAGTGTGGTATAGTTATAGACTCCCGCCATCGTTTGCCTGATAAAACCTGCTTGTAGTAAAATTCAAGTTGAGATATTGTCACTTACGTGTGGTCTTGTTTTGAGAGTTTTTATTGGAAAGTTGGAGAGTTTTATCATTCTTCTATTGGTTTATCAATTAATTACGTCTATATTAACAAGTTTCGGTATTTTGTAAAAGTTATTTTACTATTCTACTCATCTAAACATGGTCTTACTCAGACCTCATTGAAATGCTTCCTGTATCACATTTTCTTTCTTTCCATTCGCAAGTATTCCCCATATTCACTGTTGCATCACTGAACGAAACGTTTCCATTTTAGATCTCATTCATCCCGTTCCATAGCGAGATGTTTCAACATGAATATACTTCATAAGCTCATCCATATCCGCATCATTAATAGCTGGAACCAGCCTTTGATTTTCTTTTCAATAATTGGTATAAAAGCCATCTATATCTGAAAGGATCATAAGAATTCTAGCATTCACTCATTTTGCAATTAATCCAGCAAGCTGATCATTATCTGAAAACTTTGTACCAGCAAGCTCTTCACTAGAAGTTACATCATTTGCATTGATAATTGGGACTTCATCTTCTTCTATATCATTTAATAAATCTAGAGTCCATTTCTTGTTTCCTTGTAATTCAAGATCTCTGTGAGTTAATAGTGATTGAGATGCAATAAGTCATTTTTTCTTGAATAAATCGATATATGTATTCATCAGTCTTGGCTGTCATATTCTAGAACACTTTGCCTGATCTTTTTGAGATAATTTTCCTTCAAATTTTCTTCCTCTTCACTCTAAAATATTTCTTCCTACAGCTACTGATCAAGATGTTACCAATAATACTTTTCTCCTAGTACTTCTAATACAAGCAATACCATCTACTATATTTTGAACTACGGTTTCATTAATTCAATTTTCTTCCCCATAGAGTACATTTGATCCAACCTTAATTACTATATTATAATCTTGATCCCCTTTTATTTGATTATTCATATTTCCATTTTAAATAAATACTATCAGATTAGTATAAATAATATTTATTTAAAGTCAAAAAAAAGCTTCTCATATGAGAAGCTATGACTATATATGTTCTTTTCTATACTTTGCTAAGAAATCAATCAACTCCTCATCTGTTCCTCTTCATATAATTCATAAAAACCTCACTTTAAAAGATCATAAAGATCTTTTAGGAATAATATCTCATGCTTGATCAAATACTTCATCATTTTTAGGAATTTCTGACATAATTTATTTTTATATTTATATATATACCATAAGCTTACCATACTTTAGACGTTTTTTCAAAAATACTTGACTTTTTATACTAAAATAGTTATATTAATAGAACATTTCTCAGATTCAAAATATTTAATTTAGGATTTTTGATATGTTCTTTTCCATATCTCATTCAACAACTTTTCAAAGGAAATTGCTATGACGCGTAACAAATTTAAAAAAGAATTCAAAAAAGTAGTTTACTTTTTTTGTCAACACCTATCAAAGATAGAAGCAAACAAAATCAAAACTATTAAATACATTTTCTTACAAAAACTCTCTGAAATCCCTCAAAATAAAAAGGATTTACACAAAATAAAAAAATACTTTATCAAAATTATGAATAAAATAAAACCTTACGAACCATTTCATCAAAAGATTGAAAAGCTGACTCTAAAAATGAGTTAAAAAGAAAAAATATTAGGGAGTATACCAGTTGGTATACTCCTTTCTTTATGTAAAAAAATCACAAAATTAGCACCTAATACAAAAAAGTGCTAAAAAAGTTTTGACTTGGTAGAAAAATTTGATACAATATCCATAAGTCATAAAAATATGACATATTAATTTTTAATTAAAAACACTATGTGAAAAATTATTTGAATCGATTTATGAACGACCAATTCTTGTGTGGCATTTATGGAAGGTTGAGAAGCAAAAGTAATCCCAAATGCTGAATGAAATAGAACGACTCCAAGTATTGTTGCCCATAAAGACAGTAATATAATCGTTGGTACTCCTGCAAAAAGACAAGCAATTACTAATCCTGCTGGAACTATTTTTTCTGCAAAGAGATTTATTGGTAGAAAGTTTGATGAAGTAAAAGATGAGATTGCTTCTGTACCATACGAAGTAGTAAAAGGTAAAAATGGTGAAGTACTTATCAAGTTTGATGGAAAAGATGTAAGACCAGAAGAAATAGGTGCTCACGTACTTATGAAGCTCAAAGAAGATGCTGAAAAGTTCCTTGGAAGCAAAGTATCTGAAGCGGTTATCACGGTTCCTGCCTACTTTAATGATGATCAAAGACAAGCTACTATCAATGCTGGTAAAATTGCTGGACTCGAAGTAAAAAGAATCGTAAATGAACCTACTGCTGCTGCCCTCTCATATGGAGCTGGTAAATGAAAGAATGAAAAAATTGCAGTATATGATCTTGGTTGAGGTACATTTGATATCTCTATTCTAGAACTATCAGAAGAAGGTACTTTTGAAGTACTCGCTACCAATGGTGATACTCACCTTGGATGAGATGATTTTGATAAAAAAATTCTTGATTATATCATAGATGAATTCAAAAAAGAACAAGCTATTGACCTCAGAAATGACCCAATGGCACTTCAGAGAGTAAGAGATGAAGCTGAAAAAGCGAAGAAAGAGCTCTCTTCTACGACTGAATACGATATTAACCTTCCATATATAACGGTTGATTCAACAGGTCCTAAGAATCTTGCGATCACGATTACGAGAACTAAGTTTGAAGAGCTTGTTTCTGACCTAGTGGAAAGAAGTATCGAACCATGTAAAAAAGTATTAAAAGATGCTGGTCTTTCAGCAAGTGATTTACACCAAGTACTTCTTGTATGAGGTTCAACAAGAGTTCCTCTCGTTATTTCAAAAGTAGAAGCGTTCTTCGGAAAGAAACCAAATGCTGGTATCAATCCTGATGAAGCGGTTGCTATGGGTGCTGCTATCCAAGCAGGTATTATAGGATGAGACGTTACTGATGTTCTTCTTCTTGATGTTACTCCTCTGACTCTTGGTATAGAAACTATGGGTTGAGTAAGAACTGCAATGATTACCAGAAATACTACTATTCCTTCAAACAAAGTTGAGACTTTCTCTACTGCCGTTGATAATCAACCAAGTGTAGAAATCCACGTTCTCCAATGAGAAAGAGAAATGGCTGCTGATAACAAATCTCTTGGTAGATTTATGTTAGACGGTATTGCTGGAGCTCCAAGAGGAGTACCACAAATCGAAGTAAGTTTTGATATTGATGCGAATGGTGTACTCAACGTAAAAGCAAAAGACAAAGGTACTGGAAAAGAGCAACATATAACTATCCAGGGTTCAACTGGTATGGATGAAGCAGAAGTTGATAAGCTTGTAAAAGAAGCTGAAGAGAAAAAAGAAGAAGATAAAAAAAGAAAAGAGTCAGTAGATGCAAGAAATCTAGCAGATGGAACGATTCATCAAGCTGAAAAGACTATTGCAGATAACGCTGATAAAGTAAAAGATGAGGATAAAACGGAAGCAGAAGAAAAGATAAAAGAACTCAAAGAGGTTCTCGCAAAAACTGATGCTACTAAGGAAGAACTCGAAACAGCCACCAAACCTCTCAACGATGTTATGATGAAAATCGGTCAGGATATCTACGCACAACCAGGTGCTGAAGGTGCTCCTGCTGACTGAGCTGGCACTGATGAGAAGAAAGATGATGATGGGGTGGTTGATGCTGAGGTTGAGAAAGATGGAGATGATGACAAGGATGATGGTAAGAATACTACGAGAGTGTAGTGAGAGAGGCTCCCCTGAGATGGGGAGTTTTTTATGGAATCTTTAGGAGAATCCCTCCCCCTTCGGGTACTCCCTTTGGAAAAGGGAGATTGAGATATAATAATATTATAACCTTTATACTATGAAAAAAATACTTCTAGTTATATCTTTATTATGTATTCTTTTCCTTATCAGTTGCTGAAAAGAAAAATGGAATGCATATGTTTACCCTTATTGAGTTTCTGCGAATAAATCCACTTGGATAATACAAAAGTGATTCAATACTCTCGAGGAATGTAGAAGTTTTGCAATAAAAAATATAAAAAATAAAGAAGTTTGAGATTATGAATGTGGATATAAATGTAAATTTGATTCTAGTTGGTGAATGGATATATGTAAAAAAACTGAAGAATAATAAATATCAATTACTACTTTAATTTAGCATATCCTTTTCATCTCCCTTTCTCAAAGGGAGTACCCTCGCTAGAGGGGGAGGGATTCCGTAACCAACGTACCATGAACAAAACAAACTACGACCAAATAATCCAAGAACTCTCAAAGTTTCCTCAGAAACCAAAACTCCTGGCTGTAACAAAATACTCAGAAATTGCAGAAATAAATGAAGCAATAAAGACTGGAGTTACCATGATATGAGAAAATAGAATTGAAAGTGCAAATGAAAAATTTCAATGACATCCCCTGTCCCTTGGGGGGAGGGCTAGGGAGGGGGTAAGAAATGTAGAAAAGCATTTCATTGGAACCGTTCAAACAAAAAAACTCAGAAAGATAGCTGAGCTCTTTGACGTAATAGAATCTATCGGAAATATCAAGCAATTGCAAAAAGTAGAAAGTATAGGAAAAGATACACAAAGAAAAATAAGAATATTTTTGCAATTCAATATCTCAGAAGAAGAACAAAAGTCAGGATTTAAAATGAGTGAAATTCCAGAGATAATCGAAGTGTATAAAAAGCTCGAACACTCTCATATAGAATGAATTATGTGAATGGCATCACAAGATAATGAAGAGAAAGTAAGAAAGCAATTCAAAAAAGCAAAAGAGATTTTTGAGAAACTCAAAAAAGATATTCCTACTATAAAAGAACTCTCGATATGAATGAGTAATGATTACATAATAGCACTCGAAGAATGAGCGACGATTGTAAGAATTGGAAGTAAGATATTTAAATAAAAAAAGAGTGGAATATTCCACTCTTTTTTTATTTTTTCGCAGTCTTGGTTGTCTTCGCAGCCTTTGTTGTTTTCGTTGTTGATTTTGCTTTCGTTGTTTTTGCAGGAGCCTTCTTCGTAGTAGATGCCTTACGAGTAGCAACTTTCGTAGCAACCGCTTTTGCAGGAGCTTTAGACTTAACAGGAACCTTCTCAACTTCTGGTTCAGAAACCTTAGCTAGTCTTTTTCTTTTGTTACAATATGGACATACTTTCAACCTCTTACTAGCCCTTCTTTTACAATTCGTACAAACCTCTGTTCTCATAAGCCTTATAAGATAGAGTACGAATATAAAGAATAATACTCATAACATAATTCTAATAATATACATATTGAGTCCAACATATTTCTCTTTATATGATATATTAAACTCTTTTGCAGCGTTGAAACTTACTACTTCACCTGAAAGTTTTTTGTACTCTATATCAAAAATCGCTTTTATCTTCTTATTCCCTACTCTCTCTAATACCTTTTCCCAAAACATTATAAATGGTCTTTCATTTTGGTTTTTCAATGTATAGTACTGACCAGGAGTCAGGTATTTTATTACCTCATTCCCTTCTTCATCGTATCACTTATAAGTAAATCACTCCCAATTAGAGAGAAACTCTCTTGAAGTACCTGGAAGAATATTTCCTCATAGATTATTAATAGGGATATAATCAACTATCTTTTCTCAGGTAACTGTACCATCTTCATCTACGAGTTTTACCTTTCAAGTAGGTTTTACATGAGTATTTCATTCGTTTACAAAAGGTATTTTAAACTCAATTTCAAAGTCTTCATCTCCTATATTTTCTAAATCTTCCGCAGAAGATAAATCTCAACACTTTTCTTTATACCTATCTTCATACCCTCATTTGTATTGATCTGGAATAAGATTTCCTAAAGAACAAATAATTTTGAGCCCAGCATTATCAAGAACATCTTCAGTTTCTAGTTCCTCTCAAATTTCATCTTCTGGAAGCTCTAGAGTTGTTCATGATCAATCCTGAACTGATACTCCATTTAAATGGAGCTCTTCTATTACCTCTCATTTTACATTAATCAATAATAATATTCAATACTGTACCCTTACATAAACGAGATTTCACCTTCTTGTATCTGTTCCATCATCTTTTCCAAAGAAAACACTTCCATAATGTCACCCAGGAGATGCTCCCTCAGGAATATCAATATAAATAGTAACTTCTTTTTTTTCAAACGGTCAAAGTATAAATGCTTCTTCATCATAGGTAATCCACTCTTGGAGACTAAAATTGAGATGATCATTCCCTGAAAGAGCAAAGTCAGGTACTCCTGCATCTTGAGAAGGAACAAAATCCTGCTTCCAAGCAGAAATCAATATAGGCTCACTACTGTTATTCGTTATAAAAGCTGTCCTTACCATACTTTCTCATGGTTCTGCATCTATCTCGTATCTTATTGGTGATACAATAAGGTTGCTAGCATAACCATAGCTATATATTCATAATAAAGAGAGGAAAAGTAACGCTTTCAATAGAAGTCTAAACATAAAAAAACAATTAGTTTTATAATAATAGTTTTATTGTATATATAAAAGAAATAAAAACAAAAAAAATAATCAAATTTTTACATTTGATTATTTTTTATTTTATTTATATCTTATTAGAAACTTCAAGTTACCACAAATGACACGGTGTCACCATAAGTACCTGATGGAGTTTGTGCATCTATTTTAGATGAGATTTTAAATCTAAAATCATCTACTCCATTATCAGCTTCAGCTTTATTAGAACTATATACAACATTCGAAGCAGTAGAGTTAATTTCTGTACTTAGATTCGCTGTTGAACCAAACCCTGCTACACTAGAATCTATAGCAGCAAGAATACTCGAATCAAATCTATAACTTTCTACTATACCATCCGTTACAAGATTATTTACTTGTATAGCGTTGTCATCAACATTTGTGAGTCAACCACTGTTAGATATAACACTTACAATTACTCAGTTACGAGCGTTCGTACCAATTTCTATATCTAGAGAACCAGTAATATAGTTTGAAGTACTAAGGTCTCCAAGATCTATTACACCTGTTGAGATAGTCATCGTTAGAGTTGGAACTACTCTTGCAGAGATAGTTACATCAGCAGATGTACCAGAACCTGAACCTGGAAGTGCATCATCCCAAAATACATTTGTACTTGATCATCCAGTAATATTAATATCACCGATATCTGTAGCAGCAAAAGTGCTACCTATGTTATTTGCTAGCATAGTAGCAAGAGCCAATAGAGCCAATACCTTTTTTAATGTTTTCATAATAAAAAGATTAATAAATAAATGAGGACATATAAATTATGACATATAAAAACATAACTGTCAAATAAATTAATACTTTTTTTATTTTTATTTTATAATATATAATTATATATTATAATTATTGGCTTAATATAAACAAAAAAATAATCAAATGAAACATTTGATTATTTTTTAAAAGTTTTATTTATTTCTATTAAAAACTTCAAGTTACTGTAAATGAAATAGTATCTCCATAGGTACCAGACGGAGTCTGAGCATCTATTTTAGATGAGATTTTAAATGTAAAATCATCTACTCCACTATCAGCTTCAGCTTTATTTGTAGAATATACTACATTTGAAGCCGTACTAGATATTTCAGTATCTAGGTTTGCAGTAGAAGAGAAACCAGCAACACTTGAATCAGCAGCTGCATTAATTTCAGAGTTAAACTTATAACTTTCTGCAATACCATCTGTTACAAGACTATTAACTTGTATAGCATTATCGTCGTCATTTGTTAATCCACCACTTGCAGATACAACACTAACGATTACTCAGTTACGAGCGTTTGTTCCTATTTCTATATCTAGTGAACCAGTTACGTATGCTGTATAACTTAGATCTCCTAAGTCGATCACACCAGTTGAAACGGTCATAGTTAGAGTTGGAACTACTCTTGCAGAGATAGTTACATTTGCAGATGTACCAGTAGAGTAACCAGGAAGAGCGTCATCCCATATTACATCAGTACTTGATCATCCAGTAATATTGATATCACCGATATCAGTGGCAGCGTACGTACTACCAATGTTGTTTGCTAGCATAGCAGTTAGAGCTAATATAGCGAATATTTTTTTCAATGTCCTCATAAAAAAATATTAGTAAAATAAAAGTACACATAAATGATAGCATATCTTTTCAAACAAAGTCAAAAAAATAAGAATATTTTTGCATACTTTAGCAAAAAAACTATATTAAAAAATATAGTTTTGGCTTAAAATAAGCAATAACAGCATTATAAGAAAAGAATATTTTTTTCTTACAAAATGGAGAGTAATAGCAATAGGATGCTATTTATAGTGTATTTAATAAAATAGTCAATAGTATTTTAGCTCTTAATTCCATATCATTTCTTTAATAAATAGAGGTTTCAAAGTACTAAAGCTATGATAAATACTACTATTATTCCTATAGAAAGAAAAATATTCACATCGGATATTCATATAAATGCATATCTCAAACCATTTACCATATATAGTATAGGGTTTCATTGACTCAGAGCTTGCCAAAATGGTGAAAGCATGGAAACACTATAGAATACTCCTCATAAATATACAAGTGGTGTGATTACAAATGATGGGATAATCATAATATCATCAAAACTCTTCGCAAATATCCCATTGAACAATCAAGCCAAAGAAAAAAGACAAGAAGTAAGGATGAGAAATACAACCATATAGAAATAACTATGTATATGAAAATCAGTCATAAAGAATCAAACCAAGAATACCAAGCCTCATACTATAAATCACCTGAGAGCTCATCACATACAAAATCAGATTAATATTTTTGTATAACTAATTGGAGATACAAAAAGCTCTTGAATATTATTTTGAAACTTCGAACCAAAAAATGAAGAAGAGGTATTGGAGTAACTTGCCATAATGACTGACATCATAAGAAGCCCAGGAAATATAAAGTCTATATAATGTACTCCTTCTATAATAGATATCTGATCTCATATAAACTTCCCAAATATCATAAGATACAATACTATAGTTATTACTGGTGGAAGCAATGTTTGTTTCCATATACGTATGAACCTATATACTTCTTTTCTTATCAGTGTCATTACATCTATCATTTTTATTTTATTAGATTTATAAATAATTGTTCGAGTCTGTTTGTTTTATTTCTAAAACTACTTACTTCTATTTTAGAGTCTGTGAGATCCTTAAAAAGCTCATTCATAGAATATTTATTTAGAATAGTCAGCTCTATTTCATTGTCTTCTATTTTTTTCGCCTCATACTTTTTTATCAAATCAGATGGGATTTCTCTTAGCTCTTGTTTCGTATCTATTATAATTACTTCTTTATCGAGCTTTGAGAGTAGTTTTCTTGTCGTAGTATTTTCTACTATTTCTCCTTTACTTATAATAGCTACTTTTTTACAGAGTGCCTCTACCTCTTCTAAGTAGTGAGTAGTAAGAAGTATCGTGATTCACTGTTTATTCAAATCCTCTATAAATTCCCACATAGATTTTCTCAATTCGACATCTACTCCAGCAGTCGGTTCATCGAGTATCAATATTTTTGGTTCATGCACGAGTGCTCTTACTATCATAAGTCTTCTCTTCATTCCCCCTGAGAGATCTTTAGCTCTCGCATTTCTTTTTTCCCATAACCCAAGTTTCTTCAAATAGTAGTCTACTCTTTCTTCTGCCTTATGAAGTGGTATCCCATAATATCAGGCTTGATTAATGAGTATATCTTTTATCTGAGCAAATATATCAAAGTTAAACTCTTGAGGAACGACTCATATATACTTTCTTGCTTCTCTGAAGTCCTCATCTATATTTATTCCATTTATTTCTACATCTCATGAGTCTTTGTTTACCAAGTTTGTAAGAATAGATATAATCGTAGTCTTACCTGCTCAATTATGTCACAGAAGTGCGAAAAAGTCTCACTCTTCTATTTCCAAATCTACATTCTTGAGAACGTGATTCTCAGCGTATGTTTTGTTTAAATCTTTTATCTTTATTATTGGCATGTTTTTTTATTATTAATAATCCCTCCCCCCTATCGGGGTACTCCCTTTGGAAAAGGGAGATTTTTACAATTGATTTATTTTTTTCATTATTTTCATCTCCCTTTTCCAAAGGGAGTACTCGTAGCGGAGCGGAGAGGGAGGGATTATAATCCTTTCCTTTGCATAAATGCATAATCACTTACTTCCCTTCCCATAAAATCAAAGAAGAGTTCACTCGCTTTTTTCCTGGTTCATTGTCATAGTATAGTAGCAATAAACTTTTCTCATACTTCTCTGTTAAACATTCAGAGTTCTTTAATAGTTTCGAAAATATCAGCTTCTATGATTTCTGCCCACATATATGAATAGTAACCTGCTGCATATCATCATCCAAATATATGTCCGAAGGAAGCGTAGGTTTTATAGTCTGTACCTCTCTTGAATATAGAATATTCATTTACTATTTTTAGAACATTCTCATCGAGCTGTTCTACTGTTTCAGGAATCTGAGAAGAATAGAGAGTCATATCAAGCAGAGCAAATTCATTCTGTCTGGCTACAAAGGTACCACTCATGAATGTTTTCAAGGCTTCGAGCTTTTCAAGCATTTCTTTTGGTATTGACTCTCAGGTATCTACATGTCGAGCGAGTTTGATGAGACTTTGTTCTTCTCATACCCAGTTCTCTAGTAATTGACTTTGGAGTTCTACAAAGTCCCATTCTACGCCAAATCCAGAGAGCTCTGAGTGTTTACTCTCAGAAAGCATTTCATGAATCGCATGACCAAACTCATGAAAGATGGTTTCTACATCCCTCATCGAGAGGGTTGTTTTTCCAGAATCACTTTTTTGAAAGTTACATACATTTACTACTATAGGACACTTTCATTGACTCCCCTCTCCCTCGGGGAGAGGGGCTGGAGGTAAGGTTTTTTTGCTTCTTATATCATCTGCCCAAGCTCCTGGTCTCTTTGATTTTCTGTAAAACGAATCAAGAAAATAATATGATATGAATTTTCCATCCTTATGTACTTCATATATTTTTACGTCTTGGTTATAGGTATCTATACTCAGTTCTTTCATCTCTATCCCATAGAATTCTTTTACAAAGTTGTGAAGATAGTTAAGTACATTTTCGTATTCAAAGTATTTCTTTAGTTCTTTATCATCAAGATCATATTTCTCTTCCTTTATTTTTCTTGAATAATATGCAAGGTCATATGAGTATATTTCCTCTAAGTTAAAATATTTTTTTAAGTCTTCTATTTCCCCATCAGCTTTTACTCTCGCTTTTTTATTGATAGACTTTATAAGATCAAATACTTGTTCTGGTGAGTCTGCCATTTTATCATTCAGACTGAGTTCTGCATAATTCTTATATCCTAGAATAGATGCTTTTTCTTGTTTTCATTTGAGGAGATCTAAAACTATTGCTCTATTATCATGTTTTCCTGAGCTGGCAAAAGAGGTTCTCGCTTTTTCAAAGTCTTGCCTTATTTGTGAATCAGAACAATACTTCATAATTGCTATATACGATGTTGGATCTGCATCAAAGAGATAATAATCCACCCCCTGCCCCTCCTTTCATACGAAAGGAGGGGAGTTTTTATATTTTTGTTCTGCAATTTCTAGTACTTCTTTCGGAAGGTCTTTTATTACTTCAAAATCAGTAATCAGATATTCCCAATGCTCTTCATCATCGACAATATTGTTATTGAAATCATCTCAGAGTTTTGAAAGTTTCTTATTTAAGTCTTTTAGTTTTGTTTGTTGCTCTTCACTCAAGTCTATTCATCTATCCTTAAATGCCTTGATTCTCAGATACATAATTCTCTTTTGCTCTTCATCAAGTTTAGAATGCTCATCTATATATTGTAATTTTCCAAAATATTCTTTATTGTACGCAACATAGTTCCCAAAATCTTCTAATTTTGGTCTAAAGTCTTCTATAATTTTTCTTATAGTATCATCGGAATCAACATTTTTCATATGGTTGAGTAAAGACCAATAATAACTTAAAACTCCTTCATCTTCTAATGATTCAAAAGTAAGGGTTTCATTTTCTTTTTGAAGTAATATTTCAAACTGATCCTTTTCTTCTTTAAGTAATTCTTCTAATATCTCAGGTGCAGCCTCAAGAGCTTCTTTTGAAAAAAGAAACTTCAGGTTTGGAAATTCAGCTTTTTTGAGTTCTGCAAGTATTTGGTTTTTTAGTTGGTCCATAATTTATTTTATCATTAATTATATAAGTTTCCCATTTTTCATTTCATACACCCTATCAACCTTCTTCAATATTTCTTTTTTATGAGAAATAATTATAAAGGTCTTATTTTTTGCTATAGAGAATATCAAATCTATTATATCTTTTTCGGTTTGCTCATCAAGGTTCGAAGTAATTTCATCAAATACATAGATATCCTTATCACGTATCATAGCTCTTGCAATTCACAGCCTTTGCCTTTCTCAACCAGATAGCTTGAGCCCATCACTCCCTACCATAATATCGAGTATAGTTTTTCATTTTTGTGCTCTTTTTGAGAGATATGATAATCAAACTTTTTTGAGCATATCAATCAGATCTGCATCTTTGAACTTCCCTCAAAGTGTCAGGTTAAATTTCAAATTTTCATTAAATACTTGAACGTCTTGCGGGACGTATGAGAATAAATTATCTATATTACCAGATATATCTTCTGAATTTAATAAAATTTTTCATTTATATCATTCATATAATCATAAGATTATATTTATTAGTGTTGTTTTACCAGCTCAACTCTTTCAAATAATCGCTATCTTTTTGCCTGACTGGATAGAAAAATTTATAGATTTTAATACTTTCTGATCCTCACCAAAATCAAACTCTAATTTTTTTATCTCTAATGATTGAAATGATTTTATTTTTTGAGGTTTAATATTTTCTGTTTCTTCTAACTCAAAAAAGTCTAAAAGTTTATTGATCTTAATAATGTTTTCTTCAAAATTTCTATATAAAAAAACCATTGCCCATAAGGCATAACGAATATGAAGAAAAATACTATATACAAGTAAAAATGTTCCGACACTCAGAATTCATAATACTATATTATAAGAAGTGTATAATAAAATAAGGCAAATACTTCATGTAAGTATAAGAAATTGTTTAAAGTTCATAAAGTGATGCTTTTTTTCAATATTCATTCCTGTATCAAAAAGGCTTCCAAAACTTCTGAAAAAACTTCTTGTAAAGTTATTCTCAGCTCAGAGTAGTTTTATATCCCTAATATTCGACAGGTATTCTATAATACTACCAGAAACCTTATTCTCTTTTTGGTTTAATTTCTTAGATGCGGGAATAATTCTTTTTATTTCTTTTAAGGAATAAAAAACAAAAAGCGGTATAAATATGAATGTAAAATATAAAAATATATAAATATTAACCGCAAAAAGTACTACTAATCCAAAAAATATTATAAAACCATTTTGTAATATACTTCCAAAGAAATTATTAATGGTTTCACTCAGTGCCTTGGTTCATTTAGAAATGACTTCATTTATTTCTCACTCTTTTTTATCAAGAATAATATTAAATTTAACTCTATTAAATTTTTCAATAGATTTATGTCTATAGTAAGACAATACAGATTCTCATATTTTTTTCGAAAAGTAATATGTAAGGGCTCAAAAAAGCTGAGTAAAAGCATACGCAAAAAAGAATATTATAATGAGATATACTATTCTTTCAAAGCTCTCAAAATCGACAATACTATCTACTACATATTTTTGAATTACTGGTCATCATATATTTGCAACTCATGAAAATATAGCAACAAATAAAGTAAAATAAAATATGCTTTTATTATTTCTATAAATTTCTTTTAATAGCTCTTTCATAAATTTCTTTTGTTTCAATCTAAAAATTACTATACTCAATAATAATGAATTTTATCATTTATCAAAAATAATATGAGTAAAACACCTCAAATAGAAGCCTCTTGGTTACAAGCACTGAAAGATGAGTTTGAAAAACCATATTTTCCTGAAATTAAGAAGGCTATTGTAAACGATATAAATGATGGAAAAATTCTCTATCCTCCTATGGACAAAGTATTTAACGCTTTTAACCATACTCCTTTTGATCAAGTAAAAGTGGTCATACTCTGACAAGATCCCTATCATGGTTCAAACCAAGCCCACTGACTCAGCTTCTCTGTTGCTGATGGAATTCCTCAACCTCCAAGCCTGAAAAATATGTTCAAGGAAATTAAGAGTGACTTATGAACCCATCCCAACCTCCCCTTATCAGGGGAGGAGAAGAACAAAGGAAAGTTTGAAAGTGGAAACCTAGAACCTTGGGCAAAACAATGAGTTTTGATGCTCAATGCCATTTTAACCGTTCAAAAATCAACTCCAGCAAGTCACGCAAAGATTGGTTGGGGTACTTTTACTGATGCAGTTATTAAGAAAATATCTGATGAAAAAACGGGAGTAATTTTCCTTCTTTGGGGAAACTTCGCAAGAGGAAAGGTGTCTCTGATTGATACCACCAAACACTCTGTTCTTGAAGCTCCTCATCCAAGTCCATTCTCAGCACATAATGGTTTTTTTGGATGTAAACACTTCAGTAAAACAAATGAATTACTGAAAGAAATGGGGAAAGAGGAAATTGATTGGAGGATATAAAAAAAGAAGTGGGGATTCCACTTCTTTTTTTATATTACCTCTACTTCGTTTTTCCATATATCCTCTAAGTTTTGTCTCTTTCTGATTTCTACGATATCTCAATTTTCTCTTATCAGCAATTCCCCTGCTTCAGGATAGGAGTTGTAGTTTTTCATACTCATAGAAGCATTATATGCCCCTGTTCATTCAATAACTACCGTATCTCAGATACTTACTTTTGGAAGTAAAATCGGTTCTATTGTTTCCTGATCATACAATTTTGTAGTAAGAATATCTCAGCTTTCACAGCAATGCCCTACTACAACATACTCCTGAGTTTTTTTCGAATCATTTATAACAACAATAGGTTGCTGAACTCCATACATTGGAACTCTCGGCATTTCAGTCATTCCAGTATTTAAACGTAGAAAGGTATATCCATCTTTTCCAGTATCTACTATATCATCAACCTCAGCAATAACTGCACAACTATTAATAACCAAATACTTCCCTGGTTCTACTTCCAGATGAATTTTTCTTCCTGTTTTTTTATAGAAATCCTCAAATTCATTTGTTACACTTTTTCAAATAGCTTGTAGGTCAGCATCTTGTTCGTATGGCATAATTGCTTTTTTGAATCCTCCTCACATATCAAGTGTAGTTGCATCTTCAAATTGCTCCACAAAATTAAGTCATATTTTTGCTGAATCCATCCATGATTCTGGAGTATTCTCAGAACCTATATGTATATGAATTTTTTCTATAATGAGATCATATTTTTGAGCTATTTCACGTATCTCCGGAATATATTCATGCCATATACCAAAGGATGAAGTCGTTCATCATGTAGAAATGGCCTTGAATGCTCAAGATCACATTCATGGGTTTATTCTCACTCATATTTTGGTACCTGGTTTTTCTTTTCATGCCTCTTCTAGTTGCTTCAAACTTGTTGCTACAAAGAATACTCATTTTTCTAATATATCTCATATATTCCCAGGAGTTTCTTGACCAGAGATTTGAATATCATTTGGATCAAATCAAGCAGATATCGCCCTATAAGCTTCATTATCAGAACTACAATCTATTTTTAATCACTTGTTTTTGAAAATTTTTAATATATTTCCATTTGCATTCGCTTTCATTGCATACCTCACTGAGTGTCAAAATGCTGAAGGAAAGTCTAAAAATTCGTTTGTTGCTTTTAGAAGCTGATTTTCTGAATATACATATACTGGACTTATATAGTCTTTTTGTATCTCATTTATTTGATTTCTATTTAAGAATCTTAATTGATTCATTTTGCTCTATTATTGAATAAAATATTCTCACTCAAAGCTTGTTTCCGCCTTTCATCTCATAATCACCTCATCTTTCATATTTCCACTCCATTTAATTTCTAATATTCCTCATTCAAGGTTTACTCTCACAAACACATCTTTTTCTAATAATCAAGAAAGTACTCCAGCTACTACTGAAGCACATGCTCAAGTTCCACACCCAAGTGTTTCTCAAGCTCATCTTTCATATACCCTCATATTTATTTCGACACTAGAAATCCTTTGAGCAAATTCAACATTTGTTTTATGAGGAAAAATCTCTGTATCTGACTCTATAACTGAACCATAGGTATCTATATCATAATCCTTTACTGGTGTATTTTTTAGAAAAATAACTGCATGTGGGTTTCACATACTCACCGGTACAAATTTGAATAGTTTCCCTCGTGCGAAGACTGCTCCATAAATATTTTTTTTGTCGATATTTTGATATTTATTCTCAATTATTTTTGGTTTTCACATCGTTGCTGTCACTACATCACCATCTATACTTAAGTTCAAGATGCCTGCTCATGTCTCTACTTTGATACTTTTTTTATCTGTAATACCATTATCAATCAAGTATTTCATATAACATCTGATACCATTTCCACACATTTCCGCCTGTGTTCCATCTGGATTGTACATCCTATACTTAAACTCAATTTTATCTCACTTCCCTATTAATATAACACCATCTGATCCTATTCAAAAGTTTCTATGACAGAGAGACTGAATAAGTTCTTTTGTAAGTTCCACTCCATTTTCCTCTAGATCTTTTGCATCCAAAATAATGAAATCGTTTCAGATTCCATGCATTTTTGTAAACTTTATTTTTTTATGAGTTCAAGTGAGTCTTTCCATTGTTTTGAGTTTTTTAGGTATTATATTAATTTCGATATCATATCTAATTTTTTGTTATTTCCAAACTTTGTAAAATCTCATGTGTCTTCCTTCCATAGCTTATTCCTATAAATGGAATTTCATATACGTGTGATAAAACAATAGAGTGTAATCTTTGTGCGAGACAGATATCTATTTTCTTATCTTTATAGTATTTATAGGTCTTATCCATACTTTTTGTAATAGAGATTTTTTTAGGAAATTTCTGTAAAACCTCCTTTCTCAAAAATTGCTTTAAAAATACATAATCATTTGAAGGAATATTTTTTTCATGAAAACTATGAGGAAGAAATACTATCTCTCAACCTGACTCTAGAATAAAATTAATAATCTCATTTATTTTTCCTTCCTCCATTTGATCAGCTATATTTGATTTATGATTTGTGAGATATCATTTTCTCAAAGCAATTCATACTCTTTTCCCTTCCAGTTCAATATCATTCAAATCTCGATAAGAAAATTCCTGTGATACGATACTTTTTATAAGAGATGTTTGAGAAATTTCTTTATTTCTATCATAAAAGACAGGGTCTTTTTTTAGAGCAGATTTTATTCAAAGTTCACTTAATAAATTATGAGAGTATACATCTCTGACCGATATATACTCTGCTACTGAAAATATCTCTCTTACTTTTTCAAGGTTATTTTTTCATTTTGCTGGAATAGAAATATCTTTTATATCAATTCATACTCTAAAAAACTCTACTTTTTTTCCAAAAAATTTAAAAATTTTTGCACGGACTCACCACATATCAAGAGGGTTATTTGTTATTTCCTTCTCGGTATCATATATTATTCATCATCACCCTATTACGATACGATCACTTTTTCTCACTATATTTAAAAAAGAGAAAAGGTTTGCAATATTTTTAAATATATTTTTCTTATCTTTTATTCATAAAGGAAAATACTCTCTATAACTTACATTTTTTTTCTTAAAAAATGGTGTTTCAGGATCATAAGAAAAAACAATAAACTGAGTGTCTTCTCAATACTTTCTCTCAAGTATAGTTATTTCATTCTTTAATATAAGTTCATCTCATATATTTTGAGATCATATAGATGCGAAAATAGATATTAGCATAATTATTTTTTTGAAATAGTATTAAAATAAGATTCTACAAAATGAAGAATATTTTGTATGTCTTGTTTTTCTCAATATCAGAGTAGATGAGAAATTTTTCTTCATTGCTCTTCTTTCGTTTTTCATAAGATACTATCAGGCAGAACCAAAACATTATTTTTTTTGAAAAGACTCGCAGTAATTCCTGATTTTATATCCACAAGTTTTCCACTAAAAGTTCCGTCATATGTCTGCACTCCACAAGATGGACTCTTGTTTTTTCACACGTATATTCACACATTATTGTCTTGGAGTATTTTTAAACTTCTTTCAGCTCAAGAAATAAAATACTTTGAAACATCTTGATTGTTTTTATTTATAATTTGTGCATTTCTATCTAGTACATCATATCATGTTTTTCCTGGTTGTATTTCAGCTGGAATCCTTGGAGTTGGTAGTCATCATAAGGTTTCAGGACAAATAAAAACTACTTTCTTCCCAGTGTCAATATCCAAAATATCATATCATTTCTTTTGTATTTCAGCACTCACACCTTTTACTTTTTCTCCAAGAAACTCTGAAAGTCAGTTTTTATACTTCCCAGTTCCCGACCATTCGCAAGAGGATAGGAAGCAAACACTTATTGCTATGTTGTTTAGATTGAGGTTCATCCTTTTGCCAATATAATGATAATACCTTTATTTTACTGATTTTGACTCTATTTACAAAAAAATTATTTTCATTTAAGCTATCCCTCTTTCTTCCTAAAGCTTAAAGCTTCTAATATATGGTCTGATTCTATATTTCTCTTTCCAGAAAGATCAGCTATGGTTCTTGCAAGTTTTAGAATCCTATAATACGCTCTCGCTGAAAGATTTAGGCTCGAAACTGCTTGTTTTAAGATATCATTCGTCGTCTCATCAAGCGTACAAAACTTATTTATTTCTTTCGTAGACATTTCAGAGTTAGAAGTTATATCAAGCATTGTAAACCTTTGCAATTGAATACTTTTTGCTTTTTCTACTCTCTCTTTTATGTCAAATGATGTTTCTGAATCTCCGTAGTTTTCTCACACTTCGAACTTCTGTGTTTTTACTTTTGGAACATCGATAAAAATATCAACCCTATCAATAAGTGGTCAAGAGAGCTTTGCCCTGTAATTCTCTACTTGTCTTGGTGAACAAATACAGTCCTTATCTGGATCGGTAAGGAATCAACAAGGACATGGGTTCATCGCTCATACCAAAGTAAACTGAGCTGGGTAGTTATAACTCGCATTGATTCTATTCACCGTAATATTCCCATCTTCGAGTGGTTGCCTAAGAACTTCAAGCACTGATTTTTCAAACTCAAGCACTTCATCAAGAAAGAGAACTCATTTATGAGAGAGAGAGATTTCTCCTGGCTTTGCATCTCGTCATCATCAAATAATACTCACACTCGAAGCAGTATGATGAATCGTTCTAAATGGTCTTTTTCTGATAATTGGATTTCCAGAATCAAGTAATCAAGATATGGAATATATTTTTGATACTTCTATGGCTTCATCAATAGTAAGGTCTGGGAGTATAGTAGCAAAAGCTTTTGAAAGCATTGTTTTTCCACTCCCTGGAGGACCATCCATAATAATGTTATGTCCTCAACTCGCTGCAATTTCTAGAGCTCTTTTTGCGTGTTCTTGACCAAGTACGTATTTAAAATCATATTTATGTTCTTCTAGTCATTCATACTCTTTTCATATTTTTTTAAAATCAAGAGATTCTGCAATAGGAAGTTCTTTTTCTTCATTGAGTACTTTTATCGCTTCGTCCAAAGTTTCTATCGGGACAACGTCTATTCCTGGAATAATAGAAGCTTCTTGAGCATTTTGTTTTGGAACAAATATTCTTTTAAATCATTTTTCTTTTGCTCCTATAGTTGCTGGAAGGATACTGGAAACTTTTCTCAGCTTCCCATCAAGTGAAAGCTCTCAAAGAAATATAGAATTATTTACTAGTTTTTCTTTTATAAATCATCCATTCGAAAGTATTCAAATAGCTATTGGAAAGTCAAAAGCTGGTCCTGATTTTCTGATATTTGCTGGAGCGAGATTTACCGTGATTCTATTCATTGGAAGTTTATTCCCTGCTGACTTCATTGCTGACTTAAGCCTTTCCTTACTTTCTTGTACTCATTGGTCTGGGAGTCCAACAATTACGAAACTTGGGAGTCCATTATTTATATCTACTTCAATTTCTATCAAATGAGAGTGAAGTCCATTTATTGCTATAGAGTTTACTATCGATACCATAATCATGTGTCGTTAAAAAATATATACTAAATACACTCGAATTATATACTTTTTATTTTGAAGTCAAATTTTTTATATTCTTAGAGGGGTTACTTTGTTGCACTTTTTTAAAATATATAGTACTATTAAAGAGATAAAGGAGGGAAAACAGTTTTTTGTTCTCCCCTTTTCTTAGTGTTAAAAGCAAAAAGGAGGCACTTTGTTTATACCTTTAATAACAAGATGCCTGAAAAGTTACAAACTCTCGAATCCTTAGCCTTTCCTACGCAAGTAGATAGAGAGGTACTTCAACAGTGGTTCGATAGAAACAACTATATACAACCTGATTTTATAGAAAGAGATGATATAAAAGGAAATAAATCATATGAACTAAAACTCATAGAATGAGAAAAATATCACCTCAAAATTGCAAAAGATATAAAAAATAAAGAACTGCCCTCTATCATTTATAGAATCAATCAACTTACTTTCTGAGAAAATATGCCAGAGTATGCTTCAACCCAAGAGCTAGGAAGAAAAATACTGTTTGTTATAGATACGCTATTAGAACAAGATATTAAATTCAAAGATGATAAAAAAGAAATATCAAAATATATACGATTGTATGCACAGCTCTTCTGAAAAGAAGCAGTAAAGAAAATCTCAAATAAAAATGAGAGAGATGAAATACTAGGAAAAAATGAACAAAATAGATTTAATAAATTCAAAGAAAAAATAAAGATACTTGAAGAAACAGGTAACCTTCTTGAAGAACTAGAAAATGATGTAACACAGCACATAAAACTACATCTGAGAGAATCTGTATTCGAAAATAAGATTGTAAATGAAGTTAAAACTATAACTAAAAATGAGATACAAAAATTACTTGAGAAAAAAGATTCTTGAGAAATACAAAAAGACGAATTTAAGATGAAAGATCTTACTATAAAAGACTTTAATGAAGAAGAAAAAATACTCAGAGATACGATAGGTATAGAAAACTTAAAACAAACGTTAAACCAAGCTCGCAAAAAATGAAAAATAAGAACTATAGAAAAGTACGAAAAAAAAGCTGTAAATAGAATATTAGAAGAACTTTATAAATTTCCTTGGCAAAACACTAGTGACCGTTATGGAGAGTCTGTAAAACACATAAAAGAAACCAAACAAATACAATGTGTAGGATACAGCAATGTATGACATAAATTTTTACAAGAATTATGAATAGAACACTACTCTATTACAATGGATAAACATTCAGCATTAGATATAATAATATGATGAGAAAACTATTATTTTGATGCTACTGCATACCGTGATATACGTCCTTTTTATTACTGAGATGAAAAAGGAAAATACAAAGAAATAGTATTTAAAGGAATAAGAGAAAATATATACACTTGACTGTATGCCTTTTCTGAAAACCCTGAAATATCGCTTCAATCACATCTTTTACATAATCTTTGAATTATGAATTTTGATAATTGAGACGTAGATATGGGTATTGAAATATACAGGCAAGCATTAATATATAATCCTGATAGTGCAAAAACTCATAGGGTTTTTTGAGATATGCTATCAAAGAAATGAAAACTATTGAGAGAGGAGTGACTGAGCAAAGAAGCAGAAATCTATGAAAATAAAGCAATTGAAACGTATAAAACTGCTATACCTTTAGATTCAAGCCCTTGAGATACTATGAACTATTTATGAGATTTATTTACGAGAAGATGAAACTATAGTGAAGCGATGAAAATCTTAGAATATGCTCTTAAAACAGGCAATAAAAGTTCAAAAATATTCCATAGTATTGGGAATGTTTTTAAGGAACAATGAAAATTAGATAAAGCAGAAAAGTTCTATAAAAAATCTATCAATTGGAATTCAAAAATACCTGAATGATATAGTAGCCTATGAAAATTGCTCATAAAAAACTGACTTTCTCATTCTTGAAATTTAATTACTTTTGCTTATAAAGTGATGGCAACAGAAGAAAATGTATCTGGTGATTTTTGAAAAGAAGAAAACAAAATAATAAAACTTATTCAAAAGGAAGGATATTGAAGGCTCCGTAGATTTCTCTTCTCTGAAATTAAGAAAGAAAAGAAAATACAAGCAAAAGAAAAAGAGAAATCTACAGAATAATTTTGCAAAAAAACATTTTATTTATAATATAGAAAACATAGTTTAATATATAATTATTCAGCAAATGGATACAATGAAAAAAATAATTATTCTTGCAATGGTGGCCTTTCTTTTTGTTTCTTGTGGAAAAAAAGAAGAAGTGGAAGAATTTTCTACTGGAAGTGAAATAGAGACAAAGAGTGAAACAACTGAAGATAGCTCTGAAAAAGAAAATACTTCTAGCGAAACACCAACTCAAAATGAGACAGAAAAACCAGCTACCAATGACTCAGAAGAAAAGGATACCACTCCTACCGAAAAAGATATTGATACCAATTCTTCAACTCAAAGTGATGATCAACTCGTTGAAGATACTATAAAAGATATAGAAAGTTTATTTAATGACATCGAAGAAAGTGTGAAATAATATTCTCACATCTCTTGAGGAAAGAATAAGAAATGGAGAAGAAAATTCTCCATTTTTATTTATGGGGCAAAACTTAGAGCTAACCAACTCAAAAGTAAATGATATAGCACTCAAGCTACTCAAAGATTTTGATATTCCAAACAGTTATTTGTATACATTAGAAGATAGTCCTGATGCAATAAAGATAAAAGAACTCAAAGAATTCATTGAATTTTCTCATTCAAAACCTCCATATACTTTTCAAATATTTTTTATACAAAATATTTCTCGCTTTACTCTTACATCAAGTAATAGTCTTCTCAAATTCTTAGAAGAACCAGGGAAACAAAATATTATCTTCCTTACTAATACTTGAGAAAACTGAGTATTAGATACTATTCTCTCACGTGTACAAACCGTACATATTTGATGAGACCAAAAAAAACAAAAAGATAATTTCTATACAGAACTTTTAAGTAATTTCGTCGAAAAAAGAAACCTTGAACTATTTGATTATTTTTTCAGGAATAAGCTAGAAAAAGAAGACTACATCAAGTTTCTAGAAACATTGATCTTATATGCAAAAGAAAACCTTCTGTTTATTGATATGCTAGAAGAAATAGATGATGACCTGAATGCTATTAAACAGAATAATGTAAATCCAAAATATATGGTAGATAAGTGGTTGCTGAGTATTAGTTCGTAAAAAGGAATAATATGAAAAAAACATCTGCCTTCACCCTTGTAGAGCTTGTGGTAGGAATAACTATATCCTTACTTTTGATGACATCAGTAGGAATTTTTGTGAGCAGTGGAATGCAAAATATTCTTAATCAACAAAAAGTACTAAAAAATACTGGAGATTTTTCTTCGTTCATTCGTAATCTTTATTCTCATTTTGAACCAGCCTCTACTCCAGGTTTTAATCCTCAAGTTACCACTGATGGAATTATTATTAGGAGATGACTTTATTTCTGAGACGGTTGATTTAGTTACGTCTGAACTACTTCAAGCCCCATAAGCTGAGGTGATGGTATTTATTGTTTATCTGGCAGTGAAGATGTGAATACCAATCATATTTTTACAAAAAGCTTTATTCCTTATGAGGAAATTGGAGAAGATATATTTTCTAACTTTGATAATACACTCAACTCAGAAATTGTCTCAACTGACACCTATACTTCTGATTATAAGAATCATACTATTTCAAAGGGTGATGATATTATCATATGAAAATGAGTTTTTTGAGATGCTTTTACAAATGGAGAAACCGGTACGGGTATATATCTGAACACCCCTACCTGAATAGCTCTTATCGGAACTACCCTGTTTCTTTCAGACACACTCAACAATAGAATTCTCTATTACAATACCTCAACAAAAGAAGTGTTTCAACTTCTTGATGAAAAAGATGGATTAAACGAGCCTACTGGTTTATACTACGATAATGGAACTCTTTATATTTCAAATTCAGGAAAATGAGAAATACTTGAATATTCGAGTAAAACAGGAAGTAAGGAACTTGATATAAACTTTGAGTTAAGTAAAAATATTAACAACCTCAAAAAAATAGAGATAGAATTTTTTAATAATATCTCTAGTATTTCTAGTCCTATTAATGATGCTACTGATAAAGCAAGGTTCAACTTTGCTGGGATAAATAAGCAAATAGATTATCTGACTGGAAGTCTCAATAAGCTAGAGTATTACTTCTCAAATTTTGGAAACTGATTCGAAACGCTCCCAGATCAAGGTTGTTCTAGTAATTATACCACCTACTATGAAAGTGCTGGAGATATTATTAGAGAACAGATAACAAACTGTAATTCTTCAACTGGAACCATTCAAAGATATAGAGGAAACAATTTCGTCAATCTCCTTTCAGGAAATACGATTTCTATCAAAACAAACTCTGATATAACAGGAACTGATTTTTCTGCCACTTGAGCATACTATACCAAACTCTCTCTTCACTGAGATACTGATATTCACGAGGGCTACTATCCTTTCTTTACTGAAAGTGATAATGATATACGTACTCCTACAGATAATATTCTGAGAACTCTCACTTGATGATTGATCTATCCTACTGGTATACAGCTTATATGATGAAACCTCAGGGTAAATGAATTTTGAACGAGGCAACAAAAAACGATAGATTTAGATGGAAACATTCTATCAAGCTCTGACTTAACAACGTTTAACGATCTTAATTATAGTTCTGATAACGATGCTATACTTACCACACCAATAGAAAGTCTTAATATTGATTATAGTAATGGCCTTGTTACTTTGATTCTCAAATACTATAAAAAATACAATTGTTATGATTTAGATGAAAAGATTGAGAGAACCTTTATTTTGAGGAAGGATTTTAACTTGCAATAATCAGCAAAGTATATTATTATTTAAAGTATATCAACTTAAATTTTAATATGCAATATATGAAAAGTACAGGAAGACTCATTCTAAGAAAAGAATTTATAATTGCCCTATTGCTCTTTATTATAACTTTTCAACTTACCCTTTTTCTTGATAGTGCAGTTTCTTGAATTATTAATTGAATTATAGGACTATATTTACTCTATCTTTTATTTGCAAGATCAAGAGAGTTATGAAAAAAGCTATTTCTATTATTGCTGATTCCAATATTCAATATATGATTTACTATATATTTAATGTTTGCCCCAGATAAGAGAAAACAATAACCCATCCCCTAACCCCTTCCCTTCATCCGAATGGAAGGGGCATTTATTTTGTTAGTTTATTGTGTATTATTTGTAAAACAAAATCAATGTTATTTATAACATCTTCATTTTTTAGTCTCAACACCTGTAGTCATTTTCACTCTAATAAATCTTGTTTTACCCTATCTAGATTTAATATATCTTGTTGATTGTGTATACTTCCATCAACTTCTATAATAAGCTTCTTTTCAGCACAATAAAAGTCAGGTATTATAAATCTATCTTGACCATTACTTTCTGTAAACATATACATAGGCTTTTGCCTCAGAAATTTATATCATACCTTCCTATCTTTTATTTCATCCCATAAAACCTTCTCAGCTTCTGTCATATTTGCTCTCAAATTCCTCGATGCCTCTTTAATTATATCAGGTACAAAACTCATATTTTTTATTAAATGATTATTCTTCCTATTTCTCCCCTTCCCTTCGTATGAAGGGTAAGGGGCTGGGGGATGGGTTATACTCTATCTTCAACAAACTCCAACAATTTCTTTCTAAATACACTTTTATCAAATTTCTCAGCGTGTTCCCTAATCTTTTTCGCATCAAATTCTAACTGTTCAAATACTTTAATTGATTCGTTAAGAGAGTCAGAAGTTTGTTCTGAGAAAAATATTCCTGTTTTTCAATCAACAACCGTCTCGAGTGCTCATCATTTTCCGTAAGCTATCACTGGTGTTCCACAAGCCATAGCCTCTATTGGAACAATACCAAAGTCCTCTTCTGGTGGAAAAAGAAATGCTTTTGCACGAGAAAATAAATCTCGTATTTCTTCCCTTGGGAGATCAAACATCCATTCAATATTTGATTTTGATTTTTCTCTTAAACTCCTATAGAGTTTATTATCAGTATTCGTAGCAACCACTAACTTATTTCCATTTTTATTAAATGCATCCACGACTAAATCAAACCTCTTATAAGGTATACATCTTCATATATAGAGATAAAAATCTTCCTTTTTTTCAAGAAATGGAAAACTTTTGGTATCAATACAAGGATAGATAACCTCACTTTCTCTTTTATAGTATTTGCTAATTCTCCCCTTCGTATTCTCAGAATTCGCAATAAAATAGTCAGGTCTCTTACTTGCAACAAAGTCCCATTGTCTGAGGGAATGTATAATTCTTGGTCCTATAGACTTCCCTATAAAATTGAATATTCAAAACTCCATCATCTTCAAATATTCGTGGTAATGACTCCAAAAATATCTCGTTGGGGTATGGCAGTAACAAATATGCAAGCAAGTCGGTTTCGTAATAACTCCCTTACTCTCTGCACTCGTACTGGATATAACAATATCGTATTCACTTAAATCAAAGCTTTCAAAAGCGAGAGGCCTGATGGTCAAAGCAAGCTTATGAGATTTATTGAGAAAAGGTATTTTTTGAATAAAAGAAGACGTTATTTTTCTCCCTTCAAAAAGAGAATTTTTTTGTTGCCAAAAAACACTCGTAAAAATATCAGCTTTTGGAAATATTTCCAGAAGCTGTTCCAAAACAATTTCTGCCCCTCACCAATCCTTTATCCAGTCACAGACAATGGCAATTTTTTTATTTTCTAATGTTTGCATTTTTGAAAAATTTATCTACTATTACAATAGTATTTTTAAACGAAATTTATGCAAATTTTTTGAATCAACATTGATAAGCTTAATTATAGAGATTTTTTAGAAAAAATAAGCCCACCCCCTAACCCTCTCCCTAGTAAGGAGGGGGAAAAAGGAGATCAAAATATAGTTTTCACTCCTAATCCAGAGATCTTATTACAAACAAAAAGTGATAGTGAATTTAAGAAGTTATTAGAAAAAGCTGATTACCTGACTCCTGATGGAATCTGACTTTATATAGCATTTCAAATACTTGATAACAGGTATTGAAAACTTATAAATACTCTCTTACTTCCCTATTATTTCTTCAATTTATTTTTTAAAAGAAAATCTTTGTACAGGAAGTATGGGGACAGAATTTGTTGAAGTGATATCACAAAGGATGTGCTTGCAAGGGCAATAGAAAATAATACAAGAATTACTATTATTGACCTCTATAATCCAACTGATCTTAAGAAAGTTGAATCTCAAAAAATATTTTCAGGAAAGTTAAAAGAGAAATTTCCCAAGCTTCATTTCGATTATTTCATATATGAAGAAAAAGAGAAAAATAAAATTTTAGAACAGATTAAAAAAAGTGATTCAAAAATAATATTTTCTACTCTTGGAATGAAGAAACAGGAGGAATCAGTTATTGAAATAATGGACTCTTGTAAAAATATCAAACTCTGACTTGGCATAGGTTCTAGTTTCGATTATTTTATCGGTTTTCAAAAAAGAGCTCCAAAAATATGGAGACAATTATGACTTGAATGGTTATATAGACTTATTACTGGGCCAAGAAAAATAACAAGATTAAAAAGATTATATAGTGCTATTTTTGTATTTACGTATGAAGTGATAAGGGAAAAATAGTTTTGATTATTATCCTTTTTCAGCACCCCCTCTTTTCAACATCGCCTCAAATATAATTCTTGGAAGTATATTCCCCTCAATAATTCATTTTGAAAAAATATTACCCTCTTCAGAGTGGATCAAGTATTCAAAACCTACCTTTCTTTTTTCTACCTCTAATACTCTTCCTTTCACTATAACTCTTTCTCATAATTTTGGCTGTGTAAGTACCTGTGCCATACTCGACTTGAATGTAAGAATTTTTCCTTTGGGTTCTTGAGGTTTTAGAATATTTCATACCGATAGGGTCCCAACTTGTGCTGCTATTTCCTCTAGGATATTAGAATCTAGAACACTATTTTTTGAAAATATTGAATTCTTATTATTCGGAATATGAAAAAATCCAGCAAATTCATCTCACTCCATAAACTCACTTTTCTCAGAATAAAACTTTGCACCATTTACGAAACGAAAGATTCCTGACTGTAATACGTGTGTATCAATAGCATCTTTGTCTAGGCTTTCTGGTTTATAATCGATATCAAATAATGAAGTTTCTTTACTCATCTCCTCTTCTTTCGTGACTCTTATTCATTCTTTTCCATCTATAAATAATCCAGTCTCTGTGATTTCTATAGTACTCTCAGGAAAAGCTCCATGTAAAAATTCAACTTTTACAGGTGTATTTTCTGAGAGATTTTTTTCTTTTAAAAACAGTTTTTTAAGAATGACTCCTGGAACAATTTGGAATCCTCTCAGGTGATCTCACACTATTTTACTTTCTCATCCCTTAACAGTAATCTTTCCATTGGAAAAATCAAAAACATCTTGAAGATCAGCATCATATTTTTTTATATTTTCTATTCTACTTTTTACTCCATTAGATGTACCTCATATCATTTCTTCCACTTCATTTCCTTCTGAAGAAACTCTTTCTATTTCTTCACTATACTCTCTTACCATTGAACTCATTCTTAAAAAATAAAACCTTTCTAAAATTATATTAATTTTTTTTAGAATAAAAATATATATTTTTATTTACAAAAGTCAATTTAGTATTATAGTGTTTTGTATTAATATTTTAATATAACCTATGAATTCTATTATTGTAAAAAAACTTGGATGAGAAAATTCTGCTGAACTACAAGGAACTTTTGAAAATATTGAAAAAGATTTTAGTAACAATAAGAAGCAGGTTATTGTACTTTCGGCACTCAAGGCTGATGGAAATGTAGCAAATTTTGAATTCAATGTAACAAGAAAACTTATAACCTTATGAGAATCTATTGTTATTTGAACAGAAGAAAAAAATAACGAAGCACTTTGATTAGTAGAAGAAATAAGAAATTTTCATATTGAAATGATTGAAGAAAAACTTTGAAAGAGATCAAAAGAACCAATTCAATATGTAAAAGAAACCTTTAAAAACTTAAAGGAAGAAATAAATCATTATATTAAAGGTGATGAGAAATCTATTATTCCTTCTAAAGAAAATGACTACTCTATAAATACAAGATCAAATACTCCCCTATCGCTTCTTTGATTATGAGAAAATCTAGCCGCTAGGATACTACAAAGAACTATTGCAGCATTTAATATACAAGGTCTCCAATCAGAAGTAGTAGATACGTCAAACCTCTTGCTAAACAAAAAATTATGTGATCTATCTGAGGCAGAAATATTTGATGCCCTCACTTTAATGTTAGGTCAAAGAATACATTCTATATTAGAAAAGAATAAAAGTCCTGTCATACCAGGTTTTATAAACAATTACCCTGGTTGAATACTTAACATAGTATGATTTTGATATACAGATGCTACAAAATCAATAGCCTGAGTATGATCCGACAACTCATGATATCAAGTAAAGATGGAAGTACAAAAATATGTAGATGGTTTTAGAAGTGCCGATCCAAGGATCATCAAATCAGGTACGAAGGTTATTCCAAATCTCGACTATGCAACTGCTATTGAATCAATATCAAGTAATGGTGCGGATGCAAAATTACTCAATGAACAATCGCTTAGGGGTAAGGTACAGCTTGCATGAATACCTGTCAAAATATATAATCCTTTTAATGATTCTAAATGAACCATTATAGATAAAGATGGAGATAAAGATGCAATTTGAGTACAAGCAGTTCTTTGAAGGAAAGAATCCATCAGTGTTTCAGTGAACTCACCTATATCATGAGTATGATTCACGGAAAAGGTTTCCTCGATTACCAGAGAGGTTTGAATAGATATGTATGAACAAAGTGGAAGTGTTACCGATTCAACCTTTTGAATGTGAAAAGATAACGAAGATAAATTACCAGAATTATTAGATAAAATGCAAGATAAACTGAATCTCTATTCAGAAGAGGGATGAAGATATGTAAATGTTTATAAAGATAGATCTGTGGTATTTTGTATATGACAAAACATGAATTGACCTGGTATCTCTGGAAGAGCTGGTATGATACTTGCTATGAATGGAATTGGTATTAAATCAAGTTCTCAATGAGAAACACAAAAAGCTATTTCATATACCATAGATAGTAAAGATTATGATAAAGCTATCAATGTACTCCATGAAGAATTCATTGTAAAAAGTAAACTCAAACACCTTATCCCCCTTCAAAAATAAAACAAAGATCTCTAAAAACCTCAGATATTTGACAGAAAATAGGAATGTATGGTATTATGTAGCTACATTCTTATTTTATTAATATTTTTCAAATGGGAAAACACAAAAAAGAAGGAAGTCATAAAGATTGTGGATTTGTTGTATACGCAGCAGTTTCAATAGTATTATTTTTCATCCTTACTACTGGGATTTCTTACATCCAACTTATTAACTCTATAAGCTCTACTCTCCTCAGTCACGTACTCATTTCTTTAATTGCAATGTCTCTCTGTTGTTATGCTGGTATAAAAGTAGTACTACACCATAAACACATACCTAAAGACGTGAGAACATTCTCAGTCCTATGAGCATGAGCTATTACCATTATATTTTTATGAATCATACTCAGAGATATTCTCCTTTTCCCTTTTGATGATATCGCAATTATATGACAACAAAGCACTATTTTAGGACATACAGTTAATATCCTTCTTCCAGTATGACATGGTATTATAGCTTATGTTGTTGCTATGCTTACTATCATAAAAGTTAGATAATTTTCTCTTTTCTTAAAATAAGCAACAGAAGTCAAATAACAACTAAAGTCGTAAGAATATTAGCAAACACTGTAGAAATACTTACACTTTGTTGTTCTTCAACCGTTCACACTTCTCAAGATGATTCTATTATAGAATCATCTTTTTTAGGTTCTTCTTTTACTCGCTTCTCTTTTTGCTTCACTGCTTTAGGTATATAATACTTCTTCATATTTTGTAAGTATTCTTCCTCTAAAACCAGCTCCTTATCTCTATTTATAGCAAATATTTCTCCAGAATTATTTTCAACGAAAAATGAAAGATTATATTGGCCAGCATATAATCATGTATGAATATGAGCGCTATATGCTCCAAGTTCATCTGACTCTATTACTATATCCTCTCATATTCACGATACAATTATTTTTGTATTCGGAAGTGTCTTTCAGGAAATCTTGAGAGACTTTTTTTGTTTTACTATCGTTTTAGTAAATCGTATCTTCTTTTTCTTTTCTTCTTGTTTTTTATTTTTGGTTTTATTCTTTTGTTTTGGTAATTTTTTTTCTCTTATTTTTGCATTTTCTTGTGACCAAACCTGAGAAAGATACCTATATTTTTTCGTAAATATCTGTTCTATTTCTCTATATACTTCTTCTTTTTCTCCTTGTATACTCGATACTATTTCTCAAACTTTTATATTTTTCATATCTATAGTTTTTTTATACTTTTTCACCTGTTCTGGTTCCAGTTTTCTCTCTTCTCTTGTAATAGCAAGTACCTCTTTTCTCACTTCATCCTTGGTCCACATTCATTGTTTATCTCTTTTTGCTTTATTCTCAGCTTTCTTAAAATCAAGTAAATACTCAAAAGGAAACCTCAGGTATGCTCTTGCATATCATTGTTCTATTAATAATTTATTAAAAAATATCTGATTTCCCTCTTCCTCTCTTACATATACATACCCGAGTAATCTATTGTATTTATCTCTATAATTCTTTACCGACTGTTTCAGAATAACTTGTTTTCATTCTAACATCTCTTTCGTAAAATTTGATGCTTCCTTTCAGAAAAACTCTACTGGTTTTTTGGGATGCTTTGTTTCTGGAGTATCAACTCATACGAGTCTTAATTTTTCTACTCTTCCATCTTCAAACTGTATGAGTATCGTATCACCATCAATAACTCTGAGTACTTTTACTTCATATTCAAGGAACTCCGTATCTTTTTTGGTTAACACATAGTCCTCAGGCACAGAAAAATCCCGAGATAGGCTATCGAGTGGTTCATCATAATATGATATATGTACAGTATCTGATCCATTGTTCAGAGCTATTTTTGAATCGGTTCTATATACTTTATATGATTGTAAAGCTCATAGAGTAATACTTTCCTTCAGTTTAAAAGGTTTGCTTCATTTTTCTAAAATATCATCGAGAGTAATTCATTTAATATCTATTGGAGTGAACCCTATATTTTCTAGCTCAATATATTCTCCCTGAGAATCCTTTCATTTTGGGTTTACAAGTACTGACTTTATCTGTAAATTCTTAAAATACTCTAGATTTTTAAAAATTTCTTCTTCTTTTTCAATATTAGCTTCCTCTTCTTTTTCTATATCTTTTTTCTGAGTTCCTATTACCTCAATAGAAAAAGAACTTTGATGAAAGACTCAAAAAATATCGGTTACTTCCAGTGATACACTATACTTTCATGGATTATACCAAACTCCTTTGGGATTTTCTCAATCAAAAGTAGTGCCGTTTCCCAAATTCCATTTATATGTGAGTTTATCATCATTAAAATCACTACTCTCTTCTCAGGTAAGGTTCAAGTAGCACTTATCTACATTTTTACAAATAATTTTATCTCAGGATAACCCATCCCCCCTCTCGGGGTACTTCCCTTCATATGTAGGGAAGAAATGAGATATCTTACTTGATGATAACTTTGATTGTAAAGTGATCTTTGATTTTGGTGGCAGATTGTTTTGTTCTCTTATTTTGAGAAATATATTTTCTATATCTAAATGTTTTTCTCATTTTGACATACCATTTTCAGAAACTTTTACTGAAACTCTATATACTCAAGGCAGAAAATATATAAATCCTGGATTACATGTGGTAGTATATTTTTCATTAAACTCTGCATTTCCAAAATTCCATTCACATATTTCTTTTGAGCTACTCTCATACTGCAAATTTACTTTACATCTTTCATCATTACATGTATTGTTTTCATCAAGTCCAGATTGAATGAGAATATCTTTTAAAGCTATAATGGAAAATCACCCTGATCAACCACCTCATCATCAAGATACTTCTGGTATAGTCGATCAAGATACTGTTTCTCCATTTTCAGCATTACTTTCTTCATTGTTTTCTGATATTTCAATGCCATTGTGCACTGTTATCCTAGAGGTAGTAAAATCGCTTTCATTTCATTTCTCATATACTTGTAAAGTCACTACAAAACTTCCGGTACCATAGCTTACATATCAAGGATTACATTTTTTATCCGTATTACTCGTCGTAAACATTCCTCATCAAAAATCCCAAAGACACTGATAGTTACTTTCTATAAAATCTCAGGTAAAAGTATTTACTGCTGTTAGGTTCATCTTACAATCTTCTTTTTTACAGTTCCATATTTCTCACGTTCCTGAATATTCGAGACCACTTTGTATCTCAATAACAGGCTCTGGAATCTCTATGAAAAGCTCTCAGGTTCCGGTGACTATTTGTCAGCTTGATGTGATACTTCCTGATTGTGTGACTACTTCTCATGTTCATGATTCGATGGTTCCAGTATTTGTTTCTATCGATCAAGAACCTATAACAGGTTCTTCCAACTCTACCTCTTCATTTAAAATTATTTCTTTTTTTATCAGTATTGTTTTTTCTTTATAGTTATTTTCATCATTTTTATCTGAGACTCGAAACACTACACTCGTCTCTCATTCAGGGAAAATAACCGTAGTTGGATTACATTTTGATGTTTGATCACTTTGGAATCAAAAGTTTATCGAACATAGAAACTTACTTCAAATATCTTTATCATCAGAGGTCTGAAGTTTAAAGTTTATTTTACATTCTTCCTTCTCACTATCACAGGTGTAGTCTGACCTTTGTTCGTCTCTTTCTAAAACATAGCTTGGGTTTTGGAATATTATTTTAAAATCTGGTACTTCTAATACTTCCACTTCTGGCTGTATTTCTATTGTTCCACTCCCCTCATTACTAGGGAGGGGTTGGGGGTGGGTTACCTCCTCTTGAACTCACGTTCACGATAAAATATCTCCTGTATTACTAAATACCTGAGATATTCAAAAACAGTAAATAAATATTATGAAAATTAATAACCCATCCCCTAGCCCCTTACCCTTCATACGAAGGGAAGGGGAAAAAAATGTTTGATTTTTTAGTATTTTTTTAAGATACTTTTTTCAATAATATCTGCACCTCCTTTTTGTATTCATCTGCATTCCTCCTTAAATGTTCTTCATCAAAAGTATTAAAATCATGTACTAACTTATTTCTCATCTTATGTAGGTTCCAAATCTTATTTATATCCCCTATTTCCCTTGGTTCTGACTTGAGTATAGCTCAGAAATCTCACTTATGTCCGATTCATAAGAGTATTTTATGATAGAGTTTATCAATATCTATAATAAGTGCCTTATGGTCCTTATTTCTAAGAATTTTATTATATGCTCCGGCTAGAAACCTTGCTTGTTCTCATGAGAGTTTTCTTGGATGTGTATACTTGTATGCCAAGTATATTCACCAACAAATAACTGAGATTGGAACAAGGATAAGTAGGGTTGTTATGATGTTCATAGGGTTTGAGTAGTTAAAAATGGAGAAAATATTTTACGCATGATAACATACAACTTTTTTTAGAAAAATCAATTTTTGATTATCTTTTAAATAATCCCTCTCCGCTATCGCGGTACTCCCTTTTCCAAAGGGAGTACTCGAGGTACGAGAGGGAGGGATTATTTAAAAGTTAAATTCATTATTTTTTATTACAAAATATAACATTGACATTATATTATTTTCTGTAATATATACAAATCAAAATATAGTGATTATATTTGATTTTGCCCCGTTTGATTAACTTCTTTGTTCCTTAATATGACTGAAAAACAAATACAAACAAGAGAATATTCTCTTGATACTTTTTTTGAGAATATCTTCAAAAGTAAAGATTTAGCTCAAGTACTCGATGAGAATTTTCTTTCATTAGCACTTGGTAGTTATTATACAGATAGTGAAGAAACAAATATTTTCTGTAAAAATATACAAGAGAGTAAACTGCTAGAAAACAAAAAATATATTACTAGTATATGGAAAGAAAGCAATAAAGGCTATTATAAAAATATACCTTATAATATTAAAAATAAAATGAAAAATCCTATTACGATACTAGTTTTAGGACTCACAGATATTCAAAAATCTGCAGAGTATGGTTTAGATAATTATTCTATAGGTAATAAGAAATATAAGATAACTGATACTTCAATCTTAGATGATATCAATATAGATATTATATCTGATAAATTCATAAAAGAAATTCTTATAAAGAATATTAACCTATACAAATGCGAATATTATACGAAAAATGGAAAGATGAAAGAATGTATTGATCTTCTTGAATCCGATAAAAGCATGAAATCTTCAGATTACATACCATTTTATATTGTATTTTATAAGACTAAAGAGTATTTGAAACTTCTGAAACATTGTAAAAATCATCTTAAAACTCTTAAAAAAGACGACAAAGATAAACTTATCGAATGTTATAGTAGACTCGTAGTGGTATCTAATAAGCTTGGAAATAAAAACCAAGCCCAAAAGTATCGTAAAAAACTTATACAAACGGTAACACGTAAGAAAAAAAACTTTATACTAGGAGAATCTTATATGCACTTACATAATGCATCCGTTTTCTTTGAAGACTATATGAAAAGTATAAAGTATTGTAAAAAATTTCTTAATTTAGTATCAATATCATCAAAATCAAAAAGTGATTTAAGTTTCGGACACTACTGGCTTGGTATTGCGTACTCTCAGACTAAAAAATATCTACTTGCTCGTAAACACTTATATCTTGCTAATGAGTTTACTAAAAAAAGCAAACGCTTTTGGCACGAGAAGGATATACATGAAGAACTAGTTTATGTATTAGATAAACTCTCATCATGAAATTACAAAATAGGTCAACCTGTAGAGGTTGACCTATTTTTTTACGTTTATTTTTTATGTAAGGCTCTATAATTCACTCACTATTCTATCTTTTAACTCCTGAAGTCAAATCTTTTTTCCAGCACTTATAAACACTGGTTCTAAATATGTATACACCTCTCTGAGGTAGTCCAATTTGTTCGAATATTTTTCTATTTCTCATTCTCAATTCTCTATCTCAAATTCCTCACTTGAAAGATCATCAATCTTATTAAACACATAGATTCTTTTTTGTTTCGCTCAAATCGTTGTGAGTATATCTTCTACTACTTCTATTTTTTCTCATAGCTTTGGATCATTCGCATCGATAACATGGAGTAATATTTGTGATTCTATAGAGTCTTCAAGAGTAGAAGAAAAAGCATCAATAAGATTTGGTGGTAGATCACGAATGAATCAAATGGTATCATTTATAAGTACCTCTTTCCCTCTTCCATCTTCCGTTGGAAGCCACATTTTTCAAACTGATGTTCAGAGTGTAGCAAAGAGTTTGTCTTCAGCTAATACTCATTTCTTAGTAAGTGTATTTGTTAAAGTTGACTTTCAAGCATTGGTATACCCAACTACTCAAGCAGTATGGAGCCCTTTTCTTGTTCTTCATTGTCTGTGCTGTGCTCTTACTTTTTTGAAATGATCGAGTTCTTTTTTAATATGTTCTTCTTTTTTTCTCAGATGCCTTTTCATAATTTCAGTATTAGTTTCTCATTTTCCTCTTGTTCATGTTCCAGCTCATTGTTTCGAAAGATCCATTCCCATACCAAATATTCTTGGTCACATATGTTTGATAGCTGCCAACTCTATTTGAAGCTTTGCTTCTCTACTATTGGCATTTTTTTCAAATATTTTTAGTATCAGGTCTACTCTATCCCAAGCCTTTGCTCAAATACTTCTGAGCTTGTCATTTATCTTATATATTTGTTGAGGTTTGAGTATATTTCAAAAAATAAGGACATTTGCTCCCTCTCTTTTCATTTCTTCTATTATATCATCGAGTCTCCCCTCTCATATAAAAGTATTATAATCAGGAGATGTTTTGTTTTGAATATGTTTGAGTATTACCACTCCTCCATAGGTATTTACAAGATTTTCAAGCTCTATCATTCTATCCTCCATTGCTTCTTTGGCTGCTTCTCCTGGTGAGATGATATCGGCAACAAACACCTTGAGTTCTCATCATGTATACTCAAGGTTCTTTTGCAACTGCTCTAATTCACGTTGTGATTGTTTTCTGGTCATTCTATTCGTTTATAATATAAACTCCTGTAATCATAGATGTTTTTCCCAAGAGAGCAAAAGTTTTTTGAAGTAGAATATGAAAAACACAACTCTAGAATCTAAAGTCAAACGCAACTTTTAGATATGTTGTTAAACACTTCGTTAGGCGTTCTAAATCAAAGCCTTTCTCTGGGTCTGTTGTTGATAAGAGTTACATATTTTTGTAACTCTTTTTCAGTAAGAGATTCAAAATCAGTTCATTTAGGAAGAAACTGTCTGAGGAGTCCATTCGTATTCTCATTGGTTCATCGTTCCCGAGAACAGTAAGGATGAGCAAAGTAGGGTAAATACTAAAAAATGTGTGCTAATTTAGGTGTTAAATTTGCTTTAAAATAGATAAAAAGTTATGATAATTTATGTTAATAATTAATCATACTTAATTCTATGCAAAAAAAACTGTCCAAAATGTAGAAAATCAGATATAAAATTAAACTGAAAAAATAGTCAGTGAAAACAAAAATATAAATGCAAAAAGTGTAATTACTGTTTTGTAAAAAAGAATAAGAAAAATGATAAAATTAGATGAGATAAATATTTTAATAATCGGTTAACAGAATGATATTCAATAAGGCAATTATCTAAGCAATATTGAGTTGATTTTGATTTAATAGGGGAAAATATTAAATTTAAATTAGATACAAATCCAATATATCAAATAGAATTAGTTTTTGATGATGTAAAATATTTAATGATAGATTGAACTTGGATAACTAGAAAAATATGTTTAATAATTTATTATGATTATATCAATAAAAAAGTAGTTAGGTTCTGATTTTATGATTGAGAAAAATATGAATATATAAAAGAAGATTTAGAAGTATTAAAAAATGAGTTTAAGTATGAAATAGAATGATTTGTTTTAGACTGAGCTAAGCCAATAATTAGAGCTGTAGAAAAAATATATCCTGAAGCAAAAATACAAAGATGCTTAACTCATATTCATAGACAAACTAGAAATTATCTGTCAAAAAATCCAAAAACAAAAGCCTGAAAAGAATTAAAAAAGTTAATTACTTTTAAGGCTTTTAATAATGAAAAAAGTTTCATTAGAAGATATAATAATTGGGAAGAAAAATACTCTTATTTCTTAAACGAAAGAACTGTAAATTGAAATGATTCTCGGTATACTCATAGAAGATTAAGATCTGCAAAATCTCATATTAAAAATGCAATTCCATATATGTTTCATTACCTAAATAATTCAAAAATTAAGAAATCTAATAATGATTTAGAATGATTAAATTGAATTTTAAATACTCAAATCAACAGACATAAATGACTTAGAATTGATAGGTTAATTTCGTTTATTTCTTTATGGATTTATGAAAGAAACTTAAGATAGAAATAGTGATTTTTAGCACACATTTTTTCCTATTAACCC
>Ga0228670_1000110_pt1 | contig 50797 bp, 48 predicted proteins | sample 85DmetaG_FD_182785 | JGI IMG/M metagenome (GOLD analysis project Ga0228670, IMG submission 182785) | Seawater microbial communities from Monterey Bay, California, United States - 85D | ecosystem: Environmental > Aquatic > Marine > Coastal | place: USA: California | collected 2016-10-13
CAAACGGAGTTCAAATGGGATCCATTGGAGGAGGAGGAAGATATGACGATTTAACAGGAATCTTTGGATTAAAGGACGTGAGTGGAGTCGGTATATCTTTTGGTTTAGATAGAATTTATTTGGTATTGGAAGAACTCGGTTTATTTGATGCTGTATCTCTTCCAAAACCCAAGTTATTGTTTTTAAACTTTAATGAAGAGGATAATAATACTCAGTTAAAAGCAATAAAGGCGTTAAGAAATGTAGGTGTAAAAACTGAAATATATCCTGATACTGCTTCTACTAATAAACAGCAAAAAAAACAGTGGAAATATGTGTCTACTCGGAACATTGCTTTTGTGATTTCTGAAATACAGAACAATACATTTAAGTTAAAAGACATGTCTGATGGGTCTCAGATGGTTTGTACTTTAGACGAATTGATTAATAAAATGCAATAAACATATTACTTTATGTCGTAAATTTGCAATTTAAAATAAATGCGTGATGATAGAACTAAATATTAAAAATAAAGAAGATCGATTTGAAGAGATCGGTGACAATCACATCATGACTTCTGCTAAAACTCCATTACGTGAGGATGCATTCATTATTTCTGATGATGAAAAAATGGATAGAATCCAAGAAAGCGTTAAAGATATTTTAATTACTCTAGGAATGGATTTATCAGATGATAGTCTTCGAGGTACTCCAAAAAGAGTAGCTAAAGCTTTTGTCAAGGAATTATTTATGGGGTTAAATCCAAAGAACCAACCAAAGGCATCAACTTTTGATAATAATTATAATTATGAAGAGATGTTGGTTGAAAAAAATATAATTGTTTATTCTACTTGTGAACATCATCTACTTCCTATAGTTGGACGTGCGCATGTAGCTTACATCTCAAATGGTAAAGTAATAGGGCTTTCAAAGATGAATCGAATAGTTGATTATTTTGCTAAAAGACCACAAGTTCAGGAAAGGCTTACCATGCAAATTGTTCAGTTCATGCAAGAATCATTAGGAACCAAAGATGTAGCTTGTGTTATCGATGCTAAGCACTTATGTGTAAATTCTCGAGGAATAAAAGATATAGAAAGTAGTACAATTACTGCAGAGTTTGGTGGGAAATTTAAAGAAAAGGAAACCAAACAAGAGTTTTTGGATTATTTAAAAATTAATACTGATTTTCAAGGAGTTTAAACCACAATAAAAAAACCGTCTTAAAATAGACGGTTTTTTATTTTTACTTGTTTACCAAAACCCATTCCCCTTTTTCTATTAAAGGAATTGCTTGTTTAAATTTAACAATTTTTTCCTGTCCACTCATCACATTTTTGATAGTAACACGTTCATTTCTACCTATTTTTGGTTGTTCTCTTACAATGGTTTCAATAGGTTCTGATTGTTGTTGTCTCGAATTACTTATAGCTTGTTCTGTAGTGTTTTGAACATCTGCTTTGCTTAAATTTAATTTTTGCCTAGTTTTCTTTCGTTCTTCAGAAATTTGATCATTAGCCTGATTTGGTAACTCACCTTTAAACAAGAAAGACAGAACCTCACGATTTATTTTGTCTATGGTTACTTTAAACAATTCAAAAGCCTCAAACTTATAAATTAATAAAGGATCTTTTTGTTCGTATGATGCATTTTGAACTGATTGTTTTAAGTCATCCATTTGACGTAGATGATCTTTCCAGTTTTCATCTATGATAGCGAGTGTAATGTTTTTTTCAAAATCAGTAGCCAAAGATTTCCCTTTAGTTTCGTAGGCGTCTTTTAAGTTTGTAACTACTTGAAGTGTTTTAATACCATCTGAGAATGGAACAACAATCCGTTCATATCTATCGCCTTCATTTTCATATACATTTTTAATTACTGGATAGGTTAGAAGTGCATTTCTTTCAACCTTTTCTTTATAATGTTTGGTTACTATATTATAAAGCTTCTCAGTTAATTCCGGTTCACTTAATGAATTAAATTCATCTTCAGTAAATGGAGATGTGATGGATGTAAATCTAATTAATTCAAACTCAAAATTTTGAAAGTCTTTTGCTACTTTATTTTGATTGATAATGGTTTCACAGGTTTCAAAAATCATATTTGAAATATCTATCTGTAAACGATCTCCATCCAAAGCATGCCTTCTTCTAAGATACACAAATTCTCTCTGAGCATTCATAATATCATCATATTCTAACAATCTTTTACGAATACCAAAGTTATTCTCTTCAACTTTTTTCTGAGCTCTTTCGATAGATTTAGAAATCATAGAATGTTGAATTACTTCACCCTCTTTTAATCCCATCCTGTCCATCATTTTTGCAATTCTTTCAGACCCAAATAAACGCATTAAATTATCATCTAATGCTACATAAAATTGAGAAGAACCTACATCTCCCTGACGTCCTGCTCTTCCTCGCAATTGTCTATCCACACGCCTAGAATCGTGTCTTTCTGTACCAATAATAGCTAAACCACCAGCAGCTTTTACTTGGTCAGATAATTTAATATCTGTTCCACGACCTGCCATGTTAGTAGCAATAGTTACTACTCCTGGGTTACCAGCCTCTGCAACAACGTCTGCCTCGCGTTTATGTAATTTGGCGTTAAGAATATTGTGCTTAATCTTGCGCATTTGTAACATCCTACCAAGTAATTCAGAGATTTCAACAGATGTTGTACCTACCAATACTGGTCTTCCTTGATTTACTAGTTGAACAACATCTTCAATTACGGCATTGTATTTTTCACGAGTAGTTTTGTATATATAATCTTGCTTGTCATCTCTAAGTAAAGGCTTATTAGTAGGGATTTCAACTACATCTAATTTGTAGATTTCCCAAAGTTCTCCAGCTTCAGTTATTGCTGTACCTGTCATTCCAGAGAGCTTTCTATACATTCTGAAATAGTTTTGTAATGTTACTGTTGCAAAAGTTTGAGTAGCATCTTCAATTTTTACATTTTCCTTAGCTTCAATTGCTTGATGAAGACCATCTGAATATCGACGTCCATCCATAATACGACCGGTTTGCTCATCTACTATCATAACTTTATTCTCTACAACCACATACTCAACATCCTTTTCAAATAGACTATAAGCTTTTAGCAACTGATTCATCGTATGAATACGTTCACTTTTCACACTAAAGTCTTTGTATAATTTCTCTTTTAGTTCAGCCTTTTTTTCAGTAGTTTCCTCGGAAGCATCTATATCACCAATTTTTACACCTAAATCAGGTAAAACAAAAAAGTCTTCATCACTTGTATTCGTAGAAAGTGCAGCAATACCTTTATCTGATAAATCAATAGAATTGTTTTTTTCTTCTATTACATACCATAATTCTTGATCTACTTCTGGCATTAATTTATTGTTATCCGCCATATAGGTGTTTTCTGTTTTTTGTAACAGTTGTTTTACACCTTCTTGAGATAAAAATTTAATAAGTGCTTTGTTCTTAGGGATTCCTCTGTAAACTCTTAATAATAAGAATCCTCCATCTTTTGTATTTCCCTCAGCTATTAGTTTTTTTGCTTCAGCTAAAACTCCAATCAAATATTTATTCTGCTTTGAAACTAAATCACTAACCAAAGGTTTTAATTCATTAAACTCATGTCTATCTCCTTGAGGAACAGGTCCAGAAATAATTAAAGGGGTTCTAGCATCATCAATTAAAACAGAATCTACTTCATCAATTATTGCATAATTTGGAGCTCTTTGAACCAGATCTTCTTTAGAACTAGCCATATTATCTCTCAAATAATCAAAACCAAATTCATTATTTGTTCCGTAAGTAATATCTGCATTATAAGCTTTTCTTCTTTCTTCTGAATTGGGTTGATGAAAATCAATACAATCAGTACTTAATCCATGGAATTCAAACATAGGGGCCATCCAAGCTCTATCTCTTTTTGCTAGGTAATCATTTACGGTAACAACATGAACTCCATTTCCAGTTAATGCATTTAAATATACAGGAAGAGTTGATACTAATGTTTTCCCTTCTCCTGTCATCATTTCTGCAATTTTTCCTTGGTGAAGAACAGATCCCCCAATAAGTTGCACATTATAGTGAATCATATCCCAAGTCACTGGTTTTCCAGCAGCATCCCAAGAGTTTTGCCAAAAAGCCTTATCACCATCTAAAACAACATGTTCTCGTGTAGCTGAAAGCTCTCTATCAAATGGAGTAGCTGTAACCTCAATTTCATCATTATTCACAAATCGAGTAGCAGTTTCTTTTACCACAGCAAAAGCTTCTGGCATAATATCATTTAGAATAGTTTCAGATACTTCATAAGATTCATTTTTTAAGATGTCTATTTCAGAGAAGATATCTTGCTGTCTATCGATCTCAGCTTCTTTAGCCTCTTTTTCTAATGCATTAATTTTTTCATTAAAACTTTGTATACCTTCTTCTATTCTTTTTTTGAATTCTATTGTTTTGTTTCTTAATTCATCATTTGATAAAGAAGATAATGAGGTTTCATATGCAGTTACCTTTTCAACAATGGGTTGAAGTATTTTTAGATCTTTTTGCTGTTTGTCTCCAACAAATAATTTAATTACCGAATTTAAGATACTCATTCTTTAAGTTGTATTTATTCTCTTATATATGATATAGTAATAAGACTTTAAAAGTAAACAAAAAAAAAGCCTCATTTGAGACTTTTTTTTTGTTTATCTTAATATTCATCTTCATTCCAAAGATAGTCTTCTTCAGTCGGATAATCTGGCCAAATTTCAATAATAGAGTCATAAGAATCACCTTCATCTTCAATTTCTTGTAAATTTTCTGCAACTTCTAAGGGTGCACCTGTTCTGATAGCATAATCTACTAACTCGTCTTTTGTTGCTGGCCATGGCGCATCTGCTAAATAAGATGCTAATTCTAAAGTCCAATACATTTCTAAAGGATTTAATTTCTGCAAAAATAATTTTTTTACTGAAAAAATCAAGTTTTTTTTGAAATATATATCAATAAAAAAAGAACTTAGTTATAATTTCTCAGGAATCCACTTAACTTCCTGAACAGACAAATTTTGGGACAACTTTCGTGCCAGCATAAAAAGAAAGTCAGATAGTCGGTTAAGATATGTTAAAATAATAGGATTGATACCTTCTTGTTCGTGAAGTGAAACGGATAATCGTTCAGACCTCCTACAAACACATCTTGCTATATGACAATATGACACCGTAGTGTGACCACCAGGAAGTATAAAATGAGTCATTTGAGGAAGCTTTAAATTTATTTCATCTATAGTATTTTCTAGATACGTTACCGATGCAGCTGTTATTTTAGGAATATTTAATCGTTCATTTCCATTTTTAAGGATTTCATCTTCTAATGGTGTAGCTAGCATTGATCCAAGAGTAAACAAATCATTCTGAATTTTAACAAGAATATTTTTGGTTTGATTATCAATCTTTTGATCCTTGATTAAACCAATATAAGAGTTTAGTTCATCCACTGTTCCGTAAGATTCTATTCTTAAGTGATTTTTTGAAACTCTTTTACCTCCAAACAATGCGGTAGTTCCTTTATCCCCTGTTTTTGTGTAAATCTTCATAACGTAAATTTAAGACTTTATATTCTGATGATAAAATGTTCTTTTTCTTGTTCTTTTCTGAAGAATACAAAACCCCATAAAAATGTGTCTATTGTTACTGTTACTTTCTTATTGTTTTTTATATGGTTCCAAATCTTTTCTGATTTTTTATCAGAGTGAATATTTTCAAACAATATAACAGAATCATTATGTATGTATGTTAAACTAAATTCAAAGTACTTTAAGGTTGTTTCATCGATGTTTTTTCCTTTAAAATAAATAAAATCATTATTATTGTTATTTAATGCTTGTGGTAAAGTTTTATCATAGCTACCTGTTACTATTTGAACATTTTTAAAATGATATTTTTTAAATAATTTACTAATTATAGTTGAAATTTGTTCATTTTCTTCTAGAGTAGTAATTTTTAAATTCTCTTTAGTGGAAGCCAATGCAGCAGTTCTATCTCCAATAAAAGTTCCAATTTCTAAAATACTATCTACATTAAGGTATTGTAATGTGTTAATTAACAATCTTACTCTTTTGTTAGATATTAAAAGATTAGAAAAGAAACTAAGATTAGTAATTTCTAATAATAAAGAATTTTTTAAAAGTTCTTTCTTGTAGTTTAAGAAAACATCTAAATCTTCATTATTCTTTTTTTTATAAAAACATGAAGTTATTAAATCAAATACAAAAGGAGAGTGAACACCATGTTCATTTTTAGATTTAATCAAAAAATAAAAAAATGATGAAATTTTATGAAACAATTTTTTGTTTTTTATATTATACTACTGGGGTTTCCTTACCGCATAGGTAAACTTTTTCAATACAATTATTGGCAAAGGTATAAGGTATAAAACTATACGATTTTATGGGTTTTGTAATTATAAAGTTCGCCATTTTCCCTTTTGAGATGCTCCCAACCTTATCTGACATGTTAAGTGCATATGCAGCATTAATTGTTGCTGCATTTATAGCTTCCTCAGGAGTCATTTTCATTTTTATACAAGCTAAAGAAACTATAAAATTCATGTTGCCAGATGGAGAAGATCCAGGGTTATAGTCTGAGGCAATAGCCATAGGAATGTTTGAGTCTATAATTTTTCTTCCATTTGTATAGGGAATTCCTAAAAAAAACGAACATGATGGAAGAGCAACAGGCATTGTATCAGATTTTGATAAAATATTGAGATCCTCATCGGTTAAAACTTCTAAATGATCTACAGATAAGGCATTATTATCAACACCTACTTTTACTCCACCAATTGAATTAAATTGATTCACATGAATTTTTGGAATTAATCCATATTTTATTCCTGCTTTTAAAATTAAATCAGTTTCTGTAATATTAAAATATCCTTTTTCACAAAAAACATCAATATAATCAGCCAGTTTTTGATTAGCTATTTCAGGAATCATTTTATCAATAATTAACTGAATATATTCATGCCTTTTGTCTTTATATTTGATAGGGATTGCATGAGCTCCCAGAAAAGTTGCTCTAATTGGGATTGAGAAGTTTTCTTTTAATTTTTTAATTACTCGAAGTATTTTAAGTTCGCTGTCAAGAGTTAATCCATAGCCAGATTTAATTTCTAATGCACCCGTTCCAGATTTAATTATTTCTTTTATCCTTATGACTGCATCGTTATAGAGTAGGTCTTCTGACTTATCTTGAAGTTTTTTTGCTGAGTTTAAAATTCCTCCACCTTTTTGAGCTATTTTCTGATATGATAAACCTTTTATTCGATCAACAAATTCCTCTTCTCTAGAATCTGCATAGACAATATGAGTATGACTGTCACACCATGTGGGTAAAACTAATTTATCTGTGAGATCAACTACTTTATCTGCGTCTGTTGTGCTTAAATGATTCATGGAACCAAAATCAATAATGAGATCATCCTCAATCAATAAAAAAGCATTTTTGATAATAGGTAAAATTCCCATGTCCTTTCCACTCAATTTCATCACATCCGATTCTCTAACTTGAATAAGTTCTTTGATATTGATGAATAAAGTTGTCATAGGTTTTGTTTACATTCTTTTCACAAACTTACATTAAAAAATAAAAACTATGTATTGTTGTAGGTGTGGGCTATAGATTTATATCTTGTATATTTATGAAAGTGTTTAGAAATTTCATAGTATTAAATTAAAATTATTTCATACTACCCGTCATATCTTCAGGTTTCACCCACTCATCATATTGTTCTTCAGTAACATAGCCTAAACGAACTGCTTCTTCTTTTAATGTTGTGCCATTTTCGTGAGCAGTATTGGCAATTTCAGCAGCTTTGTAATATCCAATTTTAGTATTTAATGCAGTAACTAACATTAATGAATTATTTAATAATTCATTAATTCTTTTATGATTTGGCTCAATACCTGAAGCACAATGTAAATCAAATGAAATACAAGCATCTCCAATAAGTTGAGCAGACTTAATAACATTAGTAGCCATCATAGGTTTAAAAACATTTAATTCATAATGTCCTTGAGTTCCACCAATGGTTACAGCTACGTCATTTCCCATTACTTGTGCACAAACCATGGTAATTGCTTCTGCTTGAGTTGGGTTTACTTTTCCGGGCATAATAGAACTCCCAGGTTCGTTAGCTGGAATTATAATTTCTCCTATACCAGATCTTGGTCCTGATGCCATCATTCGAATGTCATTAGCAATTTTATTAAGAGATACAGCAACTTGTTTAAGTGCACCATGTGTTTCTACTAGAGCATCGTGTGCAGCCAAGGCTTCAAATTTATTTTCAGCCGTTACAAAAGGTAAACCTGTAAATTCTGCTATAAATTTAGCCACTAGAACATCATATCCTTTTGGTGTATTTAAACCAGTTCCTACTGCAGTTCCTCCTAAAGCTAATTGACTCAAGTGTTCTAAAGAATTACGTAATGCTTTTAAGGCAAAGTTTAATTGTGCGACATAACCAGAAAATTCTTGCCCTAGGGTTAGGGGAGTGGCATCCATTAAATGAGTTCGTCCAATTTTAACAACATCTTTAAAATCTTCAGACTTTTTTTGTAATGTATTTCTTAATTGTTCAATTCCTGGAATAGTTGTTTCTATAATTTTTTTATAACAGGCTATATGCATTCCTGTCGGAAATGTATCATTGGAGGATTGAGATTTATTCACATCATCGTTTGGTTGAATAGTTTTTTCTCCCTCTCCAATTATTTTTCCTACAATTTCATGAGCTCTGTTTGCAATTACTTCATTCACATTCATATTAGATTGTGTACCTGAGCCAGTTTGCCATATTACTAAAGGAAACTGATCATCTAACTTTCCCGCTAAAATCTCATCACATACCTTAGCAATTAAATCACGTTTTTCTGTATCTAAAATTCCTAATTCAGTATTTGTGTAAGCAGCGGCTTTTTTGAGATATGCAAAACCATAGATTATTTCAAGTGGCATTGAAGCAGCTGAACCAATTTTAAAATTATTTCTAGATCTTTCAGTTTGTGCGCCCCAATACATATCAGCAGGAACTTTAACTGATCCCATAGTGTCTTTTTCTATTCTAAATTTCATAATTAGTTCGTTTTCAATGATATTACAAAATTACAAAATCCACAACAATCAATAAGTAACATTTGTGAGTATTTTCTTCTAGAAATATTTAAATAAATGTTAGCATCAATAAGAATTATCTATTATTTTTGCTTTTTAAATTATAAATTTTTTAAAATGTTAGATTTTTCTCAGTTCTCAGGATTGGTTTTATTCATGTTTATTTTTACAGCTGGTTTTTGGTTGTTAATATTTTTGTTGACTTTTGTTGTACCATACTGGTTAGGAGGAACTATTTGGGAAAATTTTAAACTAAAAAGAGATGCAAAAAAAGCTGCTGAAGGAAAGTAGTTTTTACTTAATATAAAAAAAGGCTCACAATTTGTGAGCCTTTTTTTGTTTGCTAATGAGTATTATGGCTTACTAAAACCTTCTCCACCATCATAGTCTTCATTGCCACCTCTTTCTCTTACCTGATTTTTTTTCTGATTAAACCTGTAGGTGAAATTTAAAGAAACTTGTCTTACTCTCCATTGAGATTCTTGATAATTAATACTTGTTGGATTCTCCTTATTTGGGTTAAAATTAGTAGATTTCCATTTTCTAGAATTAAACAAATCACTTACATTTAATACTAGCGTTCCTTTTTCACTAAATAAATCTTTACTGATAGCTACATTGGTAGAAAATATACCCTTTGACTCACTTTGAGCAGTATATCTAGGGCCTCTGTAAGAGAGTCTATTTTGCATTTGCATATCCCATGGCAAACTAAAGGTTGCATTAAATCTACTGAACCAGCTACTATTTATATTTCCTAAATCTTGTATTTCTGGAGTAGAGCTAATTGCACCTGATAAATCATCTACAGTAAATTTATTATATTCATAAATCCCTTTTGATTCTTGTTGAAAAACATTAAAACTTCCAGAAAATCTCACTTTCTTCGAAGGATTATAGTTAGCTGTTAATTCAAAACCATACCTATCCTCTGATGCTAAATTTATAGGTTCTCTTATTGTGATTACCTGGTTTACTCCATCTAAAAGTCTAATTTCATCTCTACTTACTCTCTGAATAGCGTTGATGGAATGTTGGTAGTAAATTGATGAATTTAAGGTTAGTTTTCCAATTTTTTGAAGAAAACCTAGATCGAAAGAGTTTGTAAAAGTTGGAATTAACCCAGGGTTACCTTTGTAGATAATATTTTGGCTATTTCTTGATTCAAAGGGGTTTAGATACCAGTATCTTGGTCTTCTTAACCTTCTACTATATCCGAGAGTGAAACTTTGATTTTCTGTTCTTTCAAAACCAAAATTAACAGTAGGAAATAATTCTGAGTAGTTATAATCGAAATTTTCATTGGTATTGGTTAATCTAACTTTTACATCTGTTATTTCAGTTCTCAGACCTAATAGATATGAAAATTTGTTAATCTTACTTCCAAATTGAGAATAGATAGCATTTACATTTTGCTTGAAGATTAAATTGTTTGATGGATTAAAATCTAGTTCAGGTGTTCTGTTAACTAAAAAATTAGAATTTAAATCCTGAAAATCTCCTCTATAGCCTAATTCAAATTGCATACTCTCACCAATTGGTAATACATAATCTGTTTGAATGAGAGTATTATTTGATTTTTCTGAAGTAATATTGTTTTCTAGAGCCAAAGAATCCTCGATCAATGCTGCTTCTATTTCCTCACTATCACTGTGCTGAATATCAATAGTTAATTTATGGCCACTATTATTTATATTGTTCGTGTAATTTAAAGATATTTGGGAGGTTTTATCAATTTCATCCTCATTTTGAACACGAACATCAGAAAACTCAAGAACATTATTTATATCAAACACACTGATGTTGTTGGTAGATAAGTTTTGGTTATCAGAATCCCTGTAAAAATAAGTTCCAGTAATTGAACTTTTATCAGATAAAAAATATTCTAATCCAAGGTTAATATTATATCCATTTCTGTTTCTTTCAAAATCTCTATCTTCAATTCGTAAACTATTTATAGATTCATTTTCAAATATTGTTAAATTGGTTAAATATTTACCTGGACCTGAACTATTTCTATATCCAAGATTAGTAAAAAAATTAACTTTTTTTGTTCTGTAATTTACATTTGAAGCAATGCGATATTGTTTCGGGTCTCCAACAGTAGCATTCATAGAACCATTGAAGCCCTTAGCTACTCCTTTTCTGAGGATAATATTTAAAATCCCAGCAGTACCCTCAGCATCATACCTTGCGGAAGGAGAGGTAACTACCTCAACTCTTTCTATGGCATCTGCAGGTAATTGCCTCAGTGCATCTGTACCACTTAAGCCAACTAGTGCAGAAGGTTTTCCATCAATAAGTATTCTTACATTTTCATTACCTCTAAGGCTTACATTTCCTTCTACATCTACATCTACAGAAGGGACATTGTCTAAAACATCAGAAGCAGATCCTCCTTTAACGGTCATATCTTTGCCGACATTATAAATTCTTTTGTCTAAACGAATTTCAACAGTAGATTTTTCAGCAATAATTACAATTTCATCTAATTTATCAGAGTCTTCGGATAATTTGATTGTGCCAAAATTAATGGATGAATTAATTGTTTTATTGGGCAGCTTAATGGTTTTGAATGAAATAAATTCAAAACTAATATCATAAATTCCTGGATTAACTTTTATGTTAAAGTTTCCTTTTTCATCAGTAATACCTCCACTTAGCTGTTTTGTTTTTTGATTATTTAATACTATAGTGGCATACTCTAGAGGTTCGTTAGTTTTTGAATCTACGATATTACCAATAATTGAAATTTGTATATTTTGAGGTTTTTGACTGAAAACATTCAAGAACGTGAATATTAACACTACAAAAAATAAGCTAGTTTTATTCATTAAAGTCTAAAGTTTAAATACTTCGACTGTAAATGTCTTATTAAGTTTAAATACTAGTAGTTAATTTTGTGTTAAACAAAACAATTATATAATTTGTTTTATAGTTTCAGGGGGTCTTCCAATGACTGCTTTTCCTTTACTAACAACAATAGGTCTCTCTATTAGTTTAGGAAATTTTATCATTGCAGTTATTATATCCTTATCATTCAAAGTTTTTCCTTTATAATTCTCTTTCCAAGCAGTTTCATTTTTACGAATTAATTTTATTGGAGATATAGCTAGTAAATCAATGATTGTCTTAACTTCATCAAATGAGAGATTTTCTTTCAAGTATTCTACAATTTCAAAATTCTTTCCACTTTTTTGAAGTATTTGAAGTCCCTCTCTTGATTTTCTGCATCGGGGATTATGGTATATTTTAATCATAATAGTAGTTTGGTTTTTAAGCTTCTAAAGTATTGTTTTTTTGTCCCTGAGACATTAAATAAGCTTTCAAAAATGCATTGATATTTCCATCCATTACATCATCAACATTTCCAGTTTCGTGAGCAGTACGAACATCTTTAACTAGTTTGTAAGGATGCATTACATAATTTCTAATTTGACTTCCCCACTCATTTTTCATTTTACCAGCCTCAATATTATTTCTTGCTTCTTGCTGTTTTTGTAGTTCAATTTCATACAGTTGAGATTTTAACATTTTCATAGCTGTAGCTCTATTATCATGTTGTGAACGTGAGTTAGAGCAAGAAATTTGAATTCCTGTAGGTTTATGAGTTAATTGAACTTTTGTTTCAACTTTATTAACATTTTGTCCACCGGCTCCACTAGATCTCGCAGTTGTGATTTCAATATCAGCAGGATTAACTTCTATCTCTATAGAATCATCTGCAACAGGATACACATATACAGAGGCAAAAGAGGTGTGTCTTTTTGCATTACTATCAAAAGGTGAAATTCTAACTAATCGATGTACTCCATTTTCTCCTTTTAGCCATCCAAATGCATAATCTCCATCAACCTCAACAGTAACTGTTTTAATTCCTGCAGAGTCTCCTGATTGGTAATTAAGTGTTTTTAATGTATATCCTTGTTTTTCAGACCACATAGAATACATTCTAAATAGCATTTCAGCCCAATCACAACTTTCTGTTCCGCCTGCTCCAGCTGTAATTTGAATGACAGCACTAAAACTATCTCCTTCTTCTGACAGCATATTTTTAAATTCAATATCTTCAATAAAAGCAGCAGTTTGTTTAAATTGTGTTTCTATTTCTTTGGCTTCAATTTCACCCTCTTTATAAAAATCAAATAATACTTGAATATCTTCATCTAAACTAACTGCCTTTCGATAGTCATCAACCCATTTTTTTTTGAAACGGATAGATTTCATCAATACTTCAGCCTCTTTTGGATTATTCCAAAAATCTGGAGCTGCTGTTTTTTCCTCCTCATTTGAAATTTCGATTAGTTTCTTTTCAATTTCTAAATATCCTTTTAATTTAGAAACTCTTTCAGAAAGATTTTTAAGTTGTTCTTGTGTAACCATAGTATGAAACAAAAATAGTTGAAAAATAGTGAAAGCTAACATTTACTATTAATGAACTTTATGATAAAGTATTTATTCTCATCATTTTTTCTTTTTTATTGAGTCATAAGAAAAAATTTATAGTTATTTTTATGAACAAACACTAACTAATGAAATCAAGAAGAGACTTTGTTAAAACAACTACACTATTGAGTACAGGCTTGGCTTTAGCACCTAATATGGCCTTTGGAATGGCTTCATCAAAAAAAGAAAAATTACATTTAGCACTTATTGGTGTTGGTCTGAGAGGGACCAATCATTTAACCAACTTATTACAACGCGATGATGTTGCAATAGTTGCTATTTGTGATATTGATTCAAAAAGAATAGAATTATGTCTAGATCTTATAAAAAAATCATCTCAACCGGCACCAAAAATATTTGGTAAAGATGCATTAGATTATAAAAATCTATTAGAAGACAATTCTATAGACGCGGTAATTATTTCTACACCATGGTTGTGGCATACTCGAATGGCAAAAGATGCTATGATGGCTGGAAAGTTTACAGGGGTTGAAGTTTCTGCCGCTAATACTATGGAAGAATGTTGGGATTTGGTAAATATTCACGAAAAAACAGGGTCTCACTTAATGATTTTGGAAAATGTTAATTACAGAAGAGATGTAATGGCTGTTTTAAATATGGTTAGGCAAAATTTATTTGGGGAATTGCTCCATTTTAGATGTGGTTATCAACATGATTTGAGATTTGTAAAATTTAATGATGGTATTACACCGTATGGGAAAGGAGTAGAGTTTGGAGATAAAGGAATTTCAGAATCTAAATGGAGAACACAACATTCTTTATTGAGAAATGGTGATGTTTATCCAACACATGGAGTTGGCCCCATTGCTACAATGTGTAACATTAATAGAGGGAATAGATTTGTATCCATGACTTCTCACGCAACTAAGGCAGTTGGTTTACATAAATACATCGTAGATCATGGAGGAGAAGATCATCCCAATGCAAAATTAAAATTTAAACAAGGTGATGTTATTACATCAACTATAGAAACAGCTAATGGTCAAACCATTATTGTTACTCATGATTGTAATTCACCTAGACCGTATTCATTAGGGTTTCGTGTTCAAGGAAGCGAGGGATTATGGGAGGTTGATGGAAGTAGAATTTATGTTGAAGGCGAATCAAAACCTCACCGATGGGATGATGCTAAACCTTGGTTAGAGAAATACGATCATCCTCTATGGAAAAAATATGGAGAATATGCTCAGGGTTCTGGTCATGGAGGAATGGATTTCTTTGTTTTAAATGCTTTTGTAGAGTCTGCAAAACAAAATATTGCACCACCTTTAGATGTATATGATGCAGCAGCTTGGAGTGCAATTACGCCACTTTCCGAGGCTTCAATTGAAAATAATGGAGCACCACAAGACTTTCCAGATTTTACGAGAGGTTTGTGGGTAACACGAAAACCATACGACTGGATTAAAGACACATACTAAGTATGAACCAAGTTATTAGTAAAGCTCCCGGAAGGGTTTGTCTTTTTGGAGATCATCAAGATTATCTAGGATTGCCAATTATTGCCTGTGCAATTGATAGATTTATTGAAATTCAAGGTTCAGAAAACGATTCAGAGGAGATTTGCATAGAAATGCCAGATATGAACACATCTAGAAGTTTTCATATTCATGATCCTTTAGATCATCTTGAAAAAGGAGATCATATTGCTTCTGTAGTTCGAGTAGTAAGGCGATATGGATGTGTTTTAGATAAAGGGTATACAATCACAATAAAAGGGGATGTACCAATAAACGCAGGACTTTCTAGTTCCTCTGCTTTAGTAGTTGCGTGGATTCGGTTTTTGTTGGATGCTTTTGGATGTAATCAAAAAATTACTGATGAATTAGTTGCCAAATTTGCCTATGAAGCAGAGGTTGTTGAATATAATTCTCCTGGAGGAAGGATGGATCAATATACAATAGCAATTGGCGATATTATATTTTTGGAAACGGGAGATTCAGCTAAGTATAAAAAGATTGAAAGGTCATTAAGTAGTCTCGTTATTGGTGAATCTGGAATTCCAAAAAATACGATGGGTTTGCTTAGTGATTTAAAAAGAAAAGCACTAGATTCAATTGAGGCAGTTCTAGAGTACGATTTGGATTTTAATTTACATTCAGCCGTGCTTGAAGACATAGATAAGTATTCAGATATTATTTCTGAAGAATTACAACCTTTCTTTTATTCTTCTATTAAAAACCATATGATTACTAGAGAGGCATTGGCTGCTTTGAATGAAGAAACTTTGAATTACGAAAGAATTGGAGCATTGATGAATGAGCATCATTCTGTATTAAAAAATATTTTAAAGATTACAACTCCAAAAATTGACAATATGATTGATGCTGCTCTTGAAGCAGGAGCATATGGTGCTAAAATTGTTGGTTCTGGTGGAGGAGGAAGCATTTGTGCCATTTCATCCAAACAAAATAAACAACGAGTAATTGATAATATTTTAGCAGCTGGAGCTAAAGATGCATATACCGTTTCTGTAACTTCTGGTAAGCAATTTATAATATCATGACAAATCATTTAATTATACTAGCAGGAGGGGCTTCGTCAAGGATGAAAAAGCCTTCTTTATTACAACTTTCAGAAGACCTCATACATCAAGCAAATTCTAGAAGTAAAGCTTTAATTTTATTGAATGATCGTCCAATGTTAGATTATGTTTTATACAATGCAAAAGAAGCAGGATGTCAAAATATTTATATTGTTGTAGGAAAAGAAGATAAGCTTTTTAAAACTTATTATGGAGAGGAGAAAGCAAGGAATCATTTTCAAGGAATGTCTATTTCTTATGTTTATCAGTATATTCCTGAAGGGCGTATAAAACCATTTGGAACTGCTGATGCTGTTTGTCAATCTCTTGAGCAATATCCAGAGTTACAAGAAAATCATTTTCTAGTATGTAATTGTGATAATCTATACAGTATAAAGGCTTTTGAAATTTTAAGAAAAAGTAAACATACTAATGCGTTTATAAATTATGATAGAGATGCTTTGGAATATTCTCAAGATCGTATAGAAAGGTTTGCATTAACGAAAGTTGATTCAGATAATTATTTACAAAAAATTATAGAAAAACCCTCCAACTCTGAAACAGAAAAATATAAAGATTCTGAAGGTAAATTTCGAGTAAGTATGAATATCTTTAAGTTTGATGGTAAAATATTCTTTCCTTTTTTACAATCATGCACTATCCACCCCGAAAGAAATGAAAAAGAATTACCCACAGCTTTGTTAGAAATGATTCATGCTTTTCCAACTTCTGTTCTAGGCATACCTCTTTCAGAACACGTTCCTGATTTAACAGGAAAAGATGATATTCTCATAATGAATGAATATCTTGCACATCACCCTGTTAATTTACATTGGCTAAAAAACTAATTATATTATGATTTTCTTATCGAATTTTGATTACACTATTATTTTTTCACTTTTTACAGTTATCCTTTTAATAGGTATTTACGTAGGAAAAACATCAGGTAAAAATACCAATCAATATTTTCTTTCAGGTAGGAACATGCCATGGTGGTTGTTAGGACTTTCTATGGTTGCTACTACCTTTTCTACAGATACTCCTAATCTAGTTACTGATATAGTTCGTACCAATGGAGTTTCAGGAAATTGGGTTTGGTGGGCATTTTTGGTTACTGGCTTGTTAACTGTTTTTGTTTATGCAAAGCTTTGGCGAAAGTCGGAAGTGAATACAGACATTGAATTTTATGAGCTACGATATGGTGGAAGACCTGCCCGGTTTCTTCGAAGTTTCAGAGCTGTATATTTAGGAATTATTTTTAATGTATTGGCTATGGCAGGAGTAACCTTAGCAGCAATAAAAATTGGACAAGTAATGTTAGGCTTAGATCCGTTAACAACTGTTGTTATTGCTGGTTTAATTACAGTCATATTTAGTGCTATAGGAGGCTTTAAAGGGGTAGTTTATACAGATTTTATCTTATTTTTTGTTGCTATGGCAGGGGCTTTTGGTGCAGCTTATTATATCGTAGGGCTTCCGGAGATAGGAGGGTTGGAAAACTTAATTGCTCATGAGAATGTAAAAGATAAATTAAATATTCTTCCAAGTTTAGATGATCCTGAAACATTCATTACTCTTCTTATTATACCTCTTGCAGTTCAATGGTGGAGTTCTTGGTATCCAGGTTCAGAGCCAGGTGGTGGTGGATATGTAGCACAACGTATGTTAGCAGCAAAAGATGAAAACCATGCAATAGGAGCTACATTCTTCTATAATATCATGCACTATGCATTAAGACCTTGGCCATGGATTATAGTTGCTTTAGCATCTCTTATTCTCTATCCAGATTTAGCAAGCATACAAGAAGCTTTTCCTACGGTTACTCAAGACAAATTAGGACATGATCTTGCGTATTCGGCTATGTTGACGAAATTACCTAGTGGATTATTAGGATTAGTTTTAGCATCACTAGCAGCTGCTTATATGAGTACTATTAGTACTCATTTAAACTGGGGAGCTTCCTATGTTGTGAATGATTTTTACAAGCAACAAATAAATTCAGACGCTTCTGAAAAACATTTAGTAAATATTGGTAGAATTACAACTGTTATTTTGATGCTTATTAGTTCTCTAATAGCCTTATCCTTGACTAATGCATTACAACTCTTTGAAATTATTTTAATGTTTGGTGCTGGTACTGGACTCATTTTTATTCTCAGGTGGTTTTGGTGGCGAATCAATGCATGGACAGAAATTTCAGCGATGATTGCATCTGGAATTATTTCAATTTTATTAACATTTACAACACAAGGAAATGCACTTTTTGAAGATGGAGGAATATTTCCAGGCTATTTAAAATTTCCTTTTGTTGTTGTTTGCTCTTCATTTATTTGGCTAATTGTCACCTATTTAACTCCCCCCGAAAAAGACAAGGTTTTATTTGATTTTTATTTAAAAACACAGCCAGGAGGTCCAGGATGGAATATGATTATTAGAAAAGCTGAGAAATCAAAAATTTCTATCATACAAACTACAGAAAAATGGAGCGTTCCAAACGGAATACTAGCAATGATTTTAGGTTGTGTAGTTATTTATTCTTCTATGTTTGCCATTGGAAATTATATTTATGGAGAATATGTTTTAGCTATTGTTTTAACCTTAATAGTTTTAATTTTTTCTTTTTTCTTGATAAGAATATGGAAAAAAATACGGGGTAACGTACTCTAATTTTAGTATTCATAATTGAATTTTTTGATTCACTATTAATTATTGTATTTTTACGATAGCTCAAAAATACTACACATGAAAAAATTAATTATAACTCTTTTATTTTTCTGTTTTTCAATTCACGGATTTTCTCAATTTTTTAAGGATAAAAAAAATATAACCAAATATGAAGGTTATTACACATTTTATTATGATGAAAGTAATGATAATTTATACTTGGAAATTGAACATCTTGAAAAGGAGTTTTTATATGTTAATGCACTATCAGAAGGTATAGGTTCTAATGATATTGGTTTAGATCGAGGACAACTCGGAAATACTCGTGTTGTTAAATTTATCAAAGCAGGGAATAAATTACTTTTAATTCAACCAAATCAATATTATAGAGCGATAACTAATAATATCGAAGAAAAAAAATCTGTAGAACAAGCCTTTGCAAAATCAGTTATTCATGGTTTTAAGATTATAAAATCTGCTCAGGGTAAATATCTTGTTGATGCCACCTCTTTTTTCATGAGAGATGCACACGGAGTTCAGGGGCGTTTATTATCTAGAAAACAAGGAAGTTACAGTTTAGATAAAACCAAAAGTGCAGTTAACTTAGAAAGAACCAAGGCATTTCCTAAAAATGTAGAATTTGACATAATGCTAACTTTCAAAGGGTCTCCCAAAGGTTCAAATATTAGAAGTGTAACACCTACGCCGTCTTTAATAACAGTAAATCAACATCATTCTTTTATAGAGTTACCAGATGATCAATATAAGCCAAGAAAGTTTGACCCTAGATCTGGTGCCAATGCAATATCCTTTTTAGACTATGCAACTCCTGTTAATGAATCTATAAAAAAACGATTTATTTATCGTCATCGATTAGAAAAGAAAAATCCAAATGCAGAAAGAAGTGAGGCTGTTGAACCGATTATATATTATTTAGATAGAGGTACTCCTGAGCCTGTTCGATCTGCATTATTAGATGGAGCTAGATGGTGGAATCAAGCATTTGAGGCTATTGGGTTTATTGATGCCTTTCAAGTAAAAATGTTACCAGAAGATGCAGATTTATTAGACGTAAGATACAATGTAATTCAATGGGTGCATAGATCAACAAGAGGTTGGAGTTATGGTAGTTCTGTTTCAGATCCTAGAACTGGTGAAATCATAAAAGGACACGTAAGTCTTGGTTCACTTCGAATACGTCAAGATTTTTTAATAGCTCAAGCTTTGCAAGCACCTTATGCTAATGATAATACAAGCGATCAGTTTGCTTTGGAAATGGCTTTAGCTAGAATAAGACAGTTATCTGCCCACGAAGTAGGGCATACTATAGGTCTTGCTCATAACTTTGCGGCAAGTTCTAAGGGTAGATCATCAGTAATGGATTACCCTCATCCAACACTATCTCTTAAAGATAGAAGTGTAGATTTTTCAAACGCTTATGATACTAAAATTGGAGATTGGGATAAAGTATCTATTGCTTATTCTTATTCTGAATTCAATGCAAATGAAGAGGCCAACTTAAAAAAAATATTACATGATGCTTTTAAGAATGGTGCTCGTTTTATCACAGATCAAGACGCCAGGCCTTTGGGTAGCGCACATGCCTATGCTCATTTATGGGATAACGGATCAGATGTGTCTGTTGAATTAGAAAATTTGTTAGACATTAGAAGAAATTCAATAATAAATTTCTCAAAAGATAATATTAAGTCTAATCAACCTTATTCAGTTTTAGAGGATGTTTTTGTTCCATTATACTTTTTACATAGATATCAAACAGAGGGGGTTGCTAAAGTTATAGGAGGTTTAGATTATACATATGCTTTAAAAGATGATGGTAATACTATTGTAAAAAGAATACCTGGGAAAATAGAAAGAAAGGCCTTAACTTCTGTTATTAAAACATTGAGTGTTGAAGAATTAGCAATTCCAAAAACAATATTAAACTTATTTCCCCCAAGAGCATTTAATTATGGTAGAACCAGAGAATCTTTTAAAAGTAAAACAGGTGTGGCTTTTGATCCTTTCGGAGCTGTTGAAACCGCCTCATCAATGACTTTAGGGTTGTTATTACATCCAGAAAGAGTTACAAGATTGGTTCAACACAAAAGTTTAGATAAAACTCAACTAGGATTGGCTGAAGTGTTAGATATACTGATCACAAATTCATTTAAAAAATCATATAAAGATTCCTATTATCAAGAATTACAAAATGTAGTGAACTACCAAGTATTAAACCATCTGTTTCATTTGTCATCTAATCAAGACATGTATTGGCAAGTAAACGCTATAGTAAATGATAAAATTGATATAATCAAAGCATTATTAAACAACTCAAAAACTACAGGAATACAAAAAACATATCATAAAGAAATGCTTCGAATGATTTCTGATTTTAAAAAGAATCCAACTAAATTTAAGAAACCAATAACTCCAAAAATTCCAGACGGGTCTCCCATCGGAAACGATTAAAGAATGAAGATAGATTTAATAAGCGATACAGTAACACGTCCAACAAGTGGTATGTTGGACGCTATGATGAATGCTAAAGTTGGTGACGATGTTTTTAAAAATGACCCAACAGTTACTAAACTACAAGAAAAAGCAGCTGATCTTTTTGGTATGGAAGATGCCTTATTTTTTCCCTCAGGAACTATGGCGAATCAAACCGCAATAAAATTACACACACAACCTGGAGATAAACTTTTTTGTGATAAATGGGCACATGTATACAATTATGAGGGGGGAGGAGCTGCATTTAATTCAGGAGTAGCTTGTAAGCTAATAGATGGAGATAGAGGAATGTTTACAGCAGAGCAATTGAAAGGTGTTTCTGCAGGAAGAGCAGATATTCATGTTCCGTATTCTAGATTGGTATGTGTTGAAAATACAACAAACAAAGGAGGGGGAGCTTGTTGGGATTTTGAAGAAATAAAGAAAATCAAACAAGTGTGTTTAGATCAAAATTTAGACTATCATCTAGATGGTGCTAGATTATTTAACGCTTTAGTTGTAAATAATGAAACTCCAAAACAATATGGTGAATTATTTGATACAATTTCAATTTGCCTTTCTAAAGGCTTAGGTGCTCCTGTAGGTTCAATATTATTGGGCTCTAAAGAACATATAGCTAAAGCCCTTAGAATTAGAAAATTATTTGGTGGTGCTATGCGACAAGTAGGTTTTTTAGCTGCTGCTGGAATTTATGCTCTTGATAATCATATAGAACGTTTGGCAGATGACCACAAAAAAGCTAAAGCTATTGAACTTGTTTTAAATTCTTTATCCTATGTTAAAAAAGTAGAACCTGTTGAAACTAATATCATTATTTTTTATGTGAAAGACCATTTAAACGCTGATGATTTTATTGCTAGCATGGCTAAAAAAAATATATTATTAACTCCGATGGGTGATGGTAAAATTAGAATTGTTACTCACCTTGATTTTTCTGAAGAAATGCTAGAAAAATTAGTGTATGAATTGAAAGCTTTTATATGATAAAAAAACCTCTAATTATTAGAGGTCTTTTTTTTTATTAATTTAACTCATTCAACCTGGTAAGCTCCTTATAATTTTTATTCAGTTTTTTCAGTAAAATTCCATAGAGAAGATAGTAAAAAAGCCACAATATTAGAATCATAATTGCAATGGCAGCTATTTGGGCAACTATATAAACAGTCATCATGTGTTCTTGATCAAAGTTTTCTATACCTGAGATAATATTAATTCCGTTAGGTGTATTAAAAATTAAAATGTTTATGATAATAAAAAAAACAATTACATTTATTAAGTTATAGTATACATACCATTTTACTGTTTTCCTAACGAGTAAAATATTCTCCATTAATTTTTTTGTACTATCTGTGGTAGATATTAGTGAAAAATTTCTGTAAAAAAGTATTAAAAATAAGACTACAACTACATAATGAAAATAGTCGAAAATATCTATGTAGTTTATTATGTTTAATTTTTCAAAAGATTCAAGGTCTCCATTTTTAGTCTCTATATAATTAATAGCAAACCAAAAAACGAATTCAAGTAGTCCAATTATAAAAATCCATTTTACTATTGAGTTAGATTTAGATTGAGTCATCTTATAAATTTCTAAAGCAGAAATTTTATTTTTTTCTTCAGGCTGGTTCTTCCAGACTTTCTTATAATTAGATAAATCCATACATTTAAATTTTATGGGTTTAATATTTTTTTAAGTTTCTCTTTTGTTCTGTTCATTTTTACTCTAGCATTAACTTCAGTTATACCAAGCGTTTTAGCAATTTCTTTATAGGGTTTATCTTCTAGATATAGAAATATTAGAGCTTTTTCGATATCATTTAATTCTCGAATTCCATTATACAAAGCTTTTAATTGTTCATCTTTTGTGTCGTCATAATCAACAGATTTTATTTTAAAGCTCACATCGCTAAAATCTTGAGTTTTTATTTTGCGACTTGATTTCCTGTATAATGAAATGGCAGTATTTAATGAAACTCTATACATCCATGTGCTAAACTTTGATTCACCTCTAAACTTAGAATAGTTTTTCCAAATTTGAATAGTAATTTCCTGAAATAAGTCATTGTGTTCATCTTGATTTGAAGTATAAATTCTACAAATTTTGTGAACAATATTTTGATTTTTTTCAAAATCATTCAAGAAGTTTTTTTCTAATTGAGTCTGCACAATTAAGTTTAGTTTATTATAAGTCTCATATCATACCAATAAGTTACAATTATTTTATTTTTTAAAATTAAATATTACCTTTAAAGCTCAAAAATTTATTTAAAAATATTTGTTTGGATAACATAAAAAAAAATTTTAGTATTCGAGATTTAGAAAATATTTCAGGGATAAAGGCCCATACTATACGTATATGGGAAAAGCGTTATAATTTATTATCTCCAGAAAGATCAAAAACAAATATCAGATTTTATTCTCATCAAAATTTACAGAAGCTTTTAAATATTGTATTGTTAAATAATAACAATTACAAGATTTCTAAAATCTCACAGATGAGTGATGATCAAATAAACACCACTGCAAGAGAGTTAGCATTTAATAATTCACTTAATGATGATGCAATAAATTCTTTAAAATTATCAATGTTTAAGTTTGATAAAGTACTTTTTAATACTACTTACAATAGCTTATTAAATAAAAAAACATTTGGAGAAATATTTAAAGATATTTTTATCCCTTTTTTGGAACATTTAGGGTTGTTATGGCAAACTGAAACTATACTTCCAGTTCACGAACATTTCATATCAAACTTAATCACTCAAAAAGTTCAAATTAATACTGATGAACTTAAATATACTCAAATTTCAAGTGACAAAGTATATATATTGTTTCTCCCTGAGAACGAAATTCATGAGTTAGGCCTATTGTATTTAAACTATGAACTAGTTCTTCGAGGTCATAGAACAATTTATTTAGGTCAAAATCTACCTTTAAACAACTTAAATATATTTTTTGACATCCATGATAAAATTACTTTTATTACTTCCATGACTGTAAGACCTTATGAGGATGATATAGTTGAATATTTTAATACTATGGATAATATTATTAGCACATCATCACATTCTCTTATTGCTATAGGTAAAAAAGTAATGCAGTTCAGATCTAATAAATTTAAATCTAAGATCTCCCTTTATCCTTCAATATCTGAATTGTTAAAAGAAATATAAATCTTTTCAGCATAATATTCTTTTACATAACATATAATTAATCGTGTAAGGCAAATAGTTATATTTGTTTTATAAACATTATTGATGAGTAAAAAAATACAAATAATTGGATCTGGAATTTCCTCTTTGTCTGCTGCTTGTTATTTAGCACAAGCAGGTTATCAAGTTTCTATTTATGAAAAAAATGATACTGTAGGTGGACGTGCTAGACAACTAATCAAAAACGGATTTACTTTTGATATTGGCCCATCTTGGTATTGGATGCCAGATATATTTGATCGTTTTTTCTCAGACTTTGGTAAAAGAACATCAGATTATTATCAAATCGATAAACTAGACCCTGCCTACAAAATATTTTTTGATGATGATATTATTACTATTGGAGACTGTATGGATAAGATTTGTAATGAATTTGAACGTATAGAACAAGGTAGCGGAATTAAATTAAAAACATTCATAAATAAGGCTCAAGATAATTATGAAATAGCAGTCAATAAAATTTTATATAATGCTCCAGGAATCTCTCCATTAGAATTAGTTACAAAAGACACTGTTTTACGTTTAGATCAATTTTTTAAAAATATAAGTCAAGAAGTTAGAAAAAATTTCAGTAATCCAAAGTTAATCTCAACACTGGAGTTTCCTTCATTGTTTTTGGGAGCAAAACCTAGTAAGACACCATCTTTTTTTAGTTTTATGAATTTTGCTGATTTTGGTCTTGGAACATGGCATCCTAAAGGTGGAATGTATCAAGTTATAAAGGGAATGGAATCCTTAGCTATTGAGTTGGGAGTTTCTATAAATCTTAATCATCCAGTTGAAAAAATTATTGTAGATAATAATTCTGTAACAGGTTTAATTACTAATGATATTTTTATTGAATCAGATATTGTGTTAAGTGGAGCAGATTACCATCATTCTGAGACTTTATTAGATAGTAAATACAGACAACATACAGAAGCCTATTGGGATAAGAAAATTTTTGCTCCTTCCTCTTTATTGTTTTATATAGGATTGGATAAAAAACTAGAAAACATAGAACACCACAATTTATTTTTCGATGCTGATTTTGAAAAACATGCTATAGAGATTTATGATAATCCTAAATGGCCTACACATCCCTTATTTTATGTAAATGTGCCCTCAAAAACAGACTCTTCCATGGCACCTGAAGGTTGTGATGCTCTATTCATACTTATGCCCATTGCAACTAATATTGAGGATAATCCTGAACTAAGAAATACTTATCTTAAAAAAATCATTAAAAGATTTGAACAAAAAACACAACAATCAATTCAAAATAATATTATATTTAAGGAATCATTTTGTGTAAACGATTTTAAGTCAGAATACAATTCATACAAAGGAAATGCCTATGGTATGGCAATGACTTTATTACAGACTGCATTCTTACGACCTAAATTAAAAAGTAAAAAAGTAAAAAATTTATATTTTACAGGACAGCTTACCGTTCCTGGCCCTGGAGTCCCCCCCTCACTTATATCAGGGAAAATTACAGCTGAATTAATACAAAAAATAAGATAATAATGAAGGAATTATTTGATGAAGTAAGTTTCGATACTAGTAAATTGGTAACAAAAAAATACAGTACATCTTTTTCATTGGCTGTAAAAATGTTATCTACTAATATCAGATCAGCGATTTATAATATTTATGGTTTTGTTCGTTTTGCCGATGAAATTGTAGATACTTTTCATGATTATAAAAAAGAAGAATTATTAGATGATTTTGAAAACGAATATTATAAAGCTCTTGAAAATGGTATAAGTTTAAACCCTATTTTAAATTCTTTTCAAGCCACAGTCAAAAGATACAATATTACAGACGATCTTGTTAAGGCTTTTCTGAAGAGTATGCGTGCAGATTTATCCAAGTCTGAATATCAAACTAAAGAAGAGTATAATGAATATATTTATGGTTCTGCTGATGTTGTTGGTCTGATGTGTCTAAAAGTCTTTGTTGATGGTGATGATAAAAAATATAATGAACTTAAAGATGCTGCTATGAGATTGGGATCAGCATTCCAAAAAGTTAACTTTTTAAGAGATTTAAAAGATGATTTTGAATTACTTAACCGTTCTTATTTTCCAAATGTAGATTTATCTTCTTTAGATACAGTTTCCAAACAGCTTATTATTAATGAAATAGAAGATGACTTTGACTATGCTTTTAATCATGGTATTCTAAAATTGCCAGTAGAGGCCAAGTTTGGTGTTTATATGGCATATAGATATTACAGAAGATTATTAAAGAAGCTAAGTAGTGTTCCTTCTTCAGAAATTATTGAAACAAGAGTTCGAATATCTGATCCAATGAAAATAAATTTGTTAGCAAGGAGTTATGTGAAGTATAAATTAAATATGATTTAATGATACTATTAGCTTTAACATCTTTAGTTACTTTTTTAGTGATGGAGGGCATTACTTGGTGTACTCATAAATATGTAATGCATGGTTTTTTATGGTATTTACATGAAGATCATCATCAACCTAAGTACAAGAATATATTTGAGAAAAATGATCTTTTTTTTATCATATTTGCTTTACCTAGCTCATTGTCTATCTACTTTGGTATGGAACAACAACTGTATTTCGTTGCGGCTATAGGTTTTGGAATTATGTTTTACGGCGCAGCCTATTTCTTGGTACATGATGTATTAATTCATCAAAGGTTTAAATGGTTTAAACGTACAAAAAATAGGTATTTATTAGGTTTAAGAAAAGCACATAAAATTCATCACAAGAAGTTAGTGAAAAAGGATGGTGAATGTTTTGGGATGTTATATGTACCTCTCAAATATTTTAGAAAACCCAAAAAAGTTTAGGCTTGAATAAAAAAAAACCTAAAAAAGCAATTGTTATTGGTGCCGGTATTGGAGGTTTAGCTGTAGCAATTCATCTTCAAAATTCAGGTTTTAAAGTTGAAGTTTTTGAATCTAACGATTATCCGGGTGGAAAGTTGACTGATTTTTCAAAAAAAGGGTATCGTTTTGATATGGGCCCTTCTTTATTTACTATGCCTCAACTAGTTGAAGAACTTTTTTCTATTTCAAAAAAAAACATAGAAGATTATTTTTCATACAAAAAAAAAGAAACTTCATGTCATTATTTTTTTAAAGACGGTACTATTTTTGAAGCAAAATCTGATGTTAAAAAATTTGCTGTAACCGCATCAAAAACTTTTAATGTTGAAGAGGAAAAATTACTTCACTATTTTGATAGGAGTAAAAAAAAATATGATTTAACGTCTTCATTATTTTTAGAGAAGTCTTTACATAAACTTTCTACTTATTTTACAAAGAATACAATAAAAGCAGTCTTTAATATAAATAGTCTTGATATAAACTCAACTTTACATGATTATAATACCAAAAATTTTGAGGATTCTAGATTAGTTCAATTATTTGATAGATTTGCTACCTATAATGGTTCTTCTCCTTATCAAACTCCTGGTATTATGTCTATGATTCCTCATTTAGAGCAATACTATGGCACTTTTTTTCCTACCGGAGGTATGCACTCAATTACTCAGAGTATTTATCAATTAGCTTTAGATATAGGGGTCAAATTTCATTTTAATTCTAGAGTCGATAAAATTCATGTAAAAAATAACAAGGCTGTTGGAATTTTTTCAAATGGCAAAGATTTTTTTTCAGATTTTGTAATTTCAAATAGTGATGTTGTGCCTACATACAGACTTTTATTAAAAGGTCATAAATCACCCGAAAAAATTTTAAGACAACCAAGATCTAGTTCTGCTTTAATATTTTATTGGGGAATTAGAAAAGAATTTCAATCTTTAGATTTACATAATATATTTTTTTCTGAAGATTATAAGCAAGAATTTGACTATATTTTTAAAAAACAACAGGTGTATAAAGATCCTACTGTATATGTAAATATAACCTCCAAGGAAAATAAATCTGACGCTCCAAAAGGTTGTGAGAATTGGTTTGTTATGGTAAATGTCCCGAGTAATACAGGTCAAGATTGGGATTCTATCATAAATAGTGTTAGAGTAAATATTATTAAAAAACTATCTGATGCTTTATCGGTGAACTTAAAAGATCTAATTGAATTTGAATATGTTTTGGACCCTAGATTAATTGAAACAAAAACGAATTCTTATCAAGGAGCTTTATACGGTGCATCTAGTAATAATAAATATGCTGCTTTTTTAAGGCACCCAAATTTTAGTCAGCAAATTTCAAACCTTTATTTTTGTGGAGGAAGTGTTCATCCTGGTGGGGGTATACCATTGTGTTTACTTTCTGGTAAAATTGTTTCAGAATTAATAGTAAAGAATACATGATTTCAAAATATAAAATAATAATATCTATTCTTATTATTTGGCTTTTTAATATTTCCGGAATTCTAGGAATTTTATCTTCAAATTCTGAGTGGTTTTTAAAATTAACACCAATTAATCTCTCTATGTATGTTATTCTTATCATTTGGTGTGCGGAACATATACGTAATACATTTTTATTAGCTTTTTTTATTCCATTTGTAATTGGATTTATAACCGAATATTTGGGTGTAAATTATGGTTTAATTTTTGGATCATATTCCTATGGAGATAATCTAGGATTAAAATTAGCTGGAGTCCCGTTGATGATATGTGTAAATTGGGCTGTATTAACCATAATTACTGCTGATATAAGCTCAATACTTCATAAAAATATATTTGTTCAATCTTTACTTGGTGGGTTTATAATGATGTTACTAGATCTTATGATAGAAGTCTCAGCACCAAGATTTGATTTCTGGGCATTTGAAAATAGTGTCATTCCAATAAAAAATTATGTAGCTTGGTTTATTATTGGTAGTATTGCACACTACTTATACCGCCAAGTTAATACCAATACAAATAAGAAAGTATCTATTCATATATTTGTTGCGATTACCATATTCTTTTTCACTTTTTTAATTTTTTAATGCAAAAATACGACTACATCATTACAGGATCAGGAGCTTCAGGGTTGATGCTTGCCTATAGAATGGCTAAAGATTCTTTTTTTGATACTGCATCAATTTTAATTATTGATAAAGAAAAAAAAACGTCTAATGATAGGACTTGGTGTTTTTGGGAAAATGGCAAAGGTGAATGGGATGATTTATTACATAAGTCTTGGGATAAAATAGTATTCAAAAGTAATTTACATCAAAATACTATTCCTCTTCAATCCTACACTTATAAAATGATTAGAAGTGCCAAATTTTACAAAAAATTGTGGAATTGTATAGATGCTAAAAATAATATTAGTTTTATTGAAGCTAATGTTGTGAGTGTTTTAGATACTTCTGAGGGTGCTATTGTTGAGACCTCAACCGGTAAATATCATGCAGTAAAGTTGTTAAATAGTATAGATTTTGATCAAAAGTATACTCAACAAGAGAAGTATCCTGTCCTTTTACAGCATTTTATAGGATGGTTTGTAGAAACTAACAAAAATCAATTTGATGATTCTACAGCTACCTTTATGGACTTTACTGTTGATCAAAAAAGGAATACTAGGTTTATGTATGTTTTACCTATTTCGCCTAAGAAAGCATTATTTGAATATACTTTGTTCTCGAAAGAAGTATTGACTAAGGAGGAATATGAGAGTGAGTTGCTAAAATATCTAGCTACTAAATCTATAACAGAATATACTATCACAGAAATAGAAGAAGGTGTTATCCCTATGACCTCCTACAAATTCTGGAAGCAAAATTCTAAAAATATAATGCATATAGGTACAGTTGGAGGATGGACAAAAGCTAGTACCGGTTATACTTTTAAGAATACCTTTAAAAAAACCATACAACTTATAGCATTTCTTAAAACAGAAAATGATTTCACCCATTTCAGAAAAAAAACTAGATTTTGGTGGTATGATTTATTGTTAATAGATGTTTTGTCCTCTCACAATCATCTAGGCTCTAAACTATTCTCTACGTTATTTAAAAGAAATTCATTAAAAAGTGTTTTTAGATTTCTTGACGAAGAAACTAGTTTTATTGAAGATTTAAGAATTATGTTATCTATGCCGCCATTAAGGTTTATTGTAGCTTTGTTTAGAAGAGTACTAAATTTTACAAAATAAAACTTCTTACAGCTCATCCAAAAAAAAATACAACTCAGTATTTTATTCTTTTACTGGTGATATCATCATTGCATATTTGTTTCGTATTTAACATGTACTGAATATTTCTCCGTACAATTTTTGAAAAAATAATGATGAAAATTTTAGTTGTAATTCTGAGTTCTATATTGATGTTTACAGGAAATTATTTTACTTCTAATAAAAATATTACATTGAATGTAACTAACCTTATCACTGATGATGGTAAAGTATCATTTTTTTTGTTTGATGAGGTAACATTTATGAAAAGTCCTCTAAAAACAACACAAGCTATTATTGTAAATGGAAAAAGTTCAGTTACGTTTAAAAATTTAGATAAAGGAGAGTATTCAATAATTTGCTTTCATGATATGAATGATAATGGTATAATGGATGTCAATAATAAAGGCATTCCGTCAGAGGCTTATGGTGTTTCAAATAATATCATAACTTTTGGACCACCAACGTTTTTTAGCACAAAATTTTCACTACTTGAAGAAGATGTAAATTTAGAAATTAAGTTTTATTAAATTTAACCAATAATAATAGTTGATTTAACAACATGAGAAACAATCAAATTTCTGTATTTAAAAGCTTAAAAAAAGACGTCATTACTTGCTTACAAATGACAATTTTGTTTGGGGTTATTTTTAGTTTGATTTTTCAGCAATTTAACACAAAAGGGATCGTATATTCGTTTTTAATAGCTGGTATGTTTTCTTTTGGCCTAGGCCTTGGTAATGGCTTTATCAATTATTATTTAAACAAAAAATGGGATTGGATTTCTCAAACTAAGCAACGTGTTGCTTCTGGTATTGTTGGAACTGTTTTGTATACTGTACCTATAATTTTAGGGATAAATTACATCACTTGGTATGTGCTAAATGATAATGATCCTTCATTTTTTTTTAAGGGAACTAATTTATATATCCATATTTTTTACATTCTACTTTCCTTGGGAGTTTCAACTTTTTTACATGCAAAGGATTTCATGACAAACTGGAAGCTTGCCATGACTAATGAAAGTACAAAACAAGAGATTGTAGCTAAAACTGAAACTGCAAAATTTGAATCTTTAAAAAGTCAATTAGATCCACATTTTTTATTCAATAGTCTCAATGTATTAACTTCTCTCATTGGAGAAAACCCAATTCAAGCAGAGAAATTTACAACTAAACTTTCTAAAGTTTATAGATATGTTTTAGAACAAAGAAACAAAGACTTAATACCAGTAATGGAAGAGATTAAATTTGCGAACACCTACATGGAATTACTTGGAATGAGATTTGAAGATGCTGTAAAGTTTGATATACCTTCTTCTGTAAGTAATGAAAATTTTAAAATTGTTCCTCTTTCATTACAATTACTTCTAGAAAATGCATTAAAGCATAATGTAGTATCATCATCTAAACCCCTAACTGTTAAAATATATGAACAAGGTAATTATTTAATTATCGAAAATAACATTAACCCAAAAGAAGCTATAGGAAAAGGGACTCGTGTAGGGCTTCGAAATATAGCTGATAGATATGGATTAATTTCAGACAAAAATGTAATTATAGAAAATGATCATAAAATCTTTAAAGTAAGTATTCCTTTATTAATAAAAACTAATGATATGATGTATTCAGAAAATATAGAAAACAGTAAATATCTACAAGCAGTTGAGCGAGTAGAGAAACTAAAAAAGTTTTATTCCAGTTTAGCATCGTTTATTATAGTGATGCCATTTTTAATTTTTATAAACCTTAGTTTTACTCCTTTTTTTTACTGGTTTTGGTTTCCATTACTAGGATGGAGTATAGGTTTAGTTTCACAGTTGTTAGAAGTAAATAATTTTAATGTTTTCTTGGGTAAAAATTGGGAAGAAAAAAAGATTAGAGAGATTATGAACGAATCAAAAGAAAAATTATAAGAGTATGGAAACCAAATACAACGAAGAGCTTAAATATTTGAATGCTCAAAAAAAAGTTAAAGAAATCAAAGGTTTTTATTCACATTTGACAGTAATGTTTTTCTTGCTTCCATTTTTAGTATTTATTAATTTAAAATTTACTCCAGGTTATCAATGGTTTTGGTGGGCTATATTTGGAAACTTATGGGGATTATTTTTTCATTGGCTAAAAGTGCTAGGTTTATCATCTATAGGTTTTGGAAAAGCTTGGGAGCAAAAAAAGATTGAACAATACATGAAAAAAAATAAATAAAAAAATTAAAATGGAAAAAGAATTTTTAAAAGAACAACAGTATTTAAATGCCAAGAAAAGAGTTAAAGAAATCAAAGGTTTTTATTCTCACTTATTGATATATGTATTAATTAATATTTTTATAAGTGGTATCATTATTTTTGGATTAACATATAGCGATAATTATAGTTTTTTGGGATCTTTAACAAATTTTGGAGTTTATTCTACATGGTTGTTTTGGGGAATAGGTATCTTCTTTCATTGGTTAAGTGTTTTTGGATTTAAAAATTTACTTGGAACTGCATGGGAAGAAAAGAAAATTAAAGAGCTGATGAAGAATGATCATGATAGAAGCAAAAAAATACTCAATAAATAATAGATGGAAATAGATAATAAAGAATTAGATAAAAGTTACTTAAGAGCAAAAAAAAGAGTAGAAAAATTAAAAAAATATTATTCTCATCTTATTGTATATTTTTTTGTGAACATTCTCTTATCTTCTTATAAAATATTTAGAGATATTAGGGGAGGAGATTCTTTTGAAGAAGCTATTTTTGAAGGAGGTAATTTTTCCCTTTGGTTTTGGTGGGGCATTGGTATTGCTTTCCATACCTACGGTACTTTTTCCGATAACTTTATTTTTATGAATAAACAATGGGAAGACAAAAAAATAAAAGAATTTATGAATGAGAAATAAGAAATATTTAAATGAACGTAATTGTTATTGAAGATGAAAAACCTGCAGCAAGAAGATTAAAACGAATGCTTCAAAAACTTGATATAAATATTCAAGTTATGCTGCATTCTGTTGAAGAATCTTTAAACTGGTTTCAAACTAATGATGAACCAGATTTAATATTTTTAGATATCCAATTATCTGATGGTTTGTCCTTTGAAATTTTTGAGGAATTAACTATTCATAGTGCGATAATATTTACAACCGCCTACGATGAATATGCACTTAAAGCCTTTAAGCTTAATAGCATTGATTATTTATTAAAACCTATAGATGAGGATGAGTTAAAAAATGCGGTAAATAAATATCATAAAAAACTACCTAGATCATCCAGTCTTAATGTTGATATGGATGATATCCGTAAACTATTAATTAACCCAATAGACAGGAAGTATAAGAAAAGATTTACCATAAAGATTGGACAACACATTAAAATTATTCCTACAAATGAAATTGAATGTTTTTATAGTGAAAATAAATCAACATACATTCATTCTCAATCAAATAGGAGTTATTTAATAGATAATTCATTAGAGTATTGGCAAGAAAGTTTAGATCCGGAAAGTTTTTTTAGAGTTAATAGAACTTTTATAATCCATGTTGGCGCAATTAAAGATATTGTTGCATATACAAATAGTAGACTCAGACTGGTTTTAAATTCCTTTTCTGAAATAGAAATTATAGTTAGTAGAGAAAGAGTCAAGGAATTTAAGAAATGGATTGATAGATAAAGGGATTAAATTTCTAATAATTTGATTCTTTTTATATATTTACTTAGCTATATTAGCTTTTCAAATACGATTTAATAGCTTACATCGTTTAATTATTATTATTTAAAAACTTATAATGAAAAAACTCAGTTTCCTCTTTCTTTTTTTTGCACTAACATCATTTATTATTAGCTGCTCAGATAGCCAAAGGTTCGCTATTGAAAAAGGAAAAGTAGGACATTTAACCACTAAAACTACTGTAAAGGAGTTTTCTGAAATTTTTAAAAATGATTCTATTGTGTCAAATTTAAGTGAAGGAGCATTGGGAGACAATTATTTTCAAGATGATGACGAGTATTTAATTTATAACAAGAATGGTAAACATTTGTTAACCATAGTGCCAAAAGAACAGTTAGATTCGACTTCGACTATAAAAAGTATACAAATCTTCGACGATAGATTTAAAACATCAACAGGTCTTAATATCAGAACATCTTTTTCAGATATTAGAGCTAACAATACAATAGATAAAATAGAATCATCTTTTTATTCCGCTACTTTATTTATTGATGAATTTAATGCAACAATTGCTATAGACAAAGAAGAATTAGGATTGAAAGCTTTTAGTAATCAAAAAGTTACTATAGAACAAATTCCTGATTTAGCTAAGATGAAATCCTTTATTGTTTGGTTCTATTAAGATGTCTACTAAATATATCATTCAGAAATCTCCATTTGTAGTGCCAACGAATGATGGAAAACTTATTGAGGAACATTTTGGTAATCTAACTGACAGAAATTCTAAAATTAGTATAGCTCATATGATAGCTCCACCCGGATGGAGTGAGCCTTTTCAAACTCCAAATTTTGAAGAATTTACCTATATTATTAAGGGAAAGAAACAATTCATTATAGATGGTGAAATCATCATTTTAGAGGCTGGACAATCTATAAAAATTCAAAAAAATATAAGAGTTCAATATTCAAATCCTTTTAATGAGGATTGTGAATATATTGCGATCTGTCTTCCTGCATTCTCAATTGATTCAGTGAATAGGGAAGAGTAGGTTTATTCTTTTTTTCTAGTTAAATAAAAAGGGAAATAAATTAGCAAGAAAAAAGGAATAACAATTAATTCAACTACAAAAATATATTGTGGCCATTCTCCAAAAACATCTAATAGTGTAGTTGCATCAGGTTTTCTATTGGTATAAAAATAATTAGAGCCCAATAGATAGTTTATTAAAAACATTAAAATCATGTAAATTTGCATCCCAATAAAGGATTTAAATACGCTTTTTAATGTTGGTTTCATTTTATATACAAATGTTGCATAAAACATAAATATTACTAGGCCTGAATGAACAAACCAATATCTAAAAAAAGTGAAGTTTAAGAAGTTATAGTCTGAAGGTGTAATTAAAGATTGTAATGTTCCTGCTAAAATTAAAAAAAATAAGATCTCATAATAGATATATTTTCTAGTGAAAGAAAGCACAGGGATAATCAATGCTAGAAAACTACATAAATGAAGAGGTAAGTCTTCTTGGTAATTAAAATCTGGCTTATAAATATTTAATATTGTCCCAAAAATAACTGTCAAACTTATTAAAGATGCAAGAACGTTACCTGTTAAAAATTGGATTTTTTCTGATTTTTTTTTTGCCCAATAAATTAACATAGTACCTAATGTTATTACTATAGTACTAGTTAAAATATGCTGTCCGGAGAAAGGAATGAAATCAGCATTTTCACCAAAGAAAAAATCATTCAATTGTAAGATATTTCTTACAATATATCACTTTTTTTTAATTATTATTTTTCGAGGCTAATAATGTGTTTTTCAATAGCATGGCTATAGTCATTGGACCTACGCCTCCAGGAACTGGTGTTATAAATGCTGCTTTTTTTGAAACTTCATCAAAAGCGACATCACCTAATAAACGATAACCATTTTTTTTACTGGCATCTTCAACCCTAGTAATACCAACGTCAATTACAGTTACATTATCTTTAACCATGTCTTCAGTTAAAAATTCAGGTATACCCAAAGCAGCGATTACTATATCTGCTTGTAAAGTAATCTCTTTTAAGTTTTGGGTTCTACTATGTGTTATGGTTACTGTAGCATTTCCTACAGTTCTTTTTTGAGAAAGTAATATACTCATTGGACTTCCAACGATATGACTTCTTCCAATAACCACAACATGTTTTCCTGAAGTTTCTACCTTATATCGCTTCAAGAGTTCAAGTATTCCATAAGGTGTAGCTGAAATGAATGTAGGTAGGTTTAAGGCCATTTTTCCAACATTAGTTGGATGAAAGCCATCTACATCTTTTTTTGGATCTACAGCCATTAAAACCTTTTGCTCATCTATGTGTTTTGGTAAAGGAAGTTGAACAATAAATCCGTCTATACCTGAATCTTTGTTTAATTCTTCAATTTTTGATAGCAGAGCTGTTTCTGAGATTTCTTTGGATAATTCTATTAGGGTAGATAAAAAACCAACACGATTACAAGCTTTAACTTTTGCACCAACATAAGTTCTACTTGCCCCATCATTTCCGACTATTATTGCAGCTAAATGAGGAATTTTTTTTCCTTCTTTTTTTAATTGTAAAACTTCTGATGTAATCTCATCTTTAATGTCAGATGAAGTTTGTTTTCCGTCTAATAAAATCATTTATTTTTTATTTTCAATTATTACTGCATTCCTCTCATCATTTGCATCATCTTTTTTCCTCCGCCTCCTTGCATCATTTTCATCATTTTACTCATTTGATTGAATTGTTTCATCAATTGATTTACTTCTTGAACAGAGGTGCCTGAACCTTTTGCAATTCTCTTTTTTCTACTTGCGTTTATCGAACTAGGAGTAGACCTTTCTGAGGGAGTCATGGAATGAATTATAGCTTCAATGCCTTTAAAAGCATCATCATCTATATCTACATCTTTCATAGCTTTTCCAGCACCAGGAATCATTCCAACAAGATCTTTCATACTACCCATTTTCTTTATTTGCTGAATTTGAGATAAAAAATCGTCAAATCCGAATTGGTTTTTCGCTATCTTTTTTTGGAGTTTTCTAGCCTCGTCTTCGTCATATTGTTCTTGAGCTCTTTCAACTAGGGAAATAACATCTCCCATTCCTAAGATACGATCTGCCATTCTATCTGGATAGAAAATATCAATGGCATCCATTTTTTCACCAGTTCCTATAAATTTTATAGGTTTATTAACCACTGACTTAATTGATAAAGCAGCTCCTCCTCGAGTATCTCCATCTAATTTAGTTAGTATTACACCATCAAAGTTTAAGATATCATTAAATGCCTTTGCTGTATTTACAGCATCTTGTCCAGTCATAGCATCAACAACAAATAATGTTTCTTGAGGTTTTACAGCCTTATGAATGTTTGAAATTTCAGTCATCATTTCTTCATCAACAGCTAAACGACCTGCAGTATCAATGATAACAGTGTTTTTTCCAGTTGCTTTAGCTTGTTTAATGGCATTTAATGAAATCTCTACAGGATTTTTATTTTCAACTTCTGCATAAACATCAACTCCTATTTGTTCTCCGACTACTTGTAATTGATTAATTGCTGCAGGTCTATATACATCACAACCAACTAGAAGTACTTCTTTTGTTTTTTTAGTTTTTAAAAAATTAGCTAATTTCCCTGAAAATGTTGTTTTTCCTGAACCTTGCAAACCAGACATTAAAATTACGGTTGGGTTTCCACCCAAGTTGATGCCAACAACATCACCACCCATTAAATCAGTTAATTCATCCTTAACTAATTTCACCATTAATTGACCTGGATTCAGTGTGGTTAAGACATTTTGTCCTATGGCTTTATTTTGAACTCTTTTGGTAAACTCTTTTGCAATTTTAAAATTAACATCGGCATCTAGTAATGCCCTACGAACTTCTTTTAAAGTTTCAGCTACATTAACTTCTGTAATTTTTCCATGACCTTTAAGGGTATGTAAAGCCTTATCTAATTTTTCACTTAAATTGTTAAACATAGGATTCTATTTGCTTTTTTAAGAACAACAAATATAGAAAATACATGTATTTTACTAAAGGAAAAGAGTACTTAATCTTTTTTTGAATCTTGGTTAAGAAAAATTTACTTTCCATAAAGTATTTATTTTAATTTCAATCAGCTTGCAGTTATAAAATATCTTTTTTTTATATAATGAACAACTCTTTACAATAGCTTCAATGTTGAAGATTTGTTATCTAATCTTGGGATTTTTTTATAAAAAAGTAGGTTAATTAAGTTTGTTATTCATAAATCTTATCGTATTTTTCGGAAATATATTTAGCCATAAATGAAGAAAAACATCACTATAAAAGAGTTATCTAAAATCCTTGAGGTATCTATATCTACCGTTTCTAAGGCCTTAAATGATAGTTATGAAATTAGTGATAGTACAAAAGAGAGAATAAAATCAGCTGCAAAGCTTCACAACTACAAGCCTAACAAGCTAGCTGTTAATTTAAAGTCTGGTAAAACCAACACAATAGGGGTTGTTTTACCAAGCATCAAAAATTTTTTTATGTCTAGAGTTTTGAGAGGTATAGATAGTGTAATTGCTAAATCTCAATACAATATTATCATTAGTATTACCAATGAGTCTTATGACAAAGAAGTACAGTCTGTTCAAACATTATCTAATGGACTTGTAGATGCCATTATTATTGCTGTATCAGAGGAAACACAAATTAAACAAGACTTTTCTCATTTAAATAGCTTAATCGGTGATACTCCCTTACTAATGGTAGACAGAATTGTGAATTCTATTAGTTGTGATAAAGTATTAGTTGATGACTATAATGCTGTTTTTAATGCTGTAAATGAATTAATAAATGAAGGAAGAAAAAGTATTGCATTAGTTTCAAGCATTAATAATTTAAATGTAGGTAAGCTAAGAACAAAAGGATATAAATCTGCAGTAGAAAATAAACAAGATGCAATTATAGTTGAAGGTTCAGAGGAATATTTAGAAAAAGAGCTAACAAATTTAATTGATTCGAATAAGATAGATGCTATTATGGCATTAGATCAAGAATCTTCCTTGGCAGCATATAGGATTGGTAAAAAGAAAAAAGTATTAACTAATAAAAAAATTGCCATAATAGGCTATGCTAGTAGGGTTATTTCAGAACACTTAACTCCCAAACTTACCACTATTGACCAGCATGGTAAAAAAGTAGGTTCTACTTCCGCTAGACTTCTATTAAAAAGATTGGATGAATTTGATGGAGAACCGGAATCTATTATTATAAATTCTACTGTTCAAAAAAGATTTACCAGTTAAATTCTATATAATCTAAAATATGTTTAAATTTTTTCATTAAACTTTAATGCAGCTCCATTAATACAATGTCTTTCACCAGTAGTATTTCTTGGTCCATCATTAAAAGAATGACCCAAATGCCCCCCACATGTTGCACATTTTAACTCAGTTCTGGCATAGCCAATTTTATAATCTACATCTAATTCAACATTATTAATAATAGCTCTATCAAAAGAAGGCCATCCTGTTCCTGAATCAAATTTATGAGAAGAGTCATATAAAGGTGTTTCACATGCAGCACACACATAAATACCAACTTTTTTATTTTCGTTTAGAGGGCTTGTAAAAGGTCTTTCTGTTCCAGCCTCTCTCAAAACATAATATTGTAAACTATTTAACTGCTTTTTCCATTCTGAAGCTGTTTTTTCAATTGTATATTTTTTTTCAATTTTTTTTTCAGATTTCTGAGCAACTCCTGAACAACTTATTAAAAATGCAATAAAGACAAATGCGATTAATTTTTTCATGGTTTTAAAAATGTTTTATGTTTAAATGTACTAAAATCAAGTTTAATTTTTACAAGATTCAATGTAGTAGTCTATTATTTTTTTAATATTTCTTTCATTTATTTGATTCTTTTTAACCTTTTCAATTAAGCTAGGGCAATCACTAAAAAAGTCATAGATACGTTTTTTAATATTTTTGCATCCAACACCATCTATACATCCTATGTTGTAGGTGTATTTACTGTTTTTTCGTTTAATAAAAACTTCTGTATTAGAATCGTAGAATTTTCTCTGATAATTTATATTTTTAATATTAAAACCAAAGGAAATAAAGTATAATTCTATATTTCTGTTACTAAAAACTTTTGTTCCTAGACCTTTTTGAACTTGTTTAGATCTTTTATGTGATTTTACATCTAGGATATAATAATGTTTTGATTTTTTCTTTTCATAAATTTTAATTTCACTTACGTCATTAAGCTTATATTTCTTATCAGTTTTCAAAGAAATCAATATTTCTCCGATTTGTTTGATAGAATCTTTTATTTCGAGGTTATTTTTTAACTTCAAGGAAACTCTAACTTGTGCAGAGGAAAATAAACTTGAGAGCAGGAAAATTAATAGTATAATTTTTTTCATGAATTTTGTTGTATGAAATTGATACTCTTCATAACAATTTCTTCATTTCTTAATATTTTTGTGTGTCCTAACTTATTTGTAATTAATAAACTTCCCTTTTTTAAATTTTTACGAATTTCATAAGCACAATTTACAGGTACATCTCCATCAGTTTTATCATGAATCACTAGTACAGGAATATTAATTTTTTTTGCAACAGTACTACTTGAAGAATCATCAACTTTAATTTTCCATTTTTTCTCTAATCTAGATTGTATTAATTGTGCTGATTTTTTTTTCAAATTCAGATTTTTAGAGAAATTTAAGATGATATCAGATATCTTATCACCAGATCCAATAGCAACTAATGACTTAATAGTTAAAAACTCAGAGGTGGCTATATATAAGCTAGTAGCTCCAAAAGAATGCCCAATAGCAGCTTCAAATGGTCCATATGTTGTGTTTATGTTATTGATTGTTTCTAGAAATTCAGGCATCATTGTAGTTTTTCCAGAGGATCTCCCATGGGCAGGCCCATCAAACGAAATAACCATATATCCATTTTCTAATAATTTATCAGCAAAAGCATATAATTGAGTGCTTCTACCACACCAACCATGAACTAATAACACTTTTTTTCTGGAGTACCCATATGATAAAATTTCAATTTCTTTATTGATGCTGTTTATGAATAGGCGCTTTTTCTGAGCGCTCTTCAACATGTATTGTTCTCTTTTTGGAATCGGATATTTTATGGGAGTTACAAAAAGCATCAATCCAAATAAACTTGATAACCTACTTGAAATCAATTCTAAGGTTTTTGCTAAATACCTAATGGATTTAGGAATAACAATACTGGGTATTAATATTTTTCTATTTTCTAAGAGTTTCAATAATGTTTTTTGTGGTGTAATTTATTTAAATTTTAAACCAAATAAATACTTAAGTTGTTTCACAAAAATATAGAAATCTAGTTTATCATTTTGTAGAATAGCTTATATATTAAAAAATTATGAAAAATTTAGGGTTACCTAAATTTAAGTATATTGCAGATATAATTTAAGATGATATAAAAAACCACCAAAAATTAAAAGTATTGTTTAGCTTTTAATATAATATTTTAAATCGCAATTTACATGTTAAAAAAAGGAGACAAAAAGCTTATCAATGCCTGGGCATTTTATGATTGGGCAAACTCAGTTTATTCTTTGGTTATTGGAACCGCAGTGTTTCCCTTATACTATTCAAACATTACCGAAGGTGCTACAGTTTCTTTTTTGGGAACAACATGGGAACATCCAGACACATTGTATTCTTACGCTTTGTCTTTTTCATTCTTAGTGGTGGCTTTTATGTCACCAATTCTTTCAGCAATTGCAGATTATACTGGGAATAAAAAACGTTTTCTTCAAATTTTTTGTTGGATAGGATCTCTATCGGTGATGTCTTTGTATTTTTTTGACGGAATTGATACTGTTTGGATAGGTATTGTTTTTACTATTCTTGCAAGTATTGGTTTTTGGTCTAGTATCGTTTTTTATAATGCTTATCTTCCAGAGGTTGCTTTTCCTGAAGATCAAGACAGGGTGAGTGCAAAAGGATTTATTTTAGGATATTTAGGTTCAATTATTTTATTAGTTATAAACTTAGGAATGATATTGAAACCAGAATTATTAGGGATTACTTCTGGCACTGCATCACAAATATCATTTGTAATGGTTGGTTTATGGTGGTTGGGTTTTGCACAAATCACTTTTAGAAGACTACCCAATAATATTTTTGATAAAAAACCTGAAAAAGATTACATATGGAAAGGATTTAAAGAGTTAAAAATTGTTGGAAATGAAATTAAAAATTATCCAACATTAAAAAGATTTCTTTATGCTTTCTTTTCTTTAAGTGTTGGAGTTCAAACTATCATATTATTAGCTACAATATTTGGTTCAACTGAATTAGGACTTGGAACAGTTAATTTAATCATTACAGTTTTATTAATTCAAATAGTTGCTATTTTTGGTGCTTGGTTTTTTTCTAATCTTTCTGAACGTTATGGGAATTTTAAAGCATTAAAAGTTACAGTTTTAATTTGGGTGCTTGTATGTTTAGCAGCATTCAATCTGCATAAAAATCTACCAAATGTAGATATTCTTTTTTATGGATTAGGTGGAGTCTTGGGCTTAGTTTTGGGAGCTATTCAATCTTTAAGTCGTTCAACATACTCTAAATTATTACCAGAAACAGAAGATCATGCTACTTACTTTAGTTTTTATGATGTTACTGAAAAAATTGCCATAGTTTTGGGGACATTTGTTTATGGTTTATTGTATGCTTTAACAGATTCCATGCAATGGAGTGTGTTATGTTTAGCACTTTTTTTCATTATATCTTTTATACTTCTAAACTCACTGAAGGCAACAAAGTTTGTGAAATAACTTTACAAAATTTTTTATGATAATAAAAAAACGCCACAGAAACTGCAGCGTTTTTAAAATTTTGTTTTTATATTATTGTACTACAACACTTTGAAAAGTTATGTTAAAATCTTCTTCTCCTCCTGTAGTCGTTCCGAATTGATTAGAATCATCTGCACTGTCTGGTTCATGAACTAAAATAATTTGAATATTTCCAGTACCTGCAGCTCCTGTTGTCCAAGTTGTAGAAACTCCTAAACGACTTCCATTAGCTCCAGAAAGATCACTTGCATCTCTCATCATACTCATACCTAGTGTGTTATTATATTTAAAAAAATGTTCATCTCCCTCAGGGATAACATCATCGTTTAAAACATCATCTACATCATTGGGATCACTTTCATTAGTTATGTTTAAATCTAATGAATACGATTGTCCTGCTGTAAATGTACCATTTATACTATTTGTAAACGCTCCTTCTTGTCCATCAGGTGCAATATTTTTCATTACCACTACATCTGCTGAATTAGCTGTATTGGTAAAGGTTAACGTTACATTAGTAATTAATTCTACTTCGTTAACCGGTTCCGGATCATCATCATTGTTACATGATGTAATTAATGTTAGGCAAAAGATTGCCATGATAAAAAGTTTAGTAGTTTTCATAAAATTTAAATTTAAATAATTAGTTTTCATTGTTTTAGTATTTAGTTTTTTAGTATTCATAATTGTTGTTAATTAATAATTTAGTTTTAATTGTAAAGTGATATTTCTTCCTAATTCATCAGCAAAATATCGTAAGCTATTTAAATAATTTCTGTAGGATGTATCAAAGACGTTATTTACACTTAACCCAATATTTAAGTTTGTTTTTTTGTTCATTTTAAGGGTGAATTCACTGTAAAAATGTATGAGATGATATCCTTTTGGAGGAGAGCTTATATCAATTTCAAATCGCTCTCCTGTGAATTGATCCAATACTTCGTAATTAAAGTTTGGAAATTCTTTTTGTTCAAAAAATAATTCAGATTTTAAACTCGCAGAAAAGTTTAACCAACCTTCATTTTTATAAATGATTTGATTATTAGAATTGAAGGCAGGGATATTAATTAGAGGTAAATCGGTCTCTATGTCGTAACCTTTAATAAAAGATGATTTGTTTTGCCATTCTAAATTTTTTGTTATTAAAAAATTTAAATTCGTATCAATACCAAATAATTCTGCATTGGTTTGTTTATATAACCAAAGACCAAAAGCACCTCTATTGTCTAAGTTGTCTTCAAAAGGTCTTAGGTATATAAAATCATTGATTCTATTGTAAAACACTTCGACTAAAAGGTTAAATCTAGAATTATTGTAAGAATATGATGAAGCAATTCTATTAGCAATCTCTTTATTGAACCTTATATCTCCGATTTCTATTCTTGCTAAGGCATGGTGTAAACCATCACTAAATAACTCAGAGGCATTTGGAGGTCTACTTGCCAAACTATAATTTATAATTATCTCTTTATTTTCGTCTATGGTATACTTTCCACCTGCAGAGGCTGAAATATTATGATAATCAAATTTTGGATTAGTTAAATATTGAGTTGGGAATTCATCAATAATAATATCTGAAAAAATTTCATCATAACCACTTTCTTGCCATCGTGATTTTAAATAAAACTTTTTAGCATCTATTCTGCTAAAATCATAGCGAATACCTGCATCAATACTTAAATCGTCATTAATTTGCCAATCTGATGTAGTGTATATTCCCCAATCATATTTATCATAATCTGGAATTAAACGTCTTACACCTGTATCAGGATTTGCAAAATTATTCTGATAACGTCCAAGGATCCCGAAATTTAATCGTTGCTCTAAATTAGAATCTAAACTTACATCCGCTAAAATAGTATGTGTCTGTAATTTTAAATCTACAGCAGGAATGTTTCTTCGGTCTCCAATTCTAACATCAAATTCTTTTCGTCTGTTGTTTTGAAAATCGTATTGTAAATTAATTTTACCAAAATTTTGAAAACGTTTGTAATAATTAGCTTTTAACAAATGATGTTTAATGTCTTGTTTAGGGACATTTATAGTATTACTAAAGTCTTCGATTACAATAGGTTGGTTAGAATTTATAGCACGTCTAAAATCAAAAAGATTACCAATGTGTGATGTTCTTAAAATACCAATTTCATTATTTAGATAACTGTAATAAAATTCAAAGCCGGTCTCAAATTTATTTTTACCAAATCGGATCGCAGTGCTCTTAGACTCTAATCCTGTATTTGTTAAATTGTAATTAGGTGCTTTGAAATCGCCATTTCTTTTATAAGAAGCTTGAATATTTGCAAACCAACCGGTACTATAATTCTTATTTATGTTAGAGCTAATATTATAGCCACGTCCATTACTTTGTCCTCCAATAATAGTTTTGCCAAAAAGTGTATCTTTTGAAATGATTCTACTTGGTTTAAGAATAATCACACCCCCAACTGCATCTCCACCATATTGTAACACTCCAGAACCCTTAATTACTGATATTTGATTTATACTATTGATGTCTATATTAGGTGCATGATCTATACCCCATTCTTGATCTTGTAAACGAACATTATTAGATAAAATCAAAACTCTACTACTATGTAAACCATTGATTACAGGCTTTACAATAGTGTTCCCTGTATTAATAGAAGATACACCAGGGATTTCTTTAATCACATCTCCCAAATTTAAAGCGCTGTAACGTTCTAAAACATCATTATTAATAATAGATTCTTGGGCAGTCTGAGTTTTCTTATCTACTTGGGCATTAATATTCACCTCATTCAATTCTTCAATATGATGTTCAAGTTGAATATTTATAAATGATTTTTTATCAAGATCAATAGAAATTACCTCAGAATTACAAGAAATATGAGAGACAATAATCTTAAATTTTGATATACAAATATTCTTCACTATGAAATCACCTTTACTATCGGTAATTGAATAGATTTCAGAATCTTGAATTTTTATGGATGCTCCTTCTATAGGAGACCCATTGTGAAAATCCTTAATATTTCCTCTAAGAGTAAGTATACAGTTTTGACTTAAAATTATACTGGTAAAGCATAACAACAAGTAAGTCAAATAATATTTTTTTGGCATTAGCTTTGGTTTTTTAACTTTTATGTGGTTCTATGAAAAGTTAAAAAAAGGCGGGCCTCTTAAAGAGAATAATAATTCTTGATGTTTTAAAAGAAATTGATAATCTTTTGTGTTTTTAAAATTTATTCCCTGATCTACAAGAGTAAAAATTTTGTTTGGAATGATAGCAAACGTTTTAATTTGTAAATGACAAAACTTACATTTAAAATCATTTTGATGGAAGTGGTTCTCTGTCTTAGAGGTACATAGGGTAATTTCATGAACTTCAAAAGCATGAACAAGTTCAATACTAGTAGGAAGAACTAGAAATAAAATTAATAATATGACGCTATGTTTCCTGTTTTTTTCTATGATTTCTTTTTTTTACGAATTTTCATATTTAATATCTCAACACCCAAGGAGAAAGCTATAGCAAAATACAAATATCCTTTTGGAATAACCCCTACAGATTTTTTAAAAATCTCTAAATGAGATAAATGCGCTCCTTCTGCGATTAACATAAAACCAATTAGTATCAAGAAAGAGAGGGCTAGCATTTGAATTGTTGGGTTATTATTCACAAATGTACTAACAGTATTTGCAAAAACCATCATTATTATCATAGAAATTATTACAGCTATTACCATAATTTGTAGCGCACCATCAACACCATTGGTCATACCAACAGCAGTAAGAATAGAATCAAAAGAGAAAACAATATCAATTAAAATTATTTGTATGATAATGTTAGTAAAAGTGCTGTTCTTCTTTGGTATTTTAGCATTATCATTAATTGAAGTTTGTTCCATTTTATGATGAATTTCTCTTGTGCTTTTGTACAATAAGAATAATCCTCCAAGAAATAGAATTAAGCTTTGTCCAGTAAACCCAGCATTAAACCATGAGGTATGTATAGACCAGAAAGGTTCTTTTAATGCAATTAAATAAGAGACACTAAAAAGCAACAATATCCTTGTAATCATTGCTAAGGATAAGCCTATTAATGTAGCTTTTTTTTGTTGATTTATAGGTAATTTATTAGCAGAAATTGAGATAAATATAATATTATCTATACCTAAAATTATTTCTAAAAATGTTAGCGTTAAAAGTGCTACCCAGGTATCTATTTGAAAAAATAATTCCATAAATTATTCTATTATATACACAGTGCCTTTTTGTTTAAATTCTGAAAATCCAATTTTTGCAGTAAAATCATAGGAATTTTTGGTGATTTTATTTATTTGTACAAAAATAGGATCCTTGTCCAATTCGGTTTTTGGAGACTTCATTTTTAAAGTGTAAAAAAAGTTATTTTTCCATTTTATATAAAGCGTATCAATAACTTTATTCTCTTTTTTAAAAACACCTGAATCCGTTGATATTTCAGTGTATTTTATGTATTCTTCAATTTGAAGACTATCAATTCTTTTTACAGTAGTTTTACTATACCCTTTGCCGGCTGGAATTTCAAATATACCCAACTTAAACCTTTCAGCATCATTATTATTATCAGAATTACATGATAATAGCAACAAAACTAAAAATAAGATAGTGTAAATGGAAGAGATTTTATAGAAATGCTTATTCTTCATTAAATTCCAGTATAATTTGAGGGTGTTATTAATTTTAATTCTTTTTTAATTTTATCAGATACATCTAAATTTTCGATAAAATTACCAATAGAAACTTGATTTATACTTTCATTGGTTCTTGTTAGGCCTTTGAGAGCTTCATAAGGATTTGGATAGCCTTCACGCCTTAAAATTGTTTGAATTGCCTCAGCAACCACTGCCCAGTTATTATCTAATTCTTCTTGAAATTTACTTTCATTTAATAATAACTTATGTAAACCTTTTAATGTTGAAGCAAATGCAATCAAAGTATGACCAAATGGGACACCTACATTTCTCAAAACAGTACTATCCGTTAAATCACGTTGCATTCTAGATACAGGAAGCTTTCTAGAGAGATGTTCAAAAATTGCATTTGCAATTCCTAAATTACCTTCAGAATTTTCAAAATCTATTGGATTTACTTTATGAGGCATTGCAGACGAACCTATTTCTCCTTTTTTAATCTTTTGCTTAAAGTAATCCATTGCCACGTATGTCCAAATATCTCTATCTAAATCAATTAGTATGGTGTTAATTCTTTTTAATCCATCAAATAAAGAGGCCATATGGTCATAATGTTCAATTTGAGTTGTTGGGAAAGAGTGATGCAAACCTAATTTGTTGTTCACAAAATTAGCTCCGAACCCTTGCCAATCAATTGATGGATAGGCAACTTTGTGTGCATTGAAGTTCCCAGTAGCACCTCCAAATTTAGCAGCATTGGGTATTTGATTGATAAACTTTAATTGTTCTTCTATCCTTACAATAAATACTTGAATTTCTTTTCCTAGTCGAGTAGGTGAAGCTGGTTGTCCATGAGTTCTTGCCAACATTGAAATCTCAGCCCATTCTTCTGAAAGACTTTTAAGTTTATTTAGAACCTTCGTTAATTCTAAAGAATAAACTTCATTAATAGCATCTTTTATTGATAATGGTATTGCTGTATTATTTATATCTTGAGATGTTAATCCAAAGTGAATAAATTCTTTGTATTGTTGTAAGCCTAAAAGGTCAAATTTTTCCTTGATAAAATATTCAACAGCTTTAACATCGTGGTTAGTTACTTTCTCAATGTCTTTAATCTTTTGAGCATCTTCTGAAGAAAAATCCGAATAAACTTTTTTTAGTTCTGGGAAAATCTTTTTATCAAAACCACGAAGTTGTGGAAGTGGGATTTCACATAATGAAATAAAATATTCTATTTCAACCAAAACCCTGTATTTTATTAATGCTTCTTCCGAAAAATAATTCGATAATTGAGCTATTTTATTTCGATATCTACCATCAATAGGGGAAATGGCATTTAATTGAGTTAAATTCATTTTTCGTCGTTGAGTTCAAAAAAAACAAAAATACTCAATTACTTAGATTTACTGTGTCCTTTTTTAATGTTTTTAATTATTATTCTATCTAAGATTTAATTATGAAAGAATAATGTAAACAACTAATTGTACTACAATTGCTTAATTTACAATTACTTTAAACCCACCTATTTAAAAAATCAGATTCGAAGAAAAAAATCAATTCAGTATATTTACTTTATGAAGTATTACAAGCTCCTAAATATTACAACATTCAGTGTAGTCATCTTTTTTATTTCATCTTATTTTGGTCTTAGTGAAATAAACGCTCAAAATATTAATCAGTTTACAAAAGATAATAAAAGAACAGGGGTTTGGAAAAAATACTATTCTAATAATCGTATTCGTTATGTAGGATCGTTTATTAACGGAAAAGAGGTGGGTATTTTTAAATATTATGATATTACAACCTCTAGACATCCAGTAATCATAAAAGAATTTTCTTCAATTTCAGATACTGCAAAAGTTAGTTATTATAATTTAGATGGTAAATTAAGGACCAAAGGAACTATGATAGATAAAAATAGAATAGGGAAGTGGGTTTATTTTTTCCCTAATGGTGCTATATTTTCTGAGGAGTTTTATAATAATGGAAAATTGGAAGGTAAATTGAAAAATTATTATAAAAATGGAAATATTTTAGAAATTACTGAATATGCTAATGGAATGAAAAACGGTGTCTCTAAAAAATTTTCAGACCAAGAAGTTTTAATTGAAAAAGTTAATTACAAGAATGATATTCTCCATGGAAAAGGCATGTATTTTGAATTAAATGGAGATTTAAAAGAGGAAGGCAATTATAGTGAAGGTAAAAGAATAGGGAAATGGGAATTCTATATTGGAGGAAAAAAAGTATCCAAAAAAGAAAAAAAAGAAGTCAATAAATTCAATAAAAATTCGATAAACAACAACTGATTTAATTTTCTTGGCTATTACACAAACTATATACTTATTTTCTAAATAAATTTAAACAGCATTTTTGTAGATTTGTCTACGATTTAGATTTTATTTCATGAAACGAGTAATAGTAGGGCTTTCTGGCGGTGTAGATAGTAGTGTTACTGCTTATTTATTAAAAGAACAAGGGTACGATGTTATTGGTCTTTTTATGAAAAACTGGCATGATGATTCTGTTACAATCTCAAACGAATGTCCTTGGCTAGAAGATAGCAACGATGCTTTAATTGTTGCCGAAAAATTAGGAATTCCTTTTCAAGTAGTCGATTTAAGTGAGCAATACAAAGAACGTATTGTTGATTATATGTTCGATGAATACGAAAAAGGGAGAACTCCAAATCCTGATATTTTGTGCAATAGAGAAATAAAATTTGATGTTTTTATGGATATTGCTATAGATTTAGGAGCAGATTTTGTTGCTACAGGTCATTATTGTAGAAAAGAGGAAGAAATTATCGATAACAAACCTATTTATAAACTATTAGCAGGAAAAGATATTAATAAAGATCAATCTTATTTTTTGTGTCAATTATCTCAAGATCAGTTATCTAAAGCTCTTTTTCCCATTGGAGAATTGACAAAACCAGCAGTAAGAGAAATAGCAAAAAAAGCAGATTTAATTACAGCAGAGAAAAAAGATTCTCAAGGTTTATGTTTTATAGGTAAAGT
>Ga0228670_1000124_pt1 | contig 48380 bp, 40 predicted proteins | sample 85DmetaG_FD_182785 | JGI IMG/M metagenome (GOLD analysis project Ga0228670, IMG submission 182785) | Seawater microbial communities from Monterey Bay, California, United States - 85D | ecosystem: Environmental > Aquatic > Marine > Coastal | place: USA: California | collected 2016-10-13
GAAAATACGAATGGACTCCTCAGACAGTTTCTTCCTAAATGAACTGATTTTGAATCTCTTACTGAAAAAGAGTTACAAAAATATGTAACTCTTATCAACAACAGACCAAGGGAAAGGCTGTGATTTAGAACTCCTAATGAGGTATTTCATAACAATTCTAAAAGTTGCGTTTGACTTTAGAGTCTAGAGTTAAGCTTTATTAAGTAGGCAACGCTGTAACTGAAAAAAATAAGAAAATAACTTTTTAATAATCCCTCCCTCTCGTACCTCGAGTACTCCCTTTGGAAAAGGGGAGATTATAAAAAATTAATCAAATGAAAAAATCGCTGTAAACAGTTACTATCAAGAAATACTTTACTTGTATATAAAAATAATTATAGTTCAAAACTAACTACTATTATTTATAACACTTATTATGAAAATTGCATTTAAAAAATATGAGATTGAATCAGATACACTATCTGTTACTTTTTCAAAATTTGGTATATCAGATACTCGTAGAATAGCATTAAAAGAAATTGATGTAGAACACTACTTAGTAAAGGAATGCTTAGACAAGATAAAGTTATGTGTGGGTAGTGTATTAAAAATAAAAGTTGAAGGCCATGAAATAAAGGCTGAGAAAAGTATTGTTGAGAGTATGCTTGGAGATCTGAGAAAAAATTGAATAGCAATATAAAAAATACTTATAATAAGATTATCTTAAGATACAGAAAGCTAAAGCATTCTGTTGAATATATATTTTTAACGGCTAGCTTTAGCTAGCTCGCTATAAAAAAGCTAAATCCATTCGGATTTAGCTTTTTGGGCAGTATCTTATAAGTGTTCTTTTTTTGTTTAACCTTTCTTATATTTCTTTCTCTCAGTCTCAGTTAGATATTTCTTTCTTAATCTAATAGTCTCAGGAGTAATTTCAACATATTCATCATTTCCAATATAATCAATTGCCTCTTCAAGAGTCATTATCTTTGGTGGAGTGAGTTTCAATGCCTCATCTGTACCAGATGCTCTTACATTGGTAAGTTTTTTATTTTTCGTTGAGTTTACGGTAAGATCTTGATCTTTTGAAGACTCTCAGATAATCATACCTTCGTATATTTCAGTAGCTGGATTTACGAAAATAGTACCTCTGTCCTGAAGGTTGAAGAGAGAGTAAGCCATAGTCTTACCATTCTCCATAGAAATCATAGAACCTCTATTTCTTTTTTCTATTACTCACTTATAAGGAACATATTCTTCAAAAGCAGAAGATATGATTCATTCACCTTTCGTAAGAGTCGTAAATTCTGATTTAAATCCAAGAAGACCTCTGGTAGGCACAATGAATTCAAGATTCGTTAGACCATTTTCTTCAGTCATATTGCTCATTTCTCATTTTCTTTTTCCAAGCTCAGCAATTACTCAACCAGCAGATTCTGAAGGAACTGAAATACCTACTTTTTCAACTGGCTCCATTTTTTTACCCTCTTCTTCATGCATAATAACAACTGGTGCTCCAACTTGGAGTTCGAATCATTCTCTTCTCATAGTTTCTATAAGAACAGACAAATGAAGTTCTCATCTTCCAGAAACTATATAGTTTTCACCACTATCAAAGTCTATTTTGAGTCATACATTCGTTTCAAGCTCTTTTTCTAGTCTGTCTCTGATTTGTCTAGAGGTAACAAACTTACCTTCACGACCAGCAAACGGAGAATTATTAACGAGGAAATCCATTTTTAGAGTTGGTTCATCAATAGTTATAGGATCCATTTGTTCTACTTCTTCATTTGCGGCTACTGTTTCTCATACAAATATATCAGGAATACCAGCTATAGTTACTATATCTCAAGCAACGGCATTACTAGACTTTACTTTATTTAAGCCTTCATTGGTAAGAATTTCAGTAATTCTTCCTTTTCTTTTTGCTCCTTCATTTGATGTGATGTATACATCTTGACCTATCTTTACTGTACCTTCATATACTCTTCCTATCCCAAGTCTCCCTAAGAAAGTATCAAAACCAAGGTTTGCTATTTGCATCTTAAAAGGTTTTTCAGAATCATTTGCTGCTTCTGGAACTTTTTCCATAATCATATCGAGAAGCGGAGTAATGTCTGTATGAGCATCATTCATATCCCTAATAGCAATACCATCTCTTGCTATAGCGTAACAAACATCAAAATCAAGTTGTTCATCCGTAGCACCAAGTTGTACAAATAAATCAAAAAGTTGATCTACTACCCAGTCTGGTCTTGAACTTGGTTTATCTATTTTGTTTATTACAACAATAGGTTTTAGTCCTAATTCGAGAGATTTTTTTAATACAAATTTTGTTTGAGGCATCGGCCCTTCGTAAGCATCAACCACAAGTGCTACACTATCAACGGTTCTGAGTACTCTCTCTACTTCTGAACCAAAGTCAGCATGTCCTGGGGTATCAACGATGTTGATTTTATTTCCTTTATAAAATACAGAGGTATTTTTTGAGTAAATCGTAATCCCTCTCTCTTTTTCTTGATCATTTGAATCCATAGCTCTTTCAGCTATCTCTTCTCTTTCTCATTTTTTTTCTGAAACCTTTAATAGTTGGTCTACCAAAGTAGTTTTCCCATGGTCTACATGGGCTATAATAGCAATATTTCTAAATGACATAACAGTAAAATTAAGGTTAATAAATAAAATCTTGAAAATTCCAAGATTTTTAAAACGTCGATAGTATAGGGAGAAAGTTTGAAAAGTAAAGAAAAAAGTCTCTTTTTTGACAAGAGACTTTTTTCTTTTTAAATTAACTATCCTTCAAAGTTTGGATCAAAAGCTTTTACGAATGGTAGAAGGGCCATCATTCTTGCTTTCTTAATCGCATTAGAAAGCTTTTTTTGATTCTTAAGACATACCCCAGTATAGTATCTAGGAGTTATTTTTCAAAACTTAGTGATGTATTTTTTTAAAAGTTCAATGTTTTTGTAATCAATGTTTTGTCCATCAAGTGGACAAGTAGTTTTTTTAGCCATAGCGTGTAATTATTAGTAATAAATTTTGGATATAAAATCAAGTATAATCTTGATAATTTATTTTGTTCTTTCCTTTCTTATTTATTTAGGAGAGTTCTTAGATTTAGAACATATCAGAGTCATCTGCTATTGTTTTTTCATCAATTTCTCCTTCAGTTCCTTCAAAATCAGATTTTTTATTTAAGAAAATGAGGTTTGATATAACGACTTCTGTTTTATAAAGTTTTTCTCAGTCTTCTTTTTCTATTATCCTTGTCTTCAATCTTCCTTCTCAGTAAACGAGCTTTCATTTCGTAAGGAATTGTTCACATCTTTCAGCAAGATTCCCCCAAGCAACACAATTTGTGAATTCTGATTCTGATTTTTGCTCTCCTTCTGAAGTTTTGTAATATCTATTCGTAGCAATAGTAAACAGAGCAATTTTTTTTCAACCTTCCGTTTCTTTTATAGAAGGGTCTTTCGTGATATTTCCTATTAATATAACTTTATTAACGGTTCTCATCTTCATCAATATTAAAAATTAAAGTTTTTACTTAAGATTCTTTTTTTATAAACATATATCTCCATATGTTTTTGTCTAAGTTTATAGTTTTTGATAAATCTTTTATTAATTTACCATCCATATCTAGATCAAGAAGTATGTAAAAACCTCTTTCAGATTTATTTATCTTGTAAGCGAGTTTTTTATCTCCCCAAACGTCCTCTTTCTCGATAGTAACAGAGTTGTCTTTGAAAAGCTTTTTTAGTTCATCTAGAGATTTTGTTCTCTCTTCTTCTGATAAACTAGGGTCAGTAATAACCATTAATTCATAGTTTGCCATATTTATTCCTATGGGTTAATATCCAGACTTAATATAACAGCATCTGGAAGGATATAAAGTGTGCTTAAAAAAAGCAACCGCAATTCTATTCATTTCTTGAGTAAAGTCAAAAGAAAAATTTGACTTTTTAGGCTTTCTAAATATAAAGCCTAGGCAAGATATATGTGTCAGTATAGCTCAGTTGGTTAGAGCGCAGGATTCATATCCCTGAGGTCGGTGGTTCAACTCCACCTATTGACACCATTTTTGATATAAAATTAATATAGGGCGAGTATAGTACGACCCCTGTATTTTTGTTTACAAAAAAGGAAAACTGTATACAATTATTGGTAATATTTATATAAAATTTATAAAAAGATGTTCGTAGATGAAGTAAAAATCAAAGTAATTTCTTGAAAATGATGAGATGGCCTTGTCTCATGGAGGAGAGAAAAGTATATTCCAAAATGAGGTCCACGGTGATGAGATGGTGGAGATGGAGGACATGTTTTCCTACAAACGAATGAAAATATCAATACTCTTTCAGAATATAGGCACAAAAAAGTACTAAGTGCAGAAAAGTGAGAGCGTGGAGGAAAACAGTTGATGCACGGAGCGAATGCTCCAGATTTGGTATTGCAAGTGCCAGTATGAACGATTGTGAGAGATGAAGTATCATGAGAAGTTCTTTCAGATTTGAGTGACCATAATATGAAGCTATTGGTGGCAAAGTGATGAAAATGAGGTTTTTGAAATGCCCATTTTTGTTCGAGTACGAGGCAAGCACCAGCATTTGCAGAACTCTGAGATGTGGTAGAAGAAAGAGATTTGCATCTTGAACTCAAACTGGTAGCTGACATCTGAATTATTGGTATTCCATCGAGTGGAAAATCTACCTTTATAGGGAATGTTACGAATGTAAAACCAAAGATAGGTGACTATCCTTTTACAACTCTTACTCCAAACCTTTGAGTATTGGATCATAAATGAAAATCATTGGTACTCGAAGATGTGCCATGACTTATTCCATGAGCCAGTGAATGAAAAGGATTAGGGATTGAATTTCTAAAACATATTGAGAGAACCGGAGTATTGTTGCACTTGCTTGATTTATACAGGCTTGATAAAGTTTTCCAAGACTACGCAGATATTAGATATGAACTCGAAGCATTTTCCCCTGAACTCAAAGAAAAAGAAGAAATTGTTGTATTCTCAAAAGCAGATCTTTTGGATGATGAAATGAAGAAGTTTATTATGGAAGAGTTCAAGAAAAAATATCCAAAGCAAAAAGCATTTATTATGTCTTCTGCAACAGGAGAATGAGTTGACGAACTAGTAGATTTCTTGATTGATACCTATTCAAAAGAGCCGATTCCAGTTTGAGAGGAAGATGAAACAAAAGAAGAATTGAAGCTCTATGATCTAAAGAATAAAAAAGACCCAAAAAGTTTTACATTAAAATACCTTTGAGACTTTATGTTTGAGTGTCATGGGGAAAGAATTGAACAGATTGTGAGAATGACAGACTTTGAAAATAGAGAAGCGGTTCTGAGAGTCTATGATGTTCTTGATAAGCAATGAATTATGAGAGAGCTCGAACCACAATTAAAAGAAGTACTAGAAAAAGAAGACAAGGATAATAGTTTCTTCTTTGAATGAAATGATGAAAATGCAGTAAATCCAAAAGTTATTATTGCTGGAAGAGAGATACCGTTGGATAAGTTGAAGTATGATTTATAAAAAAAGAACCGAAAGGTTCTTTTTTAGTATAGTTTGTCCTGAGAATATATTTTTGACATTATATATATTAAATTATAATATTTTTGTTCTTTTGCGAAAGTAAAAATACTTTTCTTAATAGAGAATATATTTTGTTCTTATCAACCTGTGAAAAATAAAATTATGGACAATAAAAATAAAAATGTTTTTTTGTCTCTATCTGATACAAAAAAACAAAAAATATTACTTTTAGATTATGATGCTGGTAATATAAGATCTTTCGTGAATGCGTTGAATATAGTGAATGGGAAGTTTTTTTCTTATGAACTTATTATTACCATTGCAAAAGAAGGAGAAAAGCATGATTATGAAAATTATGACATACTTATTATTCCCGGTGTAGGTAGGTTTGAAGCTTGTATGGAGAAATTATCTTGGGCAAAAGATATGATAAATAATCATATACAGTCAGGTAAGAAAATTTTAGGTGTGTGTGTTGGAATGCAGATATTATCTGATTTTGGATACGAAGGAAAAAAGACGTCAGGATTAACTATTATACCTGGAGAGGTAAAAGGGCTAGTAGTTCCTGATAATGTTAAACTCCCACATGTGGGCTGGAACAACATTGATATACTCAGGGCTCATCCCATATTTCAAAATATAGGGAATCAACCGCATTTTTATTTCGTACACTCTTACCACTTCATACCTAAGTTTGCTAAAAATATTTATGCAACGGTAGAGTATGGTGGAATACAAATTACATCAATCGTTGGTACTGAAAATATATTTGGTTTTCAGTTTCACCCAGAAAAAAGTGGAGTTACGGGACAAATAATATTAAAAAATTTTATTAATTTGCGACCTGTGTAACTTTATTTACCAGAATATCTTTTCTCTATTTATTCAGAGAAAAGGTATTTTTTTGTAATGAAGAGGATAATATTGACAATATTGAAATATATTTATAATAATATAAGAGTTTGTTAAATAAATAGTGAAAATATGTTAAAAACGAGAATTATTCCATGTCTTGATGTAAAGAATGGAAGAACGGTAAAAGGAAGAAATTTTGAAGGACTTGTAGATGCTGGAGACCCAGTTAAACAAGCAGAATTTTATGCAGAAAATGGAGCAGATGAGATATGTTTTTTGGATATCACCGCTTCTAATGAGAATAGGTCGATTATTTTTGATGTCGTAGAAAATACAGCAAAAAAATGTATGGTACCTTTAACGGTATGAGGTGGGATAAGGTCAGTATCTGATGTAAAGAAATTATTGAACTGTGGTGCTGATAAGGTTTCTGTTAATTCTTTTGCAGTAGGGAATTCTAAGATCATTTCAGAAATTGCAAATAGTATTTGATCTCAATCTTTAGTAGTTGCAATAGATGTAAAAAAGGTACATGGGAGATATGAAGTATTTGTAAATGGAGGAAGAGACGCAACTTGAATTGATGCGATTTCTTGGGCGGAAAAAGTAGAAAAAGAAGGTGCTGGAGAAATATTGCTTACTTCAATGGAAAAAGATGGAACGAAGTCAGGATATGATTTAGGAATATTGAAGGATATATCATCAAAAGTAAAAATACCAGTTATTGCTTCTGGTTGAGTTGGTGAGTTAGAACATATTCTTGAAGGAACCAAACATTGAGCAGATGCTATTTTAGCGGCATCAATATTTCATTTTAATGAGTTTTCAATATCTGAAGTGAAGGAATTTTTGAGAAAGAATGGAGTTCCTGTAAGGATTGAAAAGTAAAAGCACTCTTTATAATAGGTGCTTATACAATAATTCTTATTCTAATATAATAGCTTGTGTTTAACAGATAATTTGTTAACATATAATCCATGGGTTTTATTTTTTTAATTTTCTCAATTATGTCACTTTTGGATAAAGTAGAATGATATTTAGGTGCTCCAATTGAAATGTATTTATATTTTATATGAGGTGGGATAGGAATATTAATGATTTTTCTTTTTCCTGTTTTAATATCATTACTTTTTAAGAGGTTAGTTGATATTAAACCTAGCAATAGTAAATTATGAGAAAAATCTAAAATCTTAATGGTTTGTATTTTACCAAGTATTATTTGGACTATTTTCACTTTTATTTTAGTTTCTTATGAAAGGGGTGGAGAATCAACATATCACGTTATGATTTATGGTTTGTATTTTATTTTTCCTATATCAATCATATTTGCATTTTTAGATAAAAAAGGAAAAAATATTGAAAAATAGTCGGTATATTTTATCTCAGTATATGTATCCCGCACGTTTTCACATGTCCTATTTTTCAACCTAAAAGCTGATTTACCACATCTTCAATAGAAGGGTTGTGTCATACTATGAGAGTATTTCATTTTCCCTTTTTTTCTTGCTCATAAACGACTCAGAGAAGGTAATCAGAGCTACAGCTATATAAATTTTCATCAAAAATTATTTTTGATTTCTTCGTTCATATTTCCTTCTGTACTCCAATGGCTGTCTGTTCTGTCCTTCTTGCTGGAGAGGAAATAATGGTATCAAATGTAACACTTTCTTTTTTCAGATGTTTTACCAGTTTTTCTATCTGGTGAAAACCCTTCTCAATCAGTTCACGATCAAAGTCAGCTTTGAACAAGCTTTGTTCTGTTTTTGCATGTCTGAGAAGGTAGATATGAGGCATATATTTTTTTTAGAGTATTACAAAAGTGTAACTATTATTTCTTTACAATCAATAGGACCTAACTTCTCAAAACTAAAAAAACTACTTCCAGATCCACACAAGTGGGTCTTTTTTGCATCTACTCCATGAAGAATATTCTGATACTCAGGTTCTTTTAAAAATTCATCAAAAGTATTTCAACAGTCTTTCAAATCAAGACTTTTTAAGAATTTTTCAGTATAACCATTTTCATAGACACTAAGTTTTTGGTACATAGTCTTGGTACAGTTTTCAAAAGGAGGTTTGTAAATCCATATTGGAGTTCAGGAAAACTGACTTCAAGGGAATGGAGTAGGACTTATTTCTTCTCAAAAATTCTCTCCAATCATACAAGGAGAATCAGAAAAGAAGAACGGAATATCTTTTCAATAGTTTCATGACTCTTGTATCAACTCTTGAGGAATATCTCATAAACCAAATAATTCAAAATACATCCTCACAAAAGTTGCAAAATTTGAACTTCATCAACCAAGACCAGCTTTTTCTGGAATGTTTTTTATTATTTCTATTCTCACATTCGGAGTATCTTTTATATATTTTTTTACTAAATTAAATGCTTTGAAAATCAAATTATCTTCCATTTTACAACTGAAATTTCATATAATTTCAAAAGTATTATTTTCTGTTACTTCTATTTCATCAGCCAGTGATATTTTATGAAAAATAGTTTTTACGGTGTGAAAATTATTTTCATTATTAATCTCCCTTTTTCAAAGGCAGTACTCGGAGTGTAACGGAGAGGGAGGGATTCATTTTTTAAATACATCCAAACTCAAATTTACCTTTCCATACGAAAGGCTAGTTAGACTCTTCATAGTTTACAAAGTTATGAGTACATTACATAAGCACTTAATCCCAAGTCATTTTCCATAATCAGAAAGGTTTTCTCCAGTATGGTAATTCAGTCAAATTTGGCCTTTTTTTAGGTAGAGAAGTTTTGCTATATTTTCTTGCACTGCATCATGAATCGGAGAAATTTTAGGAGTTTTACACTCGAGAGAAAACGATACGTTTTGAATCTCAAAGTCAGGATATTCTTTTAAAATAACCTTAAAAGTTTCTTTTAAATATTCACAAGAATCGGTTATTCATTCTTTACACATACTATCAGCAACATGAGCGAGTGTTTTTCATCCAATACTTGCAAGAAGTGCATTGATAAGAGAGTGAAGAATAACATCTCCATCTGAATTTGCAAGTAAACTTTTTTTACAATCTCACACCTTTATTCACCCGAGTATTACTCTTTTTTCTTCATCAAATACCTCACTAAATCTATGAGAATCCTCTCATATTCAAATTCTAGGTATTTGTTTCTTTTCACTAAAATCATGGGCAAAAGTAATTTTTTTATTTTGATCTGAGCATTCAAATATATGAAACTTTTCTTCAATTACTGAAAGTAGCTCTCCTTCATCACGAGGAATAGAAGTATTTTTAATGTCTATCTTTTTAAAAGCCTTTACAAAAGTTTCCAAATCAGAAATTTGAGGTGTTTGAGCACAAAATATTTTATCGCGATTTAAATTTTGAACTATTTTTTCATCTATAACCTCTTTTATTGAGTCTTTAGCAAAAAATCAAAAGAGTATATTTTTTTCCTTTTTTGCAAGCTCAATTCATTCTTCTAATTCTGTTATTGATAATTTTGGGTTCGCTCCATTATGAACGAGAATTCTACTATTATCTTCTCATAGATCTTTTACAAACTCTATAGCATTTTTCAGAGAAAAAAATCTTTCTTTCCCTCCAAGTATAATATGTTTTACTTTAGGAAAATAATTTTTTAGAATCTTTGATTTTTCTAGGTTTTTTTCACCAAGAACCAATATTATTTCGTCTATCTTCTCAGACTTTTGAAAAATTTCGAGAGTTTTAAAAATGACAGGTTTTCCGTATTTTTCTATAAAGAGCTTATCAAAACCACATCTTTGAGATACTCATCAACCTAAAATAATTGCTATGTTTTTCATTTTTTTATGTTTTTAGTACAGATATTTTATGTATACTAATAAAAAAAGAAGAATTACAAAATATTACTACGGAATAAAAAAATAATTTGACATTTTATATTTATTGATTTTTGTAATTAAACTGAGGTTTTTCTCAGTACCTTGTTGTGTGTTTTTAATGAACTCACTAATAGGGGTTCTTTAAAATTTTTTGTTAACTTTAAATAGAGTATATAATATGACTAATAAAAAAACTAAAAAAGATCCATCTGATATTTTTGGGCCACTTTACGGTGATACAGAAAATAGTGTTAAAGCTATACAGAAAGGTCCTGTAAATGTTTCTTCACAATTAGAAGAGCTTGAAAAAGAAAAGGTGGCGATAAGTAAGATTACTGATGAATCCGAAAAGAAAAAGCGTGAGAAAATTCTCTCAAGCAAATTTGATACTCTACGAGTAGCTATGGCTGACGATGAAAAAGATATGGCGAAAGCTATATATGGTATTCAGGCGCTTATTAATGGAATGGATGACCAGTTTCAAGATCTTATAAAACTTACTCCTGAAGAACAAGAAATAATTGATGATGCTGAAAAAGAGTTGAAAAACTCAGAATCAGCTTTAGAAAGTAGTAAAAATAAACTTGTTATTGAAGAAAGTAAAGATGGTTTTTTTGCCAGATTTGGTAAGAAAACAAGATTAAAGAATATTAAACAATCAATAGTTGATTCTAAGACTGCTCTGAAGCAATCACAGGAAGACCTTATAACTGCAAATAAAGCAGCCAAAGAGAAGCAACGTGAGCGTTTGATGTCTGCAGAAATAGAGCAAAGTATTGGTACATTGCAAGTAATGGGACAAAAGACAGTTGATATTATGAATGATCGTAGTAGATCTGTCAAAGAAAGTTTAGAAACCATTAAAGCACGTAAGGAGAAAGACTTTAAGATTATGGAAGATGCGGTACAACGTACTCAGAAACATCTTGCAGAAATCGAAAAGAAAGAAACCGAATTGCAAAATGAGGAAATTGCTTTAGATAGCTATGAGGTTAATACTGAAGCATATGTGGAGCAAAGTAAGAAAGTTTCTAAGCTCAGTTCAGAACTTGAAAAAGTACGAGGGAACTTAAAGGTTGCTCAGGCTGTTTTGGATGAGAAGACAAAGTCTACTTCGGATCTTAAGTTATTTGAGGAAGGTCAACAGAAACTTCTTTCGAATCACAGAATGTGGATAGCTACCATTAAATCTAAATTAGAAGTTAATTTAGATAAAGATGCTGCATATCTTGAAATGCTACAGGCTGCTTCTGATCAAGAAGTTGCTGAAAGTGTGGATAGTCTTACGAGTGAAAAAGATCTTCGTCAGAACGACACGGTTGCTCAAATTATTGTTGCGAGTGATAAAGCATATATTAAGAAACTGCAGTCTACTCCAGAGCAAATGAAGCGTCGTGCGAATGTTCAAAAAGCTATTGCACAGCATAAAGCAAACTTGAGTGAATCTGAAAAAGAAATCTTGGAATCAATGAAGAATAAGTATGGAATTGATCCTTTTCAGTTATCAGAATTTACTCATAGAAGTGATAAATCAAATCCTTCTGGGAAAAATGATGGTACTCCATCAACACCAACAAATTCTTCTAATGATGATAATTTATTTGGTGATGATTAAAAAGCATTTCTGCTTTTAAAACATGGAGAGGGTACAAAAATGTACCCTCTCTTTTATTCGATATACATGGTATGTATAATTTGTTAACAACGATACGGTATTTATTATGACTGAAGACAATATTTTTAGTAAAGTACATTTAGAATGTAGTGATGAATATGCAAAATATGTTTCAAAAATGCTTTTAGCATTCGAGATGTTGATGAATGTATATTCAGTTAAGAAAAGTAGGGATAAGGAAGCAGGAGAAGAAAGTAAAATCTTGGTATATTATATTGAGAAATTACTCTATACTTTTAAAACCTTGAGATATAAGTACCTTCATAATCCTACAGATTTTCTTAAAATAGATAAAAGTAGTTCTGGTTTTGTAAACTTTTCTGAAATAATGGAAATCGAAAAAGATATCCTATTCAGAGAAGAAAAATTGGAATCTCTTGATCCAGAATATGAGATAAAGCAAAGAATGGTAAATCATATTCTCCGCTATGCTCAACACCCAAAAAAAGAACTGGAAGATATTTCTCAGCGAACATACTTTGAAAGGCTTGATTTAGAAAAGTTATTTCTTTTCTTTAATCCAGGTCAGCTTGTTCGTCTTGATCCTGAAGAGGGAAGTACATGTAGGAGGTATTCGTACCATTGGGCATGTTATGATAAGGCTTCTAATATGCCATATATTTACTTTATAGAGTTTGAACAAGATGAAGAATCAATTCCACTTGAGGATGATGATGAAAATGCTCAAAGGTTTTATGAAGTTATTAAGACGGAAGGCTCAAGAGCACCAGCTGCAGGAATTGTAGCCAGAGCAATTGACCAACGTTTAGATGATATTCATCCGAAAATCTTTAAACGCATATGTATCGGACCGATACATTCTATTCATTTTTCTGAAGGGATTGAGGAATCACTTCAAAAGATTCTTTCGTTTGGTGATGAGGGAAAACAATTTGTTTTTCATATTACTGAACAATTTGTTTTTTCAGAAGGAAGTCAGGTAATAAGTGATACGAGTATGCTTGGTAAACTTCTCGGCGGAGCAAAGGTACGTGAAAAATTTTACTTACCTAAGCCTACCAATGTTGACGAGTATGCTCAATTCAATGAACTTGACGAACAAAAAGCGTCTTTAATTCGAAAACGTATAATCATGCCATATGCGATCCATCAACATGTTGATGATCACTTTGGAGAGACACGTTTAATTTCTTTCAACTTAAAAGGTACAATCAATGGAATCTAATGGAAACTCATTTTTACCGATTAAAAAATCGGAACTTACTGATAAACAAAGAGGCGCTACCAACTTGCTCAATAGAGTAAGTTGGCACCCAAAGGTAAGTAAAAGCCGTGCAAATAATACAGAATCTGAAACCGCTCAAGATATTATTCGAAGCCTGAGTGCGAAAACATCTGTAGAAAGTGTTTCAATCGTAGATAAAGCAAAGAAAATCAGTGATGATACTTTACTTGTTTATGATGACAGCGTTTCTTTTTGTTTAGATACACTCCGTCAGGCGATTTCGATTGGTATGCATAGTGCAGTTCTTTATTCAAAAGCTTCTAACTTCCATACTCTTGTTGAACAACAAAAGAGGGGAGAGTTACGCGGCCACCCAGAAGTTCTCACTGAATTTCGAGAAAAGCAGTCAACTACCTCAGCAATTGTAATGTTTGTGACTGCAAGTTATGTGGTCAGCAGATTATCAAATTACAAAACAGAGGAGATAGATAGTGTTAAGGTAAGGTTTGAAGGAATTCCTGAAGATCTTCATCTTGCGAACTACATACATGCTTTGAACTATATGATGTATTACTATGGGTATTTTGTTTCTGATGAATCTGTTCGTAATAGTGCTGATTTTGTGAAAATCACTCTTGAGTATTTCAAGGAAATACTTTCAGAAATTGATTTTGTAAAAGATTCATTCAAACACACTGAATCCTTTACGAACAAAGGATACAAGTTAGAGGATGAAGATTTTACTATCCAAGGTTTTGAGGTTCATAATTCCTCAGGTGTTCAGTCAGTTGAATTCAATAGAATCGACTGGAAGGATATTGTAGGGAATACTCTTTATAAACACAGTTCTAAAAGAACGATTCAATTTATGATGTGTTATGACAAAGAGCGTCAGCAAAACCCTGTAAATGAAATCGGAGGTTTTCCTGGTATTACTATGGAATATGGTCCTGCTGGTACTGGTAAAAGTATGGGTATCTGTGCTACGGCGACAGAGCTATCTGATAGATGTAAAGATTTGGATATTCCATTTCTCTATCATCCTATTCCTCAAACTATGGTATCAACCTATCAAGGTGGGAGTGCTGAAAACATAAAACGTTGGTTTGGTCCTATGGATAACCCCAATATGATTGTGTATGCTCCTATTGATGACGGTGATGGAAAGTTGAGGGATAGAGGTGCTAAAAACACTTCTTCTGGTGTTATCGAAGTAGTGGAAGGATTTTTGGTAAATACTGAGGGGGCTTCTGCTTCTAAAAGAGGGAATCGAGTAATTCAAATTTATACGAACCTTCCGGAAACACTTGATAAAGCTGTCCTTTCTAGGGTTCAGAAACGTTCTATTCTCGAAGGAGCTGTTACGGTAGAAGATTTTTTAGACCAAGATTATATTTGGTGGAAATCTTATAACGAAATGGTCCCAGGTTTTATAAACATGAAAGATCCAAAAGCCTATGACTATATGTCGGCTCAGGATATTTCAGCGAAAATCTCTGAAAAACTTTCTGAATTCAATGAATCAAAAGTTCATAAAATTCAGAAAATTATTGAGGAGACTTCGAATGAATATAAGCCGAGTGAACAGAAGTTCTTTGCACAACTGTATGGAAGTATAAAGAAAGAATTTCCATTATTTACTTCGAGAGATGTTCGTAATATTCAATCTGCTATTAATACGAGATTGACTGACTTTGATTTTCCTGACGAATGGATGAGAGATCATGCAGTATTCTATTCTCTTTCATATGACAAGAAACTTGAAATGCTGAAAGAAAAGATGAAAGAAAACATGAAAAAATTAAATTTTCATGAAATTCGTCTTCAAGAAGTTATCAGGTATCTTGATAATATGGCAATGATAGTAGATAAGGACTTTGAATCAAAGGTTACTGATGTGGTTGCAAATGCAAAAATTAGTGCCGAAGCGAGTCGTCGACTAAAAGTCTAACTTATAGTTTGGTGTGAGGAGTGTTTTCTTTTCACACCAAACAAAAATAATCCTTGTATTTTTTTTGAATCAATTTTATAGGTAAATAATATGAAAATATTAAAAAAAACAGGTCTCTATGGAGCTGGACTAATGAATATTAAATCACCGGAACTTATAGAAAGATATAACAATGCCTTAGAGGCTATGGGACTTTCTAGAACAGAGTTAACCGAGTTTAATATTGATATGATTGGTTGGAGTCCTGAAATTTCGGAAGAAAAGGAAGATATTTATTATCTTACCCATTCATTGGCAAATCCAATGGCAATAATTTTGAGTATTGAACAGAAAGATTGTCCTATTTATTTTCCATATCATTCTTTTGATAGATATATGATTTCAGATTTGTTTGAGCAATGTTCGATGCAAATTATGGATGTAACTACTCAAGAAGCATTATGGCTTGATTTGGACAATGGTATGTCTCATTATGAAAACCCAAAAGATTTACTGCTCGTAGATTCTTTTGAAATATGTTTAGAAACACCTAATGAACTTATAGAAGGTGCTTCAAAGCAACGTTCTCTCATTAAAAAACTTTTGAAAAAAGGAAATTCTTGGGAAAAACAAGAGCTTAGAAATGAGCTTATTGAGTCTGGTAAAGACTTTGGTGATTTGCAAAATAGGCAGATTACTATGTCGAACTTTACTTTTTCTGACGTCGGTATGTTTTTTACAGAAGCTTTTGATGGTATTTATATCTTGAGATCACCTTTTGATATAAAGGATGATAAAGCTATTATTATAGCTGAAGATGGAAAGTATGCAAAAAGAGGCTCTGGAATATATGATATTAATGATAAGAAATTATTTTCTTTACTTATAAAGAAAGGATATTTTCAAATTGATATTGAATATTTAAAGAAACATCCACAGTTATTAGAGAGAAAGAAAGCTTTAGTTTTAGGAGAGGTCTTAGTCGAACATGAAAATGATATTGACTTGTTTGAGACGACGTCTGCGAAGCTGAAAGGTTATGTCAAAAAATATCAAAAGGAATTACCAGAAGTATTTTTTGAAATCGAGCGTCTTGAAAAGAAATTGAACAATGGTGTCGAAATAGTAGCTGATGACTTCAGTGATCAACTGAAGTATATGGTTACTATTCCTGGTCATCAAGTTCCAGAAAAATTTCATAGAGTTCTTTTTCGTTATATAAGTCATATTGATAGGGGAAGTATTATTAACCTTTATCGATATAACAAGAAAAAGTTCTATGATGATTTTCAGAGTTTTTCTGATGTTAAAAAACGTTTTGTGAGAGATTTTATTGTGAAATATTATCTTTCTTCTAAATTAACTTAAAGAGGTAAAAAAATGAATGAATTTATATTATGGCATGTAGCCTTTTTTATTCTATCAGCACATTTTTATATGTGGGATAAGAAACCGAAAGGACCTATACGAAAGATCTATATTTGGTTTCATAATTTTACCTCTCACAAGGATAACAAAATTGTTGAATCAGAAAAAGGCTTCGTATATAATCAAAAGACGAGAACGAAAGTAAAGTTTGCAATCGTTATATCTCTTATTTTTAGTTTGGCGCTTTTAGTTCTACCAGGAGCTATGACTCTTCCTATGGAGATTTTAATATTTTTTACTAAAATCCCTACTATAATATTAGGCCTTTTTGCTGGCGTAGCTTTAGAAAAGTTTTACGTAACAATGAGATCGGTTATGGGCTTTGTGGACAAAGTTGAAAATGAAGAAGTCAATATCAAGGAGGAAATATCTGAGGTATTTGATGGAGCTATCGATAAAGTAGTTGAGACCACTGGAAGTTTTGTAGATAAAGCAAAAGAGAGTGTATCAAGTACTGGTAAAAAATCTTCAGCTTCTGAAAATTCTAATGCAGTTCTGGAAGAAAAATCAAAGGTTTCTCTTCCATCTGATGAGGAAGCACTTAATTTTCTAAAAGATTATACTAAAAATAAATGAGAAAATAATTATGACTGATAATAATGAAATAGAGACGAAAAGTGGTCGAGTATATCATGCTTGGCAAAATACGAAAGGCTGGTGTAATTCTATGCTGCGATCGATATTTACCAGTAAGTATTTCTGGATTGCTCTGAGTATAGGATTACTATTATCTATTCAATCTCGAGCTTATTTACAGGAATATGTTCTGGTAGTAAGAGAATATGCCTTTTCAATCTTTATGATAATGCTTGCTTTAATAATATCTATTATATTAGCAAAAAAAGGTGCAAAATACCTTTGGTTTGTTCCAATAACTTTATTTATTGGAACACTGAGCTTTGTATATTTTGGGGGACAACAATATGTTGCACGATATCTAAAGTATCAGAATCTTAATAAAGTGGAAATGGTAAAACTACCACTTTCAGGTAAGCCTATGCCACAACCGCTTAATTCTGTTCATGTAATAACGAAAGAAAAAGTATCGGAAACAGAAGAGATAAGTGTACCTGATAGGATTATTTCTAACGATAATCTTTGGTGGTCTATGGAAATTACTCCTGACTACTTTTGGGGAAAACTTGGCTCAAAAGTAAGGGAACTTTATATTGTACCAGGTACTACTCCATCTCCAGATCTATCGAAACGTAGAAAAGTATGTTTTAATGTAGGAGAAGGATTAATCTTTTCCGCTAATTCTTATAATGCGGCTATCAAATCTTTTGGTCCATTGAAGTACTTAAGTTATTTTCCAGTTGATGTTCGTTATTTACCGGACGAAAATGGAGATATGGTACAAGTAATTTCTTTGGCTAAATGGGATGGTTTCTTCTTTCCAAATATTGAATTTGGAGGGGTTATTATAGTAAAAGAGAACTGTAGTGAGAGTTTTGTAGATCAAGTAAAGAGAGTTCTTGTTGGAACTGGTACGTATATTGCACCAAAAGATATCAAGAAACATTCCTACTTGAAACAACAGAATCTGGTACCGTATAATGTATATCGTTATATGGCAAGTTCATTCAGGTATCAAGCTGGATTTTTTGGACCACTTAAGGCTCACCATAAAGGTGATATAAGAATTCCAGATATGCCAGATGACCAGAATGAACAGCCCTTTATTCAGTACTTTAGTGAAGTAGGAAATAAGAACCTTTCAGGTCTTTTTGCTAGTTTTGCTTTAGAACCTTATAAAAAGGATAGCCAAGGTTTAGCAATATCTTTATTAATTCCTGGAGATGATATAGATACTGTTTATTATTACCATCATGCGAGAAAGCAAGAAGGCCTTACGGGGTCAACCGCTATTGCATCAAAGGTAGAAGATAAGAAAAAAAACTATGATTGGAAAGCAAATCGTCCAATTGAAAATAGGCTTTATATCAGAGATATTGCAGGCAAAAGACGACTCCTTTACTTAACAACCATTGTAGTAGTAAAAGAAAATGGAAATATGGCAGGTTCTGAACCTGAAATAGCCATTACTGATGCTACTCATAACGCAGTTACTTTTGTTGATGTAAGGAAGACACCAGAAGAATGGGATGCAAAGATTACAGAAACAAATGCAAGTATGTATTCTACAGAGGGTGGTTCTATACTGAAAACAAAAGAACCTATTAGTGAAAATGAAAGATCTGAAAGTGTAGTTGAAAAAACTCAATTACCTCAAGATGCTGCTATTGAAACTGATAAAACTGAAGAAGTTCTTATTCCAGCTGGTATACCTCAAGAGTTCATTCCTGAAAAGAATGAGTCTCTTGAAGCTCCAATTGAAACAACTTCTCAGAAAACAAAGTAAAGCAATATGCTTTATTACTACTAAAGGCTTTACGGTTAATACCGTAAAGCCTTTTTTAATTTCTAAATATTTTGTCTATGCACTTGCTATTTCTCGTTTTTTTACTATATTTATTTGGAATTTAATACATAAATGTATACAAGAATATGAAATTTAACTTAGATAACTTAGTAGCTGAATTTACGGAACTCGAAAACAAACTGGGAGATCCAGAAATTTTTAAGGATCAAAAAAAGGTAAGAGAAGTAGCATCAAGAAAAAAACAAATCGAAGAAGCAGTTACTCTCTATAGAGAATATAAACAAATAAATGAATCTCTGGAAGAGAATAAAGAAATGCTCTGAGAAGAAAAAGACGAGGAAATGAGAGAACTTTTAAAAGAAGAAATAAAAGAAACAGAAAATAAAATTCCAGAGTTTGAAGAAAGGCTCAAGATTGCTCTGCTTCCAAAAGACCAAAATGACGATAAAAATATCATTGTAGAAATAAGAGCATGAGCCGGTGGAGATGAAGCTGGATTATTTGCGGGCGAACTCGCAAGAGCTTATCTTACATTTGCCGAAGAAGAATGATTCAAGTATGAGATTACTGAAAGAACAGACAATGAAACAGGATGAGTAAAAGAAATGATTTTTGACGTAAGATGAGAATGAGCTTATTCAAGATTTAAGTATGAGTCTGGGACGCACAGGGTTCAGAGAATTCCTGAGACAGAGAGTAAAGGAAGGGTTCATACGAGTGCCATTACTGTTGCTATTATGCCAGAAGTAGATGATATTGATATTGAAATTAGAGATGAGGATATAGAAATGCAATTTACGAGATCAGGAGGACCAGGAGGACAGCATGCCAATAAAGCTGATTCAGCAGTACACCTCAAACATATTCCATCTTGAATAGCAATATTTTGTTCTGAGTGAAGAAGTCAACATAAAAATAGAGACAAAGCCTTTGCGATTCTTCGTTCGAAACTCTACACATACGAAGAAGAAAAAAGAGCAAAAGAAAGATGAGAGCAAAGATTAGCACAAGTATGAAGTTGAGATAGATCAGAAAAAATTAGAACTTATAATTTTCCTCAGGACAGAGTAACCGATCATAGAATCGGTCAAAACTTCTCAGGTATTCCACAAATTATGATGGGGAAACTTGCTCCAATTATAGATGCGTGCGCTGTATTTGACCAGCAACAGAAGTTAGAGGAAGCTGGAAAAGGGAATGTATAATTTTTAAGTACTCATTAATATGAAGAAGAAAATTTTCTTGTGAATTGTATGATTTTTATTTTTGATTTCACTCTATTTTTATATTTTTCCTATATATAAAGATTTCTGAATAGAGGATACATATTTTGAGACGAATCATTACGATAAGGAGTTTGATTCGGAAGATAATGGATATTGAGAGTTCACATCATTTTTAGATATTTTAGCTCAAGAACAAAATAATCAGGTCCTTTGATATTTTGACGCTATTTGAAAAGGCAGGGATTCTTATGATAAGGATGAATGTATTGAAAATACTTCGTGTTTCTTTATTACTAGGAGTTTAGATTTTATTAAAAAGGATACTTCTACCGAAGAGTTAAGAGAATTTCTTTTAAATGAGGATAATTTTTATAAGACTGAAGGGTTTAAAAGTCTACTATTTATATCAAGGTTATATTCTAATTACCAAAAAAAGATTTTAAATAAAGAATATGTATCTTCTTTTGATAAATGAAATGAACTTGAAAGTATTACTACCTTTACTGATATTATAAGGATTACTAGGGTAATGAAACAAGTATCATTCTATTATATAGAAAAAGGTGATATACAAAAATGAGTTGAAATATTTACGAATAATAATAATTTTATTATTGAATTACTTAAAAAATGAGATTTTAGACTTATAGAAGTAATGGTGTTAAGAACATTATTACATATGAATTTTAAAAATTTAGACGATATAATAGAAAACTATAATCTTTCAAATGAAAATAAAGATATTATAAGGCAGAACTTATTGAATATAGATATAAATAATGAGTTATATCAGAATGCATTTAAAAGAGAGTATCAATTTACATCAGAGGTTTTGTTTGATAGGGTTTTCTGAGACTTGGAAATTAAAAAAGTATTTATACATAAGTTGTTTTATTCCCAGAAAGATACTCTAAGCCTTCTGAAGAAAATAACTTATCAACTTGTAGAGAACTGAGAAATTGACTTACAAATAAAAAGAAATGGAAGTAATTTTCTTTGAAGAACTTTACTGCAAGGTTCATATAGCATTAGTTATGATTCACAATACGAAAAAATAGATAAACTCAATGCATTGAAGCAGGGAATATTAGAAAAGATAGGACAATAATTTTTTATTTACAATTAAATTTTTATTTGTATTATATGTTTTGTATTATAAATAAAGGTAGTATTTTTATAATTTAAGTACTTATATTCTTATGTTGAAAAACGAATATATACAAGATATAGAAAATGAAATGGAGGAGCTGAAACAATGAGGTTTATATAAGAAAGAATACCCTATTGTATCTTCTCAGTCTTCAACAATAAAAGTTGATGTGAATGGGAAAATAAAAACAATGCTCAATTTTTGTGCGAATAATTACCTCGATCTAGCAAATGATAAAAGACTCATAGAAATGGGTAAAAAGACACTCGATACCTATTGATTTGGAACGGCATCAGTAAGATTTATTTGTGGAACCACTGACCTCAATAAACAATTTGAAAAAGATATTGCAAAATTTCTTACTTTTGAGGATGCTATTTCTTTTGCCTCTTGCTATCAAGCAAATAATTGACTTTTTGAAGCACTATTAGGAAAAGAAGATGCTGTTATAAGTGCAAACCTCAATCACGCCAGCCTTATTCAGGGAATACGTCTTTGTAAGGCACAAAAATTTCGCTATCAATTCAATGATATGGAAGACCTAGAAAATAAACTAAAGGAAGCAGATAGTTCAGGAGCAAAGAAAAAGATGATCGTTACCGATGGAGTATTTTCGATGGATGGAGATATAGCAGATCTCAATTCTATATGTGATTTAGCAGATAAATATGAATGTATGGTGATGGTTGATGACTGTCACGCAACTTGATTTGTTTGAGAAAATGGAAGAGGTACGGCTGAGCTATGTGGAGTTGAGTGAAGAATAGATATTATATCTTCCACTATTGGTAAGGCACTTGGATGAGCGAGTGGAGGATTTATAGTTTCGAAGAAACAAGTAGTAGAGAAACTACGTAACCAGCATAAATGATATTTATTTTCAAATAATCTTATACCAGCTATTGCATCTATTTCATCAGAAGTAGTACATATTTTATCTTCATCAAAGGATTTACGTACCAGGTTAGAAAATAATACTAAGAAATTTAGGTCTGAGATGGAGGAAGCATGATTTACTATTAGGGAGAGTATACACCCTGTTGTTGCAGTAATGTTTGGTGATGCACAATTATCATCTAGTATCAGTCGAGAGATGATCGAAGAAGAAGGTATATATGTGAAAGATTTTTCATTTCCTGTCGTACCAAAGAATGAAGCAAGAATTAGGGTTCAAATATCAGCAGCACATGAAGAAGATCATATTGATAGGATAGTAGAGTCCTTTATTAAAGTCGGGGAAAAATATAATGTTATTTAAATATTTTTTGAAAAATAACAAAAAAGAAATAGTATTACTGAGAGAAAAGCAAGATACTTGTTAAACTAAAATAATGAAAACTGAAACCAAGCATATTCCGGAACATCAGCAAGAACAACTAAAAAAAGTAGTTGATATCATCAAAGAGACTACATATAAAAATATATGAGCGGAGATGATTATCCTTTTTTGAAGCTATGCAAGAGGTGACTTTGTCGTGAGAGACGTTGTTTCTGAATGATGAGGAACGAGAGTATATGAGAGTGATATTGATATCATGGTTATTACAAAGAAGCCAACACAAGAGAAGAACTTGAGACTTTCAATGGAAATAAATGAAAAAATAGAAAAAGACTATGAACTAGAGTGACACTTTAATATTATTATTGAGGACATAGGGCATGTAAACAAAATGCTTGAGGAATCAAGGTATTTCTATATCGATATAAAAAATGAATGAATCCTTTTGTATGACTCAAAAAAATATCCACTAAACTGAGTAAAAAATATCGATGGAGAAAGGAGAAAAGAAATTCAAAAAGAGGACTTTAACATGTGGTTTGAGGATGCAAAGATATTCTTCTGACATTACAAATTTGATTTCAAAAATTGAGATTACAAAATTGGAGCCTTTCATTTGCATCAAACAACTGAAAAATTAATGACTGCATATTTGCTTGTGAAGACAGGATATAAACCAAAGACACATGATCTAGAAGTAATTTATAGAAAAATAAAGGAAGAAAATACCCTTTTTGATACTTTGTTTGATCTTTCAAATGAAAAAGAAAACTATCACTTTGAGCTTTTGAGAAAAGCATATATAGAGGCAAGGTACAGCAAAACCTATAAAATTACTCAGGAAGAATCCAAGTTTCTTGAAGATAAAATTTTGCTTATGATTGCTCTGGTAGAAAAGCTTTGTCTTGAAGAACTAAAATAAAATATTTTACAAAAAGGATATAAAGTATATAATTCGTATATATTTTATATCCTTTTTGTTACCTATGAAACCAAGAGAAAAAATTCTTAAGTATGGTCCGGAAAAATTAGAGAGTTGGGAATTAGTAGCCACGATTCTTGGTTCTGGTATACAGTGACTCGATGTTTTTCAGCTTTCAAAAAAAGCGAACAAAGTTATAGAAGAGCAAGCAGGAAGTATTACGATAGAGGATCTTGAGAAGATTAAATGAATAGGAAAGGTAAAAGCTATTCAGATTATTAGTGCCTTTGAATTAGCAAAGAGGCATTTTATAGATGATAATATTATAATTGAATCTATATGAGATGTATTGGGCCAGGTTTCAGAATATAGAAATAAAAGGCAAGAGTACCTTATTTGTATTACACTTGATGGAGCGAGTAGGCTTATAAATAAACGAATAATAACTATATGACTTCTCAATCAGAGTCTGGTACACCCAAGAGAAGTTTTTGCAGATGCAATAGAAGATAGGGCTCATAGCATCATATTGGTTCATAATCATCCATCAGGAACCAATAAACCAAGTAATGAGGATATATATGTAACAAAAAGGCTCAGGGAAGTTTCTGAGCTCGTTTGAATTCAATTGAGGGATCATATTATTATTACTAAAAATGATTATTATTCATTTAAAGAGAATAGTTTAGTTTAATTATTCTCATTTACTTTCAATGATTCCTGCAAGACTTGTTGCAAATTGATCTATTTGTTCATTGGTTGCATCATCTTTTATCAGTTCATTAAATCATGGAGTAGAAATAATGAGTTCTTTGGTAGGAGTTTGAATTACAGGAACTTCTTCATCTGTTCCCTGCATATTTCTATGATTATCACACATAGTATTTATATTAAAAGGTAATTTATTGTTCACGATCACAATTTATTTTTTAATTTTATTATATTATGGTACTTTGTCAATAGTATATAGGTAGATTCTAGTTTAAAACGCACAATTTATTGAAAAACCAAAAAAGACATTCATAATGAGGGTGCTTAAACCCCTAACCCATTACAAATGTCTCATAAACAGTTTACAGAAGAAAATATATATGCAATAGAAATATATAAAAAAGAATGATATAACCACTCAACAATAGCTTCAAAACTAAATAAATCACATACGAGTGTAAATAGAATAGTAGATAAATATAAGAGTCCTAAAACTTGAAAATTTTATGCAAAATATTGTATTAAGATGCGAAAAAAGTTAAAAATTAAAGTAAATAGAGAAAATAGAAGTAGAATTTTAAAATGAGAATTAGAAACTTTCATTTTAAAATATATTAAAAAATATCGGTCTCCTGAACAAATAGCAGGTAGATGGAAAAGTGAAACAAAAGAACAGATTTCAAAAGATACCATTTATAAATTTATTTATGAAAAATATCCAGAATTAATTAAAAAATATTTTCGTAGAAAATGAAAAAAATATCAACATAAAAGAAGAGACAGGTATCAATTAAATGATAGAAAAATGATTGAATTTAGACCAGAAGAAGTAGAAACGAGAGAAAGAATATGAGACTGGGAATGAGATACTGTAATTTGATCTCGATGATGAAGTAAACAAGTTATTTTAACAAATGTTGATAGAAAATCTTGATATTTACTCGCTAAAAAAATAAAAGATAAATCTTGAAATTCAGTCTTAGAATGAACCCTTGAAGTATTTAAAAAGATACCAAATTACAAAAAATTAACAATGACTTATGATAATGGAAGAGAATTTTCTCAGCACTCTATGATTCAATATTTAACTAAATTAGATGTTTATTTTGCGAACCCATATTGTTCATGGGAAAGGTGAACCAATGAAAATACAAACTGATTAATCAGACAATTCGCTCCTAAAAAAACTGACTTTGAAAAATTAACTCAAAATCAGTTGAAATGTTTTGTGAAATTAATAAACTTTAGACCTAGAAAGAGATTAAATTATAAAACTCCTCATGAAGTCTTCTTTGGAAAAGATTTTAAATTGTGCGTTTCGTTATAGAATCCAAGAAATATTGTATTCTTTTAATAACCAATAAGGTATATATATAGCTCTATAAAAAATTAAAAAAATGCAAAGAAAACAAACCATACAAGTAAATATCTGAGGGGTACAAATGGGATGAAATAATCCAGTAGTTGTTCAATCCATGACAAACACTCCCACATCAGATATTGAAGCAACGACTATGCAAATTAAGGAACTTGCACAATCTGGAAGTGAACTCGTGAGAATAACTGTGAATGATAACAAAGCAGCCATAGCAGTTCCAAAAATAGTAAAAAACCTTAAAAATTTATGAATTCATATACCAGTAGTCTGAGATTTTCATTACAACTGACATATATTACTCGAAAAATACCCAGAAATGGCTGAGGCGTTAGCAAAATATAGAGTGAATCCTGGAAATGTTGGAAAATGAGAAAAAAAAGATGATAATTTTAAGAAAATTATTGATTGTGCTATTAAGTATGACAAACCAGTAAGAATTTGAGTGAACTGAGGGTCGCTTGATGATGATTTACTTCAGTACAATATGGATCAGAATAATAAGCTTTCAGAACCAAAGTCATCAAAAGAAGTCTTTATAGACTCTATGGTGGAATCAGCTCTTTTATCAGCTGAAAAAGCAATAGAATTTGGACTACCAAAAGAGAAAATTATCCTCTCAGTAAAAATGTCAGATATTCAGGATATGGTGAAATCCTATGAGCTCTTAAGTGCACAAACAGATATTTCTCTTCATCTATGACTTACAGAGGCTGGTTCAAATACTCAATGAATCACTTCCAGTTCTATCGCTCTTGGACTTCTATTACAGCAATGAATTGGGGACACTATTCGTGTTTCTATTACTCCAGAGCCATGAGCTCCAAGGTCTCTCGAAGTTGAGGTATGTAAATATATTCTCCAAACGATGTGAATACGTAGCTTTAGGCCCCTTATTACTTCTTGTCCATGATGTGGTAGAACTTCATCAGATAGATTTCAGGTGCTTTCTAAGAGGATTAATGATGAGATAAATGACAAATATAGTATTTGGAGAGAGAAGTACAAGAATTTTGATAAAACCAATATTGCAGTTATGTGATGTATTGTAAATGGACCATGAGAAGCAAAGCATGCAGATATATGAATATTTTTCCCATGAGATGGAGAGAATCCAAAGATTCCAGTCTACATTAAGTGAGAGTTGTATAAGAATTTAGAGTGAGAGAGAGTTTATGAGGAGTTTATGGATATATTGGAGGGGTATTTGGGCGGAGGAATATAATTTGACATTAAAAAAATATAACATATATTGTACGTAATATTATTGTATAATTTAAAATATATGTCATTTAATGGTTTAACTTCAGAAGATAAAAAAGAGATTGCAGAGCAAGCAGCTCAGGCAATAGCGAAGAAACTCAATCAGTACAATAAAGAAACTATGGATACTACACAATATTTTTCAGAAGCAATTATAGAAGCTATTGATTCCATAGAAAAAGGAATAAAGAAAGGTGCCACAGAGTTTACGAAAGAACAATTTTTAAAAAAACACAATATTGTTTATGATGAAAACAAGCATTTTTCAGAAGAGGAGAAATGAGTATGGTTAGAAAAAATGGGTATACAAAAACAGACTCCAATATCTGTTATCAATCTGATAATAAAAATTAGTGATGCATGAGGGCATTTGAGCTTTCTATTTAATATTTTTGGTAGTGAGTACTATTCAGAAGGAGTTAATTTGCTTTCTGAAAGCATGGGAAAAATGGATAATGCTTTAGATAGTATTAATAATCAGGTTTTTTCAGAAAATAAAAAAGCAGAAATTTTAAAGAAAATTGGTATTTTACCTAAAAATACTGATGAAGAAAATAGGAAAATTCTTGAAACTATAGAAATCTCAGCAACAGAGTGAATTCTAGAAGATATTCATGTGAATGATGAAGATATGGTTGAATTATGAGCATTCTTTAAATATATAAAATTTGTATTTGGAGAAGAAGATTTCCTAAAGGCTATCAAATCAATAACGGAATTAGAAGAAAAATATAATGGTTAGATTTTAAGTATTTTAAAAAAACTTCCATAATCCCAAAAAATTTCACTTCTCGTGAGTTTTAGAAAAAATCTCGTCTCCAAAAAAAATCATAAAAAACACTATTTTTTAGAAAATAGTGTTTTTTTGTATCACAGAACAATATATTTGCTTTTTTATAAAAATTTACTACTTTAAAGGTATTAATTATTAAAAAAATTTATGACAGTAGTTGACACTCATTTCAAAATAGAAAAAAATTCACAAATAGCATCTTTCATTTCATGAAAGACCTTCAGGAGTGATTCAGATTTTTTGGAAGTATTAGAAGACCATTTATTTTGAAAAATAATGGAACAGTCTGATGAAAGTGATTTGGTAGAAGAATCAGATGTTTTTAAGGTTCTCAGTCAAAATATATGAAAATAATCTATACAAGGCAACTTTTAAAGGATTTAGAAGTTTTAGAACCTCAAATATCTTTGAAAATTCAGCAATATATTGAAGCATTAAAAGTGGCAGACAATATTTCAAGTGTCAGAAAGATGAGGAAAATGGTAGGGTATAAAAATTACTACAGGCTAAGGTTTTGAGAGTATAGATTATGAATAAAGCTTGAAAATAATACGGCTCTCATGAAGAGGTTTAAATTAAGAAAAGATATATATAAAGTATTTCCTTAAAAAATCTTCTGCCTCTGAGTGCTTTATTCCTAATATTTTTATAAACTCCCTTTTTTACAATGTTATTATTCGAAAGACATGAATTACATCTAAATACTTTCCCGGAAGGAAATTTTTCTCACCTTATTATTCCGGTTGAAAAAACGAAAGTTCTCGTAGAGAATGCGATTTCCAAGAAAGAGTTTGTTGGTATTTATGAGGAAGATGATGATAGTCCGGAAGAGTCTCACAAAGAATTTCAGGAGTTTGTGAGGATAATGAAAGATCATTATAATATTTCAATACCTATGGATCTTTTTGTTGAAAAAGAAATTGATGAGAATTGAAAGGTGCTCTATTGGCCACATATGTCAGGGCTTATGGCATTGGGAAAAGATGATAAGTTAATAGTAGCTGATTATAATTATCAACTTGAAGGTAATAAGCGAGATGATCTAGATTTTGATACCTTTGCTATTGCTCCAGAGTCTATTAAATTTCATTTGTTTGAGAGTGTTTAGTTTGACATTATAAAAATACAACATATATTATAATTAATATTTTATTGTATAATTTAAAAACATATGTCAGTTAGTAAGTTGAATTCAGAAGAGAATGAAGAGGCTACAAGAGAAATATTAGTTCTAGATAAAGATAACAATTGAACTATTTATGGAGTAACTGAAAAACTTACAAATCAAGTGATAGAAATGGTAGAAGCTATTCAAGGTAAAGAACCACAAGAAGAAGCTTTTTTACCCAGAGAAAAATTAGAATGGTTAAAGAAAATATGAGTTAGTGACAATGATTCAGATGAAGCTTTATTATTTAGTTATTATCGTTTTGTAGCTCCAACTTATGGGTTTTTGTGAAAAGAAGACAGAGAACGCTCATTTAAAGAACTTATTATAAAAAAATTTTGAGGGAAGAACTTCCTGAAAGGTAAAAAACTTATAGGTGATATAGCAAGAAAAGTACAAAATATGCATGGTTTTGAGATTGCTCGTAAGAGTATTGCTTTCACCGATGAGTGAAAGAAGGAGTGGTTAGAAAAAATAGGAGTTAATAATAATGATGAAAACAAAAATAGAACTGTTTATAGCAATCTATACAATAAATTTATTAAGGAAAATTTTATGTTTTATTTAGTTAACTGGTTTGGTCCAGAAAGAATATTACAATGATGGAATTTATTAGACGAACTTAATATAAAATATATTGAACAAAAGTAAAAAATCCTCATAACCCCTAAAAATTTCACTTCTCAGAGGTTTTAGAAAAAACTTCGTCTATAAAAAATCATATTAAAAAACACTATTTTCTAAAAAATAGTGTTTTTTAATACAAAATTTGCGATTTCAGACACTTTAACTTTTTTCTCGTCTCTACAAAGCCTTTTTCTTGATTTTTATTAAAAAAATATATAATAAATCTATTGTTTATATTTCCTTATTATTTTTCCATATTTAATCTCCCTTTCCCAAAGGGAGTACCCGTTAGGGGGAGGGATTAAGACTAACCAAAATACTTATGACAAAAACAACACAAGACTACGGAGCAGAGTCGATACAGGTTCTGGAATGACTCGAACCAGTAAGAAAAAGACCATGAATGTATATCGGTTCAACAGATGAGAGATGATTACATCACCTTGTTTGGGAAATCGTTGATAACTCAATTGATGAAGCAATGGCTGGACACTGTGATACTATCAAAGTAACTATCTGAGACGATGGAAGCTGTACCGTAGAAGATAACGGAAGATGAATCCCAGTTGCAAAACATGCAAAAACTGGAAAATCTACACTTGAGACTATTTTGACAGTACTTCATGCTTGAGGAAAATTTGGATGAGGAGGATATAAAGTATCAGGATGATTACATGGGGTAGGTTCATCAGTAGTAAATGCCCTCTCTACGAAAATGGAGGCTTGGGTGCACAGAGATGGAAAAATATACTACCAATCATATTCAACTGGAAAACCAGATGGAGATATCGAAGAAGTATGAAAGAGTGATAAAACAGGGACTATTATTAAGTTCTATCCTGATGCGAGTATTTTCAAAATATCTACCAAGTTTGATTATATAACGATCAAAAATAGACTCAGACAACAAGCATACCTTACGAAGGGGATACAACTAGAACTCAATGATGAAAGAAATCATGAAAGATATAAATACTATTTTGAATGAGGAATCAAATCATATGTTCATTTCTTAAATAGAAAAGAAGATACGATTTGAGATATATTTTATACAGAAAAAGAGAAAAATGATATTTTGGTTGAAGTATCTTTGCAGTACAATAAAGAATTTTGAAATAATATTATTACCTTTGTAAATAATATTCATACCGTAGAATGAGGTTCACACCTTGTATGATTCAGAACAGCACTTACAAGAACGATTAACAAATACGCAAGAGCAAAACAAATTCTCAAAGAAAAAGATCAAAATCTTACGAATGATGATGTAGTTGAAGGGATGACTTGTGTAATATCTATTAAGGTAGTTGATCCACAATTTGAATGACAAACAAAAGGGAAGCTCGGAACTCCAGAAGCAAGAGGAGCAGTTGATTGAGTATTTTCTGAGAGGTTCCTTGAATTTTTAGAAGAAAACCCAAATACAGCGAAAAAAATCATAGAAAAAGTATTCTTAGCTGCTAAAGCAAGACTTGCAGCGCGTGCTGCAAGAGATACAGTTATTAGGAAATGAGCTCTAGAGTGAATGACGCTTCCAGGGAAACTGGCAGATTGCTCATCAAAAGATCCAATGAACTCTGAACTTTACATAGTCGAGGGAGATTCGGCAGGAGGTTCAGCGAAGCAATGAAGAGACAGAGAAATACAGGCAATACTTCCACTCAGAGGTAAAATACTCAATACTGAGCAAGCAAGAATAGATAAAATATTTGCAAACAATGAAATTAAAAACTTGATTATTGCACTTGGTACTTCCATTGGAGAAACATTTGATATTTCAAAACTGAGATACCATAGAATTGTAATCATGACGGATGCCGATGTTGATGGGGCTCATATTAGAACTCTTCTTCTTACTTTCTTCTTTAGGTACCTAAAAGAAGTTGTAACGTGAGGATATCTTTATATCGCACAACCACCACTTTATAAGCTTTCCAAAGGAAAAAAATCTTGGTATGTATATACAGAAGAAGAAAAACAAGTAATTATTGATGCGGAATGAATTACATGAGAAAATATACAAAGGTATAAAGGTCTCTGAGAAATGAATCCAGAACAACTTTGGGAAACTACTATGGATCCAGAAGAAAGGAAGATGTACAAGGTTACTATTGAAGATGCTGAAAAATCAGATGAAATATTTAAGGTTCTTATGGGATGAGAAGTAGCTCCAAGAAGAAGATTTATCCAATCAAGAGCTACACAGGTTCAAAATTTAGATGTGTAATATAGTTTCATAGTTCATATGAAATAAAAACACCCAAACTATTTTATAGTTTGGGTGTTTTTATTTGAACAAAAAATAAGCCCACTTAACGACTCCTCCTTCGTGTGGGTGAACTTATTTTTATACCAAGACCTTAACTTGATATGTAATGCATTGTAAATGAAAAGCAAATAAAGTCAAAAACAAACTTGTCATTTTACTTTATATTATCCACTTTTGTCTTATTATAAGCCATGTAAAAGTGACAACAGATTATTGTCACTTTTACATTTTATATCATAACTTTATATCTTAATTTTATACACTATGAATAATATTATTTGAAATACTTTGTTACAAAGCAATGTTCCTGCAAACACTATTTATGGGGCTCACTGATATTCTCATTGATCAGTGCAGGAAGTGAGGCAAAAAGTAAAACAGGAGGTTTTGGTGATAGATAATGTTTGTTATATATTGAAAGATACAAAGGATATCTGAAAGGTGCCTTTATGACTCGAACAAATAGATATACCTTATGCCTTAGAACATTTGAAATCTATAGGGCAGACATTCAATTCATCAGAAGATAGATTTGCAAAAGCATTTTTTAAGCAAATGGGAAAAGAAAGTAAAGAAGAAGTATATTTCAGCTATCTTGTCCATAAGATTCTTGCAAACCTTGACAATATAAGTTCAGAAGTATCTAAGGTATACTTTTGTACAAAGAGAGGAATTTCTATTTATAAGGTTTCTGATAACCAGTATGGTTCAGTCTATTCAAAGTGAAAATTTCTTTGATTATGAGATATACAATGAATATCTGAGAACTCTGATTGTTATCTTGAAAAAGATAATAAAGTACTCCATGGTTACTTTAATTCAAATAGAAGAACGCAGGTTAACATACACTCATATGATGACCTTTTATTGAAAAATAAGCATTCTCCACAGTTGGCAAAACATTTTGAAGAGGTACATAATCCAATTACCCTTTATTTTATAAAAGAGGATTTGTGATTTTCTATGACAGACCTTACGTTAGAAGAACAGATTAAATTAGTAAAGTTTAACTCAGATGAAAGTACAGATTTTTTTCCTCTTATAAAACAAGCATACTGAAAATATGGGAAAGACTTTCTAGATTGCTTTTTGTGAGTGTGTGATGATTTCTCTATGTGAAAATTTGTGCTAGAATATGCTGCAAATGAACAGGTACAGGATATTTATAAACATTTTAGTTCCATAAAATCTACATTAGAATCAATTATTGCTGAAGCTCATCTCCTTGATGTTGAAATTTGACGCTTTAAAGATACAGTGTATTGAAAAATAAAGTCAGCATTTAATGCCTTTATTGATCCTGAAAAATCATCATCAGGTATAAACTTAGATGCACGCTATCCACTTCCTACTCTTATAAAAAAAACCTTTTTAAGTACGTTGATTTCACAAAGATGAGACGATAGTTCTTTTCTTGATGTTGAGAAGTTTAATGCTTTGAGTAATGTTTTTAGAATAGATAAGTTTTCTTGATGAGAATTAGTTTGAGAAGAGACCTATAAAGCAATGAATAGTTTAGAAAACTATAAAGACCTCGAGAAGTTTTGAAAAGCTGAATATGATATGCTTGCATGTAATATTGAGAAGACCTATGGAGAAGTAGATCATGATTGGTCTTTGGTTCTCAAGAGAGCTATACCAAAAGATCTTAAAAATAAGGATGTTACTTTTTATTTTATTAAAGATATACAAGAAAATAGACCAATTGCTTGTATAAAATCAAAAAATTTGTGAGAGAATCAGTTATATGTTTGAAGTATATATGTTGATAGAACCTACACTGGGGAGTGATGTATTGGGCGTTATTTGATTAATTTAATGTATGATAATAATCCAGAAGGTACTGTATATAAGTGATTGGTATCAGCATATGCCCAAAGTGTTGAGTTTCATACTTTATTTGCGACCAATTACTTTGAAGGCATTACCTATGATAAAGATGACCAATGACAGAGTGAAGCTTTATTTGTGATAGATTCATCTGCACATAATAAATGAAAATTTCAAAGTGAAAGATTTTCAAAGTGAAAGATTTGTCCATACGTAAAAGACAGTTCACTGTGTGAATTTCAGGAAGATATAGAATATGTTGTAATTGATGGGAGTAAAGAAAATACAAAAGCATATATTTCATTTTTAGAAAAAGGTTTTTCTCTTTGATACTCTATCACTCGAATGTTTCATGAGAAAGATAGGTGAGAAATTAATAGGAAAAAGACCTATATAGTTTTTGAAAAGCCATCTACAAGCTAAAGTTCTATTTCTTTGTATACATGATTTATTTCATATTGTTTTCCTTGTTCCCATGCCATCTTAAAGAGTGAAAACATTGTATTTCGAATATTTGCATTTTCTACAAGGATACCAATAAAATCATCATTATGAAAAGAATAGAAGACTACTTTATTCCCATATATATGTAAACAAGAATCAAAGGGAAACAAATTACCTGGTATCAATAGAGTATATCTATGCATTTGCTTGTCCATATCTCTATAGTGCTGGGTAATTTGGTTGTCATTAAACATCATCTTTGCGCATATATTTGATTCTATACGTTTAGGTACATATATATCTCTTATAAAACTATTTACTATTTTTGACTCTTCAAAAAGTTTTAAAACTCAATAAAGGGGTTTATTTTCCTTAAAAATATCTTCAGTAAGTTCCTTTAGTTCATCAAATCATTGATAGTAACGGATTTTTGGTATATTTCAAAAAGGATTAACTATAGTTCTAAGCTCTCACATTATTTGTTCAATGCTATCTTTTTTCTTTTTAATTCATGATATTTCTTTATTTAAAAGATATATGAGCTTTTCTGGTTCTTCAGCAGAAAATATATAAGTATTAGACTTTTGGATCATAGTCATTATTTTCTTGCTTGCGAGTGATTGACAGGTGTATTGAGCAGTAGATCTTTTTATTCCTATTCTTTTTCATAGAATAGATGCAGTAGTGGGTCAGAGAGAAAGGGACGATAAATATATACCTATCTCATTGTCATTGAGTCATAAGTTCTCTAATACACTGTGTACTTTGTCACTACTCAGTCATAGTTTCTTTAAATCCCTTTTTAAATCTTCCATTTTTTTAATATAATATTTATTTTATAATAATAGCATATTTTATATTTTTGTCAATTTTAAAAGTCCAATAATAAAATTCTTCCTTTTTTTCTTTCTATGCTTTTTCTTTTAAAATCATTTTATTCAATATTTAAAAAACTACAAAAATTAAGAGATTTTTTATAAAAAATCTCTTAATTTTTATGATAAAACGTTTAAATAATTAGAACATCGGAATGTTAAAAAGATATTTTTATGTTAAAATCTTTACAATTTTTTCCTTTATTTCAGGGGCTGTATTTTTCCTAGTGAAAAAGTGTTAGAAAACATTTGACTTATACAGAAAAAATTATAAAATCCTCCCTGCTTGTCTTGCAATAGGTACTTAATTATATAAATACCATATTAATGTATTGAAACAAGTAAAAGTATGTTCCTCCGTAGCTCAGCGGTAGAGTAGATGACTGTTAATCATTTGGTCACTGGTTCGAATCCAGTCGGGGGAGCCATTTTAAAAACCAACAAAAATCTTCAAAATGAAGATTTTTTTGTTGTCTTTGTAAAGGGAAGAATTAACAAGTGAATCGGTGTGGTAAAAGTGTGAATATAATTAGACTTTTCATAATTATAATTTAAGATTCCTTTAAAATAGGGAATAACTATAGTTTGATACTATTTTGGATTATCTACTAATACCTCAAACTCAAATCAACACCAACCTGCTGTCTTTCATAACTATACAGAGATAAGTTGCTATCATTTTTTGTAAAGGAGTGATTCAGTGAAAGAGAAGGCTTAAATCCTCTTTTTCCTTTAAATTGATAGGTAACACTGGTTGTTAGAGAATACATCTTATCTTCTCTGATTTCGTCAAAAGCATTTTCTTTCTTCTTATATTCCGTCTTTGAAGCATAAGGAGCGAAATATAAACTGACTCTATCAAAGAAAAGTTTATAATATGCTAATCCAAAACCATAAGCTTTATTGCTATTAATATCGTCTTTTGCACTATCTGTACCTATATTTCCATTTATACCAAGAAAGTGATTTCTGGTTGGATTAAAATAATATTTAAAACTTGGTCTATAGGTGATATTATGACCATTTCTTGTATTAATGGTTCTATATTTTCTTTTTTGTAGCACAAATTGATTATTAAATTCCATATTTTTGCCAACCTCAACAGTAATAGATGGATTTAAGCCATAAGTATAATTATAATATGAATTCTTATGTCCGACTGTTAATCTATTGAGTGCTATCGGTAGGGAGTAGATGATATTATTTCTTTTATACTTTATTCCACCGCTTGAATACAGACTCACTAAATCAAAATTATTCAGTGTTTGATAATCTGTTTTTGCTACCCCTATATTTCCAAAAGCCTGCCAATTACTTCCAATCATTTTGGCATAATTCAGACCAAAATTATATTTATACGCATCATCACTGGTTTCTTTTGCATCTTCTGATAATACAAAAGGCAAATTAAACATTAAAACCGTGTTCTCTGTTGTCCCTGCATTTGCGTTGCTGTCATGCATATATCCTGCGGAAGCATTGATGTGCCAGTTTTTAGGGTATCCATGTGTTTTTATTGCCTCTATTTGTTGTTGATATCTAGTAACGGCATTTTGTGTATGTATTGGTAGATCATCTTGAGACTCTAAACTTCTAAAAAGATTTTCTGATTTTCCCAGACTTTTATATTCTTCATTCTTTTTTGCCTGTTTGTAATATAAAGCCGCAAGCTCAAATTGAATTCTTGGTGCATTTTGTATCTCTATAGCTTTTTTAAAAGCATTGATAGTATTATGTGAATCCTTGAGATTATTATGAGCTACTCCTATTAAAAAATAGCTCTCCATCTTGTCTTGAGTTGCAAGAGAATTAAAGTTTTGTGATTCTAGTAACTCAATAGCCTCTTGATTTTTCTTCTCATTGATAAGGTTATTTGCTTCTTCCAAGATATTAGCAAAAGAAGATTTACAAAAGAGAGCCAATAAAAGTGTAGTATATATTATCTTTCTCATATCATTGACAATTACTGGTACAATTCGCTCTCCATATAGCACTTGCACTTCCTTGGTCAGCTCCTGCATTTTTGCTAAATGAAGTGGCACCAGCCATTTCTGAGCATGTTGGACCATGGCAACGTCCTCCAATTGCTCCAGAACCTCCACCATCTACCGTAACATTGGCATGAAAAGTATCGTTATTAAAACCAACGCTATCACTTCTTGCAGTTGCCCATGCAACACCGTTCTTTTTGGCTTCAATTACTGCTGAAACATTATTATCTCTAAAATTTGCTTGTACCGTAATATCTCCAGTAATTGCAAGAGGATCTATAGTTCCGCTTGTATTGATATAGTCTCCTTGGATATTTCCTTGATATGTAGCAGTCCCACTCATTGGATATACTGGGTCTGGGTAGTAAGATGTTGGTATTCCAACTACAAAACTTCCATGATCTATGGTATCAGTATTGCCATTAATATCTAGTTGTCCACCACTATGGGTTGCCCAGCCAAGATATTTATATTGATATCCGTTGTCATCAGTTTTAGAGAGGTTGCTTACTGGTATATCAAAGCTATTCACCACTGAATCTCCAAATTGTGAGTGAATATTTATTTTAACATTCCCATTTCCAAGCGTATTGGCAAGTGTACTCTCTGCTGTAATTTCAACGTTTTCCTCTGTTGCTGCTCCAACAAAGCTATTCCATGAATTTGACATTACCGAAGCATATCCTGATAGTGTTTGTATGTTTGATTCATTTTGTTCTTGAGTTTCTTCTGCTTGCTCTGCTTCGTCTTGTTTTGTATCAGTGCTTACATCATCGCTAAAGTCACCTTCTTCTTTCTTCCATTTTGGCTCTACTGGGAGAATTTTATAATTAAACTCTTCATCTATATTTTTGATACCGTAATCTATCTCCCATTCGTCGATTTTAGTAAAAAGCACTTGTTTAAGATATGTATAGCCATATTTCTTTAAGTTTGGGTCTAAATCTTTTGCTATTTTAATAAGTTTAGATCTTTCATCGTTGCTAAGATCTTTTCCATATCTTGACAGTATTTTAATTTTATTAAGCAATATTCTTAATTTTTTAATTTTAGATACCTTATCTCTAAATTTTTCCTGTTCTTTGTAATATTTAGTTTTACGTTCTCTTTTAATCTTATCCCATCTAGATTCAGTTTTTTTATTTATGACCAAGTTACTATATCTCTCCAAACTATCTCCATTTTTCTCAACTTCTAATGAATAAGTATCATTAAATATTCCCTCTTTTTTATTTAATTTATAAAAATTCTGAGTTTGAAGCTGTTCTTTAGAAAGTCGTAACGCTAATGGGTTTTCATTCATACTTTCTTCACTTGATACCAAATCTTTTACTATTAAATCCTGAAGAAGCATTTTAATTTGTGCCTCATTTCCGGTGTTTATAATTTCTTTAATTTCTTCTACCTTTTGTTTCTTTACTTCATTTAATGAATACTTAATAGCTAAATCCAAAGATGATTTTATTGTTTTATCTAAATCTTCAACATTTTCTTTAGTTTCATATGCGGTATAAACCGCAGATAAAATATCTTCTATATTTTCATTTTTTGCCAATCTTTTTAAAAAAGCAACTCCATCACCAGTTGCTTTATAACTCTCAAAATGCTTTGTTGCGTTTACATCATTTATCAATGCTGATGATATCTTACTTCCCAAATCCTTTGTGCTACTAAATACTTTTTTTACCTTTCTTGGTAAGGAAGAAATATTTGAAAAAAGTTTTTTTATATCTTGCACTTTTTCAATACCTTCATTAGTTTTTGTTGCAAGTCTATTGATTTGTTTTAAAGAACTCTGAAATCCTCCACCTTTCTTTATAATTATATTATTTTCATAAGAACTATCAACAATACTAGTAATTACATTTGGATTCTTTTCACTAAAATCATCATCATTACACGAACCACCACAATAATCACTCAAAGCACCAGCAATAGAATTAAATTCAGGACTTTGTATATCTGCCACTATTCTATCAGAAAATTCATCTGAAACACGAGATGTAGTATTACCGACAGAATCAAGTTGCATTTGAAAAATAGAAAGTGGTGTACTGGCATTTGCATTAACTGTACTATAAAAAATACTAACGCAAAAGATCATCCAAAAAATCCTCTTTGAATTTAATAGCGGAATTCGGAGATTTTTCATACATATCATCATATTTTTTTCAAAATTTTTCTAATATATCCTTATATAAAGATATATTATATTTTTCTACAGAGTCAGAAGACTTTCTAAACTTTTTATTTGAATGAATTTGTCTACTTAATCATTCTTCTAATTTTCAATTATTATTTTCTTTTAATCAAGCAATGCTTTCTAAAGTTGCACTAATAAAAATATCATTAAAATTTTTCATAGATTTGTATAAATCACGAGATTTTTTATGATTAAAATTTGGTTCAGTAATATCTTCTTTTACAGAAGATAAACAGACATATTGTTGATTTAAATAAGATAATAATTCCTCATTTAGTGAATTTTCATACAAATCATACAACTTATCTGTAAATTTATAACAATCAAAGTATCAATAATCCGCCTTTTCCATTTTAATATAAAAATCTTTTAGGTCGTACATACTTACATCATCATCTCAATTATAAAAAAACCACATAACACTCAATAATAGTAAACACAATACACCACTTCATAAAGCTATCTTTTTCATAAAACACAAATTAATAAATAATGCATAGATGTATTGTACTCGTAAATCAATAATTTAGCAAGAATCCCCAACTCTTTTTTAACCAAAAAATAGGAGGGGTTTTGTACCATTTTGATAAAGTACCTGCTTACATCAAGATTTATCATTGTTCAACCCTCTCATTCACCCTATGAATCAACTTAAAAATAGCTTCTACTTTTCTACATTTATTAGAATCTTTATCAAGGAGTTTCATTGATAGACTTTCTTGAGGTATCTCATTAATCTTTTTGCATTTCTTTATAATCTGATTATGATTACTGTGCAATATATTACTTATAATATTAAAGTTATGTCATTACAAAAAAGCTGAAAAACATATTATTCATTAGAGGAATCTTCTCAGCAATTAGATAAAAGTATTGAGAAGTCAGCAGATTTATTGGTTGCAGAATTAAAAACGAGAAAGAAATCTAGGGAAATAGAGTCTAAGAAAGTGGCTCATGTATAGTATTCGCATTTCTCATGAAACCCATGAAATCATACATGAGTTTATACTTTGATACAGAAAAACATTTTTAGAATTATTTGATGATACTGGAATTGAGGATGAAGAACTCATCAGAGAGGTATATATCAAATCTTCAAAAGAATTCAAAAATCAAATATATCGTCATTTATCTTCAACCTTGCAAACAGATGTTATTTTGTGAAATTCTCCGAAGGAAGATGATGTTTTTATGATAACCATTCCCATTAATAATTTTAGATTGTTTGTATATTACACGGAAGATAATGACTCAAAAACAAGATTTATAGAAGATATAGAATTCTTTAAGAAATAGAGGAAGCAAAAGTTTTTATAGATTTCCAAAGTTCGTATTTTCTAAAACATTTTCATATTTCTCAATAATCTTAATTAATCTTTTGACAAAATTTCTGATTTGATTATATTCTCTTGGCTCGGTGTGAGTTTCCTTAAATTTGGTGAGCCATTTTTTTTAAGAAGTTCTTTGATACATACACTATATAGACTAGATTAAATATGGAGAGATGCCAGAGTGGTCGAATGGAACGGTCTTGAAAACCGTCGTGTCGCAAGGCACCCAGGGTTCGAATCCCTGTTTCTCCGCCATTTTTTTTGATTTAAAAGAATCTTTGGAAGGATGCCAGAGTGGCTGAACGGGCTCCCCTGCTAAGGGAGTGAACCGTTTTTCGGTTCCGAGGGTTCGAATCCCTCTTCTTCCGCCATTAATATAATGGAAAATAAGAGGATGAGAAGTTTCCCTACTATAGGTTGAATCCCTCTTCTTCCGCTAAATTAGATTCATAATTCAAAGAACTTAAGGGCCTGTAGCTCAGGGGTTAGAGCAGTTGGCTCATAACCAATTGGCCGTTGGTTCAATTCCAACCAGGCCCACCATTGTTCTTAATTTAAGAGGTTTTTACAGAAAAAAAGAAAAAGTTTTGACTTATGTTTTTTTATCTATACACTCCCTCTGTTCTTATTAAAAAGTAGTAGAGTTTAATTAATTTAAAACATAATTAATGTTTAAGTAAATACTTCTCAAAAACTTAATTAAAAAAAGTTTTGACAAATATTCAAAAATTAATAAAATCCTCATACTTTAAAAACGAAGACACTTGTTGTTCTTTAAAATAAACAGTATATTAGAAGAAAAAAGAATTAAAAAACTTTACTAGGAAAACAAATTAAAATTTTCAAGATATATTCATTTATATCAATTACGTTTAAAAGAGTTTGATCCTAGCTCAGGGTGAACGCTAGCGGTGCACCTAACACATGCAAGTCGAGCGAGAAACTTTTTAGCTTGCTAAAAAGAGGAAAGCGGCGAACGGGTGAGTAATACGTTGGTATCTGCCCCTAGGTCAGGGATAGCCCACTGAAAAGTGGATTAATACCGGATAGTCTCTTCGGAGTAAAAATTTATTGCCTAGGGAGGAGCCTTCGTTCTATCAGCTTGTTGGTGAGGTAATAGCTCACCAAGGCTATGACGGATAACTGGTCTGAGAGGATGATCAGTCACAATGGAACTGAGACACGGTCCATACTCCTACGGGAGGCAGCAGTGAGGAATCTTCCACAATGGGCGAAAGCCTGATGGAGTGACACCGCGTGAAGGATGAAGGTCTAACGATTGTAAACTTCTTTTCTGAGGGAGCATAATGAGAGTACCTCAGGAATAAGGGACGGCTAAATACGTGCCAGCAGCCGCGGTAATACGTATGTCTCGAGCGTTACCCGGAATCACTGGGTGTAAAGGGTTCGTAGGCGGTTAGATAAGTTGGATATGAAAGACCGAAGCTCAACTTCGTGTTGGTGTTCAAAACTGTCTAACTAGAATTAGGGAGAGGTAAGCGGAATTCTAAGTGTAGGGGTGCAATCCGTAGATACTTAGAGGAACACCGAAAGCGAAGGCAGCTTACTGGAACTATATTGACGCTGAGGAACGAAAGCGTGGGTAGCGAAAAGGATTAGATACCCTTGTAGTCCACGCCCTAAACGATGATAACTAAGTGTTCCCGCTAGACGGGAGTGCTGAAGCTAACGCGATAAGTTATCCACCTGAGGAGTACGGTCGCAAGACTAAAACTCAAAGGAATAGACGGGGACCCACACAAGCAGTGGATCACGTGGTTTAATTCGACAATAAACGGGGAACCTTACCCAGACTTGACATCTACCGAATCCTCTAGAGATAGAGGAGTGCCTTTATTGGAACGGTAAGACAGGTGCTGCATGGTTGTCGTCAGCTCGTGCCTTGAGGTGTTCGGTTAAGTCCGTTAACGAGCGCAACCCATGTCGTTAGTTATTATGTCTAACGAGACTGCCTTGGTTAACAAGGAGGAAGGTGTGGATGACGTCAAATCAGCATGGCTTTTACGTCTGGGGCTACACACATGATACAATGGTTTATACAAAGAGCAACAATATGGCAACATGGAGTTAATCTTTAAAGTAAATCTCAGTCCGGATTGAGGTCTGCAACTCGACCTCATGAAGTTGGAATTGCTAGTAATCGTGAATCAGATATGTCACGGTGAATATGTTCCTGGGTCTTGTACTCACCGCCCGTCATGGCATGGGAGGCAGTAATATTGGAAGTCCCTCTAGTAATATGAGGGCCCATAGTAGGACTGCTGACTGGGCTAAAGTCGTAACAAGGTATCCGTAGGAGAACCTGCGGATGGACTATCTCCTTATATTTTCCCTCAGTAATTTTTCTTTTTTCAATTTTCTTCTAATATTCTGTTTATTTTGTTCTTTAATATAATCTGAATAGTCAAAGTTAGTTAATAACTAAAAAATGATTCATTGTTTTTTTAGTATTAAAATTTAATTATAGCATAAAGTGGATGCCTTGACTCGAATATCCGAAGAAGGACGTATAAATCTGCGATAAGTCTGGAGAAGTTGATAAAAAACATTATTACTCCAGAATTTCCGAATGGGGGAACCCAATACAGGTAATCTGTATTATCCTATATATAGGAAGGACACAATGTGAACTGAAATATCTAAGTAGCATTGGAAAAGAAATCAAACGAGATTCCCTGAGTAGTGACGAGCGAAACGGGAGGAGCCCAAACCATACATACTGTAGGTAGCTTTTGGTAGTATGGGGTACGGAGAAACATTAGGGGAGGCTAATAAACCTAATATAGAATATTATTATTAAGAGAACAAGTTGGGAAGCTTGATCATAGAGGGTTAAAATCCCGTATCTTAAAGTGATTTTATTTTGTATATGTTATCCAGAGTAGGATCAGGCACGTGTAACCTGGTTTGAATATGGGGGGACCACCCTCCAAGGCTAAATAGTATTCGAGATCGATAGTGAACTAGTACCATGAGGGAAAGGTGAAAAGAACCCCGGGAGGGGAGTGAAATAGAACCTGAAACTTTATGCTTTTAAAGAGTGGGAGCTTTCGAGTGACCACGTGCTTTTTGTAGAACGAACCAACGAGTTAGTGTATGTGGCAAGGTTAAGGAAGTTAAATCCGGAGCCGAAGTGAAAGCAAGCCTGAATAGGGCGATTCAGTCATATATACTAGACCCGAAACTGAGTGAGCTTCCCATGAGCAGGCTGAAGCGGTGGTAAAACACCGTGGAGGGCCGAACCATTAGGAGCTGCAAGTCCTTTGGATGACTTGTGGGAAGGAGTGAAAAGCTAATCGAACTCAGAGATAGCTGGTTCTCCGCGAAATAGCTTTAGGGCTAGCCTCGGATTACTATTATATGGGGGTAGAGCTCTGATTGGACTAGCGGGTCTCACGACTTAGCAAATCCTGATAAACTTCAAATACCATATAAATTATACCGGGAGTCAGACAGTGACAGATAAGTGCCATTGTCAAGAGGGAAACAGCCCAGATTACTATCTAAGGTCCCTAATTAACAACTAAGTGGAAAAGGATGTGAGATTGCTGAGACAACCAGGAGGTTGGCTTAGAAGCAGCCATTCCTTGAAAGAGTGCGTAATAGCTCACTGGTCAAGCGAACTTGCGCCTAAAATTCAACGGGGCTAAAGTTGTTAACCGAAGATGTAAACTCGTAAGAGTGGTAGCGGAGCGTTCTGTATGTCGCTGAAGGTGAGGGGTGACCCTTGCTGGAGATATCAGAAGTGAAAATGTTGGTATGAGTAACGTAAGGGAGATGAAAACTCTCCCCACCAGAAACCCAAGGTTTCCTACGCAACGGCAGTCGACGTAGGGTAAGTCGGTCCTAAGGTGTACCCGAAAGGGGAAGCTGATGGATATCAGGTTAATATTCCTGAACTATTTATATTTTTCTAAGGGGGGACATATCGGGATATAGAAGGTACTTAATGACTTGTACTACATTACAAATCTTAAATTATAGGTAAATCCGTAATTTTCTAAGGATGAGGAAATGTTAAATTGATTTTATTTCTTCGGAAATAAATGAGATGGCTTCTACTATATTCGGGTATCAAGAAAAGCCTCTATGAGCTAAGGTATAAGTAACCGTACCGCAAACGAACACTCGTGGGTTAGTGGAGAACACTAAGGTGAACGAGATAACTATGCTTAAGGAACTCGGCAAAATAGCGGTCGTAACTTCGGGATAAGACCTACCTATAGAACACTTATTTCTATAGGTCACAGCGAAAGAACTCAGGCGACTGTTTATCAAAAACATAACTCTCTGCAAACTCGTAAGAGGATGTATAGGGGGTGATGCCTGCCCAGTGCCAGAAGGTTACGTGGATGAGTGCAAGCTTTGAAACTAAGCCCTGGTGAACGGCGGCCGTAACTATAACGGTCCTAAGGTAGCGAAATTCCTTGTCGGGTAAGTTCCGACCCGCACGAATGGCATAACGGTCTGAGTACTGTCTCAAGCATAGACTCGGTGAAATTGCAATGTCGGTAAAAATGCCGACTACCTGCAGCAAGACGGAAAGACCCTATGGAGCTTTACTATAGCTTGGCATTGGGTTATATTTTAAGATGTGCAGGATAGGTGGGAAACTGTGATATAGGGACGCTAGTCTCTATGGAGTTATCCTTGAGATACCACCCTTCTTAAAATGTAACTCTAATCCCTAATTGGGAAACAGTGCTTGGTGGGTAGTTTAACTGGGGCGGTTGCCTCCTAAAGAGTAACGGAGGCGCACAAAGGTTCACTATCATCGGATGGAAATCGATGAGATAGTGTATTCGCATAAGTGAGCCTGACTGAGAGACCTACAAGTCGACCAGACACGAAAGTGGGTGAAAATGATCCGGCATTAACACGTGGAAGTGATGTCGCTCAACGGATAAAAGTTACCCTAGGGATAACAGGCTGATCGCGTCCAAGAGTTCACATCGACGACGCGGTTTGGCACCTCGATGTCGGCTCGTCGCATCCTGGGGGTGGAGAAGCTCCCAAGGGTATGGCTGTTCGCCATTTAAAGCGGTACGCGAGCTGGGTTCAGAACGTCGTGAGACAGTTTGGCCCCTATCTGCTGTAGGCGTGTAGAAATTTGAGAAGATCTGTTCCTAGTACGAGAGGACCGGAATGGACAAACCCCTGGTGTATCGGCTGTCAGGTCAACTGGCACTACCGAGTAGCTAAGTTTGGAAGGGATAACCACTGAAAGCATCTAAGTGGGAAGCCCACTTCAAGATTAGATTTCTCTGCCTCGAGCAATAAGTCCCCTTGGAGACTACAAGGTTGATAGGTTGCAGGTGTAAGGATAGCGATATCTTCAGCCAAGCAATACTAATCGGACGAATGAATTTTAATACTATATTAACAATTATTTATTTATAATTGGTTATTGACTAACTTTGAGTGTTCTTATTATATTGAAGATTTTTTAAACAGAATGTTCTTATATATAAAAAATTGATATTAGGTTCTTGGTAGTTATAACGGCTGGGGTACACCTGTTCCCATCCCGAACACAGAAGTTAAGTCAGCTCGTGCCGATGGTAGTGCATCTCGTAGATGTGTGAGAGTAGGTAGCTGCCAAGACTTTGATATCAATTTTTTTTTCGCTTTAAAAATGTGCCTTTTTGCACGAGTAGCTCAGTTGGAAGAGCAGCGCCCTTCTAAGGCGAAGGTCACAGGTTCGAGCCCTGTCTCGTGTACCATTTTCTTTTAACTACTTGACTCTATTTGAAATAAAAATATACTGGATAGTATATACCTCGGGTGATTAGCTCAGTTGGCGAGAGCATCTGCCTTACAAGCAGGGGGTCATAGGTTCGAATCCTATATCACCCACCATTAAACAATTAAACAAAGAAAAGAACTCACTAATTACTAGTGAGTTCTTTTCTTGTATATTTTTACTTATTGATTACAGCCTATATTAAATCCCTAAAGCCTTATTCACTTTCTCTTTCACTTCATAATACCTTTCAGGGTCATTTCTTAATATATCCTTATCTGGTTCTGGGAATATTTCTTTAAATGCTGGGGCTTTGGTAAGTTCTGGATAAGTTTTTTCCACCCATTCTTTTGTTATATCAGGAGAAACTGATGCTCATGGAGATGCTCATAGGAGTGAGGCGTATCTACCATCATCGGAGTATACCATTTTGGTTCCGAAATTTAGTTCTCCATCTTCGATTATTTGCACTCTCTGACCAGCACGTATAAATTTCCAATCAAAGCCTTCTTTGCTCCCAAGTCATGGTGCAAATTTTTCTAACTCTTTAATGAGATCTTCCTTGCTCCTTGCTTTATATGTTTCTTTAGCAAGATATTTTATAAGGTCTACATTATGGGTAGAGCTTTTTAATAACTTGGTAGTATCGTGAAGACGGAGGGTCTTAAGGTATTCCATAAAGCTTCCATTTTTGCTCATTTTGAGATTAAACAAAGCAAAAGGTCCAAAGAGTATATATGTTTTCCCATTGACATAACGTATATCAAGATGTGGTACTGACATAGGAGGATTTCATTTCTCTGCTTTTGAATATGCTTTTATGTTATGTATATCCGATATATTTTCAGCCTCTGTCATTAAAAAACCTCATCCAATAGGGAAACTAGCAAAGTTCTTTGCTTGGGGTATACCTGACTTCTTTAGAAGTTGTATGGCACCTCATCATGCTGCAGAAAGGACGTTATCAGCTCTATAAGTTTTTTTTACTTTATCCTTATTTTTAGTTTTGATACTCCACTCTTCTCCTTTTTTTTCTATTTTGTCTACATAAGTATTATAGTGCACTTCAACGTTCTTTTGGTTCTCTAAATATTCTGCCATTTCTTCAGTAAGTTGTCAATAATTTACATCAGTTCCAGAAGGAACAATAGTTGCAGCAATTGGATTGTTTTCACCCCATTCTTTCGTTATAAGGGGAATCCACTTTGATATCTCTTTAAGCTTTTTAGAGAAAATCATTTTATCGAAGAAGTGATGATTTTTCATTGTTTCATACCTTTTTTTAAGAAACTCTATATCATTTTCTTGTACTACAGAAACATGCTTTACTTTATGAATAATATCTTTGATATTTTTCACTATATTTTTTTCTGATAGGTAGGACCAGAATTGCTTAGATATATTATACTGAGCATGAATATGTAATGCTTTTTCTATATTTACATTATGTTTATCACCGGGAGTAAAGTTGAGCTCACAGTTTGATTCATGACCAGTTCATGCATTATTAAAGGCATTACTGCATTCCTTGGCAGGTCCATCTTGAGATTCTAAAATAATGATTTTAATGGATTCTCATATGCTTTTAGAAAGTTCATTAATGAGGACTCAAGCAGTGGTTCACATGACTCCAGTTCATGCGATTACAAGAACTTTCTCTTTCATAGAAGTTGACTGTTCTTGTATATCAGAGGCATCCTCTTTATTTTCTGAATGAGGATTTCAATGTAGTTTCTGTCAAAACATGGTATCATATTTAAAGAATATATTTTCATTATAATTATAAAAATAAAAAAGTCAATAATTGTTTGGTAGAATCTATCACGAAACGCAACTTTTAGAAAAATGAGTATAATCTAAAAGAATAACACTAACTATCGTGATATGAAACAAATAAGTGAATGAGAACTAGACGCATTAGAAATACTATTAAGAGAATGATATAGTATTCCGAAAGCAGCAATAGCTCTGTGAAGAAATAAAACAACAATATATAGATTATTTCAAACCAATGATACCTCATACAATGAAAAGAAATATAAATATATCTGATGAATGATATGAAAGACTAGGAAGAAGGTAGAAGATAATTTAGTAGTTGTTTGAAAGAAAAAGCTACGTTTTTCAGCGAAGCTGATTCACAAGAAACGAGTCAAAAGAAAAAGTATCGCAAGTAAGCGATACTGTAGGATAGAGAAAGGATGAAAGTTAGAATGATATATTTTAGAAAAGATACAAGAGTACTGCTCTCCGAAACAAATAAGCTGAAGACGGAAAATAGAGACCTGAGAATCACTATCAAAAGACACCATCTACAGCTA
>Ga0228670_1000136_pt1 | contig 46391 bp, 75 predicted proteins | sample 85DmetaG_FD_182785 | JGI IMG/M metagenome (GOLD analysis project Ga0228670, IMG submission 182785) | Seawater microbial communities from Monterey Bay, California, United States - 85D | ecosystem: Environmental > Aquatic > Marine > Coastal | place: USA: California | collected 2016-10-13
ACCCCGCATACCTAATTAGGCTGCAATTGCCATTGCTGGCGCACGATTGTCATTTGCAATTGTGAATGTTGACCAATAACGCAGTCATCCGGTTAACTCCACTTCACTTTCACACCTGTCGATCCTAGTTCAGCCCCATCATAAAGATACTACTTGTCTTTGTACTCTACCATAATAGTCCATTCTGGATATTTACTAACAAGTTCTTTTGCTTCTAACAAACTATTAGCGGTATACTTAATACTTCCAGTCTTAAGATTCATTATGTAATACACTTAGTACCCTTATGGTGGAGCTGCGCGGTACTGCCCCGCGGTCCAGTATGTGTCTACGTTGCTTCAACGTTAACAGTATATTTATACATGGTTTCTGTAAGGTTGTCAAGTAAAAAGTTTACCAGCGAGTTTCCAGAGTCTTGTTCAATTCACGCTGTCCTTTGATTGCAGTGATGCAGTTCATAATTCCACGACTACGTTGAAATGGTCTTTCATAGCTATTTTTACTTTTCCAAGTTTTATTTTGTTCTGCTTCGTATAAAAATTCTTTATGTAAGATTTTTTCCATAAGTTGTAACTCTGCATCTGTCAGGTTAGCTAGTTTGTTTGCAATCATAACGACCTCCTTGAATTGATTAAGTGTATTTACATAACTGTTACAATGTTGTACGCTAACAGGTCTATTTTTGAACAGTACGAAATGCACCTTCAGGACTATGTATTGCTGATATAAGTTCGTTAAACATTTCAGGACTCATTGCAATTGCTTGTGGGGTCTTGTTGTTATCTTCAAATTGTCTTATGTATACAATATCATCAAAACTGTTTATAATCACATCGGTGTAATTACCGCTATCATCTAGCAGTGTAATAGTAATTTCGTCAAGATCCATTTCTACTGTATACATTAAAAATTCAAATAATTTGTTGCTTTTTGCTTGGCACTGTTTTCAATACCATGTGACCACTGTTCTTCTGCTGTTGCACTCCACATAAAATCTTTTTGATAGTCAGCACTGACCCACATACTTTTACCGCCAGTTCTACTACCTAGTAATTCACTTTCAAGTTGTCCAGGACCCCAACTAGCACATCCAATTATAATTCTATAGTTTTGTGGAAATTTGTTTTCGTTAAGCATTGTAATAATTGATTTGTCTCTGGTCACACACAGATTATCATTGATTTTCAAACTTTGTGCAAGCATTATATCGCTACTATGTAACACAAAGCATTGATTGACTTCAACAGGTCCGCCATAGTATATAGGAGCATTTATTCCAAGTTGAATACTTTTACGCAATCTTACAGCTACTCTGTTGTCTAGTTCTTTGTTTACTATCCAACCCTTTGCTCCATCTCCGTCATGATTCTCTACATAGACAACACTTTTAAAAAAGTTACTGTCTCCAAGCATAGGTAAACTAACAAGAAACTGTTGGCTCATATTCATTGAGGACTTGATCCTTTGCCAAAATCAATATCAAAATCTATCATTCCGTGTTGTATATCAAATGCTAAAGCTCTTATATCGTCAATTATTACCTGACAGGCATGTGCATCGTATGTTCCTTGTACACGATATCTTTCTCTGTGTAGTGCTATAGCTTTCTCATGTAGCACTGTTGCTTTGTGATAAAATTGTTCTACGCTGTGTGACATTGTGTTCCTTTGCAATATTGTACACGTATTTAACTCGATTGTCAATAAATACAAGTGGAGAGAAACATGGACGCAGAAATAATGAGTGCCTCTGGTGTGGGCTTAGAAATCACCAATTTATTAATGCCTTTTATAAGTGCATTATTGTTACTAGTAATAACATTATGGTTTAAAGACTTTGCAACTGGAATTGCAAAAGGTCTTAAATTTAAAATGAACAAATCCTTCAATGAAGGTGATACAGTAATACTAGACGGAAATGACGCATTAATTGTAAAAGTCGGTCTTAGTGAAACTGTGTTTGGTGTATACAGCGATAAAGGTTATACTTGGCGTTATGTACCAAATGAACGTATTCCAACATTAAAATTGGAAAAGGTTATCAACAAAGATCTCCATTTAGATACTGAAGCTGAGAAGGCTGAGAAACTACAATCATTAATTGATCGTACTCAGGATTCTCAAATCGGTGCAAATAAAACTGCTATTGAGGAGATCAAGAATGGCGCTAACAAATAAGTTTAGTTATGAGAATGCACTAGAATGTGCAAACCTAAGTAATCTAGCATACCAAAAAGAAAAAGCATTTAAAAAAGCTGCCTCTGCTATGGGATATAAGAATATCAAATTTTTTAATATTGATGGTGCTCAAGCATATGGTATGAGTAAAAATGATTATGTAGTGTTGGCGTTTAGAGGTACGGAACCCACACAATTTAACGATATCAAAGCAGATCTTAATGCACTGCATGTGCGTAACGAACTAGGTGCAGGCAGAGTACACAAAGGATTCAAAAGCGAAGTAGACGAACTGTGGGATCAGATTGAAGCATGGTTATCCAAACGTAAATTTACACAAGTATACACATGCGGTCACAGTTTAGGTGGTGCTATGAGTACTATTGCTTGTAGTAGATTACCTGAAGGAACAATATGCTATAACTACGGGTCACCACGTGTTGGTACTAGAAGTTGGGTTAAAGAGTTCAACAGTAAATTTACATGTCATAGATTTGTAAACAACAACGATATTGTGCCACGTGTTCCGCCTAGCTTTTTGTTTTATAGACACGCAGGCGAATTACACTATATCAACACATATGGTAACATTAGAAATGCTACTGCTTGGCAAAGATTTAAAGATAGATTTAGAGGATATCGTGCGGCGTTTCGTAAACGTCAATGGTTTGACAGTATATTAGATCACAGCATGCCAGGTTATGTTGAAAGAATCAGTAAGCACACTGATTAGCCACCTGGTGTAAATTCTTTGGGAGAATACCAATTTTTTTGATTGTGTATTCTTCCTAGTAAATCTTGTATTTCGTGCATTTCTTCTTTGAGTTTTTTTGATGTTTCACCAGAAGCAATTGCCATCCCACGTCTGCCAGCTTTTGCTCTTAGTGCTTGTTCGATAATTTCTATATCTCTAACATCTAACTCGAATTTTTTATTTGGTTTCATAATCCTAAATTCCACATCCATATTGGTATTACGATAAAGTGCAATAGCACACAGACAAATATCATTAGATAAACTGTGCGCCATTGCGGATTCAAGTTCTGTTACCCCTGAGTGCGAAGTACATTCCGCCTACCCAAAGTAACACATGTAAATTGTCATACAATATTACATCTGTAAAACTTTCAGGTTCGCCTGTCCATATAACACCTGTCATAATACTAGCAATAGTTATGCCTGAGAATCGTGTAATAATATCCCCAAGTTCTTTTGTGCGTTTTGTGTAGTCTGCTATACCGCCTACTAATAAACCTAGTGCGGCTCCTAGCTCTCCTAGTACAACAAAAGTCCAAACTAGTAGTGTAAGTTCCACAGGTGAGTCGTCAATGTTGATTGGCCACTTTGCTAATCCTTGCTGTACAAATACAACAATAAGTGGAATGCGCAGTAGCCAATGAGTCATACAAAATTCAGGAATCTTGTTTACTATGTTTTTATAATTCACTCAATAGTTCCTTGAGTTTCTTTTTGCTTTTGCCTTTTACTTTGGCTTTTGAGATGTCATTATCTCCGTCACCTACAACAACAATAGCAATCATGCCCATTGTTTTGTGTGGCGTACACTGATACAAATATACACCTGGTGTATCAAATGTAATAGCAACTTCTTTTGATAGTTTTGATTTCTTTGGTGCTTTCCAACCATCTGGTCCTGCAATGAATTCTACATTGTGACCTTTTTGTGTTGGTACCCATGTGATAGTATCACCTACGTCAATACGTGCAATATCTTCACTGTACACCATCTTAGCGCCATCATCACGCTTGTTTAACATTTCGATAGTCATGTCTTCTGCATATGCACTCGTTGCAAATAGTGCAACGATTCCTGCAACGATTAAGTTTCTCATTTATTGTCCTTTACATTGAGATTTGAAGGGCTATATTGTTCCCCATTGTATCCAGGATATTGTCCATCCTCGACGCCGCTGTTACATCCAACAACGACAACTAACAAAAAGAATATACTCCATAGTGTTACTCTTTTTGTCCATACCATGAACGCCTCAAATGTGCGTTCAGCTTCTGCTTGTGCAGCCGCTCTTACTTCATTATCATTCATTCTGGCACCGTCCAAGGATAGCAAGGTAAGATACTTTGTTTACAGTATTTGGCATTGTCTACCATTAGTACCGGTACGCCTAAAATAAAAAAAGCAATTATAGCAAATGCTTTGCCTAGGTCTTTTGTGGTGCAATAGTTTGTTTTTTCACTCATTGAAATTTCCCTTCATGCTATACTATATAGTGGACAAGAATCAAAATTCAAGCCCACTATATACTTTTTTACATGCGCTAAAACGTAGCAGTCTTATTTGCCGCCTTTTTTCTTTTCGCCTTTGGGCTTTACATATGTGTGATCCGGATCTAACATTAGTAACTCGGATACATCTTGTGTTTGAACTCTGAAATCTCATCAGCTTTTTTATAATAGCCTCTGTTTCTTAGTTCTCTGATTGCCATACAGTACGAACGGTATTCCATTGCTTTGATAAATTTTTTAAACATTATCTTTTCTCCAACATTAAACGTTTTGCTTCTTCGTGGTAGCCTTCTCTCCAAAGTGCTTCAGCGGCTCTTGCTCTGCCTGCTGATTCGCCAAATGCCCATACACCCATTGCAAATGTTACCAATGCTGTTTGTATTACTTTACATAGTTTACATGTAACTCCCCATGTATTATCTCTTAATGTTGCTACAGTCATTATACCCATCCTCTTAAATTATTGTTTGTTCTTGCTTTGATTTCTTCACTTGCATCTTTTAAGTTACCACGTGAGATGCTGTAAATGTCTCCACGACATAAGCCAATATCAAATAGATCTGCATCACTTAATTTAGATAATTCTTTGTATGTTGCTCGTTGCTTGGCACGTAGTTGTGCTTTTTTTCTCAATGTTTTTACAAGATCCATAAATCCTATGATTGCGTCTTGTATTATGTTTGATGCTGTTAAAATTGCTTGTGTCATTAGTTGTATACTCCTGCTCTCGGACCACGTCCGTCATGTGTTTTCATATATTCAAAGGCATATTGCCAATCGTCTTTGTATTCTGTTTTTGCGTATGTAAGCATTTGTTGTTCGAACGATGATCTGCGTCCAAACATACTCACAAGATTACTGTATAGCATCTTTGCCATTATTTTTCTCCTAATTGTTTGGATGCTTGAGGGAAGCAATACCCCGGTCTATTTCCGGCGTCACTGGTCTTTGCCAAGTGTCACTCATTTTTGAAAAGCTGAGGTCGCTTTGTTTGTACGCATTTATTTATAATTATAGTACAGCATTTCTGACCTAAAAGCTATAGCAGATTTTAAAAAGCCGTTATGCAATTGCTGCATACCTATAAAAATTTAGTACATAACTTAGAAGATGTGGGGATTTTGTAATATTCTTAGCTGCGCTGAAATAGCACAGTTATTTTAATTTGAAACCAATACGACCTTTTTGCCCAGTTGCAAAATAAGTCTTGTTAACTAATTGAGGAGCGCCTTTAAATACTGCTGGAAACTTAGTGTAGTATTGCATACTTACTGCGTCTCCTTGTTTAACGGCTTTAGTTACTAGTTGTACGTACTCGTTGTTGTTGAGTACTTCTAGCATAGCATTTTTAAATTGTTCGTTTGCATTTACTATAGGAATGACTGCATTCATAACGGCTGTTAGTGTGTGCCAAAATACTCTATAGTCTGGTCTTTCTTGTGTACCATTAGCAACACCTTGTTGCTGTGTCATTTGTTGTAAGCGTTCACTTTGTAAATCGCCAATGTTTTGTGTACGTTTGTCTAAATTTGCCATTGCTTGAATATCACTATCGTCAATGATGTTAAGCATACGTGCTACTTTAAGTGGACCGTTTACACTACTTTCAGTTGCAAGTAATTTAATAATATTCGTGCCTTCAGAAAAACGCTGTTCAATTTCAGGAGTCATTTGCTTGTACACGCCGCTTAAACTACTAGCCGCTCCGCCGCTTGTGCTAATCTTACTAGAGATTTGAATACTGCGTCCATCTTGTGTCATGATAACACTGTCAATCAATTCCATTGCAGTGTCTTGTGGAAACATTACTCTTGAACCAGCAAAGTTATTAAGACCAAACTGTTGCATCATTTTAGCAGTATCGCCTGTAACACTGTTTGGTTTACTCATAAGTGCGATTGGACCTAGATACTCACCGCCGTATTTTTGTAGTACATTATAATATTTGTCACCACCTGGAATAGGCTGATTTGTACCTGCTAGTGCTTGATCAACTGCCATTTCCATAACTTCGCCTAACTCTCCCAAGTCGTTTGAACCTGCTTTAATTTGTTGTGCTAATTCAGTTGCACTGCGATAGTTTTCGTCGGGCACCAAGTCACTTGGTTTAATAGGTATACTTTCTTGTTCAGCACCTTTACTAAACTTATAACCGTTGAGTGTTTTCCACATAGTGTGTACACCCTGAGGCGGAATAGCTCTAATGTATCTCACATGTGTTTGGCCCTTGCCGTCTTTATCACTTACTGTAGCAAGTATAACGGCTTTAGTTCCACTGTTAGGCTTGTTATCATCTATACGTGTATTTGTGTCTGGAATAGCACTGTCCACAGCCTGCATCATTTGATCCATATCTTCATATGAATCACCTTCAGTAGGTAGTACTGTAATATCCTGTATGGTAAGAATGTCGCTAGGATCAGTATCGCTAACGTATGTTTCTCCAGGCGCTCTTGCAGATACACCTCTAGATTCTAATAGTTCAAATGCTCTCATACAACTATTTATTAATTTCCAGTCGTTGTACTTTCGTATGTTCGATTGAATTGGTTATGTACTCTAACAAAAGTTGTACACTTGTTGAGTTGCTTGAGTTTGTTTGCACCAACATATGTTAGTGTACTACGCACACCACCTAGAACATCTTGTAGTGTTACTACAACTGGACCACGATATGGCACTAGCACTGTGCGGCCTTCACTGCTACGATAGTCTTTAAGACCTTCAAAGTGTTTGTCGTTGGCAGTTTTACTACTCATTCCGTAGAACTGTACAAACTGTTTTTGTTCAACGTGACGTGTTTCTTTTGTTTGGTCTCCGACATCTTCACGTATTAATTCATTTGTTTGATAGTACTTGGTAATTACCTCACCACCGCCTTCATTGTGCCCAGCAAGCATGCCACCAAGCATAACAAAATCTGCTCCGCCAGCAAAGGCTTTAGAGACATCTCCAGGGCAAGTACACCCACCGTCAGCAATAATGTGACCACCAAGTCCGTGTGCTGCATCAGCGCACTCGATGACCGCCGATAACTGCGGGTATCCAACACCAGTTTGTATGCGAGTAGTGCAAACAGACCCGGGACCAATGCCCACTTTAACAATATCTGCTCCATTTAGTATTAACTCCTGTGTTTGATCTGCGGTAACAACATTACCTGCAATAATTACAATACTTGGATACAGTGTTCTAAACTCAGCTACATATTCAATAAAACGTTGACTGTATCCGTTAGCAACATCAATACAAACATACTTTAGTTGATTTCCAACTTGCTCGTAAACTGATCTAAACTTAGTTTGATCTTCGTCTTTGATGCCAATACTCATGGCAACATTATCTCTGCGGAATGTTTCTTCGCAGTCGAAGTAGCTAACTAATTCGTTTACACTGTATGTTTTTACTAAACAAGTGAACACGTTAAGTTCTGCTAGTCTATCAGCCATTTCAAATGTACCAACACCATCCATGTTGCTAGCCATAATAGGAATGCCTTCGTAATTTTGTCCATGTGCAAATGTAAAACTGCGTTCCATTCGTACTTCTTTGCGTGAGCCCAAGGTGCTACGCTTTGGACGAATCAGCACATCACTGTAGTCCAACTTAACTTCATCTTCAATTCTCATGATTTACCTCTATAGTTCTTCAATGTCGAGTGTTAGCGGATATCCTGCTTGTCTACTAACTAAAATACTTTCATGTACTTTTTGCTCTGCTACTTCATAATAATATACACCAGCTACACCCTTGCCTTCGTTGTGTATAGCCATTGTGATACCTTCTGCACTTTGTTGTGTGTGCATGTATATGTTTTTGAGTAGCTCTATTACAAATTCAATTGGTGTTGTATCGTCGTTGTAAACTATAACTTGATACTGTTTAGGTTTTGCAATATCTAACTCGTTTGTGGTTTTATCTTCGAGTTGTGTATCCATATCAATATTTACCGTAAATTGTGGGAGGATTTCTCCCCCCACTTTATTTTACTTAATTTTAATTGTACGTGGTTTCTTTTCTTCAGGAACAATACGCTCTAGTTCAACGAACAGCATACCATTTTCCATTCTTGATCCATTTACTACAATATCATCACTCAGTGTAAAATTACGCTTGAACTTACGCTGACTGATTCCTTTGTGAATCCATTGCCAACCTTCTGGCTCTACTTCGCCTTCTGGATTGTGTTCAATTGTAAGTACACTGTCAGCTACTGTAATTTCCAAATCTTCTTTGGCAATACCCGCTAGTGCAATTTCAATTTGAAACTTGTCACCGTCTCTTACAATGTTGTAAGGTGGATAACCTGTGCTATTGGCATTGTGTTGTACATACTTGAACATGTCGTCAAATACTCTATCAAAGCCTACAGCATAAGGAGTAAGTTTATTAAGATCTAAAGTTGTCAATCTATTCATCATCACTCTCCTTATACTTTCAATGCCGCTGTGTAAGCAGAGGTCATTGTTTCTGTTGCATTGGCCCAATTCTTAGCAAACTCTGTGTTTGCGTCCGCTAAAGCTCGTGCAGGTTTTGTGTACTGCTCGCTTGGATCAATTGTGTTTAGGAAAGTTTTTGTTTGTGTGTGGATTTGGTCCACAAGTCCATTAATATAATTTGCTTGCATAGTAATCTCCTTTTAAAGCAAGATTGATTTAGTAGACCCTATTGGCATCTACGCATTTATTTATCTAGGGACTAACCGTAGTCCCTAACGTGCGTATTACGGCGCAACCCATCTCTGTTGTGTATTTCTAATTATCCCACTATAGTTCTTATCTAATGGGTTTCCTTTCTTGTTACAGTTCGGATTAAAGTAACAACACAGTTACTTTGAAATACACACTCACTTGTTGCCTTTCGAGCTCTTGTCCTATGCACAGGAAAGCAGGTGCATCTACTCTGGTGTGTATTTCAAAACACTATGTTAATATGATAGGTTGGACTCTGTGAATACCAACAACCCCTTTGTAGAGCCACGCTCAAAAACAGGGAGCTTCATATTAAACGGTTACGTCTAAAAATACAACTTCGTATCTCTACGCTCTTGCATTGCCACTACAGCTATGAACCAAGTTACAACCTCTACGGATTGCCATTCCTTGCACTATCTAACTTAGGATATCTCCTAACTTATGTAATTAATATAGTATAGGTTAACTACAATGTCAACCTTTTATTGCCATTTTTCTTTATTTTTTTCTTGTTCTTTTAACCAACGCTTACGTGCTTGTGCTTTAGCACGTTTCTTTACTGCACTGGGCTTTTCATAAAAGTCTTTTTTACGCATGTCTTTTGCCATGCCTTCGTTGTTGCATAGCTTCTTGAGCTTGCGCATTGCACGACTTACATCGTTGTTTCTTACTTCGACATACAAGCCTCGCTTGTTTACTTCGTCTCTATCTTTATATCTATCTCTGTTCATTCTTTCCTCGTCAATACGCCAATCATTCGATTACCGTTTATAGCTGGTTTGGCATCCCAATCACAGTCTTGGATACATTGTATAATACGATCCATTATACCAAAACCTTGTTGCTTATTGGCATTTTCTCTGCCTTTAAATCGTATAACACACTTTACCTTGTTACCTTTGTCTAAAAACTTAATAATATTTTTAAGTTTAGTATCAAAGTCGTGATCACCGATACCTAATCTGAATTGCATCTCTTTGATTACAATTTTACTTTCTCGTTGCTTTTTTGCGGCTTCTTTTTGTTTACGCTTTTGTTCGTAGAAATATTTACCAGCATCGAGTAATTTTGCAATTGGCGGATCACTTTTTTCGTTGATCACTACCAAATCTACTTTTTGTCTTTTGGCTAAGTCCAGTGCTTCATTTTTATACATAACACCTGACTGACCTTGGTCACCAACCACACGCAATTGTCTGTATGTGATTGATTCGTTAACCTGCTTTATAGCAGTGTTTTTCTTAAAATTCTTCAAGAGTATTCAACATCATTTCTGCGTATTCTCCTATTTTTTCATATATGTTTACTCCAGGTATTGTATTCAACAAACGCACCACGCTCTTGCGTTTATTCTTTTCACTGAAATAAACAGTTCCTTTTTTCTTAACCATAAATGCACAAACCAAACCTAGCTCTGTAATATTATCCAAATCAACATAGATAGTATCACTGAATCTCATCATACTCATTACCCATGCACAGTTAGCATCATCTATTGCACCGTCTGGATGGTACAATGTAATAGGTACAGTCTTGAATATGTTTTCATAAAGAGCTTCTAAGTCTAATACAAATTCTGTGTTACTACTTAGCACAGTAATCACAGGGCCATTGTCGGGTAATAACATGTCAGGCGGTGTTACTGTATATATAGGGTTTTCCCTCATAGGGCTATATTATTCCTTTTTTATCTTTATGCTCTTGATAGTTTTACCAGTGCCAGCCAAACGTCCGTCTGACGAATACAATTTCATATTACGTCTCTGACTCAGCTCTTGCGCACTAAGTTCACTATCTTCTCTATTATCAGTATACGGGTCATATGGGATATTGTCAACTTCTTTTTCTAATTCTTTAGCAACTTCTTCTAAAACTTCTGGTTCTGCTTTATCTAAGAGAACGGCCAATTCGTCTTCTTTACTGTTAGCATCTGATCCTTCATTTGTCTCCACTGTCTCCCGTTGTGAAACATTAGAGTCATTGCTGGCTTCTCCATCTGGTTCATTATTTGCCACATCGTCTCTTTGTATGTCTTCTTGTACTGTGTCCCCAGAATTTCGTCTATCATTTGTAGGTTCTGGAGGTGTAGGTTCATTATCATGTGCATTTTTTTCATTCCTTCGCCATTCAAATGTGTACTGTGCGGCAATTAATAACATAACCGCTAGTGGATCAAATACAAATATGATTGTAATAATAACCCAACGTACTGCTTGTTCTAGTATGTCTTTGTCTGCTTCGTCGTAAATGAATTCAGCAATATATTTAATAGGTCCTACTTCTGCTTCTAGTTTACGATACTCTGCTTCAATTGCATATTTTTCTTCTGTCATCTCATCTATTAGATTATTTGCATCAACAATACGTTGTTGTTGATCATCTATAATAGCATCAACATCTGCACCACCATCTACTTTAATACGGTCCCTTAGACGCTGTATGAGATCATTACTTGCGGCTATTTGTGCATCAGCACCTTCACGTAATTGTTTTATAGTATCTCTAGCGGCATTGATACGGGGATCATCTGCTTGTCTAAGTTTTGTAATTTGTTCTTGTGCAACTTGTCTAGAACTTCTATTAGCAGGAATATCTGTGTTTAACACTGCATCAATCTTTGTTTGTATACTTTCTTTACTTTGTTTTGCGACATCAATAGCACCTGCACGTACTGTATCAATAGCTTCTAATAATCCTTGCTTACGATCTTGTATTGCAGTTGTTTGAGCTCCACGTAAATCTTTAACCAAGTCTGTTAAACGTGTGCGCTCTGCTTCAACTACACTTTGTGCTTGCGTTCTCAATTGTGTTTCTTGTGCTTGAAGATCTGAAATACGTTGCTGTTGTGCTTCTACCCAAGTTGTTAATGCTCGTCGAGTATTGCCTCCAAATAGTCCATCACTGGTAACACCTATAACAGCCTGTCCTTCTTGTATCTTAGCACGTTCTGTACTTTGCAGTTTATTTGTAGTAACAACAATTGATTGTTCTATGTTTGCAATTTGTTTTTGTAAACTTTCTACTGCGCTGTTGTCTGCTTCTACTGCACTAATACGTGCTTCGTATTCATTTGCTTGTGTGTTTATGCGATCCAAGTCTGCATCTAACTGTGCAATCTGATCCAAGTAAGGTTGTACTTGTTGTTCAATACTTGCAACAGTTGTGTTGGCAAGATCTGATCTCAATTCGGATACCAAGTTATTCAAACGTTGTAGCTCTTTGTCTAACGCTGTAATTTCGTCTTCATATACAGCAACTCTACTGTCCATAGTATCAAGTTGTGTTTGAATAATAGTGTTTTGTTCTGCAATAGCAGGTTCTATTCTTGTGTATGCACTATCAATACGTGTTTGTTCTTTGTCTATCTGTGCTTGGATGTCCTCATTGAGGTTACCTGTACTGCTTTCTGCTTTGACAATTTTTTGTTCAGCTCTAACAATAATACTTTCTTGTCTAGCTATTTCTGTTTCAAGTCTTGCTACTTGTTCTACAGTCTCCATGCTTGCTGTGGTTTGTTCAATGTGTGCTTTTGATAAGAAACCAAATATACCCATACTTGTAATAAACATCAATACTACAACTGCAATACTGAGATAGAATTTCATCCACCAAGCGGCTTTATCCCAGAAGCGATGAAGCCAAACTGCGGTGACAAGTTTACCAACTTCTAATACACCGCCCATAATAATAATCGGAACTGCGGCGGCGGCAAAAATTGCAACCAACCCAGCCACGCTGTAATAGATTGCAACGGCACTGATACACAGTGCAATAAACATTACTAATATTCCAAATATCATAATTTACTCTCCAAACTTTTTGGCATACCCATCGTCAATCATTCTAGCATTGACGTCGACTTTGCCACCTGTGGAGTCAATGGTGTAGACTTTACCCATTGTTCTTCCGGCTTTGCCTCTTTTATTCATTATTGTTTCACAGACAAATTGCTGACCTAACAAATCTACAAGTTTTGTTTTAGCTGCCATTGCACTATTTTTTTCTACTTCGTCTGCACTTCGGATGTCGTGTACATGTACTCCGTATAATTTAATTCTTTGTCTTATGGTAACGTTAAAACCTAAGTCGATAATTGCGTCGACTGTGTTACCATCTATCACTCTTATTGTGTTGCATTGATACGTATACATATGCAAAATCCTTTACTTTATACTATTTATCGGATTTTGCTTGTCCAGCCATCCATTGTTGGGCTATTCTGTTGTTGGGAATAGTTTTTGACCATGCACTTATCTGTTTAAATGCACTTGTTAAATCACTTTGAACATCAGAACTTTCGCTGTTGTCAATGATAAACATGTCTTCTCTAAAATATCTTTGGAACTTTCCAATATTATTTTGTACTTGGCTCCACATCTTAGATACCACATCTTCTGGCAAAGTGCGGGCTCTAAGTTTATTGCGTTGTTGTGCAGTTTCTAAGTCAGTGTTAACGAATACCATTGCAGTTTCGTAACCTAACTGACGGAGTTTTTCACTCATCCTTACGATTTTTTCGTAGTCTTTGCCAGTGCCATCCATTACTAATCCAAGTCTGCCTGTATCAGTATAGATTTCCTGTCTTTTTCTAGTAATATTTTTAGCTTTATCTCTTACGTCCTGACCTTGTGGACTATAGATAGTTTCTGGGTCTGGTGTCATACCCATTTTTGCTAGCATCTGTTCAAATGCTGTATCGCTGTTAACGATTTTAAATCCCATGCCTTCGAAACCGCTATTTTTTACAACAAAACTTTTTCCACTACCAGGACCGCCAGCAGTGAATATTGCTTTAAAAATAGCGGGGTCGTTAGGACCCTCGCTAATAGTTTTTGTTATGATTTCGTTTACTAACATGCATTTATTTATGCTAGTCCCAACGATAAAAGATATGGCTTCCTATTCTACCAATATGACTCATGCTGCTGTCTGTGGACCAATAAGGTTTTACATAACTAGCATGATAGTGTGTTGCACCTTCAGTAATTCCACGGTACTTGTTTGCAAATAGAATACTACCTGCTATATACTGTGCATTAGCCCAGCCTGTTTCGTCACCTGGATTATCTGGTTTCCCATCACAGTACCAACTAAATTGGCAAGCATCTCGAACCATTACCATACGTTCAGGATCTTTCCAACTAGGTTTTTTCTTTCCTTGATATACTACATCACAAATAGTATTTGGATATCTTGCATCACGCACTCTGTTTAACACAACATCTGCAACTGCGTATTGTCCTGCCATGTTATCGCTTCGTGATTCGTAATACACATTTAGTGCCAAACAATGTGCGTGTGGATTGTCGATTAAATCAGGATAGATTGTAGGTGTTTGTTCATTTTCAATTACACTTTCGACAAGTGCTTGGACTACTTCAGGTGTAACAATTGCTGTTTCACCTTTTGCCGCTGTTGCTGAATATGAATAAGAGATGAGCCCAATGGCTACTACTCCATTCAATGTCATACTTAATGCGGACGTAACAAATTTTAACATACTCTGCCTCTTTGGTTATGTTATTTACAGTTCGCCAAGACTTAGTTGTTCTCTGATTTTACCATTTTCGTCAACCAGCTGAACACGACCGTCTTTGATTTTACCACGTTGCATCAAGTAATTTTTTTGTTTGATTTGACTGTTCATGTGTTTGACTGCTTGTCGTTTGTCACTGAACAAATCATAGTTTTTTGTTTTGATGCCGCCGTGGGTATTATAAAATACAGTTTCAACTTCGTAGGTACTCATTGTATTACGCTCCTTTGTATACAATATAGTATACCCTATGTTATATGTCAAGTTCAAACTGATAGTCAGGAGCTTGTTTTTCAAACTCTTCAACGATTGCTTTCTTTGTTGCAATCATATTTTCTAGCGAATATAATGCCATTCGCTTTTCATCACTTGCACCTTCTTGAAATGCAATAACTGCACTTTCGAGTGTTTGGATATCTTGAAGTTCTTGTACCATATTTGGTCTCCTAGTCTAAATCACACTGCCAATAAGAACCATCATACTCAGCACGTAATGCGCCAAGTGGATAATCCTTATGCTCAAACAGTATATAAGGTTTTCCATAAAAGTCAATCTTTTGTGTTACAATGTTGACCTCGTCCAATGGAATCTCACGGCTGTCTGAGTTGCGGCCCCATGCTGAATTAAAAATCCGTATCATACTATTGCTCCTTCAATTTCTTCAGCTGCTTGATCAAACCAAGCAGTGTATTGCTCTCCATCAAGAACAACACTCCATGTCATGTACATGTCACTATCAACAAAACTCCAGTTGATACTTCCATCTTTATTAAGGTTATCTGTCATGTCAACAGCTTCTGTCATATCCGCTTTGAAACGTTTGTACATCTCATCTTGATCTTTAAGACCATTGTACAAATCTTCGGGAATAACACTGTAACCTAATTTACGGTTATAAGCGATATAATCATTATATGTGTTGTGTGCAGTTGCTAACATGTTATTACCTCTTTTTGTTTAACTTATACATACATGATAACACCAAGATGTCTTATTGTCAAGAAAAAAGTGCAGAAAAGAATCCTGCACTTTCAATGACTTATAATTTTTTTACAGATCGATGTCTGGATATTTTTCTTTTAGTTTGGCACGATCGTATGCACTACTGATCATAATAAACAAACTGCCTAGTACCATGTAACTAATCATACCAGCAAAAAAGCCGTTGTCGCCTTCCCAGCCTATTGCAAACATCCAAAATGCAATACAGGATACTAACCCTGTAGCACTAATTGCAATTATCTTTGCGGCACTGATTGCTATTTTTCCAGCCTCGATTGCTGTAGTTTTGTAAAGTGTTTTACTCATTTTAGGTTCCTTTCATAGAGTAATTGGACTTAGTGTCCGGTTTGTTCCTCCCAAATTCGCCCGTATTATACTGCCTCGAAGCCGCACATTGCGACCTTATATTTTTTATTGCCAATCAACATTTGGTCTCCCATTGATGTTGACCGGATACCTCTTCCACCTTTGTGTAATGGTGCCATTACTGTTACATTAGGATTGTAGTCACCATTTGCTTCTCCGTTTGAGAAATTTTCTTCTTTAATTGACCATGAACCCATTACGTTGTTAGTCCAACGATATGCATACTCAAGTGCATCGTTAGTTTCAGTTCCATCTGGAACATCAACAAATGCTACTGTGTTAGGTGCATCTTCGAACGCTGTGTGTATAACTGCTACTTGCATATTCATCTCCGTTTTATCTAACTTACATATACATATTACAGTCAAGACGTCTTACTGTCAACCTTTTTCTGCATCTTTATTCAAAAAGTTTTGGATCATATTCAACTGTAACAGTTGTATTTTCTGTATCGTTCCACATCTTAATATCTTGCATTAGTTTGTCCAATGATTCATCGGTCCAGTTATGCTCTACATCAACTTCTGTATCAATAAACCCTTGGAAATTTTTCCAAGCATAATAGTTTTGTACTTCTACATAATCACAAGGATCATATCCTTCACTGATAATATCTTTAATTAATACAGTGTCTTTGAATCCGCTTTTGCGTTTTGCACGTTCGACATTAAAGTCGATTATATCCGCCATTAATCACACTCCGGAAACTTGTGTCTTACTATTTGTTCAATTGGTTGGAAATGCCCATTCATATTTTCTGCAATATAAGTTTTAGGTTCTTCTGTTCCCCAACGGAAAATAGCACCCTTAGCCATATTAAATATTTCACGTTTATTGCTGTTTATAATGGTATCTTTTGGATCATCGTCTCCCACTTCATCCAAATATCTTAGTGCATAAGTCGCAATGTCTTCTACACTTAGTGGGACTTCTACTTTTGCGAGTATTCTTCTTCCATTGCCAGTGTCTTTTGACCTCATTTTTTTAGCCTCTCTTTGCCTATGTTAGTTCTGTTATGTGCCATGACATCTTTCCATTCATTCTTACTATAGTAAGAGTTTATGGCAAGACGACTTGATTGTCAAGAAAAAAGATGCAAAAAAGACAAATTAATTCTTGACAAAGTATTTATACTTCAACTTTGGTAAATCTTAGCTTCCAATCAACAGTTTTACCTGCTGTACCTTTTACTCTAATACTGAAACTGCCGCCTACTACTTCTGCTGTAACGTTCCATCCTGAATAACTCAGTGTCCAGTTTGTCGAATCTTGGTCAGGAGGTAAATTACTGCTAAGAGCTCCTCCTGTAATATTGTTATTGGCTGTGTATACATTTAGATCATATTCAACTACATCGCTTGAATTGTAACTTGCCATTGGATCCCAAGGTGTTTGTGCCAAGTCTGCTGTTCCTGAACGTACATAATCTACTTTATTATTAGTGCCAACTATTGATTGTGATCCAGCAACATTTGTTACCACACCTTCAACTTTAAATGCTTGTTTTTCTCCGCTAGTAGCAACACCAATTGCACGTAAATCAAAGAACCAAGTTTTGCCATTTGCTGGAGAAATAGTACCGCCATGAAAATTAACAGCAACCGCAGTACCGTCTGTTGTCTGCACAGCATCACTTTTGCGTACATCAGGATCCCCGCTTAGATCAACTGTGTCTGTATTTTGTGTAATTGTTACACTACTATCTGTGCTAGTGAGTGTTCTGAATGCAAAGTTATTTGCATTTCTTGTTTTGAATACTTGGCCACCACTGCCCACATTACTTGATGTTATTGTATCAGTTACTTGTATTTCTGTGCCACTGCTAGTAAGTGCAATACCTCCAGCTGATGTAATTGTTTTAAACTGTAGTTCTGTGCCGTTGAGTTGTTTGAATACTTGTTGTCCACTACCTAAATTAATCGCAGTTTGTATACTAAAGTTTATTGAATTAGGACCAATTACTTTCCAACTACCTGTGTCACCAAAGTAACCTTCAATAACATGTGTGTCAGTGTTATAGCGTATCTCACCTACTTCAGTATTAGGTCGCTGACTAGTAGACCCTGCTGGGATCTTAATAGCCGCAGTGCCTGGAAATCTTGTGTTTGGTTGTAGATCAATTTGAATATCACCGCCTGCACCGTCGCCATTTGTAACTTGTATTTGACCAGCGCCGCCAACAACACTTCTAGCTCTACTAACACCTGCATCTTTTACAACAAGTCCGTTTCCTGATTCTATATTTAGATTATTAAGAAAGTCAAACAGTGTACTTGTAGCTTGTTGGAAATCATTAATAGTTCCTGTGCTGAATTGATTTGTATCTTTTCTAGTGAATATAGTTAATATATCACTGCGTACTACAATATCATTTGTGGCAGCATTTACACTAAGCATTGCACTTTCACTGCCTACAACAAATAGCGTATTTCCGCTGTTGTTAAAATTATTGATTACAGTTGTATCACTTGCCCCTCCGCTACTAGCAATATTACTAGTATCAGTTACAAGTCCACCTGCGTTGTAGCCAGGACTATTAGGTACAGTAGGTGTTGATCCATCACTGTTTGTTGTTTCTCTTTGTGCAAAGTTACTGGTATATCCAATAATATTTCCACAGTAATCGTATACAGGTGTTTGATTGTCTACAGTAGGATTTGGATTATCATCACGCTGTATAATTTCAAGTAAACTATCTTCAAGTAACAAGTGGAATATATTTGGATACTCAACCACGTCTCCTTGTAAAATACGGTCACCGTTTGAATCATATTGATGTCCTGTACCTGTAGTACTTGTACCAGATCCTAAACTATACTGTACAGGATATGCTCCTAATCTATCGTACAAACTTTTTAGTTGGCTTACCAGTCTAGCATTACCACCAACACCACCTGTGTTTGCATTGTGTAATACACCAATTTGACTGTTGCATCCGCTATCCGGTGTTGCAAATTGACTACCGCCTTGTGCATAACTGCCGTTGATATTGTTTTCAAAGTTTATAAGATTAGTAATGCCACCTGTAACACTAGCAATGTCAGCTCTTAGACTGTCAATAACACTTTGTCCTAGATTTCCTGCATTGATGGCACCAATGTTATTTGCAATAGTGCCAAGTATTCCGCCATTAAACACACTTGCATTAAAGCCACTTGGGCCAATACATGCACACACATTCTCAGGAGCAATACCGCCGATTTGATCAATAATGTCTTTACCAGCACCAAGGAAACTACCCATAGCACGTTCTAGCATATTTGGAATCGCAATTGGATTTACAGGTGTTGCACAGAAGTTGATTAAATTTGCAACGTTTTGTGCTTCTGCTAGTACACCATTTAAACGTCCTAGTACATTGTCTAGTTTGGTGTGATCCATAAACTGTTCAACACCGCCCATTAGATCTGTTAGAGCATCGTGTAATTCACTTTGTAATCCTGGTATACCCAGAAGTGAATTAATATTAGCATGCATACACAATTGTACGTTTGGTAGTTTAAGTCCGTTGCCACTAAGCATACCGCAAAGAAGTTCTCTGAGCGTGAAACTGTATTCAGCACTAGCAACAACTTTGAGTGAATCTGCTCCACTACCAGTTGTACCACTGATATGATGTCGTGCATCTAAATATTCATTGAGGTCATTTAGACCATTTGGAAAATCTTTAAAACTCATCGTGGACCGCTCGCTGGATTATAGCCGCCTGCTCTAACATCAGGACTTGCACTGGTTGCATTCGGCGCACAATGAGCGCCTCCTGGTTCAGGACAGAGATTGTCAGAACTTGCACTATCACCATTTATTATTACGGGAATACTGTTTGCTCTAACATGTCCTACAGTTACACTTGCTTTTAGATTACCGCCACCATGTGTGTTTGGATCATTGTCCACACTAATAGGTCTACCGTTTACACGAACGTCTGTTACTCGTGTGATTGTAGTTGCGCCGCAACTTCTAGTATCGCCTTGTCTGTGTACAAATGATGCCATACAACTATTTATAGTTGCAGTGAACTAGCCGGTGCAATGCCTGTTGTACTTTGCATGTATGCATCTCCTAAACCTTTGTTTGGTCTGTTTGTAGCAATTACATGCGTTTTGTGAATCTGAACTGGATCACTACTCGCTGTGTCTATACTCATAAGCCACGGAATAAGCATAGCTTGTCCGTTTTGTGGGTTAAGTGTAATTACACAAGGTTTTACAACTTTGATAGCATCTGCATCGCTACTGTCAAAACGTGCAACTAACTCCTCGCCTGTGCTTAACTTGATACTAACTGTATCACCTTTTTTATAATTGGATATCACCAACATCTATAATTTCTCCTATGAGTTTTTTAACTTGATTTGGATCCATACGAACAAGTGCTTGCCCTCCGCCAGAAACTAAGAGTTTTCCGTTATGATATATTTGAGGCATAGTTCTATGCCCTTCATTGATCAAAAACTCTCTAGCTTCTGTATTGGTATCCACTCGTATTTCTTCGTATTGTATATTATTATTTTTCAAATAAGTTTTTGCCATGTCACAATAAGGACATAGGGGTTTACTGTAAAGTGTTATCAAAGTTTCATTCCTTGGAATGTGCTTCCGTTCACATCCTGTTTTGTGCCTCCAATAACATAACTACTGATTTCTGTTTCTTGCGGTGCTACTTGTACTTCTGCACCAGCAATCCATTTTTGTGTCCATGGTAAAGGATTACTTCCGCCTTTGTATGGGCTAGGTAGTCCTGCGGCTAACATACGTTTGTTAGCAGTCCACTCTACATATTCATGTAACAGTTGTGCATTTAGTCCAATCATTGAGCCATCTTTAAACAAATAGTCTGCCCATGCTTTTTCTTGGTCTACTGCATCTACAAATAGTTGTACCATTTCGTCCTGAGTTTCTTGTTGAATGCGAGCAAAGTCAGGATCGTCTTTGGGCATCAGTTTAAGTAACGTTTGGGTACTACCCAAGTGTACATTCTCATCTCTACAAATAAGTTTAATAATCTTAGCATTGCCTTCCATCTTTTTAAGTTCAGCAAATGCCCAGCTACATGCAAACGATACATAAAAGCGAACGCCTTCAAGAATGTTTACACTCATCATAGCTTTCCAGATTAGTTTTTTAAGTTCATATTTGTCTACTATAATTTTCTTACCATTAATTGTATGTGTACCTTCACCTAGTAGGTTGTACCACATACCCATTTCAATAAGATCATCATAGTGCTTACTAATGTCAGTTGCACAATCCATAATCTCCGCAATGTCCATCATTTCGTCAAACACGATACTCGGATTGCTATAGATGTTACGGATAATGTGTGTGTAACTGCGACTGTGGATAGTTTCATTAAACGTCCACGTTGTTACCCAGTTTTCAAGCTCAGGCAAACTTATTAATGGATTAAAACTATCAGCTGGCGCACGACCTTGTACACTGTCCAACAAGATTTGTCTTTTTAAATTACTTGTAAAGATATGTTTCTCGTGTTCAGTTAATTGTTTAAAGTCTGCACTATCTTTTAGTACATCAACTTCTTCTGGACGCCAAAAGAATCCTAGTTGTTTGTCTGTTAATTTATCAAACTGTTTATATTTTAATGCATCATAACGCTGGATGTCGACGCCGCCATTAGGGTCTAAAAACATCAAACTTTCGAGATGCTTGTTTCGTTGTTTTTCATTTAATACGCTCATATTATTTCCTTAAATTGTGCAGCTGTCGCAGGCTTCGTCTTCTATTTGATATTCGTCTTCGATCTCTATATTAGCAGGTTCGTTAAGTTTGTCAATATCTATTTCGCCTTGACCATCATATGTATTGAAATAGTATAATTGCTTACCGCCGTATTTGTAAAAGATCATTAAATGTCTAAGCATTTCGCTCATGCTAATCTTTTCATCTTCATAGAACACAGGATTATAACTTGTGTTTACACTAATACCTTGATCAATATACTTTTGTAGTATAGCCATAATAGTCATATAGCCTTCTGGACTACGTTGATCCCATAACAGCTCATACTTGTTTTTAAGATGATGGATGCCAGGCACAACTTGTTTTAGTATGCCGTGTTTACTTTGTTTAACACTTACTAAACTACGTGGCGGCTCAATACCGTTTGTAGCATTTGAAATCTGTGCTGATGTTTCAGCAGGCATAAGAGCCATTAGTGTACTGTTACGAATACCTGTAGCTTTGAGTTGTTCTCTTAGCTCTCTCCAAGGCATACGCTCTTTGTGTGGTACTAGTTCATCTACATCTGTTTTGTATGTTTGGTTAGGTGTAATACCATCACTGTACTTTGTTTCATTGTTCCACAAGCATGCACCTTGCTCTACTGCTAGGTCTGCACTTGCTTTAATTAGATAGTAACTCCAAGCCTCTGCAAATGTATCAATCATTTCTAAGTCTGGATCGCTGTATGTCATACCATTCTTAGCCATCCAATACGCAAGGTTAATAATACCTACACCCAATGGACGTCTACCTGCTGTAGCACGTTCTGCCGCTTTAACTGGATAGTTTTGATAGCTGAGTAGTGCATCAAGCCCACGTACTGCTAGCTCACATGGCTTTGCAAAGTCTTCTGGTTTTTTGATATTACCCCAATTAATAGCACTTAGTGTACACAGTGCGATCTCACCTTCGTCATCGTTAAAATCAGTTAACGGTTTTGTAGGCAAATCGATCTCTGCACATAGGTTACTTTGTCTAATTGGTGCTAGGTCTGGTTTAAATGAACCGTGTTCATTTGCATTATCTACATTCTGTAAGTAGATGCGTCCTGTGTTTTTACGCTCTTCCATAAATTGACTAAACAATTCAGTTGCACTAATAGTTTTTTTGCGTAGTTTTGTATTGCGTTCTGCACGTTCGTATAGTTCTCTGAACTTGTCTTGATCTGCAAAAAATGCTTCGTATAGACCTGGAACATCACTTGGGCTGAACAATGTAATTTGTCCATTACTAATTAATCTTTCATAAAACAACTTGTTGAATTGAACACCATAGTCCATTTGTCGTACACGATTCTCTTCTGTACCTTTGTTGTTTTTGAGTACTAGCAGATCTTCTACTTCATAGTGCCATATAGGGTAATATAAGGTTGCTGCGCCGTTTCGCACACCACCCTGGCTACAACTCCTTGTAGCACTTTGGAACATTTTAAAAAATGGGATGACTCCGGTATGATAGGCGTCACCTCGACGTATGGGGGATCCGAGAGCCCGTATACTTCCTGCTCCGATGCCAATACCTGCCTTTTGACTAACATACTTAACAATGCTGCTAGTAGTAGCGTTAATGCTATCCAAGCTGTCATCACTTTCAATGAGTACACAACTGCTGAACTGTCGCTGAGGTGTCCTAACACCTGCCATAACAGGAGTAGGCAAACTGATATAAAAATTGCTAACTGCATCATAATATTCCTTTACCCAACGCATACGTGTTTCTTTTGGATAATCTGCAAATAGTGTTGCTGCAATTAACATGTATGCTACTTGCGGTGTTTCTTTAATTTCATTTGTTACACGATTTTGTACAAGATATTTGCCACGGAATTGTTCCATAGCGGCATATGTAAAGTTTTCATCTCTGTCATGCTTTACACAGTTGTTTAATTCGTTCCATTCTTCTTGTGTATAATCTTCTAATAGTGCAGGATCATACCATCCTTCTTCTACATTACGTCTTACGATGTCTAGCAATGGCCACGGATCATAGTCGCCATAAACCATTTTGCGAAGATGATAAACAATTAGTCTTCCTGCTACCCATTGGTAGTTAGGTGTTTCTTCGCTAATTAAATCAGCGGCACTTTTGATAAGCGTTTCTTGAATCTCACTACTGGTGATACCATTATAAAATTGTAAACTACTTTTAATCTCTACTTCACTTGGGCTTACGCCATTAATGTCTCTGCATGCATGAAACACTACTTTGTGTAACTTTTCTAAATCTAATGTATCTTTACCACCATTTCGTTTGATTACTTGAATTTCGCTCATCGTTGTTTTTCCTTTGTCTATCTTTGTACTTATTGTTCTGTCAATATAGGTTATGTGTTGTGTTTTATCACATCTGCAATTTTCTTTTGATAAGTTATTGCCATATCCTTGGTTGGTAATTTACTTATCGCTCCGTGTTCGAAGTTAAGCAGATACTTATTGTCAATATGCACACATAATCTTTGTATACTTTTTTTTCTGTCAACGATGTACAACAGTTCGTTGGGTATCGTTTCGTTTGCATAATAGATAGTGTAACTCATACCTAATGCTAGGCTGTTGTCACAAAAATCTCCGCTGTGTAACATTTCCCAAGGTGTGGGCCATGTGCTACTGTTAACTGGATCGATAGTCCAACTGCTGACTGGTGCCATCTTCCACCACTGAACAACCGTTTCACAGACATCATGTGTGTTGTTTGTGTTTAACGCTTGTCTAAATATTCGCCATTTGCTCAGCCGAGTGCTAGGAGCCTCGAACCAAGCTGTGTGTATTAATTGCTGTTCCAAAGTTGATATGTATACTTGAATTTGCTAATTTTGTTGTCGCTATCTGTGTACTGTAGTTTCATAGTATTTGCAGTTGCAATGTCAACATTAAACACTATGCCAACTGCAGCAGTTTGTGTAAATTGGTCATCTATTGTGCTTGTGCTTGCGCTAGTATCAATAGCAAAACGCAATTGTCCGACTCTTACGCCGCTTGTGCTTTCTAGTGTGTAGTCCATAACACATATATTATACAATGTTGTGTCTACACTAAATCCAGTATCAGCTGTTGATCCTGCGGCAGGTAGTTCAATCGCACTTGGTACTGTAGAATCAGTAACAATACCAATCTCACTGTTGAAACTTACAGTAATTGCACCAGTCGGAGCACTTGCAAATGTAAGTGTTGTGCCTTGCAGTGTATAATCTACGGCGGAAACAGCGGTTCCAGCTGCAAACACAGTAATAATATTAGGTTTGCTCAATGTAACAGGCACTGTGAACTGTGTTAGTACACCATTACCTGTACCAATGTTTACAATGTCGTTGCCAATAAACAAACGTCTTTGGTCTTTAGCGTATCCGATCTCGCCCGGATCTAATACTGGCAAGTCTGCAAAATTGCCCTGCCTTACTTGAATTTTACTAGTTCTTGTATCTGCCATTTCGTGCTCCTGATACAGTATTTATGACAAGTTGTAGAACTCTGCTACCCTGCCTGCCCATTTTTCTTCCCATTGTTTAAATTCCTCTGGCCCTACTTCCCATAGTTGCCATTCGCAATCTCTACTGCACATAAAAATTGCAGCATGTTCAATTTTAGTTTCAAACACTTCGTTATGGGCCATGCCATAAGCCGCCGCTTGCATAAAGTAATCATCGATCCACTCACGCTTCTTGGGCTTATTGGTTTGTTTGAAGTCCATAATAGTTGGACGTCCTTTGTATATGCCAACTAAATCAGTAGTACCAGCATACAAACCTGGATAACACAAGTTTACTTCACTACCCCAAACTTCGTCAATGTCAGCTTCAACGTTTTTTATAACGGTCTCTGCCATCATCTTAGCTTGTAGCAAGTTCTTGCCTGTGTACTCTTGATTGAGACTCCATGCTTCTAATATTTCATGCATAACTGTGCCGACACTAGCGGCTTCAGTTACAATCTCTTGTGCTTTCTTTTCACCTACTCGCTTTTTCCAAGCATTTAAGTGTGTCATATCCTTGGTCTTGCTGAGAATAGTTGTTACACTAGGCACAGGTTCGCCATAAGGATTTTCGTATAAACGTTTACCGTTTACACTTTTGCGTTTAAATTCTTTATACGGGTAGGGTGAAGTAATGTTTAACATGTAGTTAATGTAGCATTAACTATATTGATTGTCAATAACTAATTACCCATTTGAGTGTCTTTCCTGTAGCAGTATTTTTAAGACGCTCAATGGTATATCCCAAGTTTTGAAAATACTTCATAACTTGATTCATTTGATCTGTTTTTGCACGATCACTTGCAGTTCCTTGCCAGCAATTAAAATATGTTACGCTGTCTGGATTTGTTGCTGTATAAGTTTGTGCAGTAAGTCCCAGTGGTGTATTAGCTGTGCCTGCACCAACTGTAACAGTCCAGCTTGTGCTTGCAGGTGCAGTGTATGTTAACACAAGGTTGTTACTGACGTTTTTACTTGCTACTAAGCCACTTACTGCCGCATCATTAATATCAGCAATAATACTGTTTAGATTTGTACCTGTTGTACCTAATGTAATTGTACTGCCTGCAACAATAACAGTGGGTGTGCCTGAAATAGTAGGGCCACTTGCAGAACCTGTAATTGTAATTGTAGGTGTGCTTTCAGTCATTGTGGTAGCATCTGTAACTGTGGTTTGATACAAACCATTGCCTGCGTCGGTGATGACCTGTTTCATAAGTGCCTGAGTTTCATTGAAAATGGTAAGATCTGCTCTCGCCATTGACCTAGCTTCAGTTTTGTTAATATAATATGTCACAGTTCATCATCCTTTTGCATTTGCTTTTTAGCCAACTTACTAACAACATCACTATCTGGTTCAGCATTGGAACGGGGTATTGCTGTATCCAGTGAGATGTCTTTTTTATTGCTGGCTCCCACACTAGTAATTGTAGGTAATAGGTCTAGTAGATCTTGAATACTAATACTATGACCCATAGCACGAAGTTTAGCAAGTACCATGTTTGTTGGTATTTTGAACTTGCCATTGGCTTTTGCCCTAGTAATTAATTCTTCTAGGTCATTCAAAATATTATTTTGATCCTCTACTATAACTTCGTATATTAACACTAGTTAGACTTTCTTTTTAAAAAGTTCATCATAGCACTGTGTCCTGTATCACCTGGTCTCAATTCCATTGTTTGTAAACCGCCTGCACTTCTTGGTTTTTTGGTCATTTGTGGAAGTTTCTTAACCGGCTTTGTTGGTTGTTGGGACTGTTTTGGCATTGGATTATACGGCATAGTTCTATAGTCTTTGCCAGTGTTACCATATTCACTTGGAGTTTGATCAATACGTACACTTGGTGTACCTTCATCTAGTTCGCTAATGATATTGATAAAATGTTCTTGCGTCATTTTGCCACTCTCGACCATTTTAAAGAGCTTGTCCTTACTCTCTAGATACTTTTTTTCAGCTAACGCACCCTTCTCCATATCAGCTAGAGCACTTTCGCCTTTTAGTTCTCTGCCTACTGGATTGTCATCGCCTGCGGCTGCTGGATCTGCTTCAAAGTCGTCGCCCATGTCTACATCTACATCCATGTCCATTTCTGCATCATCTGCACCCATGTCTGTTGGAGCTGTCATGTTTGGTTGTTTACCTTGAGCTGCAAGTGTAGCATTTTCCATTGCTTCTTTTGCGGCTTTCATTTGATCTAGTAGAGCGGCAAGTGCAGCATCTGCTGATGAATTATACTGCTCTGCAATCTCAAAACTAATTTGTTCTTTCATTGCGTCTACAATTGGCATTAGTTTTTGTACTTGCATTTCTGCAACGTCTTCTACCATACCTTGTAGTTCATCAACTAGTTCATTTGCAGCAAGAAGTACTTCAGCTGTGTCTAGCTCGTCTTCCATTACAACACTTTCTTTGGTCTTCATTCTTTTACCATCTTTACGTGTTGGTGCAACTTCGTTGATATATGTTTTAAGTTGATGTTGGATAAGTCCAAGTTTGTTATACTGTGGATTTTCCCAATACTTGAGATCACTCTCTTTGATTGTGTCAATTTTTGCTGTTGTAGCTGACAACATACGCTTTAATGCATTCGTGCTCATCTCAGATAAATCAATCTCGTGATTGAAAGTATCTGCTAGTACACGATTTAGCTTTTCCACGTTGTGTTTTGCGCTATTTAAATCGTTTAGATACATAATATTATTCCCGTTCCTTATATTGTATTTATAGTCTTTTTAATATTTTTGATTTTGCTTCAGCAACTTTACTTTTTGCTTTGCTCAGCTTGGCAACTGCAACGTCTTCGTTAACTGTACCACGTTTAATTCTAGTATTGTGCATGTAAACTTCGTATAGATTATCCATGTAACTGTTGTCGTGTGTTACTAATTCTTGTACTCTACTGCTTTTGCCCAGCATTAGATTTTTTACAATGCCCATAGCAGTTTCAAATAAACCTAATTCTCTGTATATGATTTTATTACCATCTACTACATTATAAAAACGTTTTTGTTTACCTGCAAATTCTTGTAATACAATATCAATTCTATAATTTTGTACACTAACACTAGTCTCTGTTACTTTTTGTGTAATTGCCATTTCTAATTCAACATCATTTTCAGCACGTTCAGCTAGTATTTTACTAGTACTGTCCACACTATTGAGTTTGTTGAGAATATCATACATTTTTTTGGTATTTTGATCCATATCATTTCGCCATTTTGTTAGTGTTAAGTTTGTATGCTACTTGTTTGTTGTTGATGTCTTTGTCTAGTACACCTTTGGTTACTAGTGATTGTGCAATATAACAATCACGTTCATTTAAATTTTGTTTTTCTAATAGTTTGTCTTCACTGAAGTGTTCTTGTATAAACTGATTTTCTCTACTGCTGAGCCAAACAGTAATACCGCCTTTGGTCACCATAGTCTTCATTGTTGTGTATCCTGTGCTGGTTGTGGATTAAGTATTCTCTGAGGCATGCCTGTTGCCATTTTCTTGCCCAGCCTGCTAGCACGTCTAGTTAATGCTTTATTGGCTACATTTAATTCTCTGTTAGCATCAGCGTTACGATTATTAGCACGTTTGGTTTGATTAATGTTTGTTGCATTAACTTTTCTGTTCATTGCAACACCTCGTTGCATTCCGTATCCTGCTTCGTTCATTTTGTTTAGTTCGTGACAGTTACAGTGTTTACATTCAGGCCCACATGAACATTCACTTACAGGAGATCCGCAACATTCTTTGCTACACATTAATATTCCATCTTTTTCCCATGTACCTGATTCAGTATACTTGTCTGGTATGATGTCCATAATCTTCATTAGCGTCTCCTCGCTGGCTTGTTTAATCTCTTTAGTGCTCTACTAGCTGGATTAAACTTTTTAGTACGCTGTGCTTTACGTGCCATACGTTTACCCATGCGACTTTTAGTTTTTCTTAATGTTAAACGTTTTTTAATATCAATGGGAGCACCACACTGTCCAGGTTTACTAACCAAACGACCCGCTCTCTGACCCACAGTGCAACGATACTTGCGTACCAAGTTACGACCTTTACGAGCCCATACTAGTTGTGCTTCAACCACATTACTGATATCTAATTCATTTAAGTTCATATGTGTATTTATACGGAAGTTTAATTCATCAATAATACGATGATAGTGGACAGTATACCTGCTGTCACAGTGGCGGCTGCGCCTAACATAATTTTGTTGGTGCTTTGGTGATTCTTTACGTTTTCGTCGTGCATAGTTCGCATCTCCGTATGGAGATCCTTAACTGCCTTTTCGACGTTGTCAAGTCGTGTTTCCAATCCCTTGTACCTTTCTGCACAAAGATCCACGTGGGCTTCTAAATTTGTTCGCTCAAGCGAAGTCGTTCCATTCGACATAATTTTACTCTTCTTTCATCCAGTGTCTTTAACCGTTGTTGGACGTTCAGTTATGTATTTTTTGCCTTTTGATATCGGAGGCTAGTGACTAACTCCGTATATGCCTATGTGTGCCTATGTTTTGCCTACCATGTATTTATGATACGTCTTGGTTAAACTTAAAGTATATGTTTACTAATTTCTTATCCAATGTTTCAAATGTTTTGGTTTTAAGTTCTGCTGTTTCTTCTAAACCAGTATATATAGCAACTCCGTCACAGTCGTTTTTCAAATAATAGAATTTATCGCCGTTGTTATAGAAAACATTGTTATGCTCTATACTAAAGTCTAATCTCCATACAGTATGTAGTCCTTGATACTGTTTTCCAAAGCCATAATCAACTACATCTTGTGCCATAAACACCTTCACCTTGGTGTTAATTGGCTGACTGCGTAGCCCTATACTTTGTATTAGTGTGTTAAGATTCTGCTGTTGATTAAATTGTAAATTGTTGTTACGATTTACATCTGTTTGTGTTATGTCAACTAAACTAAAGGCAGTATAGATCATCGAAACGAGCGAAATACTTGTTTTTGATCAACTGGCGTGCCAAAGCTATCTTTTGCAAATGATTTACCTAGTGCATATCCTCCAGCAATTCCTGCCGCAGCGCCTGCTATTTTTGCTAGTGTGTCACTGCCACGCATACGTGGTGCTTCTGCATTACCTGCATTTTTAATCATTAGACCTTGGGTACGTCCAATATCTCTGATGTAACTGTATAGTTCACTTCTCAGTGCTTTGTTTCTATAGTATTGATTCATTCTTGTTATGACTAAACTCTTTTGCATGTTGTTGAGCCTAGGCCAATTTTGTGCTAGTCGTCTGATACTTCTATAGTTGCTGTTTTGAATGTCTAGTCCTCTTTCTAATCTCATAAAGAAAGTTTCAGGACTTGGTATAGCTCTTCCTTGCTTCATGTTATTTAAAAACTGTCTTATCTGCATTTCTGGTAAATTAACTCTAGAATTTTGCATTTGATTTTTTGCGCCAGCACCGCTCATTCCATTTTTAAGACTTGCAAGTGCTACGTGTAAATCAGTGCCACCTTGTTGATAGTTAAAATTACTACCATATTTCATTGTGCGCTGGGCATATTCTTTTGCGGCAGGAGCCATATCATAATCATGACTCATAATATATAAACTAAGCATGTTCATAAATGCAAGATCAGCCATATCTCTACTACTGCTGCCTTCTACACGTTGTTTGGTTCTAAACAAACGACTTTCATTAAGATCTTTGATAAATCCATACTGTGACTTTTTATCTTCACTCATAGTGTGGCCTCCTTCGATCTCTGCCCATTGTTTTGCTGTATACTTTTCCATACTAGTATTTACCTTAATTTGGAGTCCAGCGATGACGTGGTACTAGTTTGATTTTATCCCTAGTAGCAACATATCCTTCGCCGCCTTTTTGACCTTTTGTAGTTGCTGTAACATCACTGCCCGCATTATCCAATTGGTCAATTATATTGTTTTTAATTGTTTGAATCTTTACTACAAGCTCTAGTATAGCATCTAACCCTTTATCGTCACCTGCCATAAGTTTTGCTTGCTGTCCTTGGCTGACTTTGCTGGTTTTTAGCCAATCATAAAATCCTGTCCTGAGTTGGTCTAACTTACCTTGCTTGGTCATTTGGTTAACATAGTTATAGAGTATTGCATCTTTTCTACTCAGTCCCTGTTCCGGCGCTAACCAATTGTTTATTATTTGTGCGTTCGCATTTGCCGTACTAACTATATCCTGAACGTCACTTGTATCAACTTTGGGTTGATGTGTTACATAGGTTTGCCCTAGTACCACTACATCCTTGCTGTTAACACTGTTGGTATCTTTAATTGGTGTACCTTGTTTATCACCAAATGCGTCATGGTATGTGTGTGCAACAATACCCACGCTACTGTTTGCTATGCGTTGTCCTAGTTTACTATTTGGATCAACTGTGTATGTAACATTGTTAGGTGTAAACTGTATACCTTGTTCTGTTTTTGCAAAAGGCTTACGTGGTGTATACAGCAAATCTCCGTACACATATCCACGCATATCAGCAGGAGTGTTTCTTTCCAACGTATCAAACACACCTGCCATGTCACTAGCAAAGTCTTTACGCCAATCTTCTCCTTGTCCGGAGTTCATAATAAAATCTGCTAGAGCACCACTGCTGGTTGATTTATTTTTTCCCCAACCATTTTTACCTGTCATTACAAATTGACCGTCTGGTTCACGTCCCCAAAACAATGTTGGATTACCGTCCCATTTAATGCTGACATCTTTAGAATCTTGACCTAGGCGTGTGAGTATCTCTGCGGCTTTGAGTGCGCCTTTGCTACCTTCAAATGTAACTAGATCTTCTAAGTGATTATACTCTCTACCTTTTTGTGTAGCTTCTGTTAAAAACTGATTGGCTCTCATTAGTCAAGTTCTTTCCAATTTGGATCATTGCGAAGATCAGCAAGTAGTGCATCGCCTGCTTCTTTACCCAATGCGGCTAGTATCTGCTCCACACTGCCAATGTCTTTTCCTGTGGCATTTGGGCCTAGTAGTGTACGTGCTACTTCGTCAATGTTGTTGGTTATTAGGTCTGCTTTTTTACCGTTAGCATCTCTGTTGAATAATCCTTGGTAAGGTGACCATAACATATTTTTGCTCTTAGCAATATTTGCTAGTGCAATCTGTTTGTTTACGCCTTTCCACTTTGAACCTTGTGGAATACTGTGTGTATGAAACTTTGCAGCATTATCAGCGTTTGGTACAACCATAATATCTACTTGGTGTGTGTTGTCACCTACAGGTATTTCGATATGTACACTGGTGCCACTTTGCCCAGTATTAAGTCCTGCTAAATCAAATACTTGACGTAGCTTTTGTCTAATAACTTTGTCTGGTTGATCTTCCATATTGAAGTGTTGTTTAAGTTGATCTACATCAACAATCATATCCAAGTCTCCACTTACTTTACCTGGAGTTGGAGTTGCGCCGCTTCCAATTGGAATAGCAGTACTGCCAGTTTTTTGTAATACACTGTTTACAGTTTTCATAATTTGAGGAATTATTTTGTGATCAAAGCTCACACTATCAGGAAATATATTGCCGCCTTCTTTAATAGGAGCATTATCAAATAAACTTCTTTGTCTTATTCTTTTAAGTCGGCTTCCACGTTTTTTACGTTTCTTAGTTCCGCCTAGTATGTCTGCTATCTTCATTTACTTTACCAATTCCTCTTTGAAACTTACGTGGATCTTTGGTTCTTATGCTGTTAATCAAACGCTTGTTTAAATCTGCGGCTGTTTCAACATCAAAACTTTCATTGATCAAATTGATCAAGTTTATCGCTGTAACAATCACTTGTTGTGCATTTGACTCAACAATATGCTTTTTGTCACGTTTTGGTGACATAGCATTAATTTCTTCCAATAATGATCTTGTTTTACGCTTCATCTTAGTAGTATTTAGTAAATATTGTTGCTGGAGCATTGGTGACAAGCACTTATGGCAGTTGCAGAGAAATTGATTCTCAACATAGGACCAACCATTAAAAATAAGAGCAAATCATCAATGGCAATGCAAACACAAAACACAGGCTCAACTAGGCTCATATTAATGACTCAACTTATACACCGTGTTTGCTGTTCGGAATCATATAATAGATATAGATAAGGTCGACTGCACCTTTGCTTCAGCGCACATCATACTCAAAGTTTTGACAGGTACTGTGTTTGGCTACAAGCCTAGCACCATTCTTTATATGAAAATTCCTTGCCATATCTGTTAGCGGACTTAGTGTAACAAATCTTTTAACCCAAGGCCGTTGATTTTTGATTCGCTCTGCTACTCCATTTACTATTTCCCTTCCTGCTCCTCGCTGATAACTCCATACAGTATAAAATACTGCACAATTCAATCCTACCCACTTCATATCTGTTTCGCTAGTAGGCACTTCGTCCATGTATGCTACACATATACATGCAGCAATCTCTCCGTCACGTTCCAACACATACACTTCTCTGCCGCTACGTGTGCGCCATTCTTTGCCAATGTGTGGTCTAACTGGATCGTTCTTAATGTGTTCTAATTCTTGTTCAGTTGCTAATCTGATCACTCGCTTTTCCTCAATAAACTTTTTAATCTGTCTGTAGCATCAACTTGTGGATTAGCGTCCATGTTATTCTCTGTAACACTTTCACCTGCTGGTGCTACACTGCTTTTTGTTTTTAGTTTTTGATAGATGCTGGTTACTGCACCTTCATCTTCTTGATCGTCTGGATCTAAGTCTTCAATTTTCAAACTGTCCATATTGAACTTGAGATCCAGTTTACTTCCAACACCACTACTACTACGTGTTTTCATAAACTGTATTTGCACCCTACCTCTTTCTCGCATAGCTCTACTGCTAAAGATACCAATCAAGTTATCTGCTGTATTGATCTTACTAATACCGCCTGCAATATGGCTATGGTCAAACTCTATTTCGTCAACTGCACTTCTGTTTAACTGCGATGCTGTTACAAACAGTATGCCTAGTTCAGTTGCTAAGTTGCGTAGTTCTTCACTAACAAATTTATCTTTAATAAATTGATCACTTGGATTTACTTTAACTGTGATTGGCATCATCAAGTCCAAGTAATCTACCAACAGTGCATCCACATGCAAGTTGTGTTGTATTTGATATTCTCGCAAATATGCTTTGATATCATTGATAGTGCTACCATTTTTCATTTGTATTACTTGTAGTCTACCAGCTTTTTTACTAGCCATCTTAACACGTAGTTCAACATCACTGCTATTTTTCATAACGTCTTTGGTGCTCATGCCTGTAAGCATAGCATCCAGTCTCATAGCACAAAGTTCTTCACTAAGTTCTAAACTGATGTACACAACGTTCTTGCCTTGCAAACTCCAGTTTAGTGCCAAGTTCTGCATAAACAAACTCTTACCACTACCACTACCACCTGCAAAGATGTTTAGTTCTCCTGGATTAAATCCACCATACAGTACTCTATCAAATGTTTCCCAACCAGTTGTGTTCTGTCCTCTGTTGTCTTTGATGCTTTGTATACGTCCAGCAGGATCATCCCAATAGTTTGTACCAAAGTCTTTAGCAAGTCCAATCTCAGTTGCGGCTTTGATAATGCCTTCAACTGTACCATACTCTTTGTTTTCAAGTTTATCAGCACTTGCTAAGATTGCCGCTTCAAGTGCTTTGTGTCTGCAGAACTGTTCAAAGTTATCCATAAACCAGTTTTTGTGTTCTGTTGTTAGTTTGTCTTTTACATCAGCTATTTCAATGCCAGCAACACCTTTGACTTGCTCCAACATGGGAACATCATGATATTCATCTGCATGTTTTTTTACAAAGTCCACAGTGTCTCTGAACTGTCTGTCAAAGTAACTGCTTTCTAAGATAGCATTACACCGCACAAAAAGATCCTTGTCTGCCAACAAGAACTCTAAATATAGTTGTTGTAATTCTGCGCTGTAATCTTCACTCATTAATTTCCCCTTGCAACTTCTTTGTAATATACTCTTCTCTGGTATATATCATAATCCAGCTGTTGGATTTTTTTGGTACAGCGCCTTGGCTATCCATTTTTATAGCGTATTCCCAATAGTTTGTCAACCAAATTCGTTGATTGGTTATGTCACTGCGTTTGGGCCACCAAGCAAATCTCTGTGTCCATTCTGCTTCCAAGTTTGCATAAACTCCAATTGGTTTCATGTTTGCTGCCCGTCTGTAAAATTCATCATCTCTAATGTTGTAATCATCTACAACGGGATTTCGCAAGTATTTTGATCTTTGTGCTCGATGTCTCAACACTTTCTAATATACTCCTCACTGTAAATAATCTACCATAGCGTTCTACTGCATCGCTGGCATCTTTTATATCGTCATCCCATTCAGGAAATGCAACTGCCCAGCCACGCTTTACCGCAACATTCACTGTGTCCATTCCTGCTTTATCAAAGTCTGGCAATAGTACTATTTGTTTATCTAGTTCTTCAATTATACTGCATTGAACATTACTAGGTGTGTTGCCTGCTAGTGCAACGCCGCCTACTTGTAGTGCATCTAACTGTCCCTCTGTTACTATAATTATGTCATGTTTCTTTTGTGCATCTAAATTGAACACAAAGTTTTTAGGACTTTTCAAATAGTATTTGGGCATGCCTTCTGGTCTACTGTCTGGACACCAACGTGCAGTGTATCCAACTATGTTGCCTTGATGTCTAAACGGCAGTATAACCCTACTAGCAAAGTGCATGTGTGGGCTCCAATACCAGTCAGTATAAAAGTCTAATCCACGCTTCATAAGATATGTACATGCTAGTGCTAGCTTATCCAACTGCTTGGAGTCTAGTGTGTCCAATGGATAATTGCCAATTTGATGTGAATCTGGTGGCAGTTCATCTGGATGCCATTCCACTGTGACTTTTTGTACACGCTCTTTGGGTATAAACTGTCCTGCAATATCATCTGCTTCTTCTTGTTTAAGCAGTTCAAAGTTAACACGCTGTATGTCAGCTTCATCTACACCAAACGTTTTTAACAATTGTGTAAGTCTACCATTGATACGTTTACCTACACTCCAGCCAGTTTTAAATCCACAGTTAAAACAGTTGTATTGAAACTTATCATCATGGAACATAATGCCGCCACGACCACGCTTGTCAGCACTGTGACCGCGAGTGTGACACATTGTACAGTTTCCACTGATCCACCCACTAGGTGTTTGCTTCCAGCCATAAGGCATGTGCTGACGGATAAAGTCCAATACTATCATGTTTTAATATTAACTTCTATAAACGACTTTGTCAAGTGTTCCTGTGTTGCCAGAATCTGGTGTGTGAACCAATCTTACAAACTGATAGTTTCCATAAAAGTTATGATAAACCAATCCAGTTTTTGCACTCACTGTATAGCTTTGACTTGGCACATCAAAGTAATCAACTTCAGTTGGCTGTATGCTTAGTGTGGCTTGAAACTTGTACACACCTGTATAGTTTGTCATGTGTACCACCGCAGTTTGTAGTCCTTGCTTGTTTGAGTTTTGAGCAGGACCAGCCATTCTACTGCCAACCCTATCATCACCGTCTATATTAAATGTTGCAACTGTGCTACTGTCTGTTATATTGAGTAGACTTTGGTCTCTAACATCTACCACAAACGTAAGACGCATGTTGCGATCACTGGTACCGCCATAATTTCCAGCCTGGTCAGTGACGTTATAAGTAACTATGAGATCGTGTAGTTTAGCATCCAATAGGAATGTTTCTTCGTGATCCAAATGGAGAACCAACTTACCTGCATCATAGTCGATGGGATTCATATTCTTTTGAAGAACTTGAGCACCATTTGCTCTATCAACAATAGTTGCAACATATGTTTTATTGTGTATGGCTTGTCTTTTATTGTCCGTGTCTTTTACAAAAAAGTCAATGTCAATGTTAAGACCTCTATAAACAACCAAAGGCTTGTGATTGTCTGGGCCATAATATGTAGTGCCTCTGCGTTCTGGGATAAGAATCTCAGATCTTTGGTTATATTGATATATTGTTGCTTGATACATGTGTATATTCTCCACTACTATTTATTTGAATAAGTAATTACAATGAACAACGTACCAAAGAAATATCAAGATTTGTTAGATAAATTTCCTTTTTTGACACTGGTCAAATACGGAGGTAACGAGTATGTGGGTATAATTCAAAACATGGATAACAATTTAGTTAGCATGTACAATTATGAAAACATCAAAGAACTCGTAGACAGACAAGATTTTTTAGAACTTGGTGAAGAATGGTGGTGGGGAACCAATCGAATGATTCCCATCAACATTATATTCAAACAAGCATTTGAAAAATATCGTGTGTGTCTAATTACCTTTAGTATTAAAGACTTTGAAATACTACACGGGCCTTGTATTAGTTTAAGCAACATAATGCAAAAACGTGTTAAACGAAGAAATATTCAACTTGTGCGCAAGATGTGATTCTTTTGAGGATCAATTGTACGCAATCTTCTAGCAGTAGTTTTTTCAGCCGCATGCAATAGCAAACCTCTTCTGATGCTATCACTGTGATTAGGCATACTACTGTGCATGACTCGAGGATGCCAGCACACAAAACTTCCAGCCGGTGCTAGGTGTTGTTTGTAATTGTCCATAAAAAATAAATCAAAATGACTTTTATCTGCATACATGTTTTGATAATAGTCGTAGATGTACTTGTGTGTACCTGGCACATATCCAGTAGCACCATTGTCCGGAGTAAAGTCGCACAACATTACCATAAATTGCAAACCTAGTAAACCTTCTGTGTACTTAAACTCTTTGAATCTATAAGGTGTATCAATGTGTGGTCTAATAAAATTCATACCCGGGTATAGTGAAATAAAATCACACATATACCATTCCCAATTGTTTTCTCCAAATGCAGCATCTGCACATTTACCTAGTTCAGGTTTAATAACGTTATCAATAAAATGATTGCCTTTGGGTTCATCTGTCCAAAAGTATGCCCAATCAATTTCTTTGTGTGGATCTTTACCTTCAGCTACTTGTTCCTGTATTTGGTTCCAACCATACCATTTTAAATCTCTGGTATGTCCTCTCTCAGGCGCAAATGTACTTGCATATTCATTGAGCTCTTGTATACAATCTTTATCAAACGTATCGCTGTGAACTGTAAATCCTATATCATTAATTTCTTTTACAAATCTATTTTCATCCATGTTAATATCCTAATTGTTCACATATGAGATTCATATGTACGATAACAACCATAGCATAACTTAGTGCGTGTGCTTTCTTAAAATAGTAAGCCTTGTTATCGTTTACGGGTTTTACCCATACTTGATCCATTATTGTCTGCCAGCCTTTGTCTTGTAAATGTCGTTTGGCTGGTCTGATAATTGCCAGTGTAGCCGCCAATTGCTGTACCGAAGTAGGCTTCAATTGTTTTAATAGACTGTCGTGCCCGCTTAGATGAAATAGCTGATCTACGAAGTCTTTGTGTTCCAGAAGTTCCCATACTGGTTCCTTTTCCATTAATTGCTTTAGATGATCGTCATCGTTTACGTCTTTGTATATGCTTAGATTAAGTAGATCCAATTTAAAGAATCCCATATCGTCAGCTTGTGTGTGTTCAACTGTACACACATTTGTAAATGGATTGCTGGGTACTCTATGAAAATAAACACCAGTATTGTGTTTTCTCTTCTTGAGCCTGGCTGGTACATTTTTAAATAATTCTAGTGCTTGACTTCTATCTGCAAAGTCAATATCGATATCAGGTAATCCCATCTATCATCTCCCGTACAAAGTTTGCATCATGTGGATTAAGTTTTGTTTTCTTTCCCCAATGATCTGCATCAATGCTGTTTGCTATTCTTGCAAAACATTCATCTGGCATATTGCTTAATGCTGTTTGCGCTCGTTTGCTGTTCAACATAATCCATGGCGAAATCTTACCCATTTCACACCATTCAGCTATCAAGTATCCACTAGCGTTTTCCCAGAATGTTGCAAAGTAATCTGTTTCAGCGGCATGCTCTACAAAACGTTCTAGCGCACGTTCTACACTTTCACGTTTACAATGATCCTGTACAAACAACAAATACATTTTATCAGTGGGCCAATCTTTGAGTTTGGCTTTGTTTTTAATTAACCAGCGAGTAAATGCTTCTTGATCTATACAGCGTATGTTTAAACAGTATGCACCAAACTTTACAAATGCTGTATAATACTGACTGTCAACAAAGTCCTTGTATTCCTTAGGCTTGCTTTGCATTTCAATTCTATAAAACAAATCATAACTAGCAAAGCCTACCAAGACATCTTGATTAAGTTTACTTTGCCAACGTCTTTTCTTTTCACAACTGTGAGCTAGTAATGTGCCTTCACGTTGAAAGCTCTTCTTGCAATAATCACATGTGAATTTACCTTTTGTCAATCCTATACTTCCTACTGCATTTACTAGTTCTTCTGCTGTGGTCATTTTTTAAACAGCTCTTTTATTTGCTTTTTATCCATGCCCAGTTCTTCTGCTACTGCTTTAAAGTCGTTGATGTCATTTGTACTTACCAGAAGTTCTAGCTCGTCGTCGTTGTATGTTGGATAAAGTTCTTGCAACCATTTGAGCAGTTTGCCTGCTTTACCTTTGCGCTGTTTACTGGGAGGTATCCAAGGATGAAATTGATTCATACCCAAGCCTACACACTGCAACAGTTTGAATTGTAGTTCAGGTTCTTTGCGCAATATATTATAATGCTTGTTCACTAGCTCATTTGTAAGTGCCAAATAATGATATTCAATATCTGGATTTTTAGTTTGCACTGCACTGGTATAGCGCATTAGCACAAAGATACCTAGTTTCTTTTTTTCTTCTTCCGTTAAACTATCCCACCACGCTCTGTCACGCTGATCAATAGCTCGCATTTCTTCTTTGATACTAAGTTTGCTCATTTACCATAATCCAAGTGTTCTTCCGTTACCAACTATTATAAAGCCACATGTACAAATATGCAAGACAATCCAGAAGGTTCTGAACCATAATGCTTTGTGAACATCATGTTGTGTAATTGGCAAAAACTCTGGCTTGTCCTCATCATTGACGCCAACTGGCATGCCAACTGTTCTACTCCATAGCTTTAACCAACGACGTTGTCCACTCATCCAAATACTGTCCATAAAATTAAAAGTATAATAGCCCAGCCAAAAATACCTAATCCATTATTACCTACGTGTCCTTTTGCTTTTGCACAATCATAACAGTATCTATATTTGGCAGGAACACGTTTATTACAAAAGAAAGCATCACAAGTTTTTTTACTCATTACCACAAATCCTCTGTGCTTAGTACATCTGGTATTTTATTTGTATCTTTTACAAAGTACGCACAAGGACTGTTGTCGCTTTCTCCTAAAGGAACAGCAAGTATATGTCCAAACTTTAGTTTAGGAAAATACCATTTGACTTCTTGATAGATGTTTACAATTTCTATTTCATCAAAGCTGGGTAAAAATCCTGTAAGTGGATTAAAAACAAAGGCTTTAAATCCTCTGTCATTGAGACTGGTTACTGGCAATACTTCCGGATCGCCTACCATTGGATCACACACTACAAGACTCCAATCTAATGGAACCTTTACATGCCGTTTACCTATTTGCAGTACAGCCGCAGGTGCATTAAAACTTTCTAAAAATACCAATGGAACAAATATATAATCTGCTTCCTTTGGATTACTGTAGTCTAATACACAATAGCGTATGTCTTCAATCTCTTCTGGAATAAAATCTAAATCATATACTTGATTCTCTACTGTTAATATTCTAGTCATTTATAATCCACTTTCTCTATATGAAAGGGGTACTTGGCTTCTCGATAAAATTTCTTTCGCTCAGTCAAATGCCTCTTGCTAAATTTTGCACTGCTTGTTATATCCCATATCTGTACATGATCTTTGTCTTGTGCTTTACGTATACCTCTACCAATACTTTGTATTACCCTAACGAAACTTTTGCCAGGCTCCACGAGAACCAAGTTAAAAATACGAGGAATGTTAATACCCACGGCAGCCACACCATAGGTTGCAACGATAATTTTGTTGTCAACTTCACTAATTTCATCATATTGATCTTTCCTATTTTTACTTTTCATTGAACCACTAACAAACACGGTATCATCACCAAGTCGTTCTACTAGTCCTTCTCCTGCACTAATACGATCTACCAGCACCAATGTATTACCACTTTGTGCCATTGTTTGTATTAGTCCACTCATGTAATCTAGTCTGTTCTTATCTGTTGTAAGATAAGTTAATTCACTTTGGTAGTTGCCATAACTCACTGTGTCTTGTAGCTGTAGTACGTTTACTTCGCATTGTGCTAGCACACCCATGTCTTGTAGTTCGTGTGCGCTCAAACTATTGGTTACTTCTCCCAAGCTCACTTCCAAGCTCAAGCGTTCATGTTCTGCTTTAGGTATCGTGCCTGTAAGCCCCCAGCGAATTGGAATATTGCTGAACGCTCCAGTAAGCAGTTTTTTCAGGACGTCTGCTTTGGCTTGATGAACTTCGTCCACCATAACACACACGACACCTTCTGCAAAATGGTGCAACCCTTCGTCCGCTAGTCCGTCACGGAATCTTTTTTCGAGAACGTTCAAACTCTGCCAAGTACATATGGTATGAGTTCTCCCTAATTCTTTTCTATCACCGAAGTAAACACCTACATCTAGTCCCAAATTAATATAGTCAGCTTCTGTTTGAGTGACCAAATCTTTGTTTGGAACAATAACAATACTGCGACCATAGGCTTCACACATATAGCTTAGTGCCGCAGTAATCAATGTTTTACCAGCACCTGTTGCAATTTCTTGCAAACACTGCGGTGTCTTTAAAAACTTATTGATAACTTCAACTTGATAATCTCTGAGTACAACTGGCTCACCTGCAGCCGGATGCTTGTCGGGCCATTGTCTATCACTGAACAGTTGTTCTGTTACAGTGTCCCATTTGAGATCATGTGGTTGTCTGTGATCCTCTATCTCAATACCGTAGCCTTCTTCGTCCAGTATGGGAAGTATAGTGGGCAAGCAGTTTACAAAGGTGCTACCACCCATAGTAAAGTAACCCACACAGCCATCCCAACGTCCAAGTTTATATGCTGGTACGTGATATGCATGCGGCAAAAAGAACTTTAGTTTCTTTTCTAGCTTGCGTCGAGTGGTTAATCCAAGTCCTTCGAACTTGCAATTAACCTCATCTTTGAGGATAAGTTTTGTTTTCATGTTTTAATAATACGCTCTAATTTAGAGTTTGTCAACGGCTAGCTTTTGCTTGCAGGTCATTACAACGATTTTCCATAACTTGCATTTGCATTTTTAATTTACTAACTTCTTCTTTTAATTGTTTGATAATTTCATCACGAGCTCTAAGTTCCTCTAGCCCTCGGTAACCATATTCGGTATAAGTATCTTTGACCATTTTGTTCCACCAACCCATTCGATTTTCCTGTACTACTACTTATAAAATAAGGGGACTAGTAAGACTTCTTACTAGCCCCCCGGGACCTAACTGGTGTGAGTGAGAGTGACGCAGACAGAGGAGTACACCAGTTAGTATTGGTAGCCATTGCTATTGCAACTGTCTGGCTACCAAATTCTTTTATATCCTTTTCATACAAGTGGACTCTGCATAACTCTTCCACTTGTTGGCATTCATTTTACGAAGATCAGCAATCTTCAACACCATACGCAAGCTCATTTCACGCAAGCGATTCTTATTGGTGTAGATATATTCCATAAGATCTTTTTGTTCATGTTCACTAAACTTGTAACTGTTTAACATACCATCAGCAACGATTTGTTTACAACGCAAGAACTTGTCACGCATTGTGTCTAGTGTCAAGTCCAAGTAGTGACAACGACTCATAATAGCATCTAGGTGATCTTTTAGTTTACCACGTGTTCGTTCAAACTTTACATTGGTAATAAAAATGATAGAACCTTTAAACTCAAAGCTGTCTGGCACACCATTGTTAGCAAGCGCACGACTTTCACTGCGCCAGCTTAGTGTTCGCTTTGGGCTACTATCCAATGCCGCTTTGAGCAAGTTCAAGCTGAGTTCATCATACAGCACACTATCACAGTCATCTAATACTAGTACACTACCGTCTCCACTGTAATCATACAGCAATTGATAAAGACCAATTGGAGTAGCGGCACCTTTTTCAACACCAAACTTACGGTTGCTGTTTTGAGACATTTTTAACATAATGCCTGCATCCTTGAGCACCTTCTCAACTCCAAAACTTTTACCAACACCCGGAGGTCCAGTAACTACCATGCCACGCACAACCCCATCGCATGACGCATATGTCATGTCTTCTAGGATTTGAAATCGCTCCCGTAACCGTTCAATGACTTGATCATCTGTTTCAGCTTGGGCGGCTTGGGCTGACACAACATTCTCTCCGTCTTCGAGGTAGTCGAATTCACTTTGATCGACTACTTTGATCCGAATGGATCGGTCCGGGAAACCAGGCACTGCACTACCATCAACTGTAATGAAGCTACCTGTTTTGCCTTGTTTAAATTCTTTAACTAATGGAAACACTACGTCCTTCACATTAATGTTACGGTATGTACCGTTTGCGATACGCACTTGCTTTTCTGTTGTCTGCATTGGTTCTCACTCCTTTTTAACAACTTATATAAACATATTAACATCTATGTATCTAATGTCAACCTTTTATTTCATTTATTTTTACATAATTAAACACAGTTTCTTTGCAGTTACTGAATTTACTAACGTCATGTGTTTTTACTTTACCAGTAAGTATAACATCTTTGCCTTCTAAAATACCAGCAATATCAGGTTCACGATTAAAGAAGAATTTACAGATGTTGCCTTTGGTATCCAAACAGGTCACCAAATGAATCGAATATTTTGCAATAAACTTTACATCTTTGATGTTTACTTGAAACATAAGACGTTCGCCAGCAGTACCAATAAATTCACTAGTTTTACGATATTGATCAAAGAAATCATCCAATCCTTGACGCTTGCTCAACACACGAAAACTATTTGGCAAACTTGCTAGAATTGCAACGCCAAATCCATCAACTGCTTCATCACTGAGGCAACGCAATACATTACCTTCAAAGTCATTTATATTGCCCATCATCTTTTTGGCAATCAGTTCATGTTTAAATTCGTCTACAATCTTATCTGCTTGTTCAACACAGTCTTCTGTAATTGTGAATTCTTCAGCGCCTTCTATACTCTGCATAAAGTTGAGAATACAAGTCTTGTTATCGTAAACACGCTTTTCATTTTCTCTGTCGTAATATCCAAACCCACTTTTGATAAAGCCTTGTTTGGCATCAACTGCAATAGCAAGTTCAAGTACTTGACGAGTATTATACTGTTGTTTTTGACGAGCCATCTTCTTATCCTCTGTTCTGTTTTACTAGTTTATAATAACATCAAGATATCTTATGTCAACCTAATATAAACAATAATAATAAAAAACCTGCAATAAATGTGAAAATAATTCTGCATATAAAACCCAGTATATTGCCTAGCAATCTAAAAATACTAAATTTTTTACGGGGAGGATTAGTGTAATAGATATCATTTATCAGATCATCTTCAGCCTGTTGTATTGTGATATCGTCTTTCATAGTGTCCTCAATATAAGTGGCGGAGGATGTGGGAGTCGAACCCACTCAACGCTGTTAGCGTTGTACGGATTAGCAATCCGCTGCATTACCGTCCTGCCCATCCTCCTTACTTATAATGTACACTATTTACTGAATAAGTCAAGTTGTTTTGTGTAATTTTTAACAGTTTCTACAGTCATTACTCGTGTGATCCAATTCTCTGCGGCATCAGCGACATAGTGACGACTTTTATTAGGATATTCAATTCGACCTACAATTTGGTTGTCTTCAAAAAAACTACACATCAAGTATTCGTCATCCACAAAACTAATGATTGCTTCTCTATTGTCTAGTTGAAATTTATTATAATGTCTCATTTTAATTCCCTTATACATTAGCAAATTTTTTTATAAAAATCTATTACACGATCTATTCTAGTTTCCATTGTATTATCTGTATTGTCAGCAATAGAATATAAAAAATCTTTACCTACTGATGTTGTGAAATGTATGAAACTAATTGGTGACCAATTGTAGTTTAATTTATCAAATATCGCATGATTCAATTCTGAATTATTCCTTACTATGATATTACTTGACCAGTCCAGAGTCTCTGGTAGAGCATCGTGTTCTGCTAATTGTGCAATTACAGCAGAAAACAATACTTCGTCGTCTGCTTTAAATCCATGTTGCTGACATTGTATATATCTTGTCAAGAATTTAGTTTCATTCCAAAACGTCTTGTCAAATGAAACCACACCTGTATTACACTGCACACAATCACTGATCTGTTTATATTTAGAGTGTTTTTCATAACTACTTATTTCATAATACTGATTAAGTAAATCATATTTAGAAGATCTTGGTTTGTTATAAGTTACTTGTAATTTATAACTATCTGTAAAAACAGATTGATACGAATCTTTTTTAAAAATAAACGGAACTATGTCTATATCTAAATAAGCTATTTGATCATATCCTAGTTCATTGAAAAGATAATCTATTAGCAAAAATGCATAATGATATACATCTTCAAATCCAGTTCTTTTTAAATTATATTTTTTCCAAAGGCTATTTAAAAAGTCAATGTCATTGAAAAACTTATAGTCTACTCCTATATGATCTGCATATGCATTTTGTTTTGCACATACATAATCTGTATGTTTACCTCTATATCCTTGACAAGAATCTTCTTCTAAATAAGGAAAAAACTCACCTGGAAAACGTACAGGATCTGCTTTTTTCTGAAGTAAAAATCCACTGTTCTCCTGAAATATATCTATAAAGCAAGAAAAAATACATTGTTTTTTGGGTAGGATCTCATCATTCATATTTTTATTTACTAATGTTTAGTTTGGTGCGGATGGAGAGACTCGAACTCTCACGCCGTAAAGCACAGGTACCTAAAACCTGCGTGTCTACCATTCCACCACATCCGCTTATGGTGCTCCCACACGGACTCGAACCGCGGACCTATTGATTACAAATCAATTGCTCTACCAGCTGAGCTATAGGAGCGTTTTTATTATGAGAAATGTTTGTTTAACA
>Ga0228670_1000137_pt1 | contig 45694 bp, 40 predicted proteins | sample 85DmetaG_FD_182785 | JGI IMG/M metagenome (GOLD analysis project Ga0228670, IMG submission 182785) | Seawater microbial communities from Monterey Bay, California, United States - 85D | ecosystem: Environmental > Aquatic > Marine > Coastal | place: USA: California | collected 2016-10-13
CAAGCGCATATTACCTATTAAGTACACACCTGATTTCATTGGTGAAGATTTCATAATAGAAACAAAAGGTAGAGCTAATGAATCATTCCCTATGCGTTGGAAGTTGTTTAAAAGATTAGTAATGACACAGTTTCCAAACGTAACATTATACAAACCACAAAATCAAAAAGAATGCGACGAAACAATTCGCCTAATCCTTTCGAAGCGAAAAGGATAGCTAGGCAAAAGTACGCTGAGCGTCAAATTGATAAGTTTGTCAAATGGAGTTGGGACGTGCGAGGTAAAGTGAAATACAAAGAATTAGTAGAAATAATGGATAAACACAATATAAAAGTATATGGATAAACAAGACAAGCCTGGGTGGGCTTTATCCTTTGGGTTATACCCAGGGATATTAATAGGTATGAGAACTTATGAGGAAGAAAAGCAAACGGCATATGTTTTCTATTTGCCATTTGTGGATATAGCATTGGAGTTTTATAAGTAATGGGATTGTTTGATGAGCGCATAGCGTATAAACCGTTTGAGTACCCTGAGTACTACACAGAAGGTTGGCTTAAGCAAGCACAGGCATTTTGGTTACACACTGAAATACCAATGCAAGGCGATATAAAAGACTGGAAAGAAAAATTAACACTAGAAGAAAAGAATCTAGTAGGGAATATACTATTAGGTTTTGCACAAACCGAATGTGCTGTTTCAGATTACTGGACACAAAAAGTGGTATCATGGTTTCCTAAACACGAAATACAGCAAATGGCCATGATGTTCGGATCACAAGAAACAATACATGCTGTAGCTTATAGTTATTTAAATGAAACACTTGGTCTTGAAAATTATGAAGCCTTTCTCCATGAGCCTGCAACTGCTGAAAGGTTCGATAACCTGGTTGCTTATGGCGGGACAAGCTCTGTTGGTATTGGGAAGTCTCTTGCTGTTTTTAGCGCTTTTGCTGAGGGGGTTAGTTTATATTCTGCTTTTGCTGTTCTCTATTCTTTTCAATTAAGAAACTTATTAAAAGGTATAGGGCAACAAATGAAGTGGAGTGTTCGTGATGAATCTTTACACAGTAAAATGGGCTGTAAGTTGTTTCGCGATATGTGTGGTGAAAACAATCAATTATTAGCTTTATGTCGAGAAGATATTATTTCTGCCGCCGAAACAATGGTAAAACTTGAATGTAAGTATATAGATAAAATGTTTGAGATGGGCGACATTGAAGGCATTAAAGCAAATGATTTAAAACACTTTATAAAGAAAAGAACAAATGAAAAACTGGTGGAACTTGGTTATGTTGACCTTGGCTCGTACTTCCCGTATGACATTGCTGCAGCGGCTAATCTTGATTGGTTCTATCATCTTACCGGCGGGGTCACTCATACTGATTTTTTCGCGGTTCGGCCGACGGACTATTCGAAAGCTGGTGAAGGCGAAGACTTTGAGGACATTTGGTAATTTAATAACCGAAGAAGAAATATATGAAGACCTCTACGACAAAGCGTAGTTTATTAAAAGCGCTTGTAAGACAAAGAAGACTAAAGCCTCATGAGAGGATAGCAAACAGGTTAGGATATATGGGGACTGGATTTATGATGACAGCTCCCCATCTCCTGCCAGACCCAACCGGCGTGGTGGTATATATTATTGCCGGCGTAATATCAATACCGCAAGTATTTGTTGCAAAGCAATGGAACTTAGTAGCGGTTAATTTAAACGTAGCAATAGCCTACACAATACTATACTTTACATAATGTGGAATGAAAATTGGAAAAAAGGTGAGGATTACCCGGCATGGGGTAATAACGACGTATACAAGAAAACTATATCCGGGGGATATTTATTGCACGACGAATCACCGAGAGAAGCTTACATGCGGGTTGCTAAAACAGTTGCTCGTAGATTATATAAGCCAGAAATGGCAGAAACTTTTTTTGAATATATCTGGAACGGCTGGTTATGTTTGGCTTCGCCAGTTCTTAGCAACACTGGTACCGATCGCGGCTTGCCTATTAGTTGCTTTGGTATTGATGTTGCTGACTCGATACAAGATATAGGACAAAAGAATTTAGAGATGATGCTACTCGCTAAGCACGGCGGTGGAGTTGGCATAGGCGTAAATCAAATCAGACCCGCTGGCGCAACAATTACAGGTAATGGAACATCAGACGGGGTTGTCCCCTTTTGCAAAATCTACGACTCAACTATCCTCGCGACTAATCAAGGCTCTGTTCGCAGAGGCGCAGCATCAGTCAACATCAATATTGAACACGACGATTTTGAAGAGTGGCTTGAAATTAGAGAACCAAAAGGCGACGTTAACAGACAGTCACTCAACCTTCATCAATGCGCAGTTGTTGGTGATAAGTTTATGCGACGCCTTGAACAAGGAGATTCGGAAGCGCGGACTAGATGGAGTAAACTTATTAGAAAACGAAAAGCAACTGGAGAACCGTATATACTGTTTAAAGGAAATACTAATAAAGCAAATCCAAAAGCATACAAAGACAACGGGCTAAAAGTGCATATGACAAATATCTGTAGTGAGATTACATTACACACAGATGAGAGTCATAGTTTTGTTTGTTGCTTGTCATCATTAAACTTAGCTAAATATGAAGAATGGAAAGGTACTAACCTTATATATGACGCCACTTGGTTTCTTGATGGGGTTATGGAGGAATTTATACAAAGAGCAAAAGGACTTAGAGGTTTCGATAATAGTGTTAGATCAGCAACAAAAGGGCGCGCTTTGGGCTTGGGAGTCCTCGGATGGCACACATATCTCCAAGAGAAGGGTATTCCTTTTGAAGGTTTACTTGCTCAGTTTGAAACTAGGAAAATATTTTCGCAAATTAAAATTGAAAGCGAACGAGCATCTATGGACCTTGCGGAAGTCTATGGCGAACCTCTTTGGTGTGCTGGCACTGGTTATCGTAACACCCATCTTAGGGCTGTTGCTCCTACTGTGTCTAATAGTAAGCTTAGCGGTAACGTTAGTCCTGGCATTGAGCCTTGGGCCGCTAATGTTTTCACGGAACAAAGCGCGAAGGGTACGTTCATTAGGAAGAACCCCACGCTCTTAAAGCTTTTAAGAAAGCATAAGTTAAATACAAATGAAATATGGGATAAGATACTTGCTGATGGCGGTAGTGTACAAGATATTAAAGAACTTGATGGCATAACAATGGCGCACGATATACCGGCTAAAGATGTATTTAAAACCTTTAAAGAAATAAACCAACTAGAACTAGTGAACCAAGCGGGCATACGCCAGCAGTACATAGATCAGTCGGTTAGTTTGAATCTCGCTTTTCCAAGTGTTGCTACACCAAAATGGATTAACCAAGTGCACATGCAAGCATGGAAGAACGGAATAAAGACTTTGTATTATACTAGAACAGAAAGTGTTCTACGTGGAGATATAGCACAACAAGCTATGGATCCTGAATGTGCTGCCTGTGATGGTTAGTACGTCCAAATAACGTTAGGTGATTTATCAGGGTCGACATCAATGTGGATAAAAGTATCTGCAATGCCGATCCTGTTTATGCCTAAGTCTAAGAATATATCAATAAGCTCAAATCTATCTTTTGATTTGCGGCAATCAATATCAGCAGCTAAGCCTTTTAAATGCGAAGAAGATTCTTTCCCTCCGACGTCTTGATTATGTTGCGGAGTTCTAAAACCAGAATTAATATGAATAGGTTTATCAAACCTATCTCGGGCTATATCAAGCAGGTTTAAAAAACCTTTATCCATCATCTGCCCAGAGCCTTGCACATCAGGGCTATCAAATTCTGAGTAATTAAAATACTTCATCATTACTTTTTCTTTTTAATATCTTTCCATTTAGCTATAGTATACCCTATAGTTACTAGCAAAAGCAAAATTTTCAAACCGTCTTCTATTTGAGTAAAAGTTGTTACACCTAATGTGCTACCATTTATTGCGTATAATTTTAATTCGTTAATGCTCATTTTCGTCTTTTAACGGGTTTAACTTTTCTTGGTTTACCTTTTGGTTGCCCTAGTCTTTTCTTTTCAGCGATCTTTGCAGCTTTTTCTTTTGCCGACATTTCGCTTGCGGTTTTTGGTGTCTTACTTGATACTCTTTTCTTTGGCCTGCAATATGGTACTCCCCGGCTTTCACCTTCGCTTCTTCCGCAAGGCTTACCTGTACGTACATCAATCCATTCTTCTTTAAACCAACGTTTAAGTGACGCTCCTTTTTTAGTCTTACGTACCTTAGGGAACGCAGACCCTTTTTGTCTGTATGCCATTATCCTAATTTACCTCCTCGCTTTCTACATTTAGCTATATAGCCAGAAGCGTAGGCAGATGGGAATACATCATACTTTGCTTTAGCTTTTCGGTAACATGCATCTTTTTTCTTTGCAATACTAATAGGACCACCTGAACCATCGGCATTTTGCGTTACCTCTTGGTTAACAGGTTTACTTTTACCTTGCGTTGCGTTTTGTATCTTTACGTTAAATGGTTCCATATTAAAATTTTACTTTTCTTCCTGATTCGAAATCTATTGAATCTTTTATTCTTTTATTTTCTATTCTGGTTGCCGCGGCTTTACGAGCAGACGCACTTCGTTTTGCTCTTTGCTCAGCGTCATAATCCGCTCTTTCCTCGGGTGTCATAGCAGCGTAATCAGCTAGTTTCTTTTTTCTGTTTTCTATTCTAGTTTTAGCGGCTTTAATTTTACCCTCAGCTTTTCTTCTAGCTTTACCTTCTGTTTTAACAAATTCTTCCTCTTCTTTTTTAGCGTTAACATCCCATGTTCTCCAGCCAAGACCTAGCATCATTCTTTGATAAGATGTATTACGGGCGTCAAGTGCTTCGGATATACCGTCTAATTCAGCTAAAGCTCTATCTAGCGGCAGGTTTAATCCAGCAGATGAAAGTGATGCTAATATTTCGTAATTAGGTGATATGTTAAATCTTCCATCTAAAGTAACATCCCAGCCTTGAGCTTCCATTACATCTTTGTCAAACTTCTTAGTTTGAATTGCGCCGTATACTTTCCTCATCTTAGAACCTATAGGTGGTGATACGTTTGCTAGTTCTAATAGTGTATAAGCGTGATCAGCGTTATAACCTTTTTTCTCTTCTTTGTAATATCTATTAATAACATTTTTTAATGTTGATATAACAGAGCCTGTTAGTCCGGATCCCCTAAGAATAGTGTCCACCATAGAATTAACAATTCTTTCAGTCTTTGTATTAATGATTTTTTCGTATTGCTCGTCGTCTTCTTCTTCATCATCAAATCCTGGTATTAATGCAAATAATGAATTTTGCAATGCACTAAATATAAGGTTTTGCACAAACCCGTAATAAGCTATCTTACTAATATTGGTCTTAGCATCGCCACGGCCGTTTATAAGATCCTGGCCAGCTTTTTTCATCAATCTAGTGTATTGCATCGGCGTGTTTTGAAAAGCCAATATAAGACGCCCTAAATGGCTCGACTGTTGTGCAGACACAAGCATAGGGTCACCTGATTGCTGTGTCTCATCGGATATAGCGCTAAAGTCTTCAAATGCTTTTGCTTCTGCCTCTGCTTGTGATAAACCTTGCTTCTTATAAGTTTTTGTTCTGTTAATTAAAAACGTAGCTCCTCCTGTTGCAATAGCAAAACTATCCGCTATTTGAGTAGGTGTGAAACCTATTTTTAATAAGTATGCAATTACAGCGCTTGCTTTGTCTTTACTGTTTTTAGCTTGGTTAGCTATCTCTTGCTCTTGTACGTCTGATTTTAAACCACCCCGACGTTCTTTAAGTTTATCGGAATTGAATATCTTCGACCATGCACTCCAGTAAGCCGGCTGATTAGCAAATGCCAAACCAGCTTTTAACGGATTATTGTCACTCCAATTTACAAAGTTAGCAAATGACAACATCTGCATTGCTGCTGATCTACGGTTAAAGAACATTATAGTACCTACGGAGTTGTTAACCCAGTTTAACCATTGTTGCTCATAAGCGCCAGGTTGTGCCGGTCTGTTTCTACCAGACTTCATTCGCGCTATAGAGTTTTTTAAAGCGTTTACATAACGAGTACCGTATAAAGCCTCAAGCTTAGTTAAATTTTTTTCGTCAAATATAATATCTACATTATCGTTAAACTCTTGTAAATATTCAGATCTTGTTCCAACCTCGTTTATTTGATTAATATCTCTTAATACAGAGCCTGCTACCCAGTATTCCGCGGGCGATGGCCATTGTTCTTGCTTTGATATTGTTTGAAGACCATCAGCAAACGCTGATAAATCAGGATCATTTGCCACAAGGCTATTTAATTTCTTTTGGTCTCTTTTAGATATACCGGGAACTTCTTGACCTTGCTGTGTCCATAAATATACACGCACAGCTTGATCGACGGTGTAATCTGTATCGCCAATTTGTTTGCCCAGGCGTTTTTTCATTCCGGGAAACATTTTTAATAATATAGCAAAATCATTTTTAAGAGCTCGTCTAGCTTTTTCCATAGCAGATATACCTCTCATATACGGCACGACCAAATTATCTTCAAAGAATTTTTGATCAGCTTCGCCTTGCTTGCCTTTGCCGGCTAATGTGTATGACGTTAGCCCTCTAAAGTCCTCTGCTCCATACGGTAAGAAAACTTTAAATCTGCCTTTCTTAGCACCTTCTTTACGCGCTCTAATTTTAGAGTATACAGCTTCTGCAGCAACGCCTTTATTACGCTCAATCATTTTATTAAGATCTTGCGATAATCCCATACTCCTTTTCACTCTTGCCTGCTGCACTTTCCCTTTAACGTCAAATACATCAAGCACCTCTTTAACAGCTTTAACATTACCCATGTGATCATCCACAAAGTAAAAATCGTTGAACCCATCCGCGACCTTGCCAACCATCCAGGCGGCTTTTGCGGCGGGTGCGCCGTTAGCAAGTCCAGTTATATTTTCAAGAGGTATCTCTAAGCCTATACCTTTTAAAAATGCGTGTATAGCAACTGCCGATTCTGCAGGTCTAGCAGTTAATACAAATATATTTTTATTACCAAACTTTTCAATCGCTTTTTTAAGCCTTGGGGCAAGAGGGCCTGGTGTACCTTTAACAACCTTATTGAATTCGCTAAAGTCAAATGTTGCTCCTTCAGCGGTTAATTGTTCGCTATTTTTAGCAAACTCTGCAGGTGTTATTTTATATGTCTTACCGTCTTTATTTACAATCACTTGGCTTTTACTGAACGCCAGTGTATCATCAAAGTCATATACACTAATACCTTTAGGGTTCGAGGTGTAAGAACGCTTGCGGGCATTGTTTATAGCTTTTTGCTGTATCGTTATTTTTTTAACTTCAGCTTCAGCGTCTTTTTTAACCTCAGGCTTAAAGCCTTTTTGATTAAAATAATCAGCGTACTGTTGGCCAATAATAGATCCATCTTCTAAAGACTCTAATGCGTATTGCACTTTGCCTCTTGTAGCGAAATTATAATATCTTTTCCACCAAGGTGTTTCGCCTGGCTTATACCCTGCTATCATAACTTGCTGATAACCAGATTTGCCAATCACTTTATCCATTTCAACTGGTATAATAGCAACTTGGTAATCTGACTTTAGCGCATCAAGATCGATGTCTTTATTGCCTTTCACAATAACCTCATACATATGAGCTAACACAACCCGCGCTGGAACACCGTGCTCATACCTATATTTTTTAGTTTCCATAGTAGGTAGTACTGAGCTTCTGTAAGTAACAGGGGCAGCGGATCTTAATGCTGTATTGGTACCAGAGTTTAATGAAGCCATCACCATAGCCTGCACCGCAGCGTCTGCTCCCTTAATACTTTGTAATATTGTTGTTGTGTAATTCCACGCCGCCTCAGCGTTTGCTTTATCAGCTTTTGCGTCAAACTTACCGGTTAAATGTCCCTTAAGAACATTACCTGTTGCGGAATATTTTCTTTTAAGTACTTTACCTGTATTTAATTCTATCTCTGTAGGTGATATACTTTTTATATTAAACCCAGCTCTATTAAGCGCTTCTATAACCTGCGCTTGACCGGCGTATAAATCTGACCTATGCGTTTTCGAAGGAACCAAAACGCCATCAATCCATCTTCCCACCCTGCCTGAATTAGCAAAAGAAGCCGATGTGAATGCAACAGCGGTTTGTATATCCATAGTTTCTAAAGCGGATTCTACTACAATCCGGGAGCGCTCTACGTTGTTCCAGTCTGTAAACATACTTGAAACAGAATCGTAGGCATTAGTCATTGCTGTAATGGTCGATTGGCCATCTATATCTGCCGCAATATCATTTAGGTAGTCTTCAAATGTTTTGCCCTCTGCTTTAAGCTCTGATTCAAAATCAGGTGATAAAGGTTTAAGCAATTTAAAAAATTGTTTACCTATAGACTTGTGCTGCTCTTTTGAAAAATCGGGATATACATTTTTAACAGCTCTAGTTATACTGGCTTCAGTATATTTGCCGCCCATTAAGGTTCTCAGCTGGTTAAAAAATTCAGCTCTATTAAGTTCAAATTTATTAAATTCAGTTGGCGATAAACTAGATATAGAATATTTACGTCTACCAATTTGCGTTTCAACTTCTTGTATAGCTGCTTCGTTTTCTAAGCCTTCTGCTCTTAACACGTCAGGCAACTCGTCTTTAAGCATTTGATCAGCAATAACCTCAGCTAAAGATACTTTCCTCGCGTTACGTACATTGGTAGGTCTATCATTTGCTTTTAGATATTCAGTACCTTCTTTCTTTACCTCTGCACTATATGGTTTTTTAATACGCAGCTTATTATTAGCGTATATGTTTTTTATTTTTTTAGCTTGGCTTTCGCCGCGATCAATTGCATCGTTGTATGCTTTAACCTCATCAACGGACATTGGTATTTCTTTTCCGTTTTCATCTAAAGCGGTTTCTATTAAGAACGGGAATCTAGCAGATACCTGATCAACCGTCATCAGATTATATATAGATTGGAAATTAGCATCTACAAAAGAATCATAGTTAGCGCGCTTGTCTTTATTACCAACTTTAGTAGAGTTATTCCAGTTAGACGCTCGGTCCATCATGTCTCTAATCTGGTTTACAAACATAGTCCTACCGTCTTTAAGTAGCGCTTGTCTAAAACCAAAATCAGCAATATTGTATTTACCAGTAGCCCAAAGCTTTTTAACTTTTTCAGCAAAGGAAGTAGAAAACGTTTCGTCTATTGTAGATATTTTATTATCATCACCAATAATAACTATTTCATCCGCTGCTTTTTTAAATACCTTTTTCTTTTCTTTTCCTTTACGTGTTTTTTTCGTAATCTCTTGCTCTGCGCTTTCGTCGCCAACAAGCTGTTTTTTACCTGGCTCGGAAGGGGCTGCTTCAGTAGTAATTTCTCCAAATCCTGGAGTTTTATTAATTACCCCTTGTAGCCTATTGTCTATTTGGCCAAATATATACGTACTAAGCTTTGTACCACCCTCGGGGTCGTATGATTTTATTAAGAAAGGTATACCGTCATCTCCCTTTTGAATACCTGTTGCGGCTCTATTTATTATTTCATCTTTGAGCTCATCGTATCTAGGGACTTGATCTCTGGATTTCATTCTGTATGCTACATATGTAGCGTATTGTTCACCAACCAAAAATCCAATACCTAGTTTAGTATCGTCATCAACGGCGTCCCATTGTTCTTTTGTAAAGTTGGGTGTGCCATCGGGGTTTATTTTTAAATTTAAACCATAAAGCCCAGCCGCTTCATTAAAGGCTTTGTTACCATCTTGGAACATGCCATCTTTATTTTCTTGAGTAAACTTCTCAGGTGCCGTAATTGACTTTGATTTTTTACCTTTAATGCCCTCACCTGCTTTTATTTTAGCTAATGATAGTTTTGATAGCTTACCTTTTTGAAAATTCTTTTGATAATTTATAATAAAATTAAATACCTCCTGACCAGAATCAAATGTTTGTTTTGTGCCTAGCCTACCTCGTAATAACCTGCTTATAAATCTACCTACACTTTGCCAAAAGCTTTCGCCTAGCTTACTAACATCTTGTCCAAGTTTTAATTTAGTACCAACAATATCAGAAAACGCTGTAAAAAACTCGTCCATATGTACCGTGTCTATATCCGAGTAATTTAGCTTTAGCTGCTTTTCAATGGCTTTTAATAAACCATTCTTTTTAAGTATACCTTTAAATTCTGTTAATATTCTAGTTTGCAACTCTGTCGGCTTGCCATCGTTTGTAAATTCAGCCTTTAGTATTTTGTGCAAGAGTTCGTGCGACGCCACTGAAATTTGGCTATTCTCCGCGGCTACATCCAACATTATAACAATCTTGCCGTCTTCCTCCATAAAACCATTGCTAAACAAATCTTTACCTTTATACTTCTTAGCGATAGCTTCAGCCTTATTTTTAAGGACGACCACACCATCATTGCCGGCTACTTTTTTGAGAAACTTAGTGTCTTTATATATTTCTGCTATATTTTCACCTTTGGCTAATTTTTTCTGTGCTTGGTTTAGTTTATCTATTTGAGCTTCTAAGTCGCCTTGCAGCCCTTTGTCTAATTGACTTTTTTCTGTTTCTAGCTCATTAATTTTTAATGAATTTCTAGCCATTTTAACATATGTATCGGGATTTAACTCGATCATATATTCAGGTACTTTTTTGTTTCCAAAAGAAAACTTTACAGCATCGGCATCTTTTAATATTTGATTTGCTTGCCGGCGTGTAATTTGGTTTTCATTAACCAAATAATCAAGTCTTGTAGAAGCCCCTTCTGTATCTGCGCTAACGGTCATTAAATCCATTAACTTATTAGGATTATACTTATAGCTAACCCCCGATATACCACCGGATAGCCCACCAACAGCTAAAGACAATATTGATGTTTCCACAAACTGCTCTAAAGTATATTCTGTTTCTAAAATATCTTTACCCGCTCTAAGATTGATGTCTGGGTTAACAAGAAATGTTTCACCTAATTGTTGTACGTTTTCTTGCACAACTTCTTTAACGCCCTCTGCGGCAAACAGCCCACCTGTTTTTTTATTAAATACAGATTGTACTGCTCTTGAAAATTCATTTTTAACAGCAGCGTATGGATTTGCTTTGCCTTTCTTAGCCGTATTATAAGCTGTTGTTAAACGTTTATATACATTATTCTTAGGATCAAACAATCTACCTAAAAGCTTTTGCTGTGGAACCTTAGGGGCTAACGGCCCTGTAAGTGTATATAGCGCGGCCATTTCAGCACTTGCTATTCTAGCTAGCTCATCAGCGTCCTCTGTGGACATGTTAGCATCCAAAGCTGCTCTCATAGTATTGTTATAACCATGAGAAGCTCCGTATAAACCTTGGAACATTGTAGCATTTATAACTTCGGGTGAAGCTTTTACTTTCGGCATTTTAATACCAAAGGTTTCTGTATTTTTAACTAAATAAGCTCCTTTGTTTTTACCCGCTTGAGCTCTTTTAGCATACCTGGCATACTCAGCAGCGGATTTAAATCTGCCTAATTTACCAGCCTTAGCTAGCATATTTAAAGATGCTTTTGCTCTCGCTGCGCCTACCGCTGTTCTAGCTAGCCCAACGCCTTTAGGTCCTGCTACTTGAAACCCTAAGCTGCCAACAGTTGTTCCGAATATTTTGCTTGAGCCTCTTGCGCTTATGTGGTAATCTTCTTCTCCGTTTTCTTGTAAAAAATTACTTAGCTTTTCATAATCTTTTGAGTCTAGTATTCTGCTAATCTCTTTTTCGGCTTTAGTATCCCAAATCTCGCCATTTTCACCTAATATATAATTTCTACCGTCAGTATAAACAGCCTCTAAGCCGTTTGCGTAGCGGTAATCCATTGTGCTAATTTCATTACGTCTGCGTAAAGACCTAAGTGCAGACTGATTTTCAGACCATGTATCAAACCCTATTAAGTCTGTTACCCACAAACCAAAATCAACTGATTCTTGACCAAACCCCTCTATAGCGCTTATAAATGGGTTAAAAACAACATCAAATCCCTTTCTAACTATATTTCTATCCTTGTCTTGCTCGTAATCCGCAAGATTTTTTTTGCGAACAGATTCATTATATGCAGCTAAATTTTTTTGGTTTTCCTCAGACCAACCATATGACTCATATAAAAAGTCTTTATTGGGTAATTTTACATAAGCATCTTTGCCTTGCTTATTTGTATTGTATTGATCAATGTCAAAAGCTATATTTTCAATTTCGTCTATTGTATCAGCATCTTTATATAAGTCAGGATTGCTTTTAGCGTGCTGTAGCGCCGCCTTTTTGCGATTACGTCTATTTACATGCTCATTATACTCGACTAGCATAGTAAATAATTTGTCCTCCTCTAAAGCATTCTCTTCAAGATCCGAATATGTTAATGTTTCTTGATCAAACATGCCTTGCTGCTCATAATCAGTAATAGCTTCGTCGTAACCATTTCTAGCTAAGTAGCCTTGGAAATCAACTTTATTTATTGACTCGGGTAGATTTGGGTAATACTTGTCAGTGAAATTTGTAGTCTTGCCTTTATTATAAGCGTAATTATCGTAAGCAATATCTAAATCTTCTTGCTTTATTGTTTCGTTTACAAAAAAGTTAATATCTTTTTCCTCTACATAAAGAGGATTTTCAATTTCACGGCCGCGCTTGTTGCTTTTTGTTTTTGCTTGCCCATAGTTATAGAGCTTCCAAGCCGTTGCTTCTTCTGGTGTTGGTTCTTCCCAGCCTATTCCTTTTCTTTCGTTGCGAGTTCCTTCTGATAAAATTATTTCTTTTTTACGCGTAGCCCCTGTTATTGGGTTATAACCTTCGCCGCTTTGGTATATTTTAAGTAAACCATCTGCGTTAGGCAATTTAAATCCATCAGCTCTTTGTTGTGATTCCAATAAACCAGGATCCAAGTCTAATTCCGTACTCTCTTGTGGCTTCGCTATTATGGATGCCCTGCTTGGTGTTGCTACTGGAGTTACAGGCGCATCCGTCCCCGCAACCCCGGTTTGAAAATCATCTTTTAAGTCGCTTTCCCATCCAAACCTCGAGGCCCATTCCTCTACACTAAGGCCTATCGATTCAGCGGAAAGTTTAGCTTCTTCGTTTGTAATAATTAAATCACCCTTTTTAAAATCGCTCATATTATATTATATTTAATAATTTGAATACCCGCTAAGTTTTAAAGCCTCATCTATAGACAATTCTTTGCCATTAAACGCGAGAATTTTCGTACCTCCTTGATCAACCACTATGTATTTATTATTGCCAATAGGCTTTAAATACTGATTCGTTACGTTTCTCATGGGTATACGAGGATTTCCACCGCCGTTATTCCTAATTTGATTTGCGTAAGTCATATAGTCGTTGACACGGGCGGACTCTTTTTGATTGTTTATTTTTGCTTGTTTACCATTTGCCGCTGCATTTTGTGCTCCATTCAAAGTATTTTGTATAAATGCTTCTATAAAGTCATTTTGCTTTGTAGGATCATCATACATATCAGGAGTTATATTGCTGTAATCCGCATAAGAATTTAAACCATCTGCGGCAACAGATTTAAAAGCGTCAGGGTTCGACGCCGCCATTGCCCTTAGTTTAGTTTCAAAAGAATTTCTTTGAGATGCATCAAAACCTCCAGACGAGTAAACAGCTTTATACATGTTGTCCAACTCTAATGCAGCCTCGTAGTTTTTCTTAAATGGCATGTTAATATCTTTAAAATCAACTTCCCCATTAGGACTTGAAAAAAGTAAATTACCACCTCCTCCAACTTTAAATGATTTTTTACCAGTAAATACATCTGCCTTAAACTCTGCGTTATCTATATTGTTTCCTTTTGAAAAATCTTTCGAGCTATCTGTATACTGTGTTTGCCCTAATTCGTAAGAGTTTAAATTTTCTTTTAAAGATACAAAGCTATTGTTAACATTGTTCATAATATCAACTTGCGCGGTATATTCCGGAGTACCTGGCTTTAACGTCGCCGCTAGGTTTGCTGCTTGTGCATATATATCCTTTTGCTCTATTAAAAAAGTGTTAACAGCTTTTTGATCAGCTGCAGTAAGCCCGGTAACGTCAACATTACCTTTCATTGCTCTAATAGAATTTGCTACTTTAGCGTCAATTTTTGCTTGCTTATTCTCTCTAGCAGCCAATCCTTTAGCCATTTCTCTAGAAGATCTATCGAATCCTTCCCCAAATTCTTTAGCAGCGTCAACAAAGCCGCCAGCTTGTCGCATAGCCCTTTCGCCACGTATCAAACCTGCGTCTGCGGAATAACTAATACCTTGTTTTTTTGCCATAATATTTTATTTATATGCACCCATAAATCCGCCAGCATCGCCGCCAATTGCCGCCCCTATTCCTGGGGCTGCAGCTCCTGCCATTTCTCCAATGCCGCCCATAATAGCTTGTGTAGCTTGCGCTCTTGCCGCTTTAGCCGCTCCTAATCTTTCCTGCGCCATTCCAAGTTGTGTACCTGTTTTCTTATATTCTAATCCTCTTGCTGTTTCAGCCCCGCTAGCTTCAGCCATCTGCAGAGACCCGGCCATTTGTGCTTGTGCCATTTGGTTAGATCTTTCTTGTTGTCCTATGCTTGCTGCGGCTTGTGCTGCTCCTTGCGTTTGTTGGTTAGCCATAGCTTGCGCCAATGCAGCTATGCCAGATCCACCAGCTGCGCCAGCCATTTGATCCATAATATTAGCTTGCCCCTGTTGCTGTGCTTGCAATTGAAACTCCGCTGCTCTTTGGTCAACCGTTAGGTCTTCCATAGTGTTTTCTAAGTTAGCATATAAGTTAGATGTGTCAAGTTCAGCGTATTGATTTTTAAACATATCGTACTCCTCCTGAGCCGCCGCTTCTTCTCTTTTTCTTTTACCACTACCTATAATGCCACTGGCAATACCAGTAAGTCCTTTTACTGTACCGCCTATTGCTTGCGTCAGTGCGCCTGCTGCCTGTGGTGGGATCATAATTTTATTGTTTTATAATTTATTATTACGTGTTATTTGCTGCTCTCAAATATCTCTGAGCCTACAGAAAACAACTCTGATTTGTTTAATGAATCGTTCCTAAGTTCAACTTCTGCAAAATATCCTAATATACCGCTTGTATTAACTTTATTATCTTTAGTAAATAATATAAACGATGCAGCTGTTGGCCTAACCGTTTGTGGAGCTATGTTACATACAATTGTATTTGCCCCGTAGTTTATTGACGCCACATCACCTATTTTCACAACGGTTGTACCCATTGGATCGTTAGTGTAATATAGTATATCTCCAATTTGTACAGATACTTGTATGGGACTGCTAAATGTTAATGTTATTTGATCCATATTATGGGCATGTTATCGTTGGGTTAAGAGCAGGTGGATTTCCATCACCTGATATTAATGAAGCTGGTGGCATTAGTCGAGCACATTGCCCTGTAACAACCCCTCCCGCGGGTACTGTTTCTTGTGTAATTGCGCCAGTGTCACAATCAGCATATTCATATACGGAGTCTACAGTTCCTTGTGAATTGTCAAAATCAAGCGCAGCACATACGTACGTTTTAGTAATGTAAGTATCAATATCATTTGTAAGTGCGTAACTCATATTCTGTACACCTGTAAATGGCGAAGTAATATCAACCCTAAGTGTTAAATCAGAACTTCCTGAATTTAGTAGCTTCGCTCCTTGAGTTATTGTAAAATTACCATCGGCTTCTGTTTTTGTAAAATCGGAATCAACTAAAGAATTAGTATCTGTCCATGCTATAGTGAAGTCTGCTAAAGGTGAAATAGTAATATCATGCGTCAGACTGCCGCTTTGTGTAAAGTTATAACTAGCGTCTAAAGCCAATGGCGTAGGGTTAGTAACTGAAAGATCAGTATCACCAGAGGTTATTGTTCCGCTTAATTGAATAGAAGTAATAACTCTTCTTTGGAAAACTATTGGATTAGGCTGATTAAAATCAGGGCTTAAATCCGTTCCGGGAACAACAAATGTTAAATTATGTGTTTGGGCCGATGTTACCGCTGGGAATGTTATAGGCACAAGCTCTTGACCAGACGGTAATACACCTGTAATAGCATTTGTGCCGTTAGAAAAAGTAGCACCATTATCTATTGTTAAAGAATAATCTGCTCCTTGAACACCTGTTATAGCTAGATTCCTAATCGTTTGCGCAGCTGGGACCGTTGTATTTATTGAATACCCAGTTACATATTCTAAAATAACAGGTATTTCGATAGCGTGAGCGTATACATCTATTTCATCACCGATATGATTTACAAAAGGATATGTGTAGTCTGCATTAACTCTTATAGCGGTTAATCTATTATTTGAATCAAATACAGATGCTGAAGTATATAAATTGTAATCAGTAGGGTCACCAGTTCTAAGAGATATAGTTGGGGTAGATTGAAAGTAATAACCTGCGTCTGCTTGTATAAGCTGCGATAATATTTCTTCTGTGCTTTCAGCGGGGCCTGAATTAGAATAGCCAACAATGCTAGTCAGCGGCGTGGCATTTTGTGTATCATAAAATACATCGCCATCTATTGTCACCCCAAGTTCTTGAGCTGCCCCACGCATACATATTTTTATATCAAGATTGTAGTTAGGCATAGTTGCTGTTGTCACAAAAACTACTGTCAATATAACGTTTTCTCCGTCTTGTGTAAAATAAGAGTTAGGCACATCTACCTCTGGGTTTGATGAAATAACCGTAAAATTACTTGCTTCAATCTCGTAACCCTGATTAGGTGTTATTGTTAATACAGCTTGAGGAGCAACACTGCTTATTAAACCTCCGCCTGGTATTACAAATTCTTGCGATGTTACCGTAAAATTATCTATTGCTACTATATTACTCATTATGGTATTGGATTTACGGGTTGACCTGTATATATGTCAATAGTTATTAAAGTTCCGATTGTAAACGCTGTACAAAGTATTTGTTGTGCGTTACCGTCAAATATATTAAACCAAAGAGCGCTGCTGTGGCAATTAGGAGTCGTAGTGCCGGCGTTGAACGTTCCGCATTCCATAAAGAATGTTATTTGACCATTGCTTGAGTTTTGCGCTAAGGTTTGAGCATCTGCTTCACTTATTTTGAAAGCGCTATATCTATCGCTTGTGCTTCTAACTGTTCCTTGAGGCGTGTAATATTTTTCGTTACCAGTTGGGGTACCCAAGTCAGGCGTTGGATTCCCGTCGCTATCAACATAGGTTGTTCCACCACCACCAGTGTTAGAAATATGAACTCTACCAATTTCTATAGCATTACCCGAATCTCCCGCGGCAAATATATTAAATGTACCTCTACTGCAAGTATGCCCACCTGAAGCTGGTGAGCCACACACCGTGGTTGACACGCCGGTGCTAGGATCTACCCAAACACCTTGCGACTCGTTGGTAGAAACATACCTACCTATTATATCTAAGTTAGTTAGCAAATTAGCTAAACCTTCTACGGTTACATTTTGTGTAGCTGTATTAGGCGGATTATCCGGATCGCTTACAACCAAATCAAAAGAGTATGGTTGGGCATCTGGGACTGTGCCTGTTACAACAGCGGTCCCGTCTCCGTTATCAGTAAGTGTCAACCAGCTTGGTATATTACTTGAAGTTATAGTTAATTCCGCACCAGTGTGATCTGCGTCAGCTACTCCGACATTATAAATATACGTATCACCTATAGCATACGATGTAGTCGGAGGAGTTGTTGTAAAGTAAGGAATATCCGCAACTGGATCAACCTCGATTGTAACTGTGCCAACATTGCTTATAAGTTGTGATCCATTAAATGTATCAGTCGCTGTAAAGTTAAACGCACCAGCATCACCGTTAAAGTTCGCGTTTGGAGTGAAAGTAACAATACTGCCATTTATAGTTAATGTACCGTCATTCGTGTTATCTGCTACAATATCATATGTAATAACCCCAGCTGGTATATTATTGTCTGTAGTTAAATTAGCAAGGTCAATTGTTGGACAGCTTGTGCAATCCTCTATAGAGGTTAAGTTGCCGTTCATTACATAAGGAGCAACCCTAGCGACAAAGCAAGAAGGATCAACCTCAACATGCAAAATAAATGAACTCTGTGTGTCACCTGATATTTCAGCTCTACCAATGCCCTGCATTGAAAATTCAGAAGCATCTAGGTTGTTATCTAAATTAGTATTAAACTCAGTGCCAATACCTTTTATGTAATTAAAGTATTTGCCTTCCTTATCTAAAAATTCTTTAACACTTCCTTCTTGTAGATTTGTTTCTATCAAACTTGTGTACCAGCCAGGAGTTGATACTTCGTTTGTAGGATTATAATTAGGATTAGCTTGCAGTTCAGCTAAACTAAATGTCTGCACCTCAGGTTTTCCCTCAACTTGGTATCTGTATTCTCTAGATTCTGTACCCGAGTAATTTAATGTTTTATATTTTTTAACAATATTTGGCTGGTCATTTATTAGAAATCTAACCGAGCTATCATATTGAACACCATAAAAATTATTTCTTGTAGCGCTTGTTGCTCCATGCTCCCAAATCTTACCGTTTTTAATACTGTAATATTTGTTATTTAAAGATATAGCTCCTTCGGGTATAAAATCTTTACGAGAAGTCCAGCCTTTAACGTCTTCTTTAAAGGAAATAGTGGTTCCAGTTTGAGTTAATGACGGATTAAAATAATTGAGTTTAAGCTTATCTTTCCATTCATCTGTAAGATTATTAAGCGTAAGGTTATAAACGTCCTTATCGTCGTCATATGAGCCTAATAACACGCTTGATGAGTGTAAGTTATCAGCAAAGAAGTCACGCATGTTGGCTGCTGAAATTTCTTCTAGCCCATTACGCGATAACCTTAAAACAACACCTCTGTTTTTATCAGTAAAATATGCCCTAAACCCATAGGTAGCAAAGCTTTCTGGGTTTTTAGATATGCCATATTCACCAATAAAAGGTATTGCTTGTCCTAACACAGCTGTATTACCTACAATGTTTGTATTGCCATCTGCATTAAACAACGCGTCTTTATTCGCTAGCACCTTAAGAACTTTATCTTCACAGAAAGCAATTAAGTCCGTATCTCTTGAGTGCAACTTTTGAACACTTGTATAATACGGGTTTAAATCTTTAGTTATTGGCTCTGCAGCTATAAACTGATTTAATCTATTAATACCAGAAGTGGAATTAAATATTTGCGAGAATATTAAACCTGTGGCTTTTGTTTCTTCGCCATACGCTTCGTCTAAAACAGTTGAAACAACAGGGCCTTTGTCTATGCGTGTTGCATTAAAATCATCACGTATACGATCAGATTCTACACCTTGCCCAAAAGAATAGCAATTAAACCAATCTAGTTTTTGTAATGGCTGGTGAGCAGCCATAGTAGTGCCTGCATTTTGTATTTCATATATATCGCTAGCTGAATAATATAAGTCTAAATCAACAGCCTCCTTTGGATATGTTTCAAATATAGCAGGATTGTTAGATGTGTATGTATCCGCATCTACCGCATATAGTTTTAAAAATTCTACACCTGTTCTTGTTGGATTTGCTTGGCCAGTATTAATAGGTGGTAAACCCACAGACGTGGCTATAGGTTTATCTATTTTTATATTCCATCTTACAACTCGTCGGCTACCATATTTACCAGAACCGTGTCTACCAGTTCTTCTGCTAGCAACACAGTACGCTGAGCGATAGCTCATTGTTATATTGTAAGTATGAGAATCAAGCTCTTTGTCTGGATCGTCTGTAATTCTAAATGTACTGCCTGCTGTGTCTAGCGATTTAGCAAAACCTATATGATGCGCGGCGCTTGGTTGATTGGTTGGCCAATTCCACCAAATACCTTGTCTATTGTAGAAAGCTTTAGATTGTTTCCAGGGATTACCAAATCCGTGAAATGATATGGTTAAATTTCTAGACCCTACATTTATCCCTAATCCTTGATATGGTCGATCGTCTTGATTACCGCGCTGATATTTAACATCAGAACCCGCTCTTCTTCTTACATTTAATGGATCTGATTTATCCCAAAACCACCCTTTGCTATTGTCCGGCGCAGTGTCCCTCCAAAAACTACTCTTACCACTTTTTTGTATATAAGCTACTTCTTTTTGGTATTCTATAGTTAACTGAGCGTCTTGAGCCTTTTTGATTATGCGTTGCTCTAAAGCATTATCTTTATATATTTTTACAAAAAACCTACCTTGGTATTCAGGTTTATTTTCAGATCTAGATTGATATATTGCTATATCTAAAGGCACACCTGTTTGTCCTTCTGGTATAAAGTCTAAGCTGTCATCAGTGGGGAATCTAAGCTGAACCCTATATATATTACCTTGTTTTTTTATCCATTCTATTTCAAAATAATCAGATATATTTGAACCAGAAAGTATTCTACAAGAAAGATTGTTCTCTTTGTTTAAATCAGCTAATCCACCACCGGATCCTGTGCCGTCTTCTTTACCGTCAAAATCATCTTCGGGTATTTCAAAAAACCCTTTGTTAACTTGAGGGTATCCCGACCCTGTAAACTCTGTAGTTTGCCTACCAGCTTGGTGCCTTCTTATTTTAACAGCATCTGGTGCTTCGTTTGATATAGCTAATATCTTATATCTAGCGGTTTCTTCAATAAACGAATTGTTGTCGTGCTCTTTTTTAAGCTCTAAAAACGTTTCTTCGTCAACTTTATTCCTGTCAGCAGACGGGAAAGACAACCATACACTACCATCTTCTGGCAAGTAAAACCTATCTAATGCTAAATTATAATACTCGTTAGATGTTTCTTTTACATAAAACTTATAATGTGTTGCCCACTTTGGCGGGTTTGAAAGCATGCCTATCTCTATAGTATTGTATAGGTCTGCAAATTCTTTTGCTAATGATCTACCACCGCTATCATTTGTAAATACCGGTGTTTGTCTGCCGTATTGGTCTAAATATACCACACCCATTTGGTAGGTACGCATAGACTTTAAAGATGGCACTGGCGTAGAACCGTCGGGATCCGATGATATATTTATAAATTGCCCCGGGTTATCTGGGTCTTCAATTATATCTTCATTTTTCGTAGGATCATGCACAATACTAAACTCAAAGTTTGGTATAACCTCACCACCAGCAAAGTCAACCATGTCAAAGTTTTGTGTGTAGTTACCATATATAATTCTATTCCCAGTAATTTCTTGGGCCAACGCTTTTTTAGGAACGTTATCATAAGGTCTTAGCAATTGGTTAGACGGCAATAAAGAAGATATAAGCTCTGTCTCTATTTTAATTCTGCCGCTATAGCCTGTCGCCCCGCCTTCTTGGTAGCTAGTGTCATTCCATTGATTATATGATTGGCCAGGTAAATTTGGTGCAGTTTTTTCTATAGTATCAACACGGTATACATTAGTACTGTTTGATTCTTTGTAAAGTATATCTATTGCTATTACATCATCAGGAATATCAGGAGTAATAAAGTCCCTTATTTCAAGTACACGTATATTATTTGTCATAGCTAAGTTATAGCCATCAACACCTGTATACTCAAATTCATCACCTGGTATAAATGCTATCTCTGTAAAAGGCGAAAATGTTGAAAATTGATTGTCATCGTATTTATAACGATAAGCGAAGCGAGGAAATTTAAACTCAAATAATGGATCGTCTTGTTCAAGTGTAACATCAAATCCTTGAGGTCCAGTCGGAAGATCTTCGCCGACGCTTTGAAGTTCGCATATAGCCTGAGCCTCTGAAACAACCTGAGTTACTTTTACCCGCGCTTGAAATTCTCTAAGAAAGTTGTCGTCTGGATCTTGTATGGTTAATAATAAAAAATCGCCAGCTATGTAATCTACAGAGTTTGTCCAGTTTAAAGTTATAACAGTCCCGAAGTCCATTGAGATTGTTTCATCAGGATCATCATTTGGGTCTGTTGACAACGTGTTAAATTCAAAGGTTGTAGTTGTCTCTATTTCTCCGTCTCTAACAGTATTCTTTTTATATATAGTTGGCCGTAAAAGAGGCGATTTTTTTATAACAGTAATATCAGCTTCTATGAAGTTTCTGCCGAATATTTGGGTGTGTGTAGCAAAATCAGATGAACCCTCTTTAAATTTTTTTATTTCAATTTTTTTAGGCTCTGTTTGATTGTCTGTAAAAAATAAAAACCCTTCGAGTATGTTTACACCCGTAATTAAAAAGTTTTCATTAAACCTAAGTATACCGTTCTTGTCTACTAAAATAGGAAAAACAACATCTCTTATTTGGTCATATTCAACAATAGCATCTACGCTCTGTGATGTAATAAACCAATATATCTTTTCTGTGGTTGCATCTTTTACAGTGCCTATACATTTAGCGTCAGCAGGTATATAAGCCAGCCCAGAAGCTGCCCATGTGGTATGCAGAGTGGTTATATCGTTTAAAGTACGATTTACCATTTCAACATTACCAACTAATGTCTGTAACGCACCAACGTCTGAGCCTTCGGATGTAGCTACCTCTAGGTTTAACGCATCCCTATACTCGCCATTTGGAACTAAACGCTCATCAAGGTCTTTATTCATTTTGCCCTTGAGAAACGTATGAATCAATTCTGGCATATTCTAGTGTTTTATTTGCTTAGACTTGCCACGCATAACCTGCGTCAGCTCTTCTAGCTTAATATTTGATAACCTTAACTTAGCATTACGCTTTGACGCTCTTGCTTCTTTTTTATACCTTTGCACGATGTACTCCGGCGTGGTTGGGCGAGTAGAGACTATAGCGTATGCTATATATTTGTATAAAGCGTCTTCTGCAAACTTATGGATTTTACTTTCTTCATCAGTAGCAAGTCCATCTGACACATACTTTATTGATATTATTTGTCCTACTATATTTGAACTGAAGTGCATCACCCCTCTAATAGGGTCTATAAAAAATACACCATTACTTTGCGAATGCTCCGGATCTAATCCGTATCTACGACCTTGCGAAGCGCCTTGTATAAGATCAGCGTTGTTCATATTTTGAAAATCTGTTTCTGGCGTACTGCCGGATCTTTCTGATTTTCTAAATCTTTTAAATGTTTCTGAAGGCGTAGCGGTAACTATTTCTCTACTTTGCTCGTCGAATATATATTCATATTCGTTATCTTGTACGTATGGCAAAGGATCGCCTGTTTTTCTTGCCGGGTACAATATTCTTTCAATACCAGATTCATCTGTCATCGCTACTTTTATGTAGCCAACAAAATCTTGTGGCAGCGGTACGTATAATGTAGGTCCAACCTCAACTTCAATCCATTTGGATGATGGCAATATATCAAAACTCATTTCAGCTAATCCACGTTGTGCATGGAAAGCTACATCAGTTCTTTTAATTTTACTAATCAGCTTATTCTCACCAACATAAGATATTATAAAGTTATTTATAATGTCTTTTAAAGAAACAGCCTGGTAATCACCGTAATTTTCATCGTAACTATTCCATATGCCATCCGGCCCTAAATAGTACTGCTCATTATTTTGATATAGTAAACCCATCTATTATGCTTTTTCTTGTTGTGTATTCTTAATTTCTTCACCGGCGGCTATTTGATACATTTGAATATCTTTAACAACTAGCCCGGCTAATTCTAATACTTTTATTACAAGCTCAGTTTCTTCTGACGGATGTAATTCAAAGTCTTGCGAGTATGTAGCGTCATATAGCGCTTCGCCATATACCATTTGGTATCTCCATTCAACCTTAGCTGGCTTACGTATATAATTACACTTTACAGCGGAAGTTAATTCGGTATTACCATACACGTTAATATTACCGTTTTTTGATATATATATCGGGCGTATATTTTTAGGCTTAGTTAATGGCGAAGAGTTAATATATAAAAACTCATTTCCATTAATTCGCTCTGCTTCTATATCTTCGTTAAGAGTTTGTCTATATATAGTAGGATTCTCTTCCGGAAAGTTTGCCGGCTGAGTAGGCGAAGGGTAAAGATCCCTTATGGTAGTGTTTGTAAATATAACAGTACCAAGCCTGTACATATCTGTAGGGAGTGGAAAGTAGCTATTTGTTTCGTCGTATGTTAGATCTCCCTGGGTTTCGAATATAGCTATTTTTTTATTCAGTATATCAAGCATGTCCGAGTACTCCGTGTCATTACCAGGTGTTCGGCCAAATTGATTTATATCATAAAAATACTGCTCAAATAAATCTAATTGAGCCTGATTTGCAAATAAATTAAATTCCTGAGGCGTAACATACCCTCGTTGTTCTTTATTGAGTATGCCTAATACTCTTTGATAAACAGTATCTATACTTACGCTCATATTTTTTTTATTTATAGTAATTAGGCCACCCATAAGATGGCCTTACCACTATGAGTGACTATTTAAGTCTTTTTTCAATTGCTTTATAAACTTCAACGCCTTCGTCTGTTTTAAACCATGCTGCTAATGCAGAATATGGGTTTTCATCAAAAGGAACAGTCATAAGCTTTCTATCGCCGTCTCCATATGTAAATGTTCTTTGGTCTTGCGATAATTTTACTATGCCGTTTTCAACAGCTTTAATACCAAAGTTTCTTAATTGCACGTTATCATCATTTGCTAATTCAACAAACAATAATGGATTGCGTTTTGCAAATATTAAACCGTCACGTTTTAACTCGCTGCTTGACAGCTCGTTTACTTTAGACCCAAATTGAACTCTTAATATAGCTTCTATTTGGTCAATGTCTAATGCTTTAGCTAAGTTGAGTGCAGTTATTTCAGCTTCAATCCAATCTAATTGATTCGCAGCTTGCTGCTGAGGTTTATACTCTTCCCACACCTCGTCTTTCATAGGGTGGTACAATGATAACAGCTTTTGTAATACTTGGTTTTCTTTTGGAACATTCAATGCTCCATTTCTAAAAACAATACGCCCTAACGTTGCCGGTCCTTTTTGTTCATCTACAAAGGGTGATGGTTGGTTAGTTGCATATTTTAATTCTCGTTGATACCCTTTATCAGCATCAAACCAAAGTAATGGTTTTCTTGTGCTGTGTTTAGATGGTACCGTAAATACTAATGGACGCTTGTTGTTTCTAAGCGTATATAGTCTATCTTTAACTTCCCAAGATTGCTCTACAACCTCGGTTTCTTTCTTTTTTGCCATGATATAATATAATAAAAATGTTAAAAGTAATAACTACCCCCGTCAGTTCAACGAGGGTAATTACTACAAAGGTTTTAGCTTGTCGCTTTCAACAATACGAAGTTGTTAGCAGCTTGAACACACAACGCTCTTTCAGATAAGAAGTGTACGTTCATTTCGTCAGCGTCAGAAGTATAGTTACCTCCTACTGATCCAGTCACCCAAGACTTCATTCTACGGTCATCAGCTTCAGAAGCTCTGTAGCGGATATGTAGGAATGGACGTGAGATGTTCTTTCCGAGTTGCTGATCGTAAACTGTAGAAGTACCAGCAGGAACTAGTACACCTTCAACATCTGCAACTAATCCACGAGTTGTAGAATCGTTTAGATATTTCCAGTCAGTTTTATAGAAATCGTAAGAACCTCTACGGAATCCTGAGAAACCTAGGTTAAGTGCCATATCTTCTGAATTGTCAAATACACCGTAAGATGTACCTCCAGCTCCAAGGCCATTTTGTTGTGCTAGCATATTATCGATAGACAAAGAAGTTGCGCGATCTAAGAAAAGCATGTTTTCTTCGATTGATCCTTGCTTGTCTAGCTCAGCCAAAATAGTGTCAAAGTCAGCCATACCTGGGCTTAGTTGGCCAGCTGGCGCAACCGCTCCAAAGTCAGCATCAGTATAAACTAATCCTCTATCTTCAAGAGCAGCAAATAGACCTTCAGATCCAGTTACGTTTGCACCACCGCCAAATCCAGCAGCAGCAGTAATATCACGTACATTACCTGCACCATCTGTTGATTTTTCTGCTTCAACCATAGCCATTTCAAGTTGATCTTCGAAACGGATACGAGCTTCATGCTCAGACTTTAAGTACCAAAGGTAGCCAGAAGTTCCAGCTTCAGTAGTTACTTCTACCCAACCAATTTGAGCAACATCAGAACCATTTACATTATACTTGTCACGCAAGATAATTGGTTTGTTGTTGAAAGTTGTGAAAGAAGCATCAACTGAATTACCAGCTTTTTCAGTTCCTTTAGCGTACTCAGAACCGTAAACAAATACTTTTACGTCGCCTCCAGTGATAGTTAATCCTGATGCGTCGCCATAAGTATCTACAGTTACAGCCTGTCCCACTACGTCTTGTACATATGCTTTTTGAGTTGTAAAGCCTTTAGATACAACAAGCGTCATTCCTTTTCCGATCAAGTGACCTGCAGGGAATGTCAAAGTTGTAGCGTCTGCTACAGCAACATCATCATAAGCAATGTGTAAACGTCCTTGCTCTGACCAAGTAATTACGTCAGAAGCCATAGGCATTTCAGCGCCTACCATACGTAAAAATCCAGAAATAGTACGATTTCCATATCGCTCTACTTCTTTCTCATATACCTCAGGCAAAAATTGTTGCGTGAAGTCTAAGTCCGCGACAGAAAGGTAGTTGTCTCCAAACAATCCCTTAATAGGTCGTGGTGTTAAATGTGCGAGAGCTGTTGGGCTCCCAGTAAAAGATCCAGCCATTTTATAAATTTTTAATGGTTATTATTTTCGTTTTTTAACTTTAAAACTACTCGTGCTTACTGCATCGCTTTCAACCGTGCGTATTGTCCAACCATTTTGTGTTGTTACTTTTTCGTGTCCCCGTCTAGGGTCCATATCAACATTTTTGGTTCGAGCCATGCTATCTTTCACTGCATCGGCTTTGCCTTGCTCGTAAAAGTGGTTTGCAATTGCATCAGCATTCATAGCTGTGAATAAAGACTTATGATAACCCTTAGCGTCTGACATTTCATTTTTATCGTTCAAGAACTTCTTGACAAAATTATTAATGTCGCTTTGAGTTTTCTTTACATCTCCAGTATTTTTAATTTTAAACCTATACTTCTTGTCTCCAACAGAATAATCAAAACCTTTGAAATTCTCATTAAAAACGTTTTCGGTTTCAGTTAAAAATATTTTCTTTTGCGATTCAGCCATTTTAGTGACCTCTTCGTTTTCTTTATTATAGCGGTTGAAAAATTCAACTGCCTTTTGCTGTTCCTGTGTTAAATTAGATCCAGCTTTAATATTTTCGTAATATTTGCTTTTTAAGCCTTCAAGATGTTTTTTAGCTTTAGCGGCTTCTTCTTTAAAGGCTATTTTAGCTTTTCTAATATCCCTTGGCTCATCTAACTCTTCATCATATGAAAAGTCTTCCATAAGAATATCAATATCTTCTTTGTCTAAATGCGGCTTAGTTGTTTCGTAAAATTCACGAATTAACTGCGCTTCGTTTAATTTAGAATAATCAGTATTTAGTTTTACATAATCATCCAGGCTTCCGCCTGTGTCATTCATAAAGTCAACAACTTTTTGAATATTTTCTGGCAAATCAATACCAGCATCAGCTTCTACTACAGCCTGTTCGACTTGCTCAGTGAGCTCCTCTACTGTAGCAGCGGGCTCTTCCGCTACCTCATTATCGACTATTTCTTCTAGCGGTGCTTCTTCGGCTTCCCGTACTTCTTCAACCACTTCTTGGCTGTCTGACGCGTTTTCGGATTCTCCGACAATAGCATCGCCGTCATCTGCGCTTTGCTCTTGAACGGCATCTTCTTGTGGGTTATTAAGTTTACCTAAATCTAATTTTATTGTACCATCTTCAGCGACTGATGCGCCAGTGTCTGGTTTTTCTTCAACAACTTCGTTTTCAGCTGCTGGTTGTTCTTGGGTATCTTCTTGTACCTCAAGTAATTCTTCTTGGTTTTCTGACATGATAAAATATTATATAATTGTACATTACTATTATTACTTAGGTTCAAAGGTTCCTAAGTCAAACCCTCCGCCAATTATATCGTTTCCGCCGGATTCGAAGTTTTTTGGTGGTGTATTGTTTTTTCTTTGCTCAATTAATTCGCTTTGCTGAGACGCTTCCATCTTTGAGCGATCATCTTTACGATCTTCTTTTTTGCTTTCACGCTGCTTGTATAGTTCAGTTTCCATGCCCTTGAGTTGCATGTTATAATCAAACTCCTGTGCCATTAAAGCTTTCTTCGCTTCAACCTCCGCTTCCAACTTTTGTAAATCCAGCTGCCCTTCTAATTGTTTTAGTTGCGCTTTTTGTTGCGTTATAGCTGCTTGCTTTTGTACTTCGGCTTGTGCTGCCACTTGTTGGGCTTGAGCATTTGCTTGCGCCTGCGCTTGCATATTTTGCTGCTGGATAGCTTGATCCCGCTCTTGTTTTTTCTTGCGCTTAATTTTTAATAGCTGATTAGCTAATTTTAAATTTTGTACTTGACGTATATCTATAGCGTCATCTAAGTCTATTAAACCTGCCGACAATGCTGTTTGTATGTTGTTTTCAAGCATTTGTTTTTCTTCATCGTCTGGCATAAGCGTTAAGAATATACCAAAATCATACAAGTGCAAATTATTCATTTCAGACAAGGTGGCCACATTATGCGCTCCTATCTTTTGTATAAAAGCTTCTCTAGCTGGAGAATACTCTATAATATCAGACACTCTTAAGGATAAGCACTCAGCTAAATGAGCTGTTATATTTAAACCTGCCTCTAGTATATGCCTTGTAGCTGTATTACTATTTGCCGCGGCTATTTTTTGTATACCCACTAAAGCCTTCCCGTCGGGCATACTGCCATCTCTTGCTTCGTTTAATCCGGTCACATCGCGGATCATTTGCAAATAATAGTTGTAGGTATTTATTAAAGCTCCCAGCTTATTACCGCCGCTACCGCTTGTAATTTCTTGAATAGGTATTTTACCTGGGTTCATATCCCCATCTTGCGTAAATGATCTACCAATTACAGAACCTGTTTGGAAAAACATATTTAATGCTTCCTGCGGATTATAATTTGTACCATTACCTAAATCAATTTCAGCCAAACCGTCTGCGTCTAAATAAACGCCATCTGGCACCATTCGTGATAGCAATTGCTGCAACTTTAAATGTGTTAACTGAACCATATCGGCAAAGCCAGTAATACGATCAACTAATGATTCAATTTTACCTTTATATATTCTAGGCGCATTAATGCTATAATTCAATAACACTTTTGAGCTATCACTTTTTGGGCGCATCATATTTTTGGCAAGCTCCCATTGTAATAAATAATCAGTGCCTAATATTAAAACCCCCTCGTATAATACCTCAATAGATCTTGATAGTTTGCCATACTGCTGCTCTAGTACTTCAACTGGCGGATCAAATGTATCGTCCCTTAATAAAACTTTAGACGCTCCCGTAGCGGTCTCTTTAATTTTATATACTTCGTTCATGTATGTTTTGTAATTGAAATACAATACTTGAACTGTATTAGAATCCGTTTCATTATAATTAGAAAGCGTTCTATCGTAAAACCCGTTATTTTGATAACCTTGTTCGGATATTCTTTTTAAATCTTCATCTGTTAAATCGGGAAACTGTTTCTTAATCTCGTTAATAGGTACGTTTCTAACCTCGCCACAATAATATATATCATCAAAATAAGGTGAATCCGTATATGACCAGACTAAATTAGCAGGATCAACATAATCAATTACAACACCTTCTGACTTACTAAATCTATTTTTAACAGCGCCAATACCTATGGTGGTTAAATCATATATTACTCGCTTTTTTGTTAAATCATAATTATTGCCATTTAGTAATACATTTATGGCTTGCTCTTCCGCAATCTCTACCGCTTGCTTATAAGTTAGCTGCATATGCACGTCTAACTCTTCTTGCGTTTCTGGTAAAGTTTCAGGTTGGTTTTCGTATAAGTTTACTCCAAAATTATCTTTAGCAAACTCATTTAATTCTTTTGTTTGAATATCTCTGATTATACTAGCTAAATATTCTGTGCGTTTTGCAACGCCATATGGATCTTGCGAATATGCTTTTATATCAAAAGCTCTTTCTGAAATACCATTTACAACAATATCAACAAACTTAGGTATAATTGGAACTGGCTTCCAATCTATATTTAAATATGATAAATCACCATTAATAGATAATTCATCTTTATATTTTTGTATTGATTGCTCGCCTCTAGCGTATAGCCTTAATCTATGAAATGTATTTTGATTACTTCTATATCTATTAGTGCCAGAATCGGACTTAAACCATTCGTCTTGAATTGCCCTACCGACTCTTAAACCATATTCAGGCGACATTTTTTCTTGGTCGCTAGCAACTTGGCTTGGAAAAAAACTATTTATAACTGACTCAGCCATACTTTATTTTATTATTTCCGATATTCCACCGGTGTTTTTGTATCTTGCAATACTTAAATTTAACTTTGGTTTCTCAACTCTTGGGTTAGGCCTATATAAGTGCCGATTGCATGCCATTATCGCTAACCCTGAACTAATAGCTGCATCAAATTTTGTTCTTTTGTTTATATCAAACTTAGCCCAATCGTTTAAAGTACGATTAAAGTACATTGTTCCGTACTCACCATCTCCTTTAACGCCAACGTGGCTTTGTATATATGTTTCGATAGCAGCAGCGTGTGCCTGCTTAATATCTTCAGACGAGTTAGGTATACCGCCTATTTCTTTTTCTGCAACCGAAAGTTTGTTATATAACTTATCCGGTCTATTCATAGAGTAACCTCTATAGCCTCTTCGCTTTAAGTAATAAAGCAATCGAGGTTTGTTATTTTCACAAAGCAATGGCATTCCGTAAAACACTAAAGCCATAAGCACATCTTCAAAAAACATTTCAGCTGTTTGCGGCCTGGCCACATATTCTAAAAAAAATGTGTTTGGCGGCGCATCTTCCATACTAAAAGTTGTTAACCCGTGTAAAGATCCTTTAGAACCTTGTCCGTCCGTAGTTCCCGATATATCGTAGCTATCACACCCAAAAGCACCTATGTGCTCATTACCTGGATGCTTTATACCATTTTTAATTACCTGTTTATTTTGCAATGCAACTTTAGGCACCCAAGAAACTTTAAATCTACCATTAGGGTTTGGGCTAAACATTACTTTAGAATCTTTAACGCCATGCTCCCAATTAAAGCTACCTGTTGTTATAACGCCTGAGCTTTTTAAATCTTCGTTATAATCTATTTGTTCGTATATTTTTACTAAGTTAAATATGCTATTTTTAGTTTCATCACGAAACGCATGCTCCTCTGTACGCGGAAACTGCCTATAAAACTCATTTAAAGCGTCCTGATCGCCTTTTAATCCTTCTACCTCATTATCCCAGTGCTCGATGACCCCGACCTCGATAGCGTCGCCGTGTGGGCCAATGCAATCTGCTGATGGGGTTTCGAATACAGGCATTCCATAAGAATCAATGAATCCCTCGTAGTTCCATTCCATAGGTATGAACAAAGAATATAATCCTGACTTAGTTTGTCCATTGCGGTTTCGTTTTGTAACGTCTGAGTCATTATAAAGTTTTTTAAAGTTTTCGCCACCTTTGTCTAGCGCGTTTGATGTTGATCCCATCATACACTTACCTATAACTCTGCTACCTAATCTTAATGTAGTTTTTGTTACGCGCCAGTTATTCAATATGTTATCTGGCTTTTCCCACTTACCGCTTTCATCGTGTACTAACAGTTTTAGTTTTTCACCATCATAGCTGTTATCACCTGTATTTTTCCAGTCAATAGTTGTATCTAATCCTTCTAACAACTCTTGATCCTGTTTGTTTTGTATTGACTTCCTTGTGAGCCTTGAAGCTGGTATTCTATACGCTAGCTCTGTTTTCGGACGGTCCATACCGTCTTGTATTGGCTTAAAGAAAAATGGATAGTTTACAGATATTGGTACTACCTTGTCTGTAAACATTTTTTTAGCGTCAGAACCGGACTTTGATAATATTCCGAATCGCGCATCGCTTGATATTGTAGCCATGTTAACGGTCTCACCGCTTGCCATGAATGAAAATCCTGAACGTCTATTTTTGAGGTAACACATACCGTAGCATCTCTGGTCTGCTTTGCAAGCTTCCCAAAAGATGAAGAATAATCTGTTGGCTTCCCTAAATTCTGGGTGCCCAACGTCAATTTTAGACCATTGCAAGTACATAAAGTGAGTGCCAGTAACGTAAGTGCCCACACCCTTATTATTGAACCAATGGCCGTCTTCGCGGCGTCTGAATTGTTCATCTATATATGGTTCCCATTTTTCTTTAAAGTCGTCAGGATAATCGCGCCAATCAAAAACGCTTTGTATTCGTTTTAGTTCCTTTGGCAATTCCTCAACAACCCATCTGTCATTTGATTTATTTATTTTAGCTGGAGTTTTAGGTAACGCTATCTTTAAATTTTGTATCTGATATATGTCACCTATTTGACCGTTTTTGCTTATAACAACAATATCATGCTCTTTGTTATAACCGTAACTCCATTTTTTGCTTTTATTTAACCTAGATATTGTGGTTTGCTTTATGGGTGTTATTATGCTATATAAAGTTTGCTCGTACATTACTTAGATCGTCTTTCTGCAAACCCTGAAAAAGCTTTTTTCTTTTCTTCCTCTACAGGTTTATTTTCAAGTATAGCTTCCTCTTCTTGAATACGCGTTAATATTTCAAACGCATCAAATATAGCTAGCTTTTTTGTAGCAGCAGCGTTCTTAAGTCTATCAGCAGATATATCATCGTCTGAATCAACTATAGGTTCTTTAGCTACCTTTATTAACTCCTCAACTGCTCGCTGTCCAGCTTGGATTATATTCTTCTTCGTCTCCTTGATATTCATATTTGATTGTAATTAAATTTGTTGGAACACGATATAATTTTTCTTTATTTATAATAAACTCGTACTCTGCGCCAGGTCTAAAACCTACAAGATCACCTTCTTTAACACTTTTCAAACTAGGGTCCTTATATTTAAGCACTCCCATTAATGGTTTTTCAAAGTTGATTGAAAACATTTTATTTTCTTTTAGTGGCTTAACAAAGTTAAACCCATCTAGCGGGATCCACTTATATATACGCTTGTACGCAAATATTTGATCTGGTGAAACAAAATACATATTGTCTTTATAATAACTCCTGCTATTTTTTTCTTCGCCTCTAATATCTCGAAACCTACGGAATACATTGTGGTGTAGTATAACCTCATCACCTTTACATATACCCGTCGGATTGGTTGCTGGCGTAGCTATAACAATACCTATTCTTGAAACAAAATTATGGTTTTGTAATTCTGTATTAAGTATTAATTCTTGGCCACCTATTGTTTTTGTATTGTTATACCTATCTTCTTTAGGCATAATAACAAAATCAAAAACGCCTTTCATTAGTAATCAATATTGTACTCTATGGCTATTGCCATATTTTTATTGAAATCTTTCCAAGGTATTACGTCACTACCTTTTTGAATATAGATAGAATACTTTTCTTCTTCTTCTATAATATTAACTATGGTATGACCGCCATACACTTCCTGACCAACAGAATAGTGCATGGCGTCATTTTTATAGTCTTTCCCTATACTAATCTTCCTTAGCAGGCTCACGTAATTCGCCGGTATTAATATCAATCACCTTATCTCCATACTTATCTTGCAACTCTTTTTGTTGCTCATCAAGCTTTGTTTTAACTTGAGCAAATGTATGTAGCAGCTCATGCTTTTGTAATTCTAATCCGCCGATCTGCGATTGAACACTATTTAATTGTTTAATAATGTTTGTTAGAACTTCTAGTTCTTCTGCTGTTAGTTTTTCAGGTACTAAATTTACTTCTTTTGCCATTTGATTTAATTTAATTATTATTGCTGGATTTCTTTGCTTTTTCCCAGGTACGCCCAACAAAATACGCCCCGTAGACTGTTATTAATAAAGATTGAAAAATTGGTATATAGTCTTCAGCTATTTTAAACTCTCCTATATTACCATCAAAAAAACATAGTGCTGTAAATATAACAGTCAAATATATAAGAACCATAGGCCTTATGTTTTTAGATAAAAACGAATCTGAATTCATATCCGCTTCCCATCTTGCTGTTACTTGCTCTTGCGCTTCTTTATCTGCTTTTTCTAGTATCTCAGTTATTAATCGCTGAGCTTCTAATTTTTCTTCTTTAGTTGTAGTTAATTTATCAATGACATCACCGACTTCTTTAATTACTCCGCCGGTAAGCCATTCCCATATTTTTTTCATTACTATTTTTTATTAGCTTCTTTTACAATAGCGGCGTAAAGACCTGGATTTGGCTCGCTACCGCTTGGGCCAAATTTATCTGTTTGACCTTTTGTTTGCTTAGCAGTTGCTTTAGGAGGTTCCTCATTGCTTTCTGGCTGCTCATTACCTTCTTTAATGGAATCCATACCTTCTTTTAAAGGCTCGGCCACGTCTACAAACTTGCTGTTTTCAACGCCGCTCATTAAGCCTTCGTCAGGGCTGTAATCTATTTCTGTTTTTTTTACTGCAGAACCTAAATCTAGTAAAGGGTCTTGTACTTTCATTCCCTTATTTGTGGAATGTTGAATTCTTGCTGTAATTGGTTTATTATATCCCATTGTATTATTTTTTATAAGGAAACATTTTGTTTAACTTTTCTTTACGATGCTGACATCCACAGGGAATGTTCAAACCCTCAGATACCTTATCAACCACGGTTTTAATTCCTGTGGCTTTAGTAATTTTTTCCACTGTATCGCCTAAACCTTGTGATTTCATAATATTAGCATTTCCATCTGCGTCTTGCAGCGCAAATTCTTTTCTTTGGTGTTTTTGAACAGTTGATGCCGTGTTGTTTCATTTGGCCTTTTGATCTAGCGCAATAAGACGTTCGTCTTTTACCACCCCCTGGTTGAGGGGCTTTAAGATTACCACCTGTCTTTTTATTGTAAGCTTTTCGGCCAGCAGCCGTCATACCAGCGCCTTCTTCAGCTGTCAAAAAATGTCTACCTTTTCCTTTTGTAGTCTTACGGAGCTTTTGCACCATAGAACTTGCTGGTTCTTGATTATACATATATTATTTATTAAAGTAGTTTTTCTTTAATACTGTTTTTTTCGGGGCAGCGCCTAAAAAATTACCTACAAGATCACCCACGTCTTTCGCGGCGCCTAATCCTTTTTCTTTAACATCTTTAGCAATCTTTGCTATATTTTCACCAGCCCGCTGAAAATCAGTGGGATCATTTCCAGCAAAATTCTTAGGGTTATCTGTAATTCTTTCTTTAGCAGCATCAAGGTTTTCTCTTGTTTTTATAGTTTTGTGAGATGACGTGCCATGCCCACCTTGGTCTTGCTGCACTTTAAATTGCTTTAATCTGTCTCTTATATTTTCAGCCCTACTAGACGCTAGCTTGCTTTTTCTATCAAATATACCGGCTTTTTCTGTTTTACCTCTTTTCGTTAAACGCTCTGCTCTATTTGCATATCTTCTAGCTTGTTTTTCTGACTTGCCAGACAAACGTTCCGCAATCTTTTGTCTACGGAAATCTTTACGAATATCAAAAGTGCTCATACCTTGAGCATCCTCATAGTCAGGGGTTACCTCTGGATCTTGTTTTTCTTTATTCGGGTCCTCGCCTGGCGTTGTGATTGTTACTTCTCCAGGTCCCCCGGATACGCCAGTGGCCGCAACCATACCAGCTTCGAATCCTTCAGGATCTTTTTTACGCTGCCCCTCTCTGTCCGCAACGTAGGCATTATAATCTTTGTACATACCAGTTGTTCTCACACCATCTATGTCTTGATCATAAGCTTCTCTATACGAAAGTCTCTTTTTTGTTTTAGTGGTTCCCTCTGAGCCTGGCGAAGTTATTGTAGTGTCGGTTCGGCTACCATAAATATCAGATCCATTTGTAGAAGCTATCGGAATGTCTGATGTTGTTGACACCTCTGTAGTAGATGATCCTGCAGATAAATCATCTTCGGTTTGTTTAAGTAAAGAGTTCTTCGCGCATGAGCGAGATGCTATTGCTGTAATTGGGTTTGCCATAATTATGCTTTTTTAGCCTCGGCTTCCCATTCAAGGTTACCGCCTTCCGGCTCATTTGTTGTTTTATTTACTATTCTTCCACCAAGCCGCTGATATACTCTAGCTGGTGACTTTGTATCTTTTTTCCAAGTGACTTCTTCGTTTGTGTATTGCAAACGCCCTGTTATCATTTGGTCGTGATGAGCATTCTCTTCAGGAATAGAATCACGCTTTTCTTTTTCACTTGCATTTTCATTTACAAATGTGGTGCCGTCGCGATTAGCTTCAGCTATAATACCATCGCCTAAATCTTTTTCAAACACTGGCCTACCAAACTCAGATAATTCTTCGTTGTAGCCGAAAAGCTCGCCTTTAGACTTTAATTTAAAACTCATTAGTAATCGGTATAGCTTTTAATTTCTTTTTTAGCTTCTTTAAATTTTTTACGCTGTTCTTTTATAAGACCTTTTTTAACTTTACGTAATTGTTTTTTGTCAACAGAGGTATTATTTTTAGGCTTAATAGAACTCATGTCAGCGTTGGACGTTGGCATGCTGTTGTCTGTATTAACGATACCTTTTGATTCTAAAGTAGATACTTTTTTTGTAGGTAATCTTTTTAGTTCTTTACTGTACGTTTGCTTAGGCTCTGATTTAATAATTTCTTTGCCCAAAGGCTTTAGCTTCTCCGCGATCATTTCTTTGCCCAAAGGCTTTAATTTCTCCGCGTTCATCGATTTGCCTGTCTGCTTAGCCGCAGCTTTTGGTGCACCTAGTCTATTTGGCCCTATACCTTTTGGTCCCATACTATCTTTCTTTATCGTTAATCATATCGTCAATAGCTTTGTTATAAACTTTATCGGTATATGTTTTGTTTTTATAAAATGTACTTCTCTCAGATGTTGGCAAATCTTCTTCTGCTAACATTATTCTGTATATTCTTTTAATTAGTAGCTTACACTTATTTGATGTTTTATAAACAGCATACTTAGACGTAGTACGGTTTCTTTCTTTAAATACATCAATCCAGCCATTCCGCCTTAAGCGTTCCCACCGGTTTTTATCCCAGCTGTAAGTGTAAACACCGTTAATAAAATCATTACGTGTAAAAAGCTTTTTGCAATCTAAGTATATAAGAAGCTCTAAATCTGCGTCTTTTAAATCGTAAGTCTTACAGGCCCATCTTCTGATAAGCCTGTAATACTTTAACAAATTCATATCTTGCAGGTCAGTTCCAGTTAGCCTCATTCTATAAGCACTATATCTGAAATCTTTAACACATAATATAGGTCGCCATTCCATTCAATTCCGTGACCGGCGTGTTTATCGTACCTAACAATGTCTCCGTCTTGAAGCATGTCTATTTGATCACCAAAACTAACGACCCTGCCTTTAATATATCGAACATCTTTGTTCTGCTTTTCGGTAAGTTCAAGGCCGCCAACTTTCGTAGGCTCCTCTTTAATTTTATCTACAATTACAAAATGATTTATTGCTTTCATGCTAATCGTTTATTACTGATTACACAATCTGCAGATATAATAGTTGTAACAACACTTACCGCATTCTTTAAAGCTGTTTTAGTAACTAACACCGGATCTATAATGCCGGCTTTAACCATATTAACATCTTTACCTGTTTTAACGTCTATACCTCTGTTTTTGATTTGAGGATAAACTACTTGCATATTAGCGTTTTCTAATATAGTCTCATATGGTGATCTTATTGCAGCAAGCAATATCTCCTCACCTTTATTTTTCGGCTTAATCAGTGTAGAAGCATTCAGCAAAGCTACACCTCCGCCTGGAACTATACCTTCTTTATAAGCGGCTTTTGTCGCATATATCGCATCTTCAATACGATCTTTCTTTTCTTTAAGCTCAACCTTAGAGTCAGCTCCGACATAAATTATACCGACTTGACCAGTTAGCATTGATAATCGTTGCTCTAATTTTTTCTTAAAGAACGGATTGGTTTCTTCAGCTATTTGCTTTTCAACATCCATTATTCGTAGAGCTACTTCTTCATTTGCTTCAGCTACTTGCAGAACAGTGTTTTTATCGTCCGTAACAGCCTTAAAAGCTTTTCCTAATACATTAGGCTCTATAAAGTCTAAATCGTCTCCTAACTCTTCGTTTATGATTTGAGCGCCAGTGAGTATTGCTAAGTCTTCAAGCGTTTGCTGCTTAGTTGGACCAAAGCCAGGTAAATCAACTATATTTACTTTTATATTACCTTTTACTTTATTAGCTAATAATGTTTGATACGGCTGTTGCTCTACGTCTGCAACTATTAATAAACTTTTTTTATTTTTAATTACAAACTCTAATACGTTTTGTATTCTTCTTATATTAGGTATCGGTGAAGATACTATAAGAACATATGGATCTTCTAATGTAGCTGTACCTTTATTTTTATCCGTAGATAAATGTGAGGATTTTAAGCCGCTGTCAAATTGTACGCCATCAACAAACTCAACATAAGTTTCGTTTGTATCAGACTCTTCCATTAGAACGACTCCATTTTTTCCAACTTTTTCATAAGCTTGTCCAATTTTATCTCCAAGCTCTGTGTCGTTGTTGCATGAAATACCAGCAACTTGGTTAAGCATTTCACCTTTAACTTCAGTACTGGCTTTGTCAAGATAAACCATAACTTTTTCAGCACCACTAATAATGCCGCTTTTAAGCTCTCTAACTTCTTCCTCATTTAAATGCTTGTTAACTGTTTTTAATAAAGAATGCGCAAGGACGGTTGATGTTGTTGTACCGTCCCCGGCTTCTTTTACTGTATTGCTTGCCGCTTCCTTTATAAGTGTAGCGCCAATATTCTCAACCGGATGTAATAAGACTACGCTTTCCGCAACGGTTACACCATCTTTTGTAATCACCGGTTTTCCAAGGGCGTCCTCATATATAACGCATTTTCCAGACGCACCTAATGTGCTCTTTACTGCGTTTGACAATTTTTCAACGCCTTGCATAATTTGTTGTTTGGCATCATTGCCAAATGTGAGAGTTTTAACTATCTCACTAGGGTTATTAAATTCCATTAAATTAAATTTTAAATTATTTACTCTTTTTCAAAAGTCTTTACAACTTTAGGTCCTTTCATAAAATCTAGCTTTTTCTGATAATATTGAATTGATCCGTCAATTGCCGCTTCTGCACCCTCGATAGTTTCTCTCCTTGTAATATCTTTCCAGGAGTCTTCGTCTGGTACTTTGATTTCTGTTTGGTAGAATCCATTTGGTAGCTGCACGATCCGCCAGTTGCTTTTGTCAGAGGCATGCTTCCAGGTTTCTACGGTTTTTTCACTTACTTGTGGTTGACTACTCCACGAACTAGTCTGATAAAATAGTGTCATTGGTTTTGGTTTTAATTATTACTATTTGGTTTACCCTATCCCGGGTCGGTATATTTTATATTATTACGCAGTTTTGGTTTTTTATTAATGCGCTTTTGCTTGTATTACAATCCATTCAGATCCTGTTGAGTAAACAGCAATACCTTCGTATGATTTTGATATTTGAAAAGAAGCAGCGCCGTCTATAGTTTGTCCACCGTCAGCTGTAATATTTATTTTATCGCCAGCTCCAGAGCTAAGCGTTCCGTCTGTTGTAATTCTTATAAGTCTATTCGTAGTGGCAGATGCCGAGGGAAGTTTCAACGTATACACGCCATTGCCGCCTGACCAACTAATTAAAACTAAATTATAGTTCGCGCTAATACTGGAAGAAGCGCCAGGGCCAGCTGTTTTTAATAGTGGCGTTAAATATGCAAACCCTTCATTGTTTCTTGCATCTTGCACCACTTGATCTAGGTTTATTCTAACCTGATTGTTAAACCTATAAAGCTCTCCTCTTTCTACACCAGCTGCTGCAGCATCTGAATCACTATTGTATGAATTAGATAACCTAAGCGCGGGGAATAATAACCCAGATTGCGAACTAGTACCATTCTGTATTTCTATTGCGTTTTTTCTACCAGTAGGAGAAAACCCAGTTCCAAATACAATTCTACCTGTTGCGGTTGGCGTTGCATTATAACGTCCAATTATAACGGTGTTATCTTCACCACCATCTTCTAGGTTTCTACCGAAAGCATAAGATTGACTTCCTGATAACACGTTATTATGCCCAAGTGCCATGGCGATTGTTGCGTCGCCACTAATTGTATTGTTAAGCCCAAACGCGTAATCATCTTCACTGCTAAGCGTGTTACTTTTACCTATAGCATAAGTATCAATAGCGTTTGTAGTATTACTTTTACCTAAGACGCAGCTATCATTATTATTTATAGTATTGTTAAAACCAAGGGCTATTCCGTCAGCTACATCGTTTAAAGTGTTTGAAGAACCCATGGCGAAATTTGTATTTATTTCGCTAGATTCTGTAGTGTTAGTTAAAATATTTGAAGTTCCTACTACACAAGAACCACCTGATTTAACAGTGTTGTTAAAACCAGCGGTTACAATATTCCCTCCTACATTTAACTTGTCAATACCTACGTTATTTCCATCACCTGTTGCCCAAACTTGACCACCAGCTACAATGTTATTTGCCCCTAATCCACCACAACGATTTCCTGATACTGAATTATTAGAACCAAAAGCAACAGAGCTATTACCTAAAACACTGTTGTTATCACCCGAAGTTAAAGCATTAGTGCCGGGTATGGTATTACTGGTACCCACTAGTAGGTTTCCAGCTACGTATACCCGATTCGCTAATTCAGAAACAATAGAATCTCCTAATTCGCTATTAGGGCCGTCTGTCCATAGTGTCAAAGTATTAGTTGTACCTGTTCCGGTTACACACGTGTCTACCTGCGCGTCTACGTAAGCTTTTGAAGCAGCGTCGGTTCCAGCTACAGGTGTTTCTGGTATTGTTACCTGATCTGTAAACTCACCAGTACCTACAACTTTAAGCGTCGTACTAGGTGCCGCGTCAATTACAGCCCCACCTAATTGCCAAAATGGATTAACTCCATCATGAATAGCAAAACCCGAGAAACCTGTTGCGTTTGTTGTATTTAAATCTGAATTAGTAAAGAACGCCAACTTACCTGTGGCCATTACTTCCGAAGAGGTTGTGCCCGTTACAAGAGAAATTGCGTAAGGATAAGTAACACCGCCATCTAAAGATAATTGATTTTTTATACCGCCAGCGCCTAAACCTGAAGTGTTTACATCAGCCGATACTATCATAGAATAATCTAGCGCATTATTTTCGTCGCGTAAATCGTATACTTCAAACTTATGCTCAGGATTTGGAGGCGTTCCAACAACACCTACACCAACATGGCCTTCTGCATCTTGGTATATAATCGAATCCGCCAATATGCCAGCAGGGTTAACATAAGGTAAAAACCCGCTAGTAAGCGAGTCTATTTGAGCAGTGCCATTGACTTCTAAATCACCAGCTATAGTAATTTTTGTTCCGTCAGGGTTTATATCCTGTGACATAATAGAGCCTGTTATGCGTGTTGCATTCGAACCCAGTGTGTCTTGAGTGTCTCTTAATACTGGTATCGTAAAACTAACCGCATCGGGGTCTATAAACTTATCAATTACATATTCTGCAATATTGCCTAGAAAAAAGTTTTTAGTTACTAGCTCGTTAGTATCTCCATCTGTACCGATTAAACGGTCAAGATCGGATATGTATGTATCTTTTTGATAAGTAGGTATTCTAGCCATTGTTTTCTTTTAATGTTTCTATTTCAGCTTCTAAAGCCTCTATTTTTTCTATAAGCTTTTTAATTGCAGATGTATTGATTGCTATAAAATTATTATACTCCACAGATAAAGCGTCTTCTACATCAGCGATCTGACCGCCGCCTAAAACAGTCGACGGCATAATATCTCTTACTTCTTGCGCTATAAAACCGTGCTTAGTTCCAGATACATTAATTTTGCCTCTATTCCATTTATATGTAACCGGGTTTAATAATTTAATTGTTTCTATTGAATTTTTTATAGGTGTAATATTTTGCTTTAATCTTTCATCTGAAAATGTAGCGGTAGAGTTTGTTGTAATTGTACCTATAACCTCGGTATCTCCCCAAAATTGCGCAATAGAGTCGGTTGATGTAATATCACCTAAAGCCACATAACCTTCTTTTCCTCTTACCTGCGTACCATTTAAACCTATATTTATTTTGGGATCACCCCCTTTAAATAAAACTTGCGTTAATGCTGTTGCTGAAGCAATGTTACCGCCGCTGCTACTATACCACGCTCCAAATTCAAATAAAGAAGCAAAGAATCTCCCGCCGCTAGCATAGCCTGAACCGCTAAAACTAGTTGATTTCCAAAAGCGAATATCTTCTATTTTGTATTCAAGACTAGATATTAAAAATATGTTACCAGCACTAATATTTATAGGAGCCGCACCCTGCGTTTGAGTGCCTTCATTCCAATTGCCAAAACCAATTTCCGCAGAATAATATATTGTATCAATAACGAAATCACCGTTAGCATCGGCTGTGTTCATGTTAGGGTACGGAAATGTATTATCTGTAGTTTGGTTGGTGATTTGAATAAAATTATTTAAATCAACAAGCTTTGAGCCGCTGTCTAAAGTTTTAGTAAAAGTTTGTTCTAAAGTTGCCGATTGGACAGTAGTTGCTGTATCACTACTACTGCCTCTGTACATCTTGGTTACAAGTTTTACGCTATAATCAAATTCTACTATACCTGTTTTATTAAGCTGGGGATTTGTTCTACTCCTTGTAACCATGTCAGGGTCAGTGCTAAACCTAGCGCCCCATTCATATAAAAATTGTTCTTGAACCGTAGCATCAAAAACAGCCTGAGAGGTTCCTGCTGCGTAGGGCATCGAAAACTCTAAGGGGCCTCCGGGGTGTGCGTATCCTAGGTTGTTGCTTTCCCCAAAAGCAGTTTGCGTTGTAGCTATATCATTCGGTGTGGTGAAATACCCATTAGCCCCAGTTAAATTATGAGCCGGCGTTGCGTTGTTCACATTATGAGGAAAACCTGCCCAGACATGATAAGCTTGGGGAATTATAGGCGTAACACCTTGCCAACCGCCCACAAATTGAAAATCTAAGTTTACGCCTGCAGAAGGGGATATTGCAGGTAAGTTAACACCTGATATAATTATTTTTTCACTTGTCCCTTCTGTATATGACCCTGGCGATAATACTATTGCAGGAGATGACGCTGAAGATTTTAAAGCACCTCCTGAATCTACAACCCAAGCGCCTACTGACCCAGCTGTATGGGAACCACCAAAGTTCGCGGATCCGTCTGCATTAATGTAGAACTGTTTAGCGTGTATAGAATTATTGTCTAGGTTTATACCCATACCGTCAATTGAAAAACCCGATGTTAAAGAATTCGTGGGCATCGCAAAATTTTGACTAGCTATAATACCTGTTTCAATTTTTCCTCCGTTGATTGTGGTTTGATCAGTTATATAACCGCCATTAGAAAGATAAGTCGCCAACTGCGTGGCATCAATACCACCTGATTCATAACCCTGTGCATCTAAATAATTCTGCAGGTCTGTAGTAGTGAACTCAGTGGGTAAGTCACTTGTTGTAGTGTAATTGTTATTTGTTAAATAGTTTTGTAAATCGGTTTGGCTAATCCCTGTACCAGACGACGAATTTGAAAATGTCACCGCTCCGTTTAATGATATAGAGCCGTCATTATTAAGAACGAAAGGAGCAATAGAATTACCATTAGGCTGTTCTATTGAAAACTTGTCGGCTACAAATTTAATTTCAGAAAGATTAGTAGTTCCATCCGCTAACAGAGTCATACCCGAAATTGCATTCCCCGCTGTTACATTTAAACCGTAAGAAGCAGTTAACTTCCCATCGACTGAGGCAATAGCTGATTGATTAGTAGAAACGCCAGCAGATAGTGTAGTGTTGTTTTGCGTTACTGTAGCTGTAAGATCTGTAACGCTTTGGGCGCTCGCCAAGTTTTCATTAGCAATAATATCTGTTAATTCAGTTGAAAACGCGGTCGATAAACCTGTTAGGTTTCCGTTTGCGTCGAAAGTACCAATCTCAGCCTTTAGTTCATTTAAATCTGTTACTTGCGCAAATGTGTTTGTTGAAATCGCTGAAGTAACTTGATTAGCAAAAGCACTTGATAGTGCAGTGATGTTTCCATTAGCATCATACGTTCCTATCGATGATTGCAAGTCTAGTAATGCTTGTGCTGTTGCATAATTTGCTAAAACTGTAGTTAAATAGCTAGAAGTGATACCCGCATTCGATGCAGTAGATATTGAGTCGCTTACGAATGTCCTTAAAGATGCGTCTAAAGTACTTATATCTGAGGCTGTAGCTAATGTGTCATCTGTATATGCACTCACAACATTGTTTGCAAAAGAGCTTGCTAGTGTTAATAGGTTGCCATTTGCGTCAAATGTACCAAAATTAGCCTTAAGGTTGGTGTATTCAGTGGAAGATGCAAAAGTATCAGTCGATTGTGTTACAAGTCCTGATACTGCTGACGCAAAAGCGTCTGTTGTAAGTATACCATCGGTATAAGCCCTGTAAGCAGTAGTCAAAGTGTCTTCTAATGTAGCAATCGAACCAGTTAAAGTAGAAGTTACGTTAGCCAACTGATCAATTGTAGCGTATGTGTCTATTACAAGGACACCATCTACTATTTGCTGGACTTGTGAAGATAAAGAATTTAGCGATGTAGCAGAAGCAAACCCCTCGGAGGCGATAGTTTCGTAGAAATTAGTAATATTTGACGTAGAAAGCGTCACCGTACCATCAATATTTGTATTAAATACAGATTCTAGCGTTTCTGTACGATTTACAATAGACGTAAATTCGTTTGTAAGAGTGTTTACTATGTTTTGATATGTGGCAATGGAAGTTATAGCCCCATCTACGCTTGTTGTGATGTCCAGAAGACTCTGATTTATGCCATCACCGTTACCATTTACTGAAAAGTAATCAATAGCTAGGTCAACAATAGCTGCAATCGGTATATTTACCGTAGCCTTTTGATTTTCTACATCAGTTCCTACTAATGTATCTGATAATGTTACATTACCTTTTGTATATCTATGTATTCTAGCCATGTTTATTTTGTGTTGTAGTTTTTACCACTTTCTTTTTTAGTCCCTTCGCCCTCGTTTCCTCTATTGGATGCCATTGGTACGCACTTTTGTCTCTTGTGATCGTAGTCATAACCGTCAGGGCAGGGCTTTTTCCTGCGCTCTCGCTGGGAATGTGCTTTTTTTCTTCTCCGATCAGGTGTCATAGCGTATGCTTTGTCCCGTGCACGCTTAGCTCTTCTTGCTGCCGGAGATAGTTTTTGTGTCATACTGTGTATGATTACGCTGTTTTCTGAGTTCTTAATGCGACAGTTGCCTGCTACTATTATATATAACTACCTAATGTCACATTATATTTAAAAATAGTTAGATATAGGGAAGTGTTGGGTTGCTACTATATATACACAATACACCGGCATAAGTAAAACCCGTTTCTTTTTGCCAGCCCCCGTGTCGTTTCCAGGATTCAGGATCACGTTCCCAGGATCAGATGCCAGGTCCCAGCAGGCACAGCTCACAGGATCCCGGCCAGTATTTACGCTTTCCCAGGATCAGGATACAGGATCTATGTATAGCATTTACATACCTAGTACGAATAGTATACGATAATATATATGAATACAAAATAAAAGATATGTTAGTAAGAATAGATACAAAGA
>Ga0228670_1000145_pt1 | contig 44371 bp, 41 predicted proteins | sample 85DmetaG_FD_182785 | JGI IMG/M metagenome (GOLD analysis project Ga0228670, IMG submission 182785) | Seawater microbial communities from Monterey Bay, California, United States - 85D | ecosystem: Environmental > Aquatic > Marine > Coastal | place: USA: California | collected 2016-10-13
GGGGTTTGCAGCTTTATCAGTAGAAACACAAAAGAAATGTTCTGGCTTGTGTTTTAATAATAAATCAAGAAAAGCTTTCGCTTTGATAACATTATTATCAATCATTGCTTCTACTGAATATTTATCTTTCTCTGATCTAACGTGTTTGTGCGCAGCAAAATTTGCAACAATCTCAAAAGGACTTTCTTCAACAAACATTTTTTCAAATACCTTATCAGAAAAATTCATCGGGTAAGTTTTATAATCCTCTGGTACGTATTGGTCTGGATTACTTCTTAAATCTCTAGTCAATTCAGTTAAACCATTTTCATTTGTATCTACAACATATAGTTTTTTTGGTTGAAATTTCAAAACTGCTTTAATATACGAAGAGCCAATTGTACCAGCTCCTCCGATAACTAAAACAGATTTATCTTTAATTTTTTTAGATAAAATTTCTTTATTTTTATTAATGTCATTAAGAAATAAACTTTCTTGTCTTTTTGTGATTTTATCTTTAATAAATTGTTCAATATTTACGAAGTACATATGTTAATTATTAATGTATTTATAAAATTCTTTAATTTTTGAAACTACTTCTCTCATTTCATCTTCAGTAATTCCTGCAGAACTTGGAATACTTATACATGTTTCATAAATACTTGAAGAAATATCGAATTCAGTTACATATAAATCATTTTTGAACATATCTAATTGATTCATAGGCATCCAAAATGGACGAGACATTACTCCATTACTATTTAGGAAATCTAATAAAGGTCGCATTTTTTTTGTTTTAAATGTAAAAAGCCAACAATTAGGATCTACCTCATTACTTATTTTTTGGAATTCAATATCACCAACATTAGAAAGTTCCTTTCTGTAATAATTATTCATTTTCCTCTTTTTCTCTAAAAGATCGGGGAATTTTTCCATTTGTGCAACTCCTATTGCTGCTAAAACATTTACCAATCGATAATTATAACCTATTTCATCATGGATGTATTCGGTAGGGCTAACTTTTGCTTGAGTGGTAATATGTTTAGCTTTTTTTGCTAACTCTTCATTATTTGTTACTATCACACCTCCGCCTCCTGTAGAAATAATCTTATTTCCATTAAAACTAAAAACACCAAAATCTCCAAATGTTCCACTATGTTGTTTTTTGTAAAAAGAGCCTAATGATTCTGTACTGTCTTCAATTATTTTTAAATAATGTTTTTTTGCTAACTTTATTAATTTCTCGATATCTCCTATATTACCTAATACATGAACAGGCATTATCGCTCTAATAATTCTACCATTTTCCTTTAAAACGCATTGACTATTTTTTATTTCTGTTTTAGATTGTAAAAAGTTTTCTAATACAGTTAAATCCATTTGCCAATTTGAAGATTTAATATCAATTAAAATTGGATCTGCACCAGTGTATTTAACAGCATTCAAAGTAGCAATAAAAGTAATGTTAGGAACAATCACGTAATCATTTGAAACAACTCCACAAAGTATTTGAGCAATATGTAATCCTGCAGTACCATTCATACAGGCAATTCCGTACTTTGCACCTGCATATTCGGCGATCATTTCTTCGAATTTATTTACATATGATCCAGCAGAAGAAATCCAACCTGTATCTAGGCAATCCTTTACATATTTCCATTCATTTCCTTCTAAAAGGGGTAGAGATAATGGTATCATAATCTGTATTTTAATAAAATATTTTTTAAATAATCCTTTTTTTCAGGATTTTTTGACTCCCAAAGATTTATAATTTTATTATAAATCTTTTTATTGTGAATTTTTTTACCTGTACTGAATCTAAAGTGATCACTTGAATAACCTTTTTTGAATTTAAATAACGTGTCTTCATCATTAGAACTTAAACCACCTCCTAAATGAATATATTTAAATTTATTTTTATGGGCAAATTCAATTTGACAATCCATTAAGATATTATTTGGGCAATATTTTAAATAGTCTGTTAGAGCAGATGCTAAATGGTAATGGAAAAATGACTTTGAATAAAAGCATATAGAGCTAGCAATGGGAGTATTATTATGATAAACAATAAATTGAACACAATTTTGTAAAGAAAATAAATTGTTGAAATACTCATTATTGAAAAAAAGATATTTGCTAGCACTAACTCTTTTCATATTTTCTTGATATATTTTTATAAACAAATCAATTTCAAAATTATTTTCAAGTATTTTAACTTCTAAATTATTGTTTTTTGCAACTTTCAAATTTTTCTTGACAGTTTTAGAATAATTTGATCTTATATCTTCAATCTTATTTTCTAAATTTACACCTACTGTTGTTCTATCATAAAATACATCTAAATAATTTTTTGAAAAGTTTATATTTTCTAGTATTGGGTGAAATCTAGTAAATTCGGCAACAATGTTATTTTGATTAATGTATTCTTTGAACGATAGGTGGAACTTATTTATAAAATTAGAATCTTTTGAAGTAGAAATTACCCCATTGTAACCGTAAGCTCCTTGTATGTCATAATATTTTGTGTTTAATTCTGGAAATAATGTATTAATTTCATTAATTAAAAAAGGGTAAATAGCACATTCATTATTAAAAGTGAAAACAAAACAACATGCAGTTCCATCACCATATTTTTCGTATAAATTGTAATAACTTGGGTGATAGTAAAAATCAGAATCTTTTGAAGGGATAGATTTTAAAGCATTAATCCATTCTTGATAATCTTTTAATGTTAATACTTTATAATTTTCCATCAAATTCTTTTTTTAATATTGCCATAATTACCTCATCAATAAATTCATTTTCTTTAAAAACGGATTCTTTTAAAATACCTTCATGTTTAAAACCTATTTTTTTATATAGGTTTAATGCTTTTGAGTTTTTAGATAATACTTTTAAATATATTCTATTCAAACCTAAATTATGAAATCCAAATTTTAAAGTTAAAATGGTAGCTTCAGTTGATAATCCTTTTCCTAAATATGAATCATTTCCAATATATATAGCAAATTCTGAACATCTATTTATTAAATTTATGTTTTTTAAAATTGTAATTCCAATTAATTCATTAGTTTCAATGTGTTCAATGCCAAATACAGTTGTTGGAATATTTGATGTTAATATATTTTCATACCATTTTTTTTCAAACTCTAAATTTACCGGAAAGGGATGACCAGAATATAAATTTGAAATTTCTTTTTTATTATGCCAAGACAATGTTTTCTCAATATCTGTTGTTGTCAAAGCTCTTAAATTAACATTAATCATTTTTTATTTTTATTTTAAAAATGTACAAAAGTTATATTGCTTTATTTATTATTTGGATGTATTTTTTTGCCAATGTATTTAAATTATATTTTTCATAAGCTAAATTAATTGAATTTTTATTTTGTATTTCAATTCTTTTATAGTCAATAGTATATTTTATAAATTCCTCGGTTGAATTAAAATTTATTTCAAATGGTAAAATATAACCGACATCATATTTTTTTATAACATCACTTTGCCATCCTAAATAGTTTATTAAAATAGGTTTACCTGCGGCTAATGTATCGAAAAACTTGTTTGCTGAATTTGCCCATAACTCTTTAATATTTATTACAAAAGAACTACCTATCTGGCATTCATAATATAATTGAGGTAGTTGATCTTTAGATATAGAATCAAGAATGTAAACATTTTTGTTAAAAACATTTTTATTCTTTGCTAATTCTATTATTTCATTTTTTTCAGCACCTTCTCCTATTAAAATGAATATAATACTTGGATCTATTTTTATTGTTTCAGAAGCTAAGTTTATTAAATAGTTTATTCCATTTACCTTGCCAAATGTACCCGCATAAAGAATTGAAAATCGAGGTTTGAATCCAATTAAAGATTCGAGTAAGTTTATATTAGGATTGATTTTATTTTGAAATCGATTAATTTCTGAAATGTTTTCTATTATGTGAGTTTTAGATTTAAATTCACTATATCTATGAGTTATTGATTTTTTCATGTCTTTAGATAAAACAATAATTTCTTTAGAATGCTGATATATTTTTTTTTCTAAAAAATATAATGATTTTATAATGAATTTATTTTTAATTGCTCCTATTGCGATAACAGCTTCTGGCCAAACATCTCTAACTTCAAAAATGTATGGTGTTCTATGAAAAAATTTTTTTATAATTGCGGGTATTCCTATTGTTAAAGGTGTTGAGGTAGCTATAACTAAATCACTTTTAATAGTTAATATTTTTAAAGTAGAAAAATAAATAAATTGAATAAAAATTAAAATTCTCTTAAAACTCGATAATTTATTGTGATAAGGTAAATAAATGTAATTAACAATAATATTTTCTTTTTCTATTTTGCACCATCTTTTTTTTGTTTTATATTTTATGTCAGAAGTTAAAGAGATTATTTCAATGTTAAAGCCATTTTTGATAAATTCTTTTGAAAAATCAAAAGATCGAGTACCTCCATTTTCGTTAGGGAATTTAAAATATTGATGTAAATATATGATCTTTTTCATTTGTTAAAAAATTGTTTATTATTTTGTTGTTTTATGACAAAAATGATTGTTGTAAATATAATCAAAAACCTAGCGTCTGAAACATCTCCACTAACCATTGAGTTTAAGAAATAAAATATCCAAACTGAAAAGATTGCTTTTTTAATATTTGTAAATTCAGAATTATAACGAATTGTTTTGTATATATACACTATTATTTTAAAGGATATAATAAGAATAATTAGTAAAAATGGAAACCCTAACTCTAAAAAAACTTCTAACAAAAAATTGTGTGGATATCCTGTTGGTCCCAGAATTGAATTTTTATCTGAGTATTTAGTAAAATTTCCTAAACCATAACCAAATGGGTTCATAGAAATTGATTCAAAACTTTCAAATATTAAATTTATTCTTGCTGATGATGATGTACCATGAATTATGTTTGCAGATTCTTCTAATCCTAAAATTCTTTTTAAAATGGGTATATTATGTAAATAATCAGTCAAAGGAAATAGAATAAAAAAGATAACTAAAATTAATATTGATGCAAAAATTAATATTTTATTTTTTTTAAAAAAAATAATGAATATTGTTAAAAATATAAAAAATAAAGGACCTTTACTTCCTGATAAAATCATTAGAGAAAGACATAAAATAATAATAAGTGATTTTTTTAAGACACTTAATTTATAGATAAATATTAATACAATCATAAAAAATCCAACCCATCTACTAAATACTATTGGACCCCCACCTAAAACCGAAAGTCTAGATTCTCCTCCTCCAGATGTAATAACTTGAATAACACCTAAAATAGATAGAAATAAGCCTATGGCAGATGTTAATATCAAAAAATCTTTAATTTTTTGTTGAGTATTTAAGTTTGTTATAAAAAATGATATAGGAAAAGTTATTAAAGTTAATACAATTAATTTATTAAAAGAGTATTTATTTGCTATATTATATTCGTAAAATGTCCATTGAACAAATGTAAAAGTAATGATTGATAATATTAATAGGAATAATACACTTTTTATATTTGAATTGCTTTTATTTTTCAATTGAAATAAAAGTCCTAATATGAAAAAAATTGAAAATATAATAGATAAATTAATACCACTTATTTCAAGTCGTTCATCATAAAAACTTCCAATAGCAAATGTTGGAAGTATAAATACGATACTTATATTTTCAATTTTTAAAATTTTAAACATTTTCAATTTTTAAAATTTTTGTAACAAAATAAAAATTAATAACAAATGTGAAAAATGTAATAGCAATAACCATATTTAATTTTTGATCTAAATAAAATGATATAATTACTATTATGAAATAGAAAAATAAATTAGTAGATATGTATATTTTAGAATATTTGAATTGAATATTTCTTCTTTTTGCAAAAACTTTTTGAAACACTAAATTGTTTATTCCATTTGATAAAACAAGAATTAATAAAACAATGAAATAACTATTTATTTGTTTTATTTTATGTGTTTCAAAAGAGCCATATTTACCAAATATTAAGTGAAAAATGTTTTCACTAAAAAAATATGATATAATGATTGTTATGACTGAAAAAACTACGATTTTTAGAATAGTTTTTTTTAGATTAATGTTGTGATTTAAAGATCGTTCTAATATAAATGTTGAAAATGATTTTATAATAATTCCATCAAAAGCTGATGCAAATACAAAACCATATGTCAAGAATATAATGTCATCACCTTCAATAAAGCTAAAATAAATTCTTAAAATCAAATACCATAAAAAAAGTGAATTATTTGAAAAAAAAACCCATAAATTAAAGTCTTTTATTGAAAAACTTATTTTGTCGTGATTTTCTTGATGTTTATCTTTAACAGCATACCATGTGTTAAAATATTGAAAAGAAACTGAAATCAATCTATTCAAAACTGCACCTAGTAAGCTAAATGCTTTAATTAAAGGATATAGCAGAATGATATAAAGTAATGCTCTAAAAAAATTAGATTTATATAAATTTGAATAATTAGATTTGGATAATAAAACTATTTGCCCAATATTAAAATAAAAAACTAATGATGAGGCTAATGCATTAAAAAATATTAGAGGTAAAAAATTATATTCTGATCTAATAACAATCTTGTTAGCAATATATTGAATAACAAATACTGAGAAAAAAATTATAGTTGCAATAATTACCGATTGTTTTTTTATTTTATTAAAAGATAATGAACGTCGATTTATTATTGAGAATTTTTTCATTAAATTAGCACTTAATCCACTTTCTGTATAAAATATTGAAATTAACTGAGAATAAGTCTCTAATTTTAGAAAATCTGCAAATATTTTAGAACCTTGAAAAAAATTAAGTAATATTATCTCTCTCAGTACACCAGTTATTTTCGAAAAGATTTGAAGAAGAATGATAATTACAACTTTGCTTTTTAAAATGGTTTTCAATTGCATTTAATTGAATATTATAATTTTCCGTCAACCTTACTATTTTCTAATATACCCTTTACATCATAAACTACACTTATTTCTTTCGTTATAGTAGATAAATCAATATTAAGAAACTCTTTATGAGAAACCCCTAATACTACTGTGTCAAATTTAGAAGTTGGTAATGTGTTGGTTACTTCTAAATTATATTCATGCTTAACTTCAGCAGGATTTGCCCAAGGATCAAAAATTGTAATTTTAACTCCAAAATCTTTAAGTGAATGAATAACATCTACTATTTTAGTATTTCTTACGTCAGGACAATTTTCTTTAAATGTAATTCCAAGCATTAAAACTTCGGCATCTTTTATACTTAAGCCTTTTTTAATCATTATTTTAACGACTTCTTTGGCTACATAATCTCCCATGCTATCATTCATTCTTCTTCCAGCAAGTATAATTTCTGGATGATAACCTTTTTCTTCTGCTTTTTGAGCTAGATAATATGGGTCTACACCAATACAATGACCTCCTACAAGTCCTGGTTTAAATGGTAAAAAATTCCATTTTGTTCCCGCAGCTTCAAGTACGTCATGTGTATTGATCTCTAATAAATTAAATATTTTTGCAAGTTCATTAACAAAAGCAATATTGATATCTCTTTGAGAGTTCTCGATAACTTTAGCTGCTTCAGCAACTTTTATGGTTGGTGCTAAATGAGTACCAGCAGTAATAACACTTTTATATAAGTCGTTTACTTTTTGACCAATTTCAGGAGTCGATCCAGCAGTAACTTTTAATATTTTTTCTACAGTATGTTCTTTATCACCTGGATTAATTCTTTCTGGAGAGTATCCAGCGAAAAAGTCAACATTGAATTTAAGACCACTAATTCTTTCAAGAACAGGTACACATTCTTCTTCTGTTACCCCAGGATAAACAGTTGATTCATAGATTACAATATCACCTTTTTTAAGAACTTTACCAACAGTTTCACTAGCTTTATATAGCGGTGTTAAGTCAGGTTTATTATGTTTGTCAACAGGAGTAGGAACCGTTACGATATAATAATTTGAATCGGCGGTATCTTCTAAATTAGCACTACAAAACAAGCCTTTGTCCATTTTTGAGGATGGTACTAAAACTGATTTTAAGAGATCCTCTTCAATTTCTAAAGTGTTGTCTATTCCTTTATTTAATTCAGCTATTCTAGGTTGGTTAATGTCAAATCCAATTACTGGATATTTAGTAGCTAACAATCTAGCTAGTGGCAATCCAACATAACCTAAACCTACTACCGTTACTTTAATACTCATCTTATCTTATTTTGTATTATAAATTCTTTCTATTATATCTACTACTTTTAAGCCTTCTAAGGCGTTTGTTGTAATTGTAGTTTTCCCTTGTAATACCTCTACAACATTGTCAATTAGGTAATTATGATTTTGAGCTGAACCTTTATATGCTCCATAATCATTTCCAGGGTTAGTTGGAGCTAATTCTGGCATTTCATAATCTTTGATGTGACAATACTCTACCTTATCCATATATTGACCTCCAATTTTCACTGAACCATTTTCAGCTATAATTGTCATGCTACTTTCTAAGTTTTGATTCCAAACAGATGTAGAGAAGTTGATACAACCCATTCCTCCATTCATAAAATCAAAATTTACGAAACCTGAATCTTCGAAATCGGTTAATTCTGAATGGTTGAAGTCATTCATTTTAGTTTGGATATTATCTATGTCTCCAAATAACCAATATAAAATATCAATAAAATGAGAGAACTGTGTGAACAAAGTTCCTCCATCTAAATCTTTTTTACCATGCCAACTATCTTTTTTATAGTAACGATCATCTCGATTCCAATAACAATTTAATTGTACCATAAATACTTTTCCTAGTTTCCCAGACTCAACAAGTTCTTTTATCCATTGAGAAGGAGGAGAGTACCTATTTTGCATTACAGCAAATAGTTGTTTGTTTACATGTAAAGACTTAAAAATTACCTTTTCAGCATCTGATTTAGAAAGTGCCATAGGCTTTTCTATAACAACATGTTTTCTAGCTTCTAAACATTCTAGAGCTTGTTCTGCATGAAATCCATTTGGTGTACAGATATTTATAACATCTACATCAGGATTGGTTTGAAGGTATGATTCTAATGTAGAGAAATGATCTACCTTATACTTATCAGTACCTAGTATTTCAGAATCATGATGATCTATTAATGCTACAAGTTCTGCACTTTCGTTTCTTGAAATCATTTCAGCATGTCTTTTGCCTATATGACCACATCCTACAACAGCAAATTTTATTTTTTCTCCCATCTAATGTTTAGATTAGTTTTTTATTTTTATTTTTTTTAATGATTTTTCATTCTCTAAAAACCATTGATATGTTTTTTTAATTCCATCTGATAGTTCAGTAGAGTAGGACCATCCTTCATTTTTTAATAAAGAAACATCCATTAGTTTTCTAGGAGTACCATCAGGTTTAGTATCATCCCAAATAATCACACCGGTATGACCAGTTATTTTTTGTATTAATAGCGCTAATTCAGAAATATATAAATCAACACCAGATCCAACATTATATAAAGATTCTTTTAAATTATTCTTTAATGCAAAGCAAACGCTTTCAGCTAAATCATCAACATATAAAAATTCTCTTTTAGGTGTTCCTGAACCCCAAAGTTTTACAGGAGCATTGTTGTTTAATTTAGCTTCATGGAATTTTCGTAACATAGATGGCAGAACATGTGATGTTTCATAATCAAAATTGTCATTTATTCCATATAAATTAGTTGGCATTAAACTGATATAGTCTTTACCAAATTGTTTCTTAATTGCCTCACAAGCTTTAACTCCTGCTATTTTAGCAATTGCATACCACTCATTGGTTGGTTCCAATGAATCGGTTAATAAATATTCTTCTTTTAAAGGTTGTTTTGCAAATTTTGGATAAATACAAGAACTCCCTAAAAATATAAATTTTTCTATGTTATTTTTTAATGATGCATCAATTAAATTATTTTGAATCTGCAGGTTTTCCATAAGAAATTGATATGGAAAAGTTGAGTTAGCCATAATCCCACCAACTCTTGCTGCAGCATCGATTACCACTTCTGGTTTTTCAGTATCAAAAAAAGCATTGACAGCAGCTTGATTTGTTAAATCTAATTCTTTTGAACTTTTACCAACTAAATTTGTATATCCTTCACTTGATAGCTTTCTCCAAATAGAAGATCCTACCATACCTTTGTGACCAGCAATGTATATTTTAGTTTCTTTATTCATTGAATTACTCAAAATAATTAAATGTTTTGTAACCTCCGTCAATTAAGTATTGGTCTTTTTGCATAAGCTTAATATCACTAGCCATCATTTCTTTAACTAATTCACTCAACTCATATTCAGGAACCCAACCTAATTTATTTTTTGCCTTAGAAGCATCTCCAATTAATAAATCAACCTCAGTAGGTCTAAAATATTTTTCATCAACCGATAATACTTCTTTTCCTAACTCAACTTGATAGTCTGGGTTTGAACAAGATTTTACAATACCTTTTTCATTAACTCCTTCTCCCTTAAATTCAATCTCAATTCCAACCTCGTTGAATGACATTTTCACAAAGTCTCTTACAGAAGTTGTTTTTCCGGTTGCAATCACCCAGTCTTCAGCTTCATCAGCCTGTAATATCATCCACATCATACGGACATAGTCTTTCGCATGTCCCCAGTCTCTTTGTGCGTCTAAATTTCCTAGATAAAGTTTTTCTTGGTGACCTAAAGCTATTTTAGAAACTGCTCTTGTAATTTTTCTTGTTACAAAAGTTTCACCTCGAATAGGGGATTCATGATTGAATAATATACCGTTACAAGCGAACATTCCATATGCTTCTCTGTAGTTAACTGTTATCCAATAGGCATACATTTTTGCAACAGCATATGGACTTCTAGGATAAAACGGAGTTTTTTCAGTTTGAGGAACTTCTTTAACTTTACCGTAAAGTTCAGAAGTAGAAGCTTGATAAATACGTGTTTTATTTTCTAATCCTAAAAGTCTTACAGCATCTAATATTCTAAGGGTACCAAGTCCATCGGCATTACCTGTATATTCAGGAGTTTCAAAAGATACAGCAACATGACTCATTGCTGCTAAATTGTAAATCTCATCAGGCTTAACTTCTTGAATAAGTCTAATAAGGTTTGTGCTATCTGTCATATCCCCATAATGAAGAATAAAATTTTTATTTTCAATATGAGGGTCTTGGTATAAATGATCTATTCTATCAGTATTGAATAAGGAGGCTCTTCTTTTAATACCATGTACAATATATCCTTTCTTAAGTAAGAATTCACTTAAGTAGGCTCCGTCTTGACCCGTTACTCCCGTAATTAAGGCTACTTTTTTATTCATAATGGTACTTTAAAACTTCTTTTATATGATTTAATATCACGTAATACATGCTATTATTTCATGACAAATTTAAGTATTTTTATCATGAATAGCGGTATTTTATCGACTAAAAATTACTTACCAACACCAATTTGATAAAAGTCAAAACCAATTTCTTTTAACTTGTTCGCATCTAATAAGTTGCGACCATCAAATATAAATGCCGGTTTTTTCATGTTTAAATAGATTTTTTCCCAATCTAATTCTTTAAACTCATCCCATTCTGTTAAAATTGCTATAGCGTGAGCGTCTTTACAAGCATCGTATGCATTATCAAATGAATTAATCGATGAATTATTTACTTTTTTGTCACGAGTTTCTATGTAGTCTAGGTCAGCTAATATTTGTTTGTGTTGCACCTTTGGGTCATAAACAGCTATCTTAGCCTGCTCATTGATTAAATTATCAGCAATATAGATTGCAGATGACTCCCTAGTATCATTGGTATCTTTCTTAAAAGCCCATCCTAGGAAAGCAATTTTTTTATCTGCTATTGTATTATATAATGTTTTGACGATGTTTGCAGAAAACCTATTTTTCTGATGATCATTCATAATAATAACTTGCTCCCAATAATCAGCAACTTCATTTAAACCATAAGACTTAGCAATGTAAACTAGATTTAAAATGTCTTTTTGAAAACAAGACCCACCAAAACCAACAGATGATTGTAAGAATTTTGATCCTATCCTTTTATCCATTCCTATGGCTCTAGCAACTTCTTTTACATCAGCACCTGTTTTTTCACATAGTTCTGACATCGCGTTTATTGAAGAAACTCTTTGTGCTAAAAAAGCATTAGCAGTCAGTTTTGATAGTTCTGATGACCACACATTGGTGGTTAAAATTTTACTTCTATCTATCCAATTTGCATAAACATCTACAAGTGCATTTTGTGCTTCTAAACCTTCAGGAGTATTTTCTCCACCAATTAAGACTCTATCTGGATTTAATAAGTCTATTACGGCGGTACCTTCAGCTAAAAATTCAGGATTGGATAAAATTTGAAATTTAACTCCATTTCCTGTAGAATCTAAGATGCTTTTTATTGCTTCGGCAGTTCTTACAGGTAAAGTAGATTTTTCAACGATTATTTTATCTGAAGTAGCTACTTCAGCGATTTGACGAGCGCAAAGTTCAATATATTTTAAATCTGCTGCCATTCCTTTTCCAGAACCGTAAGTTTTTGTTGGAGTATTCACCGAAATGAAAATTAATTCAGCTTCATTAATCGCTTTTTCTACATCAGTTGAAAAGAATAAATTTTTACCTCTGGAATTTTTAACGATTTCACTTAAACCAGGTTCGTATATTGGAATATTATCTGTGTCTGTTGAATTCCAAGCGTCAATTCTATCTTGATTTAAATCAACTACAGTGACTTTTACATCAGAACACTTGTTAGCTATTACAGCCATAGTTGGCCCTCCAACATATCCAGCTCCGATACAACAAATATTTTTAATTTTCATTTTATTATTATTCTTTAATATTCTAAAAATAACTATTTGACATAATTATTTGTTTTTCAAATTTTCCCAATACCACTTAATAGCATGCTCTAAACCTTGTTTTAAATTGAATTTTGGATTGTATCCCAATAAGTTTTTCGCTTTCTCAATACTTGCAAGTGAGTGTGGGATATCTCCAGCTCTATTAGGGCCATATTTTATTTCAACAGACTCAATCTTTGAATCATACTTGATTAATTCATTTTTTATTTCTTTTACTAATTGATTCAAAGTTGTTCTATCTCCAAATGCTGTATTGTATATGTTGTTAAGTGCTTCCTTATTATTTGTCGTAATAGCAAGCTCATTCATTTGAATGACATTATCGATATATGTGAAGTCCCTAGAAAATTCTCCATCACCATTTATTAAAGGTGATTCATAATCCATAAATTGAAGAACAAATTTTGGAATTACAGCTGCGTATGCTCCATTAGGATCTTGCTTTCTCCCAAACACATTAAAGTATCTTAAACCAATTGTATCTACACCATATGTTTTATTGAAAATCTCGGCATATAACTCGTTAACATATTTTGTTATCGCATATGGAGATAAAGGTTTACCAATTTTATCTTCTACTTTAGGAATAGATTCTGAATCTCCATAGGTTGAAGAACTTGCAGCAAATATGAAGCGGTTAACTTTTTCATCTCTAGCAGCAACTAACATGTTTAAAAATCCAGAGATGTTTACTTCGTTTGTAGTTACAGGGTCATTTATTGAACGAGGAACAGAACCTAATGCAGCTTGATGAAGAACGAAATTACATTCTCTAACAGCAAGTTTACATGTTTCAATATCTCTTATATCTCCTTCAATAAATGTGAAGTTTTTATTTTCAAGAAGGTGTTCAATATTTTTTTTATGTCCTGTTGATAAATTATCTAAACATTTTACGATGTAGTCTCTTTGAATGAAGTACTCGCATAGGTTAGAACCAATAAACCCAGCTCCACCCGTAATTAATAATGTTTTTTGATTATCTTTCATAGACTGATATTAGTTGAAATCTTAATACACCTAAGTACCTAAATAATAATTGTAAAATATAAAAAACAAATATAGTGTTTTACATTTCAAAATGCTTTCTCAACTTCTAATTCTTTATAGCTATTTTTTGATAATGTTATAAACATTCAATAAACATCATGAAGTACAATATCGAAAATCAGGATACTGTTTTTAGGTATGTTACTTTTAGTTTGGCTTCCATACCCTAAATGTGAAGGTATAAATAATGTACCTTCACCTCCTTCACCAAAGTAAGGTATACCTTCTGTCCAACCTTCTATAACTTGATTTAGTTTGAATACTACTCCAGTCGAGTCACTTTTGTCAAATTCAGTTCCATTTATTAAGTAACCTTTATAACTTACTCTTACTTGTGATGTTGAATTTGGTTTTTTTGAATCGCCTTCGTTTTTAATTAAATAGTATAGTCCTGAAGAACTTTTAGTCGCATTTAAATTATTATTATTTAAGTATTCTAAAATTATTGTGTCTTGTTCTTCTTTTAGCTCTTGTTCTTTTTTCTTTGAGCAAGAGTTAAATATAAATATTATAAATATTCCTAAAGAAAAGATCGATAGATATTTCATAGTGTTTGACATAAATTATTTATCTCATTCATAACTTTTGAAAGTCTTTTTGAAGATACTCCAGCATTAATGAGACTTTTTTCGTTGTTTATGAGTTCTTTAACCAAAACTATTTTCTTATTCAGAAGCCAGCTTTTTTCATTTTTTGTTATGGTGTTTAAGCAAGTGATAGGGTATAGTCTAAAAGTATCTATTATTTTTTTTAAAGAGTTGTTAAAAGGGTAGTCCCAACTTAGTAATTGAATATTTTTACATTTAGCAAATTGTTTAGCGTCTTGAGTAAACCTTGAATTGGTAACAATCCAACCTTTATATTTATTGAAAGGGGAGCTAACTAATCCATTATCTAGAATATCTTGAAACCTTGAATTTATATATAGTGGAACTTTAACATCTACAGCTACACCTGATGTGTTCTTGTATTTACACTCCATTATCATTATTTCTTCTTCTTTTCTTGCTATTACATCAATTTCATGGCTCACACATTTTCCTTGAAGGATTACACTTCTTTCTGTATGGTAATTTTGTTCTCTGAAAATGTAAGAAATAAAAGTTTCAAAAGGGTAACCGGTTGGACCAAGTTCCATTATGCCTTTTTTTAAATAATAACATGAAGCAGATTTTAGGGAGTGTTTTTTTAACATACGAAAAGCCATACTATGTATTTTATTAGTAGTAATGCCTTCATGAATTTTTTCTTCTAAAACCTCAATAATACCTTTTGCAGTGTCTATCGAAGCTCCCGAATTTATTAAAGACTTATTAAGTTTTTCAAAAGAAAAATATTCTTTATTTCCATTTGCTTTTCTAATAATAAAATTATTTTTTCCTTTCATGCGCACGTTGTAGTTATTTGATTCTAACTTCAAACATTTTTTTGTCACCTATGTAACCGACCAAGTTATCTCCGATGTCTACTTTTCCAACTCCAGCAGGTGTTCCAGTATATATTAAATCTCCAGTTTTAAGCGTCATGAATTGGGATACGTATGAGATGATTTGATTTATATTAAAAATCATATCTTTTGTATTGCCTCTTTGAACTATAGAGTCATTTTTATGAAGAGAAAATATCAATTCATTAAGGTTGATAGTTGACTTATTAATGAATTCTTTTGAAATAGGGGAACTATGTTCAAATGATTTTGCAATTTCCCAAGGAGTTCCATTTGCTTTACATTTTTCTTGTAAATCTCTAGCTGTAAAATCTAATCCTAATCCAATTTCATTATAGTATTTTGGAGCAAATTTTTCTGAAATATTTTTACCAACCTTACAGATTTTAACTACAATTTCACATTCATAATGAATATTATTTGAAAAGGAGGGGATGAAAAATGGGTTTCCTGGTTTTAGGTAGGATGTATCTGGTTTTAGAAAAAAAATAGGTTCGCTTGGAAGTTGAGATTTCATTTCCTTTGCATGTTCAGCATAGTTTCTACCTATACAAATAATCTTCATTTTAAATCTTATTTAAATTTATTTTTTAGAGCCTTCATTTTCTCTTCCATGGAAGTTGAAGTGTTTTTATTCTCTGATTTTATTCTTTCCATTTCTTTTTTTAGACATCTTTTGGTGTATAGAGGGAAATCTGCTTGCATCATCCATCCATAATATCCAGGCTCTGAGATTGAAATTTCTTTAACTGTCTTTCCTTTGTTTTTCCCAAAGTTATAAACAACCTCTTTGTTTTTGTTTAAAGCAAGTCTACCTGCAAAATCAACTAATGTATTGTTACCAGCTTTTGAAAATTCTGATAAAAAAGAAACATTGTTTTCAAGGTTACTGTATCGATCTACTTGCGCTTTCATGACCTCCCATGTAGCTTTTGTGTCATCAAGTGCAGAATGTGCATTTTCAATTTCTTTTTCACAGTAAAATTTGTAGGCTGCTGAAAGTGTCCTTTGTTCCATTTTATGAAAAATATTTTGAACATCTATAAACTCTCTATTAGATACATCAAAATCACTGTTTACTTTTAACAATTCTTCAGATAATACAGGTATATCAAATTTGTTAGAATTAAACCCAACTAAATCAGCATCCCCAATAAAATCAGTCACTTTCTTTGCTATCTGTTTAAATGTAGGTTTGTCTTGAATATCTTTATCAAATATATGATGAATTTGACTTACTTCATCTGGTATTTTCATCTCTGGATTTATTAGAGAATGAAATTGTTCCTCCGAACCATCAGGGTTAACTTTTATGATTGCAATTTCAACAATTCTATCTTGTGTAATATTTAACCCTGTAGTCTCAAGATCAAATATTGCTAAAGGTCTTTTAAGTTTTAAGTTCATTTAATAAGTCAAAAAAAAGCTCCTTAAAGGAGCTTTTATTAATAATCAATTTTATTTTTATTACATCTGTACAATAATGAATTCAGTACGTCTATTTTTTCTATGTTCTTCTTCGGAGCATTTTTTATCTTGTTTTACTGAACACTCACATTCTATAACAGGATCAGCTTCTCCTAATCCTTCAGCGGTAACCCTGTATGGATTTGTTATTCTAGAAGTAATGTATTCTTTTGAAGAGTTTGCTCTTTGATTAGACTTGTTTAAATTATATGTATCACTACCTCTACAATCTGTATAAGATTTAAGCTTTATCGAAAGGTCTGGATTGTCATTTAAAATTTTAACTATTTTATCTAATTCTTTTGCTGCTTCTGGTAAAATATTACTTTTATCTAAGTCAAAGTAGATTGGATTAAGGTTTATGACTTGATTTAAGTCAACTCCGTACTCAACTTTTTTACTAACTAATTTTTCAGATTTAGAAACTTTTTCATCTGATTCTTTTATTAAGTTTTGACTTATCCACAATTCTTTTTCCTCAATTAGTTTATTGTTTTCATCTGTTAAGTTTGTTAGTACTTTTTTTGAAGGGTCAAAAAATAAACCTCTGTAATTATCTTCTATTCCTTCAGAACATTTTGTTTCAATTATCTCTGAATAAATGGATATCCCGGAAGTAATGTAATTCACATCATACATAGTGCATGTATCTAAATGAATACTGAATTTACCAACGTTATCAATACTTTTTATTTTCTTATTTTCTTTTAAACTATCTTTAGGTATGAACTCAATGTATAAATCCTTTGGTAGTTTTACATCAGGCGTAGTTTTAATTTCACCATAGTATATAGAAAGATATTTTTCTCCTAATTCATCGTTTGATATTTCATAGATATCCTGATCTCCTTTACCATCTTTTCTGTAAGATGTAAAATAACCTTTACTTCCATCAGTGGTAGTTGTGTAGAATATATCATCTCCAGTACTGTTTATTGGATATCCCAAATTAACAGGGGTAGACCATGCATTATTTTCATCTCTTACAGTTAAAAAGATGTCAAAACCTCCAATACTTTCAGGTCCATTACTTGCGTAGTAAAGAGTCTTATTGTCTGCTCCGATAAATGGTGCATCTTCATCATAGGGAGTATTTATTGTTGGACCTAAATTCATAGGTTCGCTCCAAGATCCATCAGGGAGTTTTACAACTCTATAAATATCTCTTCCTCCAAACCCACCTGGTCTATCAGAAACAAAGTACATGTTCAGGCCATCTACAGTAATTGTAATATGTGTCTCCCAATATTTAGTATTTATACCCTCAATTAAAAGAGGTTCCGTTCTTTGAAAAATATTAGTTTTTAAATCTGAGTAAAAGATGTCACCTCCACCAACTAAATCTTCATAGACATAAATTCTTTTTTGGTCGGCATTTACAGCAATAGTAGCTTCATTTTTAGATGCCTCACAAAATTCTAATCTTTTAGGAGTTTTCCACTTTCCATTTTTGTCGCGGTAACTAATATAGATGTCTTCAGGATAGTTATCCAATAATTGGTCTTTAAAAGGTTCTGATTCATTATTTTTCCATGGCCTTCTAGATGTAAAGTAAAGAGCTCTTCCATCAAGAGAAACTACAGGTGAATAATCTGGATATTTTGAATTAACCCCTCCACTAATGTTTATAAGCTTTGTTTTCTTAGGGTTTTCCATTGCTTTTTGAGCGTTGTTGCATTGGATCAATTTTACACTTGCTAAAGTAGTAAGCTCTGATTTTTCAATACTTAGGTTTAAAAAGTTTGTAAAGTGTTTTTTAGCTTTATCTAGGTCCATTAGAAGGTGGTAACATTCACCTAAATAAAAGTTGGTGTATATAGGCGCTGTAGTATCTGTAATTGAGAAAAAGTCGTAGTCAATGTCAGCTTGAGGTAGAGCTTTATTGAAATAATTAATTGCTTCACTATACTTTCTGTCTTTTTTTAGCAGTATAAAACCTTTTCTATAATTATAATTGGCACTATTAGGTTGAATTTCAAGTAATTTATCTACGATGATTTCAGCATTAATTAATCTGTTTTCAATAATCATGCTTGATGATTCAATGATTAGCTCCGGTTCTGTAGCTAAATCTACTAGTTTTCTAGTTTCTTCTTCTGTGTATTGAGAAAAAGAGAATAAAGGAACTAAAAGTAAAAAAAGTAACTTTGTATTTCTCATAATATTCATTAAATAATAAGACCCTCACAAATTAAATCTATGAGGGTCTTACGAAATTAGTTATTTTTTGTTACAATTCTCGATTAATATCAAATTGTTCTAAATAATCTGCTACTCTTCTTACAAACTTTCCACCTAAAGCACCATCAACTACTCGATGATCGTATGAATGGGATAAAAACATTTTATGTCTGATTCCAATAAAGTCTCCATCAGGAGTTTCAATCACTGAAGGTGTTTTTCTAATTGCACCAAGAGCTAATATTGCTACTTGAGGTTGGTTTATAATAGGTGTACCCATCACATTTCCAAATGTTCCTACATTTGTAACAGTATATGTTCCACCTTGTATTTCTTCAGGTTTTAACTTGTTTTCTCTAGCTCTATTAGCAAGTGAATTAACTTCTTTTGTTAAACCTACTAAGTTTAATCTGTCTGCATTCTTTATTACAGGAACAATAAGGTTACCTGTTGGTAAAGCAGCTGCCATTCCGAGATTAATATCTTTTTTTACAATGATTTTTGAACCGCTAACTGAAACATTAATCATCGGAAAGTCTTTAATCGCCTTTGCAATAGCTTCCATGAAAATAGGAGTGAAGGTTATGTTTTCCCCTTCACGTTTCATAAAATCTTTTTTAACTTTATTTCTCCAATTTACTATATTGGTAACATCTGCTTCCACATATGAAGTAACGTGTGCTGAAGTGTTTACAGACATAACCATATGGTCAGAAATAAGTTTTCTCATTCTGTCCATTTCAATAATTTCATCTCCTGGATTAATATTTATAACAGGCTCTTTAGTACTAGCGACAACATTTCCTCCTGATTTGCTAGGAGAATTTTCAGGTTGAGAAGATGAAGGTTTTTCTGCTTTTACATCTTTATTACCTCTATTTTCAATGTATCCTAAAATGTCATTTTTGGTTACTCTTCCATCTTGTCCTGTACCACTTATGGAGTCCAATTCAGAAGCAGAAATATTTTCTTTTTCAGCAATGCTTCTAACCAGAGGGGAGTAGAACTTTCCATTTGATCCATTTTTAGAAAATGGTTCAATTAATTGTTCTGCTTTTTCTGCAATTTCCTTAATGTCGTTTGAAACATCATTTGATATAACTTCTTTTTGAGGAGCTTCAGGAATAACTCCACCATCTGCATCAGTTGAAATTATAGCAATTACATCACCTACTTGAGCAACTTGATCTTTATCAAATAATTGTTTGATTAAAACACCTTCAACTTCAGATGGTAGTTCATTATCTACTTTGTCTGTTGCAACTTCTACTAAAGGTTCGTCTAGACTTACTTTGTCTCCTACACTTTTTAACCAGTTTGTAATGGTAGCTTCCGTTACACTTTCTCCCATTTTAGGAAGTTTTATTTCAATTTGTGCCATAGTTATAAATGGTATCAATGTTTTATTGAGTACAAAAATAGTGTAATATTCTTTTTAAACAAGTTTGGTGATTTTGAAAAATAGACTTAAATAGATCATTACAGCTATAATGATTTGATTATTAAGCTTTACCTATTAAGTGAAATTTAATTATCTATCTAGATTTTTCCATGCTGAGGATAAGATTTGTAAATCTTTTAAAATCTTGTAGTCTCTAGCATATATTAAATTAAGTTTATCATTTATTTTATTAGGTTTGTTTATTAGGTCATTATTTGAGAGAATACCTTTTTTTATTTTGGGAAGGTTTATTTCTGATTTTTCGTCTAAATCATGATATCCAATTAGAGATTTTTGACCGATAATTACATTTAAAATGTTTTTTAAGAAATTACTTTTTCTTTTAAATAACCAAATGTTTAGAGGAGAGGTAATTAAAAGCATGGTGGAAATTACAAGATCGAATGTTCTTTTGTTTCTGATGTTAATTTTATTTGTAATGGAATTTATATTTAAAACATAATGATCCCCAGCTGTTTCAATTGAGTTACTTCCAATTAATGAAAGGCTATCTGGTTGAGCTATTTTAAAATTAATTTTATCTGAATTTAAAGTGGTCATCCATTTGATTATTTCATGAGCGGAAGTATCTTTTGCACAAAATATAACTTCATTTATATCATGTATATGGGTAATTTGATCTAATTGTGAAATTATTCCAATTGAATTTTCTGATTTTGATTTTATGTTTACTGAAAATATATTAGGGGTATGTTTTGAGGTTATTTTAATGATTTCAGAAACCCTTTTTATCTCCTCTTCACTTCCTACTATAGCAAAGTTTTTATTAGAGGAAATGTTTAAATTATATTCTTTAAGTATAAAATGAAATATTATCCTAGAAAAAAGAAAGTAAAAGAATGAAATTAGAGTACCTGTTAAAATAAATAATCTAGAAAATTGCCATTCTTTTGGGAGTAAAGCGTAAACGATAAGGATTACCAATGTACCTATTATGTTTCCTTTAATAAACCTTTTTAGAATGATTGGTTTGTCAAAACTACCACTAAATAGATTTGATAAAAGCCAAATAGATGTGTATGCAGGTAAAGAAAGTTTCAAAACTTCATCAGGAAATTTAATTGAGCTATTTTCCCAAAGCTGTGTTGAGATAAATAGGAGAGTGGTTATAGATATGATATCTATAACAGGGATAATCATTTTTTTTATAAATCGTTGAATAATAGCAACTGAAGCTCTGAGGTAAATAGCTGTATTTATAAGGTTTGAAAATAGTTTTGCATTCTTTGATGAGAAATGTTTTTGGGCAAAAATGACCATTGCTTTATAAAAAACAAAGACATAATTTATAGAACTTTTTTTAGTGCTTTCTCCTTTGTAGTGAATTATTCTTGTTTCCGGAAAATAGTAGTTCTCGTAACCACCTTTTTGTATTCTATAAGATAAGTCAATATCTTCTCCGTACATAAAGAAAGTTTCATCTAATAAACCGACTTCATTCAAAGCTTTTTTACGCATCAACATAAAAGCTCCACTTAAGATATCTACTTTATTTGTTTTAAATTCACTTAGGTGACCCAAATGATAATGTCCGAATTTCTTTGAAGTAGGAAAAAGTTTAGATAACCCGAATATTTTGTAAAAAGCAACTTTTGGAGTAGGGAGTCCCCTTTTTGATTCAGGTAAGAATTTACCTTTTCCATCTACCATTCTAACTCCAAGTCCACCAGATTTTGGTCTTGATTTCATGAAGTTTACAGTTTTTAGAAGCGTATCTTCTTCGATTACTGTATCGGGATTAAGAAGGAGTATGAACTCTCCATTAGCTTCTTTTATTGCTTGATTATTGGCTGTCGAAAAACCTACATTTTTTTTGTTTTCAATAAGTTTAATAGATGGAAATTTGTCTTTTACCATCTGAACAGAGCCATCAATGGAGTTGTTATCAACAACAAATACTTCTCCGTTAATTTTTTCTAACCCTTTTTGAACAGAGTTTAAACATTGTTCAAGAAAGTACTCAACATTGTAATTTACAATGATGACGCTTATACTATATGGATACCTTTCAGTCAATTTAATTTTTAGAGGATTAAAATTTAATAGCTATACATGAAATTTCAATAGGTACATCCAAAGGAAGTCTAGCTACTTGAATTGTTTCTCGTGCTGGTGGTGTTTTCGTAAAGTAAGTTGAGTAAACTTCGTTTACAGCTGTAAAATCATTTAAGTCTTTCAAGAATATACTACATTTCACTACATTTTCTTCGTTCATTTCCACCTCTTTTAATAATGCGAAAATATTTGAAAGTACTTGTTTTGTTGCACTTTCAATCGATTCATTGATAATTTCCCCATTGATTGGATTTATAGGTATTTGTCCACTTATGTATAAAGTTTTGTCTGCTAATACAGCTTGACTATATGGCCCCAATGGAGAAGGAGCTCCGGGAATTTGAATCGCTTTTTTCATTTGATTAGAAATCTATTAAAAAATGTAAAAATAATCACCCTTTGATTAACTTTGTACAAGTTTAATAAAATTTACTAAGAAAGCATTGAAAGTTCTTCTGATAGATAATTTTGATTCTTTTACATTTAATTTGGGGTATTTATTAGAAAGTCTCGATGCTGAAGTAAAAGTTGTTCGAAATAATAATGTTTCTAAATCTGATTTAAATTGGTGTGACAAGATTGTTCTTTCTCCCGGCCCAGGAGTACCATCTGATGCGAAAGGTATGAATGAGGTTATATCTTTAATGTATTCCGAAAAGCCAATTTTAGGTGTTTGTTTGGGGATGCAAGCACTAGCTGAGTTTTTTGGTGATTCTATCTATAATTTAAATAAAGTTTATCATGGCGTTCAAAAGACTATTTATATACAAGGTGAATCTAATTTGTTTAAGGGGATTAGACCTATTCAAGAGGTAGCTTTATATCATAGTTGGGCAGTTCAATTAAAAGAAGATTCTTGTTTTTTACCTTTGGCTTTTTCGGAAGATAAAGTTTTAATGGCAATTAAACATTCTGATCTTCCTTTATTTGGTATTCAATTTCATCCCGAGTCAATACTTACTAGAAATGGAAAAGAAATGATAGAGAATTTTTTAAAACTTTGAATCTTTTTATTTTTTAGCTATCTTGTACTTCTTATAATAACGAATCCATAAATTATGAAGCAAATATCTATTTTTTTATTTTCTATTGTTTTACTTTTTTCTTGTAGTAATGATAGTAAAATATATTCAAAGTATAAAGATTTATCAAAAGGTGGTGTTTGGGATAAAGAAGATGAGATTTTCTTTAAGGTTCAGGTGAAAGATATTTCAAGTACATATAATGTAAAGTTTTTATTTAGACACTTAAGTGGATTTGCATATAAAGATCTTAATATTAAAGTTACTGAAACTTCTCCTAGTAAAAGAGAGTCAGTATCTGAATATAGTTTAAAATTAGTTGATGAAAACGGCGATTATATAGGAGAAGAATTAATGTCTGTTATTGATTGTGAAACTGAAGTAGAGTCAAATAAACAATATACTGAAAAAGGGGTTTATATATATAGAGTGGAGCACGTTATGAGCGTTTCATCTGTTGGTAATGCTATTGAACTTGGTCTTAATGTTGAAAAAAATAAAGAAGAGTAAATTTAGTTCTTAAATAAAAAATACGACTCAATCTAATTGAGTCGTATTTTTTTTAAGTATTATTTAGTTTTTATATTAGACCACTACAAATCTTCATTCTGATTATTCTTTTTGATGCTTCATCAACAGTTTCTTTAAACTCTCTATCTGTTCTATATTTATTTAAAATATTAGTATGAGCTTTTTTCGCATCCAATGGCATAAGAAGTATATCACAACCTGCTTGAATAGCTTTTACTGAAGAGTTGGGAACGCTAATAACTCCTCCCATATTCATTGCATCTGTAACGATTAACCCTTTGAAGTTTAAACTATCTCGAAGTAAATTTTTAACAATTGTTGGAGATAGAGTAGAAGGTAATCCTTTTGTGTCAAATATAGGGTTGTTTTTAACTGCTATATGGGCAACCATAATGGATAACACCCCTTTTTCAATTAAAACAGGATAGTTGTGAATCTCTTTCAAGTCTCCATCGATTACTTGTAGAGACTTGTGAGTGTCTCCAGATACTAAACCATGACCAGGGAAATGTTTTGCAGTTGCTATTATTTGGTGTTTTTGAGTTTCTTGGATGAAAGCATTAGACCAAGGAACAATGTTTTTAGGGTCAGCACCAAAGCCTCTATAGCCTACAGTTGAGTTGGAGGACATGTCAACAACAGGAGAGAAATTATAGTTGATTCCTATAGCGTTTAATTCTTTCGAAATTGTATTAGCTCCATCAATTACTTCATTAATGTTAGTGAGTTGATTTGCTTTTTTAACTTGAGTAGTTTCTTTTATTTTATTATTAAATAAACTTGGCTCAGCATCTGCAGAATATAAAAAGGGAAGATTCCCAATTTTTTTATTCATGGATTCAAAAGAAGCGATTTGTTGAGTGAATTCATTTTTAGTTCCATTTAACATAAGTACACCACCAATTACTCTGCTTTTTATGTGTTTTTTGATAGTTTCTTCTTTTTGGCCATACCTTCCGACTGCGGGCATAATTAGTTGGGCAACAATTGCAGTATCGTCCAGACTAGAGAAAACCTTCTCCACCTTATCGTCTAATTTCTTGTTTTTTGATAAGTAGTCTTTTAAAGTAAATGTTTCATAATGAACCAGTTCTTCTTGTTGTGCATGTAACTGTATTAAAAATAAAGAGACACAAATTAGACTTATTAATTTTTTCATAGTTTATTATTTTTAAACAAATATACTTTGCTGTAGTAATTATCTAAATAAATATTTAATTCATTTATGAACAACTATAGGTCAACAATCATTCCAAAAAAAAACATCAAATAATCTTATTTATTTAAAAAACCATTAAACACCGTGTTGACTGACCATGCTTCTGGTTTTTCAGTAAACCAAGGTTTTATCTTAGGCCAAATTTCACCGAAAGTTTCTGAAGTTCTATAATTTTCTAAAGCTTCTTCATTTTCCCATTGGCTATATGTCATAATGATTTCAGGAGTTTTTCTGTCTTGAAGAAGTTGCATGCCATTACAGCCTTCAAAACCATTTACCTTGTGTTTTATAGTTTCGAAAAAAGTCAAAAATGAGTCAACTTTTTCTTTGTCAAAATGAAGTTTTACTATTCTAGTCAGCATTAAAATAAAGATTCTATGGTTTCTTTTGATCCTCGTGGTGAAAATTCAATTCGGACAACATCTCCTACGTGCATTCCAAAAAGTTTTTCAGCGCCACCACCGCTTCCGTTTGCACCTCTGTTAATAGAGATTTCAAGTAAGTTGTTTTCGTTAAATATTGCAACTCTTTCTCCTTGTGATACTTCGTTATAGGTGGAGGATATTGTATCGATATAATAATCCTTCCTTCTGAAGTAGATGGTGAAAGGGGTGTCTTTTCCATTTAGTTCGAATAACTCCTTAGATACGTTTACAATAAGATTACCGTATGAGTCAATATGGATAACGTTTCCTTTGATTAGGTCTTTTTCTACAATAGCATTTTGGTAGAAAGCATTTTTAAAATTACTTACAGGAGAAGCAAAAGTGTCAATATCTTCCCCATTTATAATTCTACATGCTATTGGAACAAGCATATTTTTTGTAGGGAATTTAAAAAAGTTAGGATTAGATAAGACATCATCTATCCTCCAAAGATTATCAAATTTTTCTTGTTGAAGAAAAGCTCCAAAAAAACCATTGTCGTTTGCTATAAAAAAATGACCGTTAAACTCTAAAATTGAGGGAAATGAACCATCGGTACCACTAAAGTTTACAATTGGTTCAGTATCAACCCCAATTATATGAACGGTACCTTTTGGGAAATCTTTATAGCAGGATGAAACATAGAAAGCAGCTTCAGAAACATTGAATGGCTTTACATGATGAGAAACATCAATAATTTTAGCATTTGGAGAATTGGATAGTATGGCTCCTTTAATGGAAGCTACATAATGATCTTTAATCCCCATGTCTGTTGTTAGCGTAATAATCGACATTGCTATTTATTATCCAATAGAATTTATGAAATATTTCTAATTTTAGCTCAAAAATAAGTTTATTCGGAGTAATTTTGATGAAAATAAAGAAATAATTTACATTGCAAGAAAAGATTATAGAAATTAAAGGGATGAATCCTGCTGAGTTGTTTGGGGTGAATAACTCAAAATTAAAGAAAATTAAAAGCTTTTTTCCTACTTTAAAAATTGTTGCTAGAGGAAATAAGGTCAATGTTTTAGGAAACTCTGATGATATCACTCTTTTTGAGGGTAAGTTTCAACTTTTTCTTGATTTTTTTCAAAAATTTAACTCTATTTCAGAGAATGAAATTACTGCTTTAATGTCTGAAGACGGAGCTTTAATGGTTTCAGGCGCTGCAAACGATACTCTTGTTCATGGAAATGGTGGTGCTAAAATTAAAGCAAGAACTCAAAACCAACGTAAACTTGTTGAGGCAGTAAATAAAAACGACATGGTTTTTGCTGTTGGTCCTGCTGGTACAGGGAAAACATATACTGCTGTAGCATTAGCTGTTAGAGCATTAAAAAACAAAGAAGTAAAGCGAATAATTTTAACTCGACCAGCTGTAGAAGCAGGCGAAAATTTAGGTTTTTTACCAGGAGACTTGAAAGAAAAGTTAGATCCTTATATGATGCCTCTATACGATGCGTTAAGAGATATGATTCCACCAGAGAAGTTAGCGGAAATGTTAGAGTATGGAGTGATTGAAATTGCGCCTTTAGCTTTTATGAGAGGTAGGACTTTAGATAAAGCATTTGTAATTTTGGATGAAGCTCAGAATGCTACTGCTATGCAAATGAAAATGTTTTTAACAAGAATGGGGATGACTGCTAAGTTTGTCGTTACTGGAGATATGTCTCAAATAGATTTACCTAGACATCAGAAGTCAGGTTTAGCTTTTGCTCTAGATGTGTTGAAAGAAATTGATGATATAAGTATTATAAGATTAAACCAAAATGATGTAATTAGGCATCAATTAGTAAAGAAAATCATAGATGCTTTTGATAAAGCAGAACAATAAAATAATTAACATGAATAATTCATTAACGAAAGCGAATTTTAATTTCCCAGGTCAAAAAGCAGTTTATAACGGTAAGGTTAGAGATGTCTATACTTTGGAGAATGATATTTTGGTGATGGTTGCATCGGATAGAATTTCAGCTTTTGATCATATTTTGGCGAAAGGTATTCCTTATAAAGGACAAGTGTTAAATCAGGTTGCAACAATGTTTTTAGATGCTACTAAAGATATTGTTCCAAATTGGCTGATTGGTACTCCAGATCCAGCAGTTGCTGTTGGGTATGCTTGTGAACCTGTTCGAGTGGAGATGGTTATACGTGGTTATTTAGCAGGACATTCCGCTAGAGAGTATAAATCAGGTGTTAGAGAGTTATGTGGTGTAACTATGCCAGAGGGAATGAAAGAAAATGATAAGTTCCCAGAGCCTATAATTACGCCAGCTACAAAAGCTGAAGAAGGACATGATGAGGATATTTCAAGGGAAGCTATTCTAGAAAATAATATTGTTCCTGAAGATATTTATGTTCAAATGGAAAAATATACAAGAGCTCTTTTTCAAAGAGGTACCGAAATGGCTGCTGAGAAGGGATTGATTTTGGTAGATACAAAGTATGAATTTGGAATTAGAAATGGAGAGGTAATTTTAATAGATGAAATTCATACACCAGACTCTTCTCGATATTTCATTGCTGAGGGATATAAAGAAAGACAAGATAAAGGGGAAGCTCAAAAACAGTTATCAAAAGAGTTTGTTCGTCAATGGCTGATAGAGAATGGTTTTCAAGGTTTAGAAGGACAAGTTGTTCCAGAAATGCCAGATGATTTTGTAGAAACAGTAACAGAAAGGTATATTGAGTTGTATGAAAAAATTACAGGGTTAGATTTTCAGAAATCGGATGTTTCTAATATTGAGGAAAGAATTGAAAGAAATGTTGTTAGTTTCTTAAACAATATGAAATAGTTCAAAAATAATGTAATAAATAAAGCCATCTTTTAAGATGGCTTTATTGTTTTTTAACAACTTCATCCAAACACAATCGTTATTTTTGTGAGGATTAAAGGATATAAAATGGAAAAGTTTTTCAAGATGTTTTTTTCAATGAAGATGATGACTTTAGGTATGTTCGTCTTTTTGATTGCAATTGGTGCAGCAACTTTTTATGAGTCTGCTTATGATATTCAAACAGCTCGTTTAATAGTTTATAATGCGCTTTGGTTCGAAATGTTATTGGTATACCTGGGAATGGGGTTAATTGCAAATATTTTTGAACAAAAGATGTATAGAAGAGAAAAAGCTTCCGTTTTAGCCTTTCATTTATCTTTTATTATTATACTAATTGGTTCTTGGACAACTAGATATGTTAGTTTTGATGGGTTGATGTTGATTAGAGAAGGACAACAATCTGATTTTATATATTCTTCCGATCCTTTTTTATGGCTTAAAATTAACGATGGGAAATTACAATACACTGAGAGTCGAAAAATGTTTATGTCAGAGATTACAAATAATGATTTTGAACTAGATGTTGACTTTCCAAACCATAATACTCCAATTTCAATTGAGTATGTTGATTTTCAAAAAAAGGTAATTGATTCTTTAGTCATAAATGATTCTATCAACCAGATGGCATTAGATATTGTGACTGACGGAATGAAATCAAATTATTTAACCCCAAATGGTTTTGTGATGGTGGGAGATGTTGCTATTTCTTTTGATAAAAAAGATGCGATGCCAGGGATTCAAATTTCAGAAGATAATGGCAAGGTGATGTTGACTTCTAAGTTTCCATTAAAATACCTTCCAATGTCTGAAATGCAAAAAGCAAGACAGACTGGTGAACCTATTAATGAAGCTTTGTATGTCCATGTTCCTGTAGATTCTACTGTTGAGTTTAAAACAACAACATTATATTTAGTAAATAACCAACAGTTTGTGTTTAAACAAGCAATACCAAATGCAAAAGTTGTGAAACTTCCTTCAGGTAAAAAGAATGTTGGTTCAGATTATCTAATTGTTAAAGTTTCTGATGGGGATATATCTAGAGTAATTGAATTAGAAGGGGGGATGTCAGCTATTCCTTCCCATACTACTTTTCAGTTAAATGGATTGACTTATGAAATGGAATATGGTTCCAAAAAAATTGATTTACCTTTCGCAATAGCTTGTAATGATTTTCAATTGGATAAATACCCTGGTTCTGAAACTGCATCTTCTTTTGCAAGTGAAGTAACTGTAATTGATGAAGAGATGGACCATACACATAATCAAAGAATTTTTATGAATAATGTGATGGATTATAGAGGTTATCGTTTCTTTCAGTCTGCTTACGACCTAGACGATCCTAGAACACCTGAAAATGAAGAAGGAACAAGGTTGAGTGTGAATTATGATTGGTGGGGGACAAATATTTCATATTTAGGTTATTTATTGATGTCTATTGGTATGTTAATGTCTTTATTTTCTCCACATAGTAGGTTTAAAGAGCTGAACGCAAAGCTAAAGAAAACTAGGGTTAGAAGAGAGTCTTTAATGACACTTCTTCTTTTGTTTGGTCTAACTTTCTCAAATGTTTCTTTTGCTCAAAAAGAGGATGCACATGCTGGTCATAATCATGAAGACCATAGTGGGCACGACCATAGTATGCATGATGGACATGATCACAGTTCACATGAACCTCATCAGGATGCTCATTCAGGGCATAACCACCAAGCAAATGACAAAGTTGAAAATAATACCGCGAGAACGGAGAGTTCAGATTCATCTAAGGATGTTTTTAATATTATGTCAGTTGAGCATTCTGAAAAGTTAGAGTCTTTAATGGTTCAAGATTACGATGGAAGAATAGTTCCTTTGCATACAAGTTGTGATCAACTTCTACGAAAAATATATAGAAAAAATACGTACGAAGATAAAAATGCAGTACAAACAATAATGAGTATGCACATGTATCCTCAATATTGGATGAAACAACCTATTATATATGTTTCTTCTAACTTAAGGGAAAGTTTTAATGTAGGAGAGCATGCTTCCTTTGTGGATTTGTCAAACGCAAATGGCGATTTCAAATGGATGAAAGAATATGATGAAGCACACAAAAAGCTTGAGAAGTTAAGAGATGAATTTGATAAGAAAATAATAAAATTAGTAGAGAAGTTTCAGGTAGTTCAAGCCATTTTTTCTTGGCAGTATATGAAAATAATGCCTGTAAAAGGAGCTCCTAATAATAAGTGGTTTGTTCCTTTAAGTAGAGAATTGATTCAAATGGATTCTTCTTCTTCAATGATGGCGCTTCAATATTTAACTCAATTAGATAAAGCTTCAACGTCTAATAAATATGGAGAAGCAGAAGATTTGTTGGAGAGTTTAAAATCTTTTCAAAAAGAAGAGGGGAATGAAGTAGCTCCTTCTGACACAAAAATTAATGTGGAGATTAGTTATAACAAGATGCATATTTTTAAGAATTCTTGGTATAGTTATTTCTTAATTGGAATGATTTTATTGATTGTTTTCTTTATCCGAATTTTTGTTAAACCATCATTATCTGTTGAAAGAACATTTAACCTTCTAGGTAAAGTTTTAACTGCTTTCTTAATTGTTGTTTTTGTTTATCATGGTGTTGGTTTAGGATTTAGATGGTTCATAACGGGTTATGCACCTTGGTCTAATGGTTATGGTGCGATTATTTTTATTTCGTGGGTTACTATGATAGCTGGTTTTGCATTTTCAAAGAAAAACCCTGTCATTCTAGCTGGTACAGCAATTTTAGCTGCTTTAATGATCTTTGTTTCTGAAATGAATTTAATGGATCCAGAAATTACTCCAATACAACCTGTTTTAAAATCATATTGGTTAATGATACACGTTTCTATTATTACTGGAAGTTACGGATTCTTGGGGTTAGGTGCTATATTATCATTATTGAACTTAATTCTTTATACACTACGTACGAAGAAAAATGGAAAGGTTTTAACACTTCACATTACTGAGTTATCTTACGTGTCTGAAATGACAACAACTTTAGGTTTGTTTATGCTTACAATAGGAACATTTCTTGGTGGTATTTGGGCAAATGAGTCTTGGGGAAGGTATTGGGCTTGGGATCCAAAAGAGGTTTGGGCGCTTGTTTCAGTATTGGTGTATGCAGTAATTTTACATTTAAGGTATATACCAGGCCTTGCTGGAAAGTTTTTATTTAATACCGTTTCTTTTTGGGGATATTCCGCTATTCTATTTACCTTTTTTGGAGTGAATTTTTATTTGGTAGGTTTACATTCTTATGCTCAAGGGGATGGTTTAGGGACAGTTCCTTCAGAGATTATTATTACAGTTATTATATTTTTATTGTTTAATATTTTCGCTTATTTGAGAAATAAAGCATATTTAAAAACTAAATAATTTCACATGAATTTATACGATTTTAAAGTAAAAGATATTTCAGGAAAAGACTTTGATTTTAGTTCACTAAAAGGTAAGAAAGTTATTATAGTAAATACAGCATCAGCTTGTGGGTTTACCCCACAGTTTGGAGAATTAGAAGAGTTGTACAAAAATAAAGAGTTGAATAACTTTGAGATTATTGGTTTTCCTTCGAATGATTTCGGAGCTCAAGATCCAGGTTCTGATGATGAGATAGCTACTTTTTGCCAAAAGAATTACGGAGTTACTTTTCCAATGATGTCTAAAGTAATTGTTTTAGGAGAACAGGCTTCACCAGTTTATAAATGGATGCAAAGTGATCTTGGAGTAGAGGTTAAGTGGAATTTTCATAAATTTCTAGTAGATGAAAATGGAAACCTTGTAAAAGATTTATCTTCTCGAGTTGGTCCGTTATCGGATGAGGTTTTAAATTGGTTAGAAAAATGAACCAGTTCCTAGATATATTAGCTTTTGCAGCTCATCCTGATGATGTGGAGTTGTCATGTTCAGGAACATTGATGAAGCACATTGATGAAGGAAAAAAAGTTGGGGTTATTGACCTTACGGAAGGAGAACTTGGTTCTAGAGGTTCTGTGGAACTGCGTTACGAAGAAGCTGATGCAGCATCTAAAATAATGGGGTTAACTGTTCGTGAGAATTTAAAAATAGCCGATGGTTTTTTTGAAATCAATGAAGAGAACAAGTTAAAAATAGTAAAAGCAATTCGTACCTATAAACCGAAAATTGTTTTGGCGAATGCTGTAGAAGATAGACATCCAGATCATGGTAGAGCAGCTCAACTGGTATCTGAAGCTTGTTTTTTAGCCGGTTTAAGAAAAGTGGAAACTATTGTTGGAGGACAATTACAAGAAGCTTACCGACCACAAGTTGTTTACCACTACATCCAAGACCGTTATATTAAACCAGATTTCGTTGTGGATATAACTCCATACATAGAACGAAAAATGGAAGCTATACAAGCGTATAAATCTCAGTTTTACGATCCAAATTCAACGGAGCCACAAACACCGATTTCAGGTGCCGACTTCCTTGATTTTGTAAAAGCACGCTGTAATGAGTTTGGAAGACCAATTGGAGCTCAGTATGCAGAAGGGTTTACAGCTGAGAGACTTCTAGGAGTGGAAAGTTTTTTTGATTTAGTATAGATTGTATTGATAAGAATTTATCAAATATAGAGTAGTTCGTTTCTTACAATATATGTATTGTTAAAGAAACTTCAAAAAAAAGAAAATGGTTTATGCAGTTTTAATTTTATTACTTTTTACGATCTATAAATTAGGTGTTTATAAGGATAAGAAAAAAGCTACGAAGTATTTCATTATTGTTGAATTGATGATTTATATCATTTTTATGATTGAAGACATACCAGAATATAGATTACATCAAATAGTTTTCGGTTCAATTTTAATTTATTCTTTACCTATATTTTTCATAATATTCTTGTTGTTTACTAAGAAAAAAAATGGTTAACATATATTTTATATCGCAAGGTTGAGTTAACCTTTAAAAAAAAAATAGTATCAATCTATTCCAAAAACTTGATTTCCATACATTTCAATTTCTTCAGGAGTAATATTAATAGACTTTAGTACTTCTCCTTTTATAGTTGTGAAGGTTTTACTTGGAACTAAATTAAATGGAAATCTCTTTGTTTTTTCAATGTTTTCCCAAATTCCATTTATTTCTCCATTTTCATTTTTAACGCCTCTAAAAACTCCTGTTTTTTGATCTTTTATTGATTCTGTAATAATGATGGAGTCTTGATCGTATGAAACACTTAATTTTAAATTGGAAGTACTTTTTTCGTAATGGTATTTACCATAAGCCCAATCATTGAACTCAATTAGTTGCATCTGAATTTTGTGCTTTTCATTTATTAACCCATTGTAATACCTTGTTCCGTCAAGTGTTGTTTGGTTATATATCGCTTCTTGTTTCAAATGGATTGCCCTTTCTAAAGTGTTGTTGTACTTCTCAACCGTCATCCAAGATTCATCATTTTCTTTTAATTTAATCTCTACTTTTGATTCGTCTGAAAAATCCCCCATTTTAAAGAAGCTTAAGATTTTATTATCTTTTAAAACGAAATACTCTTCCCTGAACCAAGTGTTTCCATGGTCAAAAGCAGCGATGAAAGTTAACTTTTCAAGTGAGTCAAAAAAGCAGATGTATTGTCCATTTATTCCAATTTCTTCGTCGCTAAATGTTATTTTTTTAGCTTTTCCTTTGTAAAAATGTATATCTCCAAAAGTTCCTTCAATAGATGCTTTTCTCTCGTAGTAACTCCCTTCTTTTTCTATTAAATTACTTTCTTTGATCGTTTTTATTAAGATATTATTCAGATCATCAATACTTATTGAGGCTACTTCTTCTTTCTGATAATCTTCATCAATAACCGATTCCTCGGGCTTTTCTTGAAGGCTCATTTCCATTGCTTCAGAAGAGTCGTTTTCCGTTTCATCATTCGAAGTTGAACTACAACCAAATTGAATGGATACCAGGAATAAACTTGTTGCGAAAAGGAATATTTTGTTCATTTTTAATTTATTTTATTTAAATATAAAGAGTTTAATCGGTATAGTTTTATAATCTTATGTATTTTATTTTTAGATTTGCCTAAAAATATATTCTATGTTAACTCAAAGCGAAGAAAATTATCTAAAAGCTGTTTATAGTTTATCGGAGGAGTTTGGAGAATCTGTTTCTACTAATTTGTTAGCGGATAAAATTGAAACAAAACCATCTTCGGTTACGGATATGATCAAGAAATTATCTGAAAAAGATTTGATTTCTTATCAGAAATACCAAGGTTGTACGTTAACAGCAGAAGGAAAAAAGAAAGCTTTATTGATAATTCGAAAACATAGACTTTGGGAGGTGTTTTTAGTCGAGAAATTAAAGTTTGGTTGGGAAGAAGTACATGAAGTAGCAGAACAGTTAGAGCACATTCAATCTGTCAAATTAACAAATCAATTAGATGATTTTTTAGATAATCCAAAAATTGACCCACATGGTGACCCAATCCCTGATAGAAATGGAGTATTATCTGTTTCTAAAAAAAGTGTCTCTCTTTCTGAATTAGAAATTAAAGAGAAAGGGGTAGTTGTTGGAGTAGAAGATGGTTCTTTGGATTTCTTTAATTTTTTAAATCGATATGAAATAGGTTTAGGTACTGAAATATCTGTAATTGAAAAATTCAGCTTTGATAAATCTATTTTAGTCGAGATTAATAATAAAGAAGTTAGTTTTTCTTCTTTAGTTTCTAATAAAATTTTCATTCAAATTCAATAATGAAGCGCTATTCATATTTTTTTTTGGTGATCTCTCTTTTTCTAAATGCGTGTGAGTTTAATCCACATGAATTTGAAAAACCTAAATTAATTGTTTGTACTACTTCCATTATTGGGGATGTTGTAAAAGAGTTGGTGAAAGATCATTTAGAGGTGAAGGTTTTAATGGGGGACGGAGTTGATCCACACCTATATGAAGCAAAACCCTCTGATGTAAGAGCAATGGCAGATGCTAAAGTAATCGTCTTTAATGGTTTGCATTTAGAAGGGAAGTTAGCAAGGTTGTTCGAAAGGATGGAGTCGCAAAAGAATTTGATTCGTTTTTCTGATGGTATGGATAAAAAGGATTTAATACCGCTAAATGAGCATAGTTTTGATCCACATGTTTGGTTCGATATATCTTTATGGTTAGAAGGAGTAGAAGAGTTTGTAAATCAGATAGTTGAAGTTTATCCAGATGAGAGTGTATTTATAGGAAATAATTTTCAAAACTATAAGAATAAGTTAGTTGAACTTGAAAAAGAAGTCGCTCGTAAAATTAATAACATCCCTATTGGACAAAGGGTTTTAATCACTTCTCATGATGCGTTTCATTATTATGGAAAGGCTTATGGTATTGAAGTAAAAGCTATTCAGGGAGTATCTACAATAATGGAGCCTGGTTTAAAAGAAGTTTCCAAATTAGTTAACGAAATAGTTGAGCGTAAGATCAAATCAATTTTTGTTGAAAGTAGTGTTTCTTCAAAGTCTATCAGAGCTGTGATTGAAGGTTGTAAAGCAAAAGGGTTTGAAGTAGAAATTGGAGGTACGCTGTATTCTGATGCTTTAGGAGGAAAAGGTTCGGGAGCAGATACATACTTAACAATGGTTTCTAAAAATACTTCCATTATAAACGCAGCATTAAAATAAATAGAATGCAAAAAACGAATATTAGTATAGAGGTACATAATTTATCGGTAGCATATAATAGAATACCGGTATTATGGGACATAGATTTTGAGTTGCCTAGGGGAGAAATTATTGGTATTGTAGGTCCAAACGGTTCAGGTAAATCAACCTTATTGAAAGCAATCATGGGGTTAATTTCTGTTTCTAGTGGTTTTGCTAAAGTGTTTGGAAAAGATTTAGGTCAAATTAGAGATAGAGTAGCTTACATTCCTCAAAGAGAGTCTATTGATTGGAATTTTCCTGCGACAGTTGAGGATGTAGTGAGGATGGGAAGGTATAAAAAAGGACGTTTGTTTTCAAGGTTAACCAAAATTGATAAACAGCTTTCTCGTGAGGCGATTGAAAAAGTTAATTTGTCCGAGTTTAAAGATCGTCAAATTGCACAGCTTTCAGGAGGGCAGCAACAAAGGGTTTTTATAGCAAGAGCTTTAGCACAAGGTGCTGATATATATATAATGGACGAACCTTTTGTAGGGGTTGATATTGCTACTGAACAAACAATTTTAAAGTTGTTGTTTCAGATGAAAAAAGAAGGTAAAACAGTGGTTATTGTTCACCATGATTTACAAACCGTTTCCGATTACTTTGATTATTTAGTTTTGTTGAATACTAGATTGATTGCTCATGGTCCCACAAATGAAGTGATGACAAATGAAAACCTTCAGGCAACTTATGGTGGTCAGCTTGACTTGTTAAGTAAACTACAACACCTAATTAAGGATAAAGATTTTCCATTAAGAGAAAAAGGTTTCGATGATAAGTAATTTGTTTTATTTTTTAGAAGATGCAGTTGCTCAGAAGGTAGTTTTTGGAGTGGCGGTAATCGGTTTTATATCTGGTGTAGTTGGAGTGTTTTCTTTTTTAAGGAAAAAAACATTAGTTGCTGACGCTATTTCTCATGCAGTTTTACCTGGAGTTTGTGTTGGCTTTTTGTTTGCGGGTACGAAAGACCCAGTAATATTAATGACCGCTGCAGTTGTAGTTGGTTGGTTGTCCGTATGGATGATAGATTTGGTTGTTAGAACTACGAAACTAAAAGAGGATGCTGCTATCGCAATTGTTTCCACATTTTTCTTTGCAATCGGTTCGGTTTTATTATCCTACATCTCAAAATCAGAAAATGCTGAACAAACTGGATTAAAAAACTTTTTATTTGGAAACGCTGCTACAATGACGGATCTAGACGTGAATGTTTTTGTAGTTGTTTCTTTGGTAATACTTTTGGTTGTCGTTTTATTCTTTAAGCAATTTAAATTATTTTGTTTTGATGAAGCATTTTCAAAAGTAATAGGTTTACCAGTAAAATCCATAGAGTTTTTACTCTCCACATTAACAGTATTAACTGTTGCTATTGGTATTCAGGCAGTTGGGGTAGTGTTGATGTCAGCTCTTTTGATAGCACCTGCTTCAGCAGCGAGGTATTGGACAAATAAGTTGTCGTTAATGCTGGTGATTGCAGGTTTTTTTGGTTTGTTTTCAGGGGTTTTTGGTGTTGTAGTTTCTACTTTTAAAGAAGCGATGCCAACAGGTCCTTGGATTGTAACTATTTTGTTTTTATTTACCATCTTGACTTTATTGTTTGCTCCTAAAAAAGGTTGGTTTTCAATCAAGAAATTAAATGACTTTAACAAGTTTAAGATCATGGAAGAAAATCTTTTAAAGGTTTTTTATCAATACTTAGAAGAAGGGAAAGAAGAGTTAGAAGTTATGGATATTCTTGAAAAAAGACCAGTAGATACTTCTGATTTAGAAACGGTGTTGTCAAGATTACAGAAAAAAGGATTGTTACACAAAAAAGACCAAAGCTATCAATTAACAATAAATGGAAATGTTGAAGCGATGCGAATTGTTCGTTCTCATAGACTTTGGGAGTTGTACTTAACACAAAGGATGAAATTCAAAGATGATCATATTCATGGTTCAGCAGAAACAATAGAGCATTTAATTACACCAGAGATTGAATTAGAATTATTGAAAGAGTTAGATTTTCCAAAAGAAGATCCTCATAATAAAACGATACCTTATGATAGTAGGAGTTAATGATTTTCTGAATTTAATTACTGTTTTATTAATAGCATGGAGCTGTTCTTTATTGGGGGCTTTTTTAGTACTGAGGAAAATTGTTATGGTTGGGGATGCTATCTCACATAGTGTGCTTCCAGGAATAGCAATAGCTTATGTTTTTAGTCAGAGTTTTGATTCCTATTTTATCCTTTTAGGAGCAGCTGTATTTGGTGTGTTTACAACAGTAATAATAGATTTTTTCCATAAAAAGTTAAAACTACAAGAGGATGCTTCCATTGGAATTACCTTTACTTGGTTGTTTGCATTAGGAGTAATAATAATTTCTCTTTTTACTGAAAAAAACACGGATTTAGACCAAGATTGTGTGTTGTTTGGAGATTTAGGTATTTCTTTTTTAGACAAAATAGTTATAGGGGGATTGTTTTTCGGTACAAGAAGCATGTGGATGATACTTCCTATTTTTTTGATAATTTTAATTTTCATTTTTAAAGGATGGAAAGGTTTACAGATAATGTCTTTTGATTTGGAATATGCAAAATCGAAAGGGATAAATATTTCTTTTTGGCATTATGCTTTTATGTTGTTAGTTAGTGTGACCACCGTAATGAGTTTTGAAAGTGTTGGTGCTATACTTGTTGTAGGTTTATTGTCGATACCTCCAGCGACAGCTTATTTAGTTTCAGAAAAGTTAAATAAATTGTTGATTCTTTCTTGTCTTTTTTCAACTTTAGCTTGCGTTTTAGGGATTGTAGGATCTATTTATTTTGATGTAACGATGAGTTCTTCTATAGTTGTTGTGAGTGGAGTGATTTTTGTCGTTGTTTGGTTGGTGAAATTTTTATTTTTAAAACTAAAGACTCAGTCTATTTCGATCTAATTCATTTTATTAAAAACAATTTAAATGTCTTGTTAAAAACTTATGTAAAAGTCCTTTTTTTCAATTCTAAAAAGGGTTAAGACTTAAAATATTATCATTACTTTTGTTATACATTAACGATTTTATGGAAAGTACTTTGAATCAAGAAGCAACAATAGAGCAAGCAGTGGAGCTTGGCTTACGTCCCGACGAATTTGAAATGATTAAAGGGATTTTAGGTAGAACACCTAATTTTACAGAAACTAGTGTTTACTCTGTGATGTGGTCAGAGCATTGCTCGTATAAAAACTCAATTTTTTGGTTAAAACAATTACCAAAAGATGGTCCTCATTTATTAGTTAAAGCTGGTGAAGAAAATGCTGGTATGGTTGATATCGGAGGAGGTTTAGGGTGTGTTTTTAAGATAGAATCACACAACCACCCAAGTGCATTAGAGCCTTATCAAGGTGCTGCCACAGGTGTTGGAGGGATTAATAGAGATATTTTTACAATGGGAGCAAGACCGGTCGCTCAATTGAATTCTCTTCGATTTGGTAATATTGATAACCCAAGAACAAAATGGTTAGTTAAAGGTGTTACCAAAGGAATAGGTGATTACGGTAATGCTTTTGGTATTCCAATAGTTGGTGGAGAAGTTGTTTTTGATGATTCATACAATACAAATCCACTTGTAAATGCCTTTTCTGCTGGTGTTATGGATGCTAGTAAAATCATTTCAGCAAAAGCTCAAGGTCCTGGTAATCCTGTTTTTATAGTTGGTTCTTCTACCGGTAAAGATGGAATCGCTGGAGCAGCATTTGCATCGAAAGATATGACAGAGGAATCTGCTGATGATCTACCATCTGTTCAGGTTGGTGACCCATTCATGGAAAAATTATTGTTAGAAGCAACAATGGAGTTGTTGAAAACGGATGCAGTAGTTGGAATGCAAGATATGGGTGCTGCAGGGATCACTTGTTCTACATGTGAAATGAGTGCTGGTGGTGAAGTTGGAATGGATATTCAATTGGATAAGGTTCCTACTCGTCAAGAGAATATGTTACCATACGAAATACTTCTTTCAGAATCACAAGAACGTATGTTGGTGGTAGTTAAAAAAGGAGAAGAGAAAGTAGTAAGTGATATTTTTGAAAAATGGGATTTACATGCGGAGGAAATTGGTGTCGTTACTGATTCTGATCGTGTTCGTTATTTCATGAATGGAGAATTAGTTGGAGATGTTCCTGCTGAATCTTTAGTTCTTGGAGGTGGTGCTCCTCAATACGAGAGAGAATATAAAGAGCCTGCTTATTTTCAAGAGTTCAAAAAATTTAAAATAGAAGATGTTGAGCAACCAGAAGATTTAAAAGAAGTTGCTTTTACCTTACTTCAACATCCAAACATTGCTTCTAAAAGATGGATTTCTGAGCAATATGACTCAATGGTTGGTACAAAAACAATGACAACTAACCGTCCTTCAGATGCAGGCGTTATAAATGTTAAAGGAACTGATAAAGGTTTAGCGATGACAGTGGATTGTAATTCACGTTATGTAAATGCTGACCCTGAAGTGGGGACAATGATTGCGGTATCAGAAGCAGCTAGGAATATTACATGTTCTGGTGCGGAGCCAAGTGCAATTACAAACTGTCTAAATTTTGGTAACCCTTATAACCCAGAATCTTTCTGGCAGTTTGTTGGTGCTATTAAAGGAATGTCTAAAGCTTGTTTAAAGTTTGAAACTCCTGTAACAGGTGGAAATGTTTCGTTTTATAACCAAACGTCTACTAATGGAGTAGAAACTCCGGTTTTCCCAACTCCTACTATCGGAATGATTGGGATTTTAGAAGATAAGAATAAAATGATGACCCTTGACTTTAAACAAAAAGGGGATTTAATATTTATAATTGGAGAATCTAAAGATGATATTTCATCTTCTGAATATTTATACTCTTACCATGGAGTAAAAGCTTCTCCAGCACCAGCTTTTGATTTAGAAAAAGAGTTTGAAGTTCATCAAGCAATCAAAGGATTAATCAAAAATGAATTAATCAATGCTGCTCATGATGTTTCTGATGGTGGATTGTTTGTTGCACTGACGGAAATGGCTATGCCAAGAGAATTAGGTTTTGATATTGTTACAGATGCAGAAATTCGTGAAGATGCTTTCTTGTTTGGAGAGGCTCAAGGAAGAGTTTTAGTAACTGTAAATGAAGATAATGAAGAAGATTTTATCGAATTCATGATGGCAGCTTCGGCACCTTTTACTTTATTAGGACATGTAACTAAAGGGAAATTAATGGTAGACGATGAGCATTTTGGTTTTGTAACCGAAGCAAAAGAATTGTTTAACAATGCTCTTGGTCAACGAATTGAGAAATAAGAATATTTAAATGGAATATAATACTACTCGTAATAAACTTCTTTTACCAGAATATGGTAGGAATGTTCAAAATATGATAACTCATGCAATGGAGATTGCAGATAGAGCGGAAAGAAATAGAGCAGCTCAAGCTATCATAGAGGTTATGGGACAGTTAAATCCACATTTAAGAGATGTAGACGATTACAGACATAAGCTATGGACGCATATGTTTGTAATGTCTGATTTTCAATTGGATGTTGATTCTCCTTATGATATTCCAAAACCAGAAGATTTAACAAGTAGGCCTGATAGAGTAGAGTATCCAAAAAGAAAAATGAGGTTTGGACATTATGGAAAATATACTCAGAACATTTTGGAAAACTCAAAAGATATTTCAGACGAAAAAGAAAAGAAATATTTGACTAGAACAATGGCTAACTTCATGAAAAAACAGTTTCTAGTTTATAATAATGATGCTGTTGAGAATAATGTTATTGCGAATCAATTAAAAGAATTGTCTAATAATGAATTGCAGGTTGAAAACCCAAATGATTTATTGACTACTAATTCAATTTTAAAAGCATACGGAATTCAAGCAAATCAGAATAGAAATAATTCTAAAAAGCAGTCGAAAAAGAAATTTAAAAAATAACTACCATGGCATCTTTTGAAATATATGGGGGGAAACCTTTAAAAGGAGAATTAATACCACAAGGAGCAAAAAATGAAGCGCTTCAGATTCTGTGTGCTGTTCTTTTAACTCCAGATAAAGTAACAATTTCAAATATTCCAGATATTATTGATGTAAATAAACTGATAGGTTTATTACAAATAATGGGAGTTAAAATTGAAAAAGTTGAAAAAGGAACTTATATTTTTCAAGCAAAAGATGTTGATTTAGATTATTTAGGTACTGAAGATTTTAAAAAAAGAGCATCTTCATTAAGGGGCTCAATCATGATCGTTGGTCCTTTGTTAGCTCGTTTTGGAAGAGGGTTTATTCCTAAACCAGGAGGAGATAAGATAGGTAGAAGAAGATTAGATACTCATTTTGAGGGTTTTGTTAAGCTTGGTGCTGAGTTTAATTACGATGCAGGAGAACATTTCTATTCAGTAGATGCTAAAGAGTTAAAAGGTGCTTATATTCATTTAGATGAAGCATCCGTAACGGGAACAGCTAATATTTTAATGGCAGCAGTTTTAGCTGAAGGTACAACAACAATTTACAACGCAGCGTGTGAACCATATTTACAACAACTTTGTAAGATGTTGAACTCTATGGGGGCAAAGATTAGTGGTATTTCTTCTAACATGTTAACTATAGAAGGAGTTAAAGAACTTACTGGTTGTTACCACAGAGTTCTTCCTGATATGATTGAAATAGGAAGTTTTATAGGTTTAGCAGCAATGACTAAATCTGAGATTACGATTAAAGATGTTAGCTGGGATAATTTAGGGATTATACCAACCGTATTTAGAAAACTGGGAATTAAGTTAGAAAGAAGAGGAGACGATATATTTGTACCAGCTCAAGATTCTTATGAAATAGAAACTTTTATCGATGGTTCAATTTTAACTATTTCAGATGCTCCATGGCCAGGTTTTACGCCTGATTTATTATCTATTATTTTAGTAGTGGCTACTCAAGCAAAAGGAAGTGTTTTAATTCATCAAAAAATGTTTGAATCGCGTTTATTCTTTGTCGATAAATTGATTGACATGGGCGCTCAAATTATTTTATGTGATCCTCATAGAGCAACTGTTATTGGAATGAATAATGAACACTCTCTTAAAGGTATATCGATGACATCTCCTGATATTAGAGCGGGTGTATCTTTATTAATTGCTGCTCTTTCTGCTGAGGGTAAAAGTACCATTCATAACATTGAACAAATTGATAGGGGATATCAAGATATTGAATTCCGTTTAAATAATTTAGGAGCTGATATTCGAAGAATTGGGTAGATAGTTCTAAGAAAACTTTCAAATGAGATATAGATTATTACTTATTATACTTGCTTTTGCAGGGTTGTCTTTTATTACTTCTGATAAAGCAGAACCTATTGAATTATTAAACCCTAAAGGTCAAAAAATTAAGTTATCTGATCTTAAAGGAAAAATGGTTTTGATTGATTTTTGGGCGTCATGGTGCGGACCTTGCAGAAAAGAGAATCCGAATGTTAGAGAGGCATATAAGAAATACAAGAATCAAAAATTTACTATAGGGAAAGGTTTTGAAGTATTCAGTATTTCTCTTGATAGGGCAGAAGAGCCTTGGAAGAAAGCTATAAAAGTAGATTCTTTAGTTTGGGAATCTCACGGTTGGGATAAAGATGGAATTGTTTCAAGAAGGTATAATGTGACCTCAATTCCTTATGCAGTATTAGTAGATGGTAAAGGAAATGTTATTGCTAGAGGTAATGAATTGAGAGGTCTAGGTTTACATATTACTTTGGATAAGTACATTAAGGAATAATTGAACTCTTTTTTCCTTCGTTTAAATATTTCTTTATCCATGCGTGAGCAAGATAAATCATAGGAGTTAGTCCAATTGCAATAATAAGTTTTGCAAAATAACCAGTAAAACCTAATGCTATATATTCATTAAAACTGATTTTCCCAGGTAAATAAAAAGCAATACCAAGAACGATAAATGTGTCTATTAGTTGTGAAATGACTGTGGAACCAGTCGCTCTCAACCAAATGTGTTTATCTCCTGTTACTTTTTTAAATTTTGAAAATATGGAAGCGTCTAGTAATTGAGAAATAATAAATGCGACCAGACTACCAATAATGATCCATTCCCCTTGTCCAAATACGATTTTAAAAGCTTCAGTACTAACAGGAGAGAAAGATGTGGCAGGGATTTTTATACCG